>Ga0247822_10002818_pt1 | contig 11210 bp, 8 predicted proteins | sample 13C_Cellulose_Da_FD_192423 | JGI IMG/M metagenome (GOLD analysis project Ga0247822, IMG submission 192423) | Soil microbial communities from agricultural site in Penn Yan, New York, United States - 13C_Cellulose_Day30 | ecosystem: Environmental > Terrestrial > Soil > Agricultural land | place... | reverse complement strand
TTCAATACCCACCTGGCCTTCTATTCGACTTTCTGGGGCGGCCTGACCCTGATGCTGGCCGCGCTGTACACCGGCAGCCTGCTGGCACGCGAGGGCGGTTCGCCATCCGCGTCCTGACTCAGTCGTAGCGTTTGCTGCGGCCTTCGGGCTGGCGTTTGAAACGGCGGTGAATCCACAGGTACTGGGCCGGCGCTTCCCGCACCATCGCTTCGATCCGCGCGTTGACGCGGGTGCTGTCGGCCACTGCGTCCTGGGTGGGAAAATCCTCCAGCGGCGGCGCCACCCGCAGGATGTAGCGGCCGCCTTCCCGCCGGTGGAAGAACGGCACCACCGCGCAGCCGGTCAACCGCGCGAGTTGGTGGGTGGCGGTGATGGTGGCCGCCGGCACACCGAAGAACGGCGCGAACACCGTGTCCTTGCCGCGCATGTCCTGATCCGGCGCGTACCAGAGAAAGCCGCCCTGCTTGAGGTGGCGGACCGCGCCGCGGATCTCGTCGTTGGTGAACATGTGGGTGGCGTAGCGCAGGCGGCCGCGCTTGACCGCCCATTCGAACACCGGGTTGCGGTGGCGGCGGTACATGCCGGCCAGCTCGATGTGATCGCAGATCAGTCGGCCGCACATTTCCAGGGTCATGAAATGCCCGGACACCATCAGCACGCCCCGCCCCTGCGCGCGCAACGCCTGCAGGTGTTCCAGGCCTTCGATGGTCACGTCGCGCCGCATCGGCGCGATCGAGCCCCACCAGGCGCGCGCGAACTCGAACAGGCCGACGCCCAGCGCCTGGAAGCTTTCCTTCAGCAGCGCCTGCCGCTCGGCATCGCCCATCTGCGGGAAGCACAGCGCCAGGTTGACCTCGGCCGCGCGTCGCCGGGACGGCGCCAGGTAGGGCGCGACCTTGCCGATGCACCAGCCCAGTCCACGCTGCACCGGCCATGGCAGCCATGCCCCGGCGACCATGACGCCCAGGCCGCACCACTTCAACCAGAGGCGCGGGGAGAACGGAGGGCGGGCGGGCATCTGCGGGGCGGCCATGGCTTAATTCTAGCGTCTTACCTATCCTTTCCCGATGCGGAAGGACTTCACCGAGCGTTTGTTGCGTGGCCTGTACTCGGGCGCGCTGTACCTGTTGACGCCGGTCACCGTGTACCACCTGATCTGGCGCGGCTTCCGCTTCGCCGAGTATTTCCAGCGCTGGAACGAACGTTTCGGCAGCTACGAGCGCAAGCCGGAGCCCGCCGACATCTGGCTGCACGCGGTATCGGTGGGCGAGGTCAATGCCGCCGCACCCGTGGTGGAAGCGCTGCGCCGCGTCCGGCCCGACCTGCGCTGGGTGGTCACCACCATCACCCCGACCGGATCCGAGCGGGTCGCGGCGTTGTGGGGCGACAGCGTCGAGCACGTCTATGCGCCCTACGATCTTCCCGGCGCGGTCGGGCGCTTCCTCGATCACTATCGTCCCGCCATCGGACTGGTGATGGAGACCGAACTCTGGCCCAACCTGCTGTTCGGCTGCCAGGACCGGCACATCCCCACCTACATCCTCAACGGCCGCCTGTCCGCGCGCTCGCTGCGCGGCTACAGCGTGCTCCGGCCTTTGATCGCGCGCACCCTGCGCACCCTGCGCCGGATCGCCGCGCAGTCCGACGCCGACGCCCGCCGTTTCGTGGTGCTCGGCGCGGATCCGGAACAGGTGCGGGACATCGGCAACCTCAAGTTCGACGTGCGCGTGCCGGACGGCCTGAACACCCTGGTGGCCGGATTCCGCGAGAGTGTCGGCCAGCGACCGGTCTGGATCGCGGCCAGCACCCACGAAGACGAGGAGTCGGCCGTGCTGGCGATCCATCGCCATCTGCGCCAGCAGTGGCCGGATCTGCTGCTGCTGTGGGCACCGCGCCATCCGGAACGCTTCGTGCGCGTGCAGGAGGCGGCCGAAGCCGCGCACCTGCGCACCGGAACACGCCGCGGACAGCGCTGGCCCGGTGCCGATACCGATGTGTTCGTCATCGACACGCTGGGTGAGCTGGCCTCGTTCTATGCCTGCGCCGATGTCGCTTTCGTCGGCGGCAGCCTGCAGCCGATCGGTGGACACAATCTGCTGGAACCGGCGGCGGTGGGAACGCCGACGGTGACCGGCCCCCATCTGCACAACTTCGTCGAGATCACCAAATTGCTCAAGGAAGCCGATGCCTTGATCGTGGGCCAGGACGCGCAGGCGGTGGCCGCGGGGCTGCAGCGCCTGCTGGCCGACCCGGTGGAACGGCAGCGCATGTCCGACAATGGACGCGCGCTGGTCGAGCATGGGCGCGGCGCGCTGGCGCGCACGCTGGCGATGATCGAGCCCGATCTGCCGCCCGCCGTGGATTGATGCGCCGATGAATGCCTCCCTTCCGTCGCCGCAATCACTGGCCGGCGTCCGCGTACTGGATCTGTCGAGGGTGCTGGCGGGCCCCTGGTGCACCCAGACCCTCGCGGACCTGGGCGCCGACGTGATCAAGATCGAACGTCCCGGCAGCGGCGACGATACGCGCGGCTGGGGACCGCCGTTCCTGCGCGATCGCGCGGGCGGGGAAACCGGCGAGTCCGCCTACTATCTGTGCGCCAACCGCAACAAGCGCTCGCTCGCGGTCGACATCGCCTCGTCCGCCGGACAGGCCGTGATTCGACGACTGGCGCGCGACTGCGACGTGGTGGTCGAGAACTTCAAGGTCGGCGACATGGCCCGCTATGGCCTGGACGCGGACAGCCTGCGTACCGCCGATCCGCGCCTGATCTATTGCTCGATCACCGGCTACGGACAGACCGGCCCGTATGCGCGCCGTCCCGGCTATGACTTCGCGATGCAGGGGCTGGGCGGTCTGATGAGCGTGACCGGCGAGCGCGATGGCCTGCCCGGTGCGGGGCCGCAGAAAGTAGGCGTCGCCGTCGCGGATCTGTTCACCGGCATGTACGCCACGGTCGCCATCCTGGCGGCGCTGCGGCATCGCGATGCGACCGGGGAAGGGCAAGTCATCGACATGGCCCTGCTCGATGCGCAGGTGGCGATGCTCGCCAACCTGGGCAGTCAGTACCTGGTGGGGGGAAGCGTGCCGCACAGGATGGGCAACGGCCATCCCAGCATCGTGCCGTACCAGGCGTTCGAGACCGCCGACGGCCACGTCATCCTCGCGGTGGGCAACGATGGGCAGTTCGCACGCTTCTGCGCGATCGCCGGACATCCGGAATGGGCCGACGATCCCCGCTTTACGCGCAACGCCGATCGCGTGCGCAACCGGGAGGCGCTGGTACCGTTGATCGCCGGCGTGATGCAACGTCGCGGCCGCGCGGCGTGGCTGGCCGCGCTGGAAGCGGCCGGCATTCCCTGCAGCCCGGTCAACGGCATCGACGAAGTGTTCGCGGATCCGCAGGTGCGTGCCCGCGGCCTGCAGGTGGACATTGATCATCCGGAACAGGACGCATTGCCGATGGTGGCCAGTCCGTTGCGCCTGTCGGCGACACCGGTGCGTTATCGCCGCGCGCCGCCGATGCTCGGACAGCACACGGAGGATGTCCTGCGCGAATCCGGTTGGTCGGCACAGGAAATCGACGAGCTCCGTGCACAGGGCGTCGTCGGCTGACGCCATCGGTGCTCGCCGCATGGCAGGGCAAAAAAAACGGCGGGCCTGGCCCGCCGTCTTTCGTTCCCGCAGTGAATCGCCGATCAGTTCGTGGTGCTAGCCGGCGCCAGGCGGGCTTCGGCGTTGACGGTCAGCAGGCGGTTCACGTCCTCGATGTCGGTGCGCTCCAGAGTGCCGGCGGCCTGCTCCAGCAGCAGCCGGTTCTGCAGGTACTGGTACTTGGAGCGGGCGTACTCGACCTGCGCCTGGAACAGCGTGCGCTGGTTCTGCAGCACGTCCAGCACGGTGCGGGTACCGACTTCCAGACCGACTTCGGAAGCGTCATAGGCGCTCTGCGCCGACACAACCGCCAGGCGACGGGCTTCGACTTCGCTCACGCCCGCGACCAGCGCCTGGTAGACGTTGCTGGTGTTGCGGACCAGGGCGCGCTTGGTCTGCTCGACGGTGTCGTCGGCGACGTCGCGTTGGGCCAGGGCCTGACGCACACGCGACTGGGTGGCACCGCCGGCAAACAGCGGCACGTTCAGGGTGACGCCCCACTTGTAGCCTTCATTGTCCCGCGAGGTGCCCGGGCTGCCGGGGCCATGCACGGAATCCCAACTGGCGCCGTTGTTGTAGCTGCCGAGGAAACTGAGCGTGGGATAGTGGCCGGCGCGCGCGCTGGACACGCCAAAGTCGGCGGCCTGCTTCTGGAACTCGGCGGCCTTCAGCGCCGGATTCTGCTCCACTGCGCGATCCACCCAGCCCTGCGCCGACTGCTCGGCCGGCAGTTCGGGACGGAAATCGTCCGGCAGGCCCTGCAGGTTGCTGATCGGCTGGCCGGTCAGCTCCGTCAGTGCGCGATAGGTGTCGTCCAGGGTGTTGCGGCTCAGGATGGTGCTTGCGCGGGCACTGTCGTACTGCGCACGGGCTTCATGCACGTCGGTGATCGGCGCCAGACCGACCTCGAGGCGCTTCTGGGTGTAGTCGAACTGCTTCTTGGCGGCGGCTTCGTTGGTCTGGGCCGCGGCCAGCGACTCGATCGCGATCAGCACGTCGAAGTAGGCCGCCGACGTGCGGGTGATCAGTTCCTGGTTCGACGAGTTGAGGTTGTAGTCGGCCGCGGCGCTGTTGGCGCGTTCGGCGCGCAGGTTGGAGATGCGGCTCCAGTCGAAGATCGACTGGCTCAGCGTGGCGCCGTACGAACGGCCCTTGGTGTCACCGACCGAGACGACATTGCCCAGCGCGTCGGTCTGGAAACTGCCGGGACGGCTGCTGTGGGTACGATCGTAACCGACCGAGCCATCGAGCTGCGGCAACAGCGCGGCACGCGCCTGCACCTTGCCTTCCTTGGTGTTCAGCGTATTGGCCTCTGCGATCGACAGCTGGGTATCGCCGGTCCGCGCCAGATCGAAGGTCTGGAGCAGGTCGGTGGCGCTGGCGCTGAAGGGCAGGGCAAGGGCGAGCGCGAGTACGAGGGGGCGACGGCTCATGCGGGTTCCTTATTTATCCTTAGAAAACGAACTTCGGCGCCGGGGCGGCACCGACAAGGTAGGCGAGATCGGTTTCGAACAACGATTCGATGCGGGCGCCGTTGACATCGGCGTGGTGCAGCACCGCTTCCATCACCGGTGACTGGCCACGGACCACGAACAGGCGGCCGCCCGGACGCAGCCATTCCAGGAAGCGCTCCGGGATGCTTTCCACCGCCGCGGTCACGCAGATCGCATCGAACCGGCGATCGGTGGTGTAGTGCAGCGCGTCCGCGGTCTCGACGCGGACATTGTTGCCCAGCCCGGTGCGCTCGAGGCGCTCACGGGCAGCGGCGGCGAGTTCGGGCTGGATTTCCAGGCTGACCACATCGCGCGCGAGCGCGCCGAGGCAGGCGGCCAGGTAACCGCTGCCCGTGCCGATCTCCAGCACCTCTTCATCGGACTGGATGTTCAGCGCCTGCAGGGTACGACCCTCGAGGACCGGCTTCATCATCTTCCGGCCGTGGCCCAGGGGGATTTCCAGGTCCGCATATGCCAGGGCGCGGTGAATCTCCGGCACGAACGCCTCGCGCGGCAGTGTGGACAGCACGTCCAGCACGCGAACTTCCAGCACGTCCCAGGGACGTACCTGCTGTTCGACCATGTTTTCGCGGGCGAGGGAATAATCGATCGTCATGGGGGAAGTCATCCGGCGCGTGGGACTGGGCCGAGCATTTTACCGGGACGGCCCCGGTCGCGCTCGGGAAGGATCGCGGCTGGCCCCCCCATGGCGCAGTGCCGGAAGTCACCGCGACCTCCGTCGGCAATCCGCGGCCGCACGGGCCTAGCGCTTGCCATACGCCCGCAGGAACAGGTCCACGCAGGCGTCGAGATGGCTGGCGACATCGCCACGGCCCGGCCGTTCGCCGAAGCCGCACATCATGCGCCCGTGGAGATCGCCCTTGATCAGGGTGAAGAACTGCTCGGCGGCCCGCGGAACGTCCGGGATGTCCAGTTCCCCGGCATCCACCCGTGCCTGCAGCAGGCCGGCGAAGGCGTCATGGGTCCGTTGCGGCCCGGCCTGCCAGAACACCTGTTTCAGGTTGTCGTCGATATTGCCGGGGACCATCATCATCCGCTGGGTGCTGATGGCCTCGTCACTGCTGATCAGCGCGAAAAAAGCCTGGGCGATGACCCGGAGCTGGTCGCGCAGCGGCCCCTCCAGCTCGATCTGGAACAGATCGTCGGGCAGCATTTCCTCGCACTTGGCCCGCACCGCCTCGGTGAACAAGGCCTCCTTGTCACCGAAGTGGCTGTATACGGTCAGCTTGGAAACGCCGGCTTCGGCGGCGATCTGATCCATCGAAGTGCCGCCGAAGCCCTCGCGGGCGAACAGCCGCTTGGCGGCGTCCAGGATGGCGGCGCGCTTGCCGAGATCCTTGGGACGTCCGGGCCCGGGGGCGGGCTTGGCGGCGGATCGGCGGCTGGCGGGAGGTACGGGGCTGGCCATTCGGCAATACTAGACTACTCGGTTCGATATTTATACTATACCGGCAAGTCCATTAATTACTGAATGACAACGGAGTCGCCATGCACGGGCAGGGCTTGCGCGGGATCGGAATGGGTCTATTCCTCGGATTGGCGCTGTCGGCCTGCGGGGATGGCGGGGAAACCGCGGAAACTCCGCGCCCGGCCATGGTGGTGCATCCCTCCGGAGGCGTGGAAGCCGCGCTGACGGCCTATGCCGGCGAGGTGCGCGCACGCGAGGAAAGCCCGCTGTCGTTCCGGGTCGGCGGCAACCTGATCCGGCGCAATGTCGATGCCGGCGCGCGGGTCCGCCGCGGCGAGATCCTGGCGCTGCTGGATGCGGGCGATTTCGGCCTGCAGGAACAGGCCGCGCGCGCCGAACTGGCGGCGGCCGAGGCCGAGCTGGCGCGTACCCGCGGCGATCGTGATCGCTACGCGAAGCTGGTGGAGCAGGCGGTGGTCAGCCGATCGGCCTACGACGCGCAGGTCGCGGCCTGGAAGGCGGCCGAGGGACGTGCGCGCGCGGCGCGCGCGCAGATGGAGGTGATGCGCAATCAGGCCGGCTACTCGCAGTTGCGGGCGCCGCGCGATGGCGTGATCGCCAGCCGCCAGGCCGAAGCCGGCCAGGTGGTGGCCGCCGGACAGACCATCTATACGCTGGCCGCCGACGGCGGACGCGAGGTGGCGATCGGCTTGCCCGAAAACCGCATCCGCGAGTTCAGCGTAGGCCAGCCGGTGCTGGTGGAGTTGTGGAACGCGCCGGATGAGCGCCTGCCCGGCGCCATCCGCGAGATCGCGCCGGCGGCGGACCCGCAGACCCGCACCTACGCGGCGCGGGTCAGCCTGGTCGGCGAGGCGGTCAACGCAGTCGAACTCGGCCAGAGCGCACGTGTCTACGTGCAGGAACAGGGTGCGAAGGCGGCGCTGAAACTGCCGCTGTCCGCCGTGCAACGCGGCGCCCAGGGCGGCACCGCCGTCTGGGTCGTCGATCCGAAGACCGGCAAGGTGGCGCTGCGCCCGGTTCGCCTGGGTGCTTATGGCGATACCGAAGTGCCGGTGCTGTCCGGCGTCGCCGCGACCGACTGGGTGGTGGCCGGCGGCGGCCACCTGCTGCGCGAAGGCGTGGCGGTGACCCCGGTCGATCGCGACAACCGTCCCGTGCTGGCCGTGCCCGCCAAGGGCGCGCCGTGATGAAGGCGCCGGCGAGGAAGGACCGCATGCCCGCAGGGGTTCCGGACCCCATGTGCGCTGAAGGGGGCCGCTGACCATGCGCCGCTTCAATGTTTCCGAATGGGCGCTGACCAATCGCTCGCTGGTGTTGTTCGCGATGATCGTGCTGGCGCTGATCGGCGCCTGGTCGTACCGCCATCTCGGCCAGTCCGAGGACCCGCCGTTCACCTTCAAGGCGATGGTCGTGCGCACGGTCTGGCCGGGCGCGACCGCGGACGAAGTGTCCAAGCAGGTCACCGAGCGCATCGAGAAGGCGCTGATGACCACCGGCAAATACGAGTTCATCCGCTCCTATTCGCGCGCCGGTGAATCGCAGGTCATTTTCATGGCCCGCGACTCGCTCAACTCCAGGGACATTCCCGAACTCTGGTACCAGATCCGCAAGAAGGTCGGCGACGTCCGTTACACGATGCCCGAAGGCGTGGTCGGACCGTTCTTCAACGACGAGTTCGGCGACACCTTCGGCAACATCTATGCGCTGACCGGACCGGGCTTCGACTATGCCGTGATGAAGGACTACGCCGACCGCATCCAGCTGGAACTGCAGCGCGTATCCGACGTCGGCAAGGTGGAACTGGTCGGCTTGCAGGACGAGAAGATCTGGATCGAACTGTCCAACACCAAGCTGGCGACACTGGGCATTCCGTTGACCGCCGTGCAGCAGGCGCTGGACGAGCAGAACGCGATGACGCCGGCCGGTTTCTTCGAGACCCCGTCCGATCGCGTGCAACTGCGGGTCAGCGGTGAGTTCAGCTCGGTCGAGGAGATCCGCGAATTCCCCATCCACGCCGGTGGCCGCACGGTGCGGCTGGGCGACATCGCCGAAGTGCGGCGCGGCTTCGCGGATCCGTCCGCGCCGAAGATGCGTTTCATGGGCGAAGACGCCATCGGCATCGCGGTGGCGATGAAGGATGGCGGCGACATCCTCAAGCTCGGCGATACCCTGGAACACGAATTCCAGCGCCTGCAGAAGACCCTCCCGGTCGGCATGCAGTTGCGCAAGGTGTCCGACCAGCCGCACGCGGTGGAGGAGTCGGTCGGCGAGTTCGTGCGGGTGCTGACCGAAGCGGTCGTCATCGTGCTGGTGGTCAGCTTCTTCTCGCTGGGCCTGCGCACCGGCCTGGTGGTGGCGGTCTCGATCCCGCTGGTGCTCGCGATGACCTTCGCGGTGATGCACTACTTCGGGATCGGCCTGCACAAGATCTCGCTGGGCGCACTGGTGCTGGCGTTGGGCCTGCTGGTGGACGACGCGATCATCGCGGTGGAGATGATGGCCATCAAGATGGAGCAGGGCTACGACCGGCTGAAGGCGGCGAGTTTCGCCTATGAGTCGACCGCCTTCCCGATGCTGACCGGCACGCTGGTCACCGCGGCGGGCTTCCTGCCCATTGCGACCGCGGCCTCCAGCACCGGCGAGTACACCCGGTCGCTGTTCCAGGTGGTGACGATCGCACTGGTGGTGTCGTGGATCGCGGCGGTGCTGTTCATCCCGTACCTGGGCGACAAGATGTTGCCGGATCTGGATCAGCCGCGCGTTCCGAAGCCTGGTTCGCTGGCCGCGCGCTGGCACGGCCTGCGCGCGCGCCTGGCCGACCGCCATCCGGCCCTGGCCGGCTGGCTGGAACCGGCGCCGCAGGATGCGCACGAGCATGATCCCTACCAGCGGCCGTTCTACCAGAAGTTCCGCAAGCTGCTGGATGCCTGCCTGCGCCATCGCTGGCTGGTGATTGGCGTGACCGCGCTGGCGTTCGTGCTGTCGATCGTGATGTTCCGCTTCATACCCCAGCAGTTCTTCCCCGATTCGGTGCGTCCGGAACTGATGGTGGATCTGGAACTGGCCGAAGGCAGCTCGCTCAAATCCACCGACGCGCAGGCGCGCCAGCTCGAGAAGCTGCTGGGCAAGCGCGAAGGCATCCAGAACTACGTGGCCTACATCGGCACCGGTTCGCCGCGTTTCTATCTGCCGTTGGACCAGCAGTTGCCGCAGGCCAACTTCTCGCAGTTCGTGGTGCTGGCCAGCGACATCGAATCGCGCGAAGCGACGCGCAAATGGCTGATCGAGGAAGTCGCCCCGCAGTTCCCGCAATTGCAGTTCCGGGTAACCCGGCTGGAGAACGGGCCGCCGGTCGGCTATCCGATCCAGTTCCGGGTCTCCGGCGAACACATCGAGCGCGTGCAGGCGCTGGCGCGCCAGGTGGCCGAAAAGGTGCGCGCGAACCCGCACGTCGCCAATGTCAACCTGGACTGGGACGAACCCAGCAAGATCGTGCGCCTGGTGATCGATCAGGATCGCGCGCGCGCGCTGGGCGTCAGCACCGCCCAGGTATCCCACTTCCTGACCAGTTCGCTGTCGGGCCTGCATGTCAGTACCTACCGGGAAGGCAACGAACTGGTCGAGATCCTGCTGCGCGGCCCGGAACGGGAGCGCGCGCGCATGGATCTGGTGGGCAGTCTGGCGGTCCCGACCAGCAACGGCGGCAGCGTGCCGCTGTCGCAGATCGCCAATCTGGAGTACGCGTTCGAAGACGGCATCATCTGGCATCGCAACCGCCTGCCGACGGTGACCGTGCGCGCGGATCTCAACACCGACGCACTGACACCGCCCACCGTGGTGGGGCAGATCCAGCCGACCCTGGAGGACATCCGCAAGGCGCTGCCGGAAGGCTACCTGCTGGAGACCGGCGGCACCGTCGAGGACTCGGCGCGTGGCCAGAACTCGATCAACGCCGGCATGCCGCTGTTCCTGCTGGTGGTCGCGACATTGCTGATGTTGCAACTGCGGAGTTTCCCGCGGATGGCGCTGGTCGCGCTGACCGCGCCACTGGGGCTGATCGGCGTGACCCTCGCGCTGCTGATCTTCCGGGTGCCGTTCGGGTTCGTCGCCATGCTCGGCACCATCGCCCTGGCCGGCATGATCATGCGCAACTCGGTGATCCTGGTGGACCAGATCCAGCAGGACATCGATGCCGGCCACGATCGCTGGCATGCGATCATCGACGCGACCGTACGCCGGTTCCGACCGATCGTGCTGACCGCGCTGGCGGCGGTGCTGGCGATGATTCCACTGTCGCGCAGCGCCTTCTTCGGACCGATGGCGGTGGCGATCATGGGCGGCCTGACCGTGGCGACCTTGCTGACGCTGTTGTTCCTGCCGGCGCTGTATGCGGCGTGGTTCAAGGTGAAGCCGGAGGAAGGCAACGCGGCCTGACGCGGAGCCGGCTCCGGCCGACCCGCTTTGGCGTGATCGGATCGCTTGTCGCGGGGAAGATCCATGGTGGGCCGAGGCCCACCTTAGGGAAGATGCGGCGGCACCTTCACGCGCAGCAGGCGGACCAGCATCGGGTCCATGTAGTCGTACTCATCCGGGATGTCGAGGCAGATGACCCG
>Ga0247822_10002817_pt1 | contig 11214 bp, 9 predicted proteins | sample 13C_Cellulose_Da_FD_192423 | JGI IMG/M metagenome (GOLD analysis project Ga0247822, IMG submission 192423) | Soil microbial communities from agricultural site in Penn Yan, New York, United States - 13C_Cellulose_Day30 | ecosystem: Environmental > Terrestrial > Soil > Agricultural land | place... | reverse complement strand
CTCGATGCGTCTCTGGAGTAAAGCCAAACCATGCACCGAGCGCCACGGCAGCCTTGAAGCGGTTCGCGTCGTCCAACACTGCTGGCCAGCCATCGGGGAAACTCTTGGCCAGTTCGCGCACGAGTTGTCCTCGCACCAAGCGTGTGACCCGATGGCTCCGCTCCGCTTCAGCCACCAACCCGCTGAACACCTGCACCGCGTTGAGATCATCCTCGCCAAGTTCCTCGGCCAGTGCTACCAGTGAGGTGGTGGGACGCGCTTCGGCAAAGGCGGTGAGCGACTCATAACCGCGCTCGCGGACCCGCTCGTACAAGCGAACCTTCCAATTGCCCTCCCAGGAATGATCCTCGTTCATCGCCCTCTTCCGGAGACAAAGTTCATCGGGATTTTGTACTCCTTCATACGCTCCGCGACGATGTCCAGGACCTCGTTCCGCGTCAACATCCGTCCAGCCCTGCGTTCAGCTCTTTGCAGCACATCCATGATCATCTGATTCCATTCGCCGGGCCATATGCGCCCCAGGCGCCAGTTGCCACCTCCATGGAGCGCCTGATGTTTCGCCATCTCCAGCTCGACGCAGAACTTATTGATGTCCATGGCGCCGGTGAAGCCGCGCTTCTCAAACCACTCGCGGAACTCTTCCGGGAGCACGTGGTGCCTTGGCCGCTCGGCCATACCCGCTCCCGCCTTACCCGTCTCGTGCATGGCGCGAACCTCAGGCCCCTCCCCCAGCGCGTCGCGCACCCCCTGTGGCAGTTCCCGGTTCGCTTGCGCCATCATCACCTGTCCGGCGTGGATCCGGACCGCGGCGCTGGCAGCTGATACGGAGATGACGCCCGCTTGCACGAGCCGACGCATCATCTCCACCCACTCGGCGGTGACAACGATCCGCATGCCCGCCATGATGCCGCCAGAGCTCATTACCAGCCCCACTCCCGTCAGGGCCGGAGCGGTGGGCGGCAACCGAGGCAGTGCCAGCTTCAGCGTAGACATGGCGGTGAGCATCTCGATGAACTGCGCCGCAGCGATGGCCTGCTCAGCGCGCTCCATGGCCACCCGACCTGCCTCACTCAGCGACTTGTATTCCTGAGTGAGCTGGCCCATCAGCTCGGGCAGTGCCGCTGTCGCCGCCTCCACCTGCTCCGGCTCCATGGATGCAAGCGCCCTCATGGTGGGGAGCGATCCTCTTCTGCACTCGCTCCATGTCTCTGAACAGCCGCTCCACGCTATAGGCAGGGCACTTCTGGTGCACGGTTTCCGCCAGATTCAGGTAGTCCAGCCATGCCGCCAGCAGCATGCCGCCTGAGGTGGCGGCCTGAAGCCGAGGGCCGCTGAGCCGCAGGAGAGCCAACTGCCCGGTGGTGGCTTCAGCGGCGCGCAGCCAACCATCAGTAGGACAGCCGCCAGCAACAGCCCACCTACAGGACTGCGGGACATCCACATGCGCTCCTCTTGGAAGGACTCCCGGGTGAAGAACAGAAACACGGAGCCAGTCTGACAGGAACGCCTCCGATAGGCATGAATGTGGTACCCCCCACCCTGTGAGCTCTTCATTTGCCCAGCTCGGTCTCTCGCCCGAAGCCCTTGAGGCCCTACGCCGCGCGCGCTTCACGCAGCCCACTCCCATCCAGGTCCGGGCCATTCCGCCCGCCCTCGAAGGCAAGGACGTCATCGGCTGCGCCGCCACCGGCACTGGCAAGACAGCCGCCTATGTCCTGCCCCTCGTAGAGCGCTTCGCCGGGCGCAAAGGCACGCACGGACTGGTGCTCGCTCCCACCCGCGAGCTGGTGCAGCAGATCGCCGAGCCCGTGCGCTTCTTCTCCGAACCCCGCGGCCTCACGCATGCCGTGGTCATCGGCGGCGAGGACATGACCGCCCAGGTGGAGGCGCTGAAGCAGCAGCCCTCCTTCGTGCTCGCCACGCCGGGACGGCTGGTGGATCTCATGGAGACGGGAGCCGCCACGTTCCGCCACCTGGAGGCTCTCGTGCTGGATGAGGCGGACCGGATGCTCGACATGGGCTTCCTGCCCCAGATCGAGCGCATCCTCGCTGCCCTCCCCCGCCGCCGACAGACGCTCCTGTTCTCCGCGACGCTGGGGCCTGATGTCACCCGCTTTGCCCGTGAGAGGCTCCGTGCCCCAGTGCGCGTGGAGGTCACCCGCAGCGGCACTCCCGCCGAGCGTGCCGAGCAGCGCCTGTACCGGGTGAAGCCGGAGGAGAAGACGCCGCTGCTGCTCGCGCTCCTGGCGGGTGATGAGTCTACGGCGCTCATCTTTACCCGGACGAAGGAGCGCGCGGACAAGGTGCACCAGGCCCTGCAGCGCTCGGGGCACCGATGCGCCGTGCTGCATGCTGACCGCACACAGAACCAGCGCAAGCAGGCCATGGACGGATTCCGGAAGGGCACCTATCGCTGCCTCGTGGCCACTGACATTGCGGCACGCGGGCTGGACGTGGAGGACGTGGGGCACGTCATCAACTACGACCTACCGCACGCGCCCGAGGACTATGTACACCGCATCGGCCGCACTGCGCGTGCCGAGGCCAGCGGAGTGGCGTCCACGTTCGCCACGTCGAAGGACGACCCGATGCTCGCGCGCATCGAGCGCATCATGCGCGCGAAGATCCCTCGCGTCCCCGTGCCTCGCGAGGATGCTGTCTTCAAGGCCGAGTGGGAACGGCTCCTCGCCGCGCAACGAGATCCAGGCCCACCGCAGAAGGAGCACGGAGTCTCCAAGCGCGCGCCGGACCAAGCGCCCGGGCGCCATGCGCGGACACACAAGCGACGCCCTTCCGGCGGCTCTGGACATTCAGGCTGACACTGGCGGCGATGCCGCGAAGTTGCAGACCTCCTCCGCCCTACTTGCTCGCCGGGGCCGGAGTCACGCCTTCCACTCGCGTCTTGCCGTCCTTGTCGACCTCGAGCCGCATGTGTGGATTGCCCTGTGCGTCGTGGAGGACGACGCTCGCTACGCCGTTCTCCACGCCGATGACGATGCGCTCCTTCCAGTCGTGGCGGAAGGTGATGTTGGGCTGCCCCTTGATGAGGCCCATGCACATCGCCTCGTAGCCCTCCTCGCTGTCGAAGCACAGCCCACGGATACCGATGGAGTCGAGCATGGCGAGCCCGCCGATCTCCTTCCCGGACGGGTCCATGAACTGGATGCCGTAGGCCTTGACCGCGCGCTTGAGTCCCTTGGGATCGGGCAGCGGTGCTCCAATGCGGATGCGCGCCTGGCCGTGCTCATCGACGATGCTCAGCTCACGCACCGAGATCGACTCAGAAGGCTGGGTCGCAGCCTTGACGCCTGAGCATGCTCCGAGAGCACAGACCGCGCAGGAGCCGGCAACCATCAACACGAGACGGCGGAGAGGATTCGACATGGCGAGCAGACCTTTCCAATGGATGGCGTTGTTGAGAAGGCCGTCACCGTAGAGGAGGCCACGTCCCGCTGATTCATGGCTGTGCCTTCGTTCAGTCATGGTTATGTCATGGCCATGCCTCGCCACCCCACCTACGCCCCCTCTGTGGCCCGCATGCCGGGCTCGGTCTACAGCGCGCTCGCGGAGCGGCTCTCGCGCATGCAGGGTGAGGTGTATCCGCTGCACGTAGGAGACACCTGGATGGAGCCGCCCGAGGGCTGCCGCATGGAGGATCTGCGCGTGGCCGAGCTTCCTGGCCTGCACCGCTACACTCCGGTGGAAGGCCACCCCATTCTGCTGAACACCATCGTCGAGTACGTGCAGGCCCGCACAGGTGTCCCTACCGAGCGCTCCCAGGTGCTCGTCACCATGGGAGCCACCGGCGGGCTCGGTGCCATGGTGGGCGCGCTGCTGGCACCCGGTGAGGAGGTCCTCCTGCTAGCGCCCTACTGGCCGCTCATCTCCGGCATCGTGACGGCCTTCCATGGCGTGCCGGTGCCGGTACCCTTCCTGGAGCTGCGTAGCGCCGAGGAGCTCGTGGAGGCCGTCCGCGCCCGGCTCACCGAGCGGACCGCCGCGCTGTACCTCAATACTCCGAACAATCCCAGCGGCCGGGTGCTGCCTCGGGCGTGGGTCGAGGCCCTGGCCGAGCTTGCCCAGCGCGAAGGGCTGTGGCTCCTCTCGGACGAGGTGTACGAGGATTACGTCTACTCGGGCGAGCACGTATACGCGCGAGCCCTGGCCCCCGAGCGCACGCTGTCCGCCTGGAGCTTCAGCAAGGCCTACGGCATGGCCGGCAACCGCTGCGGCTGGGTGGTGGGCCCTCCGGATGCGGTGGCGCAGATGCGCAAGGTGAGCACCCACTCCTTCTACAGCGCCCCCACCGCCGCGCAGATCGCGGGCCGCCGTGCACTGCTGGGGCCCGGGCCCAGGTGGGCCGCCCAGGCCGCGGCACAGTACGCGGACACGGGCCGCAAGGTGGCCGCGCGGCTCGGAGTCCCTCCACCGGAGGGCAGCACCTTCCTCTTCGTCGATGTAGCCCAGCACCTGGATGAGCAGGGGCTCCCGGGCTTCCTGGAGCGCTGCCTCGAGAACCACCTGCTGGTGGCCCCTGGCCCGAGCTTCGGCCCCTTCCCCCACCATGTGCGGATCTGCTTCACCTGCTCGCCCCCGGACGTAGTCCTCCGAGGGGCGGAGGTGCTGGCAAAGCTCATGGGGCGCTGAGCCACGCGCCCCTGGTGGCCCTGGATGGCCGCCACCCGCTCACTGCGGGGGAGGAGGGCTCGCGACAGTGCCTATCGCCTGTGCGGTGTCGATCGCGAGCCAGGAGAACACGTCCCATAGCCGCCCATCGCCCTGCGGGCCTGGATCCGCGGGGGGATCATCGGAAACGTCCCCAGCGACGGGGAGCTCACACGGATCGTAGAGGACGTCTCCGGTGGTGCTACCCGAAGGAGGAGGTGCCCCCTCCACCACCACGCGCGCCGTGTAGACGGTGATAGGGACGCCGACGCCATACGCCTCCGCGAGGAAGTTGGACGACGCCGTGGCGCTGTACCCCACCCACCGCGCGACGATGGTCCCTCGCGGGGCGAATACCGCCTCGGCCATGAAGCGGCCGTCCTCGCCGCAGCGCCCCACCACCAGGTGCGTATACGAGCCCGTCGGCAGGGGCGAGCCCGTGGGATACGTCTCCAGGGGGGGAAGGGAGACCAGGGCCGAGCCCACCTGGCCCCTGCTCTCCCACCCCGCTCCCGGGCCCGCCACCTGACAGCCGCCCCACAGGCAACACATGACCACGCTCAGCCAGATCGGCTTCCTCATGACACCTCTCCTTGTTGGTTCAGATCACTCGAAGGCCAGGACGGCGTTCACCCAGTCCGCGCCGTCCCGCTTCAGCCACTCCACGCGCTCATCCCTCAGCGCCTGCGCCAGGGGCTGCCCGGCTCGCAACCGGCGGCGGACCGCGTCGAAGAAGGGCCCCGCCTGCGCATCCGGGATGTCCACGGTGGCCGCGAGGACCGCCCGCGCGCCCATCTCCAGGAAGGCCACCGGCAGGCTGAAGGGCTCGTGATAGGAGGGCGCGGTGTGCGCCGCCCGGCAGGCGGCGAGGATCACCAGGGGGGCTCTCTCCAGGCGCTGGGAACGCACGTCCCGGACTGTCAGCGCATAGCGCCCATCCGCCTCGGGCGAGAGCACCACGAGCGATGCCTCCGACACATCCAGGTTGACGAGCCCGTGAGCATGGATCTCCACCTCGTCCGCGTGTGCCATGGCCTCCAGCACCCGGGTGGGAGTGGCCTGGGCTCCGGACAGGAGCGTGTCCCCCGGGGCAGTCGAGGTCCATGGGGCGAGCGGCGCGAGCGAGAGCCCTGCGGGCGGCTCCACACCGGCCACCACCAGGCGAGGCCCGGTGCCCCCGGTGGAGGCCTTCGCTCGGGGGAGCGGCAGGAAGTAGCTCCAGGCCAGCTCCGGCGGCAGCAGCCCCGCCCGGCCATGCAGCGGGGGACGGGCCACGACGGCCACCTGCTCGCAGGCACGCAGCGCGGCGAGCACCCTTGCGGGAATCAGCCCCTCGACACCCTCCAGCGGAGCGGCCCGGCTTGCGTCATAGTGGCCGTGGAGCTGCCCCTGTGCGTCGCGGGCCACCACGAGCGTGCGCTCATCGTCCACCGCCGCGCCCAGCACGCACCGCGCGGGAAGCGCTGCCTCCTGCTCCTCCGCGAGCAGCGCGTAGGCGCGCTCGTACTCCCCCGCACGCCCTGCCGCCATGAGCAGCGAGGTGTAGCTGTAGGCCCGGGCCTTGCGCGCATGGACATTCCACCGAGGCAGCCGCACCGCCTCGGAGAGGGAGCGCCGCAGCACGGCCTCCCCAGCCCCGCGCTCACGCTCCACGAGGAAGCGCCCCTCGATATGCGTGAGCAGCGCGAGCTCCCCCTGGCTCTGCTTGCCCGAGCCCCGAAGCGCTGCCAGCCCCTGGGCCAGCCGCTCCGCGTCCTCCGGAGCTGGCCTCAAGCGGGTGAGATCCGCCAGCGCCAGCAGCCCACTGGGTGTCAGCGTGCCGGGGCAGCGCAGGGCCTCGTCCAGTTCGCGCCGCGCCTCGTCCAGCTGGAGCGCGATCATGTGGGCGGCGGCGCTGTTCGAGGAGACGAACTGCCGCAGCTCGCAGTTGTCCGGCTCGCGCGCGAGCGCCTCGCTCAGGTAGGCCTGGGCCAAGGCTGCCTGCTTGCGGAAGCGGGCGATCTGCGCCAGCTCGAGCAGGATGTTGCGCTCCAGCCACCACGCCCCATCTCCACGAAGCCACCGCCAGGCAGCCTGGGCATGCTGGGCGGCCTCGGCCGGCCGGTGCAGCCGGAGGTAGAGCATGCCCAGCTCCCGCTCCAGCAGGCCGCAGCGGTAGGCCACCGGCTGCGCCTGACACTGCCCCACCGCCGCGAGCAGCCGCTGCTCGGCCTTCGGCAGCTCGCCCTCCGCCACCAGGGCCTTGGCCTGCTCGTGCCCGGCGAGGAGCAGGAACCAGGGGTCCCCTGAGGACTCCGCCAGGGCGCGGTACTCTTCCAGGTTCTCGGCCACCAGCCCGGCCTGCAGCAACACTCCCATCCGCAGCGCCTCCTCTCGGGCGCGCCGCAGCTGCGAGAGGAGCTGCGGCACCTGGCTGGAGGGCAGCTCGCGGCGCAGCAGGCGGGCGTACTGCTCCGCCAGTGGCGCATGGAGGCGGTGATCCCTCGCCTCGGCCGCGCGTACGGCGTCCCGCAATACCGAGCCCCCCTGCCGCGCATCCAGTGCCTCGGCGAGCGGCCAGAGCGCCTTCACCTGCTCGACGGTGCGAGCCACCCGCAGCGCGTCGTAGAGGTAGAGCCGGAAGGTGCCGGGGTAACGGGAGATCTGCTCCACGGGCGGCATGGCACCGCCCGCCAGCAGCGCCTCGCCCGCCGCCTGGGCCGCCTGCCCCTGCTCGCGCTCACGTGCCACGCGCGCTCGCAGCGCCTCGGCGCGCCGCAGGGCCTCGTCCGCCCACCCAGGCTCGCCCAAGGCCGCCACCTGCTCGAACGCCCCCACAGCGGCCGCCGCCAGACCGAGCCGCTCCAGGGCGAGTCCCCGGTTCCACTGCGCTTGCGGGTGGCTGGACGCGCGCACCAACACGCCCTCCAGCCGCTCCAGCGCGCCGGCCAGATCGCCCCGCTGCAGCTGCACCACGGCCCGCTCGGACTCCACATCCACCGAGTCCCCCGCGCGGGCCAGGTAGGCCCATGCCTCATCGGCCTTTCCACGCAGCAGGTACGCGGCGGCCAGCCCCCGCATGTCCCCCGCCTCCTCCAGGCGTGCCATCTCCCCCAGTGGCACGGGCCCGGCCGGGCTCGCGCCGCCGGTGCGCAAGGTGTCATACGGGCGGAAACCATCCGCCTCCGGGTAGCTCAGCCGCAGCTCCAGCGGGCGGGAAGGCATGTCCGTCAGCCACAGCAACCCGGCATGAGGGGCGCGCCCGCGCAAGGGCAGCAAGAAGAAGGCGGCGACGGCCACGGCGGCCATGAGCGCCAGCAGGCCACTGCGGCTCGAGCGCAGGCTCCACCGTGGCAGGAAGCGCCGGGAGGGCGCGGAGGCTGAGCCACCCGCGGTGGGCGTGGCCCGCTCGGGCAGGGGAGGCTGGGCCAGCGCCTTGAGCTGGAGCGCCCGTGCCAGCTCCTCCTGGCACACCCCACAGGTGGCCAGGTGGAGGCGAACACGGTGGGCCTCCTCGGGCGCCAGCTCCCCGTCCACCAGGGCATGGACTCTCTGGCACGCGTCAGTCACGGGACATCTCCTTAGCTCCTCCCAGCGCGGAGGAGAGCAGCGCGCGCAGGCGCTGGCGGGCGCGCACGAGCCGCGTGCCCACCGTGGCCCGGGCAATTCCCATCCGCCGGGCAATGTCCTCGTAGGAGTGCCCCTCCAGCTCGTGCAGCTCGTACACGCGACGGAACTCCTCCTTCATCCCTCCCAGCGCGGCGTGCAGTTGCTGGTGGGTGATGGACTCCCAGGCCGGCTCAGGGCCGGGCTCGGGCGCCGCGCAGGTTTCCTCCACCGAGGGCTCCAGCGGCCCCTCATGCAGCGCCTTCACCCGAAGGCTCCTGCACCGGTCCAGGAAGAGGTTCTGGAGGATGGTGTAAAGCCAGGCGCGCACCCGGGGTTCGGTGGGGGGCACCTCCGCGCTGCGCAGCGCACGCTCGAAGGTGTCCTGGACGAGATCCCGGGCGTCGGTGGCATTCCCACACAGCCGGAGCGCCAGCTCGAGCAGCTTGGGCTCGAAGCCGGGGAGCAGTACCGCGAGCTGCTGCCGGGTGCCCTCGCTCCTCATCTGTACGGAGGTGCTCACACGGGAGGCACGCTGTCTGAGGCTGTCCTGGGAAGTCAAGGCTCGTCCCTCGAAACGCAGGGCGCGCTAGAGCGCCGCATTCCCCAGCAGGGGCACCCACAGCTCCTCTCCAGCGGCCTGGAATTCCTCCGGATCCGCTGGCTCCGCGGGCACCACCCCCACGAGCAATCCCGGGGCATAGGTCTCCTGGGAGACCTGGCCGGTGCTCAGGGCCTCCTCGTCCCTGCCGCCCCCCTGCTCGAGCCGCCGCATGGGGAGGTAGGCAACGGTGGCCTTCACGGCCGCCACCGAGCCACAGGCGTTGTGCGCGGAGATGTCCGCGATGAGCTGATCGCGCACCTGGGAGCGAGAGCGCATCTGCGAGAGGCTGAGCCCAGGAGCCAGCTGGAAGTCCGGCCAGCGCACGTGCAGGCGCGCCACCTGGCCTCGGGCATCCACCGCCACGTGGTAGCCGGAGTCCGGCACCAGGGTGCCGCCCACCCGGCGCGGGTAGCGCACGTGGTGCTCGGCCCGGTACGAGGAGCGCTCTCCCGAGCTGCCATCGAGGGAGCTCAGCCTCAGCCCGCGCACCTGCGCCTCCGTCACGGAGAGCTCCGCCGTGGGGATGCCGTAGGAGGCGGCCACCTGCGTGGCGAGCTCCATCGCGTACGAGGGGGGCAGGGAGTTGGGGTCCGCGGCCTCGCTGCGCGTCTTGCTGCGGTAGGCAATGCGCCCCCGGCCCAGATCCACACGGAGCTTGGAGCCCGTGGAGTTGCTGTACACGCAGCTGAACGGCTGGCCGGTGGCGGTGATGGGGGCATAGGCAGGGCAGGAAGGCTCCGGCTTGAGCGAGTCCCTCACCGCCGAGATGGCACGGTCCGGCTGGAAGACCTGGCTCAGGCGGCCCGTGGCGGGAGGAGCCAGCAGCATGCGCATGGCCGCGGCATCCCCCACCTGAGCAGGGAGGGCCGCATCCACCAGCGCCTCGAGTGAGGGGCACAACTGCTGCTGCGCCAGGGCTGGGGTGGACAGGAGGGAGCCGGCCGCGAACAGGCCGAGCACGAAGGAGTGGAGTGTCTTCATGGTAGGAGTCCTCGGGTTCAGTCGTTCGGGTCGTTGAAGGCTTCCAGCCCTGTCGGATCACAGCCCTCGAAGAAGCTGTAGGCCCACGCGTTGGCGCCGCCGGGCTCTGAGAGGATCTTGGAGTAGCGCTCGGTCTTCAGGCGGTTGAGCGCGTCTGCCCGGGTGGCACCGATGGCGAAGGAGACAGGGCACTGCTCATCCCCATCTCCCACGTTGGAGCGGTACATGGTGTCGAGCCACGCGAGGTGCAGGGGCACATCATGGGCCTCCTCCGCGAAGTCCTCGTAGTCATCGATGTAGCCCTTGCCGATGTACATGAGGCCGTGGAAGCCATTCATCTGGTGCAGCCGCGCGCCGGAGGTGGCCGAGGTGGCGTCCCAGAACGAGCGCGCGGTGAAGTTGATGTTGTTGTCGTTCATGCTGTTGCAGGACGACAGGTGCAGGAACTCGAGATCCTGGTCGCCGACGAACAGGTCATCGACGGCGATGCCCTCGGCGGCATCCAGCCGGCACTCGTTGAGAGTGTCCAGCACGCGGAGCTTGCCGCGCCAGTGGTTGTCCTTGTCGCCGCCATGCAGAGCCAGCAGCGCGGCGTCCGCATCATCCACGTAGGCGTTGTCGTCGCAGGTGGCGCTCCCCCCGGGCCCATCCGCGTCACAGAAGCGCCGCAGGGACATTCTGCCGTTGACGAAACGGCCGTCCTTGTAGAAGACGCCGTGGCGCGTGACTTCGTCGTACCAGGCCGTCGCCATGTCGTCCCAGCTGGGCCGCTCGCCCCCGGAGCACTCGGAGGTCCACTGGGTAATGGCGAACACCTTCGCCTCGTAGCTCGCGGCCTCTGCGGCCGGAGCCCAACCCAAGGACCAGGAGAGCAGGAGCAACACTCCTCCCGTCCGGAGCGCCCACGACGGGCGCCGGTTCATGAAACAGGAATGCATTGTGGCACCTCGCCCACCGCCGGCTGGCAGTGGTGGTTGAGAGAGGCCCTCGCTTGGGCCTCTCTCCCCTTCAGACGGGGGTGCCCGAGAATGTTCCCGGGCGCGGAAAAAAAACCGCCTCCCCTCCGTTCCCCGGGTGCGCCTCTACTTCAGCAGCTTGCCCACCTGCCTGCGCGCATCCACCGTGAGCCCAGCGTGCCCGTCCGCCACCCGTGAGAAGTCCACGTCCAGCAGCCTTCGCACGGACTGGCGGCTCTGAGCGTCGTCCTCGCTGAAGATGAACGGCGAGGGCGCCAGGCCCCGGTTGCTGCGAACCAGCACATCCCCCGTGAAGAGCACATCCCTCCAAAGGTACGCGAGGCTGCCAGGCGTGTGCCCCGGGATGTGGACGACACGGATCTTCTCCCCGTCCACCTCCAGCTCCTTCCCATCCTCCACCCC
>Ga0247822_10002816_pt1 | contig 11214 bp, 9 predicted proteins | sample 13C_Cellulose_Da_FD_192423 | JGI IMG/M metagenome (GOLD analysis project Ga0247822, IMG submission 192423) | Soil microbial communities from agricultural site in Penn Yan, New York, United States - 13C_Cellulose_Day30 | ecosystem: Environmental > Terrestrial > Soil > Agricultural land | place... | reverse complement strand
ACTTCCACTTCAACAACCTTGCGGACGTGGTTGCGTTCATTCACCTCATGAACTTTGAGGTGATCGACAAGGACCGGATGTTCACGGCGCATCGGCATCTGCTGCAGATGATTGAGCTGAGCCGGGAGTCATGGAAGCTGTACGAAGCCGAGACGGATGATGACGCGGAGTGGATTCCGAACCCGAAGCAGACCGCGACTGTGACCGGGATGCGGGTGACGCGGGAGATCGTGACGGGGTGGCACGATGTTCTGGATGAGATTGAGGCGCTGCTGAACGGGAAGAAGCTGGTTCCGTTCTGGCGGGGGGATATTGAGGCGACGCGTCGGACGGGCCGGGGGTTGGGAGTGAATCTGAAGAAGGTGTTCCTGGAGCCGAACCGGTTTGATGTGGTGATGTGGGTGAGCGGGACGGGTGCGCAGCCGTATCTGGAGGAGGGTGAGGTCTCGGGTGAGGAGGCGTGGAACCGGCTGACGCGAGTGTTCCAGGGCCAGTTCTTCGGCTTCGCGGTCTGGTTTAATTGAACCGGGTCCAGGGGTACCCTGGTCAGGGGGTGCAGGGGGCAGAATGCCCCTTGCCCGCCGGAGGCCCTCTCGTCGGGAGATGTCTGAAGGAGAGCGTGTCCAAACGCGGACAACGTGTCGTATGCCCCCTCACCAACCCGCGGGGAGTACAAAGCAAGCTGTCTGATGTGAGGGAGTCCTCAACGCTGGTACCACAATGGGGACACCCGTTATTTACCACGGTTCCTCACCGGAAGGCCTCCGGCGGCAAGGGGTTGCCCCCTTGACCCCGGCTACCGTGGCACGTTGGGTTTGACGTGGCATAGCCGTCCCGGCCGGGACGGTGTTTCTTCAGGACGCGGCACGCATCGAGAGCAGCGGCTTCTGCTTCGCCATCGGACGGGCCGGGTTGCCCACAACAACACTTCCCGCCGCCACATTCTTCACGACCACCGCTCCCGTCCCGACGACCGCACCCGCACCGATCACAATGCCCGGACGGATACAGGCCCCGGCCCCAACGAACGCCCCCCGCTCGACCTGCACGCCGCCGGCCAGCACCGCCCCGGAGGCGATGTGCGCGTGGTCCCCGACCTGGCAATCATGCTCGACGATCGCGCCCGTATTGATGAGAACATTCTGCCCCAGCCGAGCCTGCGGATTCACGACCGCCCGGGCCAGGATCGTCACCCCTTCACCGTAAGTGGCCAGCGATGAAACGATCGCCGTCGGATGAACCGCGCTGACGACCTCGAAGCCGAGCTCCTTCAGCCGGCCCCAGAGCAGAATGCGGGGATCCGTGTTCCGCGGAGTCCCGACGCCGACAAACGCATGGACGATCCCCGTCGCGCGAAGCCGCGGCAGTTCCTCGTCGCCGCCGAGCAGCGGAACGCCATGACGGTTCGGCCCCAGCTCCGAGGCGGCCCCGTCGAGCAGCCCCACGACGGCATATCGGTCCGCCAGCGTCAGGCACTCGATCACCACCCCGACATGTCCCCCCGCGCCGAGGCCCAGGACCGGCATCCGGCCATTGGTGTGCGGTTCAGGCGGCATGGCGACTCTCCTGAGAAAACGGACCGTCGTAAAACGGTTTGCGAATGATGCGTTCGAGATCGACCTGCCGCAGGACCTCGACAATCCGGCGGGCGGCCTGGCCGTCCCCGTACAGATTGACCAGCCCGGCCAGGGACGTGCGGAACGCGGAATCGAGAGCCTTTTGCAGACTCTCCTGTATCGACACGGTGTCGTACCCGGACTGAATCACGTTCCGCGGCTGCGGCCGGCCCGCCTGCCGGGTCCCGATGTTGACGACCGGCAGCTCGAATGCCGCCGCCTCGATCAGGCCGGAAGACGAGTTGCCGACCATCGCGGCGGCGTGCCGCATGAGCGTGAAGTAGCCCCGGCTGCCGAGACTCACGACCGCCCGGGCCCGCGGCGTGACGCGGACGAAACGGTCGATCGCCTCGATGATCACCCGGCCGTTCGTGTCGGCGTTGGGATAGGTGAAGACGATCGGCTGCGGAGTGGCCGCGAGGACGTCGAGCAGGCTCGTGATGTACCGCTCGGTCTTTTCAAACTCGCGGGTCACGGGGTGGAAGGTGACGACAATCGGCGGCTCGTCGAGAGGGACGCCGAACTCCCGCTCGAACTCGGCTGGTGTGAAGAGCGGAGTCTCGTGGATCGCGTCGAGCCCCGGAGCCCCGGTGACGTGGACCCGCTCGGGGAGTTCCCCCATCCGGATCACGCGGTCGCCGAACTCGCGGGTCGAGACACAGTGGAGGTGGGCCAGCTTCGTGATGCAGTGCCGGGCGGCGTCGTCGATTGCCCCTTCGGTCACTTCACCGCCGTGGACATGGACAATCGGAATCCGGAACGGGAGGGCCGCCACGGCGGCGGCGAGGGTTTCGGTGCGGTCGCCGAGGAGCAGCAGCACGTCGGGCATCTGGCGGGCAAACGCCTGCGAGAACCCGAGGACCGTCAGTCCCATGGCGTGAGCAATCGCCTGCGGGGTGTCGGCGGCAAGGAGGCAGTCGATCCGGTCGCGGATCGGGTACCCGTCCGCTTCGATCCCCCGGACCGTGAGACCGAAGGCAGGGGAGAGGTGCATCCCCGTCACCATCAGGTCGAGGCCGAGCGTCGGCTCCTCGGTGATCCTTCGCAGTATCGGCCGCAGGATGCCGTAGTCCGAGCGGGCACCGGTGACAGCGGTGATCGTCCTCGTCCGGACCGGGTGCTGAGTGGCCGCACTCATGACACCATCCTCAGCGAGAGGAGCGTCCCCTCCGGGATCTCCTCGCGGGCGGTCATGCCGACGATCTGCGGGATCATCGCCGGGGCGAGGCCGTGGCCGGGCCGCCGCGTGATGAGGTCTTCCCGCCGGATGATCTGGCCGAACGGGATCGTCCGGGCCGCGACGACGCTCCGCCGGGCGACGCTGGCCGTGTTGAGCTCCGCCGCCGCGGGCCACTTGCGGCCGGTCCCCATCGCGGATTCGATTGTCCGGATTCCTTCGACAAGCTGCTGGAGCTGAGCCGGTTCCGCCGAGGCCTTGTGGTCCGGACCGGGGAGCGACTGGTCGAGCGTGAAGTGTTTCTCGATGACGCACGCCCCGAGAGCGACCGCGGCGAACGAGACTTCATTTCCCAGAGTGTGGTCCGAGTAACCGACCGGATGGCCGAACGCCTCGGCCATCGTCCGCATCGCCCGCAGGTTCGTGTCCGCGGGGGCCGCCGGGTAGTTGCTGACGCAGTGCAGGATCGCGAGGTCCCGCACGCCGCACCCTTCGAGAGTCGTCACGCACGCTTCGACTTCGCTGAGCCGGCACATGCCGGTCGAGAGCAGGATCGGCCGCCCCTTCGCGGCGAGGTGTTCGATCAGCGGCAGGTTCGTCACTTCGCCCGAGGGGATCTTGATCGCCGGCATTCCCTCGCGATCGAGGAAGTCCGCGCTCTCTTCATCGAAGGGGGTCGAGAGGAACCCGATCCCCCGCCGGCGGCAGTGGGCCATTACGGTTAAATGATCGGCCTGGCTCAGCTCCAGCCGCCGCAGCATCGTGAGCTGCGATTCGGTCTGGCCCATGTTCCGCGACTGGTACTCCGCCTGCTTCGCCTCCGCCGTGACGAGTTTCTCGGCGCGGAACGTCTGGAACTTGATCGCATCCGCGCCGCAGTCCGCCGCCACGTCCACGAGCTGCAGCGCGAGGTCGACTGAGCCGTTGTGGTTCACTCCCGCCTCGGCGATGACGAAGCACGGCGCCCCCGCACCGACAACCCGTTCTCCGATCGCAAACGACGAACTCATTCCGCATGCTCCTCGGATCAGGCCGCGGCCCGGAGAGTGGTGCCGGACGTCCGGGACATCAGGAACTCCGCAAAGGCGAAGTCCAGCTCCGTATCGATGTCGACCGCCCGCTCCGGCGGTACGAAGACCGTCCGGGTCCGTCCCGCCAGCATCCGCTCGCCGTGCAGGATGTGGTCCGGCCGCACCGCGTAGGTGACCGGCGTGATCGCCCAGACCGGCGGGGCATCCTGCCGCCGGGCGACCGAGCCTCCCGGCGGCACCGCGGCCAGATGGGCGAGCCCCTCGGCGTCGGTCCGGAGCATGCTGAAGTACGGGTTCGAGCTCGGCGTCGTGACCGTCAGGACGACATCGGTCTCATGAGAGTGCCGGGCAAACAGATCGAGACAGCCCGTAATGTCCTGCGGCTCCCGCAGCGGGGCGACTGCCGGGACGCTCACGAAGAGATCCATCGGCCCGACGGTCGAGTGATCGTTGTAGAACTGGACCGCGTGCCGCCACGCCAGCCACTCGGGAGAAGTGTCGCCCGCCAGGTCAGCCGGCCGGACGAACGGCGTCAGGGCGCCGAAGGTGCGGGCGACGCGGGCGATTTCGGCATCGTCGGTCGAGACGATGACTTCGCGGAACCGGCCTGTCGCCTGGGCAGTCCGGATCGCCCGGCCGATCAGCGGGACGCCGCCGAGCGGGCGCACGTTTTTCCCGGGACACCCTTTCGACCCGCCGCGAGCAAAGACAAACGCCACCGCATTCATTGCCGTCCGCTCCCTCAGACGCTTGATCGAATTCCGTTTCACGGTCCGTCCACTGGACCGGCCCGGGAGTTTAGCCGGTCCTTGCGTAAACTGCCTAGACGCACTTTCCGGCGAGGCGAGGGACGAGATGGCTCGAACAGCGTCCTTGCCGGCACGACGTCGCTACGTCAAACCCAACGTGCCACGGCAGCCGGGGTCAAGGGGGCGACCCCTTGCCGCCGGAGGCACTCCGGTGAGGAACCGTGGTACACAACGGATGTCCCCTTTGTGGGACCCGCGTTGAGGACTCCACCAAAATACACCGCTCGCTTTGCAATCCCCGCGGGTTGGTGAGGGGAGCATACGGCACGTTGCCCGCGCTTGGACACGCTCTCCTTCAGACATCTCTCGACGGTCAGCCTCCGGCGGGCAAAGGGGCGTTGCCCCTCTGCACTCCCCACCAGGGTGCCCCTGGACCCCGGTGAGACCAATGGTTCTATCAGTCCTCGATAGCCCGCACGCCTGCAATGCCCTGGGTTGACCAGACTCACCCGACCTGCTGAATTGCCAATCCCAATTCTCATCTGGAGTCTGCGATGCGCGTGGTGACCTTCGGCGAAGTAATGCTCCGGCTGGCCCCGGCCGGCAAATACCGGCTCTCCCAGGTCATCCCCGGCGAACTCCAGGCCACCTTCGGCGGCGGCGAACTCAACGTCGCCGTCTCCATCGCCCGCCAGGGAGGCCAGGCCGCCTTCCTCACCGCCGTCCCGGACAACGTCGTCACCGACTCCCTCGTCGCCGAACTCCGCCGCTGGAACGTCGACGCCGACCTCATCCAACGCGACAAATCCGGCCGCTTCGGCATCTACTTCGTCGAGACCGGCGCCAACCAGCGCGGCGGCACCGTCACCTACGACCGCGACCAGGCCTGCATCGCCCTCCGCGGTCCCGACAAGTACGACTGGAACACCGCCTTCACCGGCGCCGACTGGTTCCACATCACCGGCATCACCCCCGCCTTGAGCAGCCCCGCCGCCGCCTCGGCCCTCGCCGCCGTCCAGGAAGCCAAGAAACGCGGCCTGGCAACGTCGTGCGATCTCAACTTCCGCAAGAAGCTCTGGAAGTGGAAGAGCGGCACCAAGCCTGCCGACCTCGCCCGCGAGACGATGCAGCAGCTCGTCGCCTCGCTCGATGTCGTGATCGCCAACGAGGAAGACGCCGAACTGACCCTCGGCATCCACTCCGAAGGGACGAGCGTCGAACACGGCCAGATCAACCTCGAAGGCTACGAGTCGGTCGCCCGGCAGATCGCTTCGCAGTATCCGAACGTCAAGAAAGTCGCCATCACCCTCCGCGAGAGCTATTCGGCCGACCACAACAACTGGGGAGCGATGCTCCTCGACGTCGCCACCGACACCGCCCACTTCGCGCCGCTGAACGACGAAGGAACCTACGAGCCGTACGAGATGCGGAACATCGTCGACCGCGTCGGCGCGGGGGACTCATTCGCCGGGGCCCTGATCTTCGCCCTCCGGACCCCGGAGCTGTCGAAGCCGGAAACCGTACTGCGGTACGCCGTCGCGGCGAGCTGTCTCAAGCATACGGTCTGGGGCGACTTCAACGACGTCAGCCGCGCCGAGATCGAAGCCCTCATGAACGGCTCCGGCAGCGGCCGTGTTCAACGCTGAGTAATGCGTTAAACACCAAGACACAAAGATTGCACCAAGAGCACCAAGAAAGGCGAAGCCCGCCCTCTTCCCCTTTGTGTCCTTGGTGCCACCTTGGTGCCTTGGTGCTTAACTCCTGACCCCCACCTCGAAGACACGCCCCCAGGCCCACAGTACCATTCCCCGAACGTCTCTCGATTTCTCTGCCGGAACACACCATGTCGCTCTCCGCTGCCACGCTCGCTGACCTGGCCAAATTCGACACGCCGACGATCTGCAATGCGATCGAGCTGTTCTTCGTTCGCCCCCGCAACACGGGGTTCATGAACGACACGATCAAGGCCTGCTTCCCCAAGTTCCCGCCGATGGTCGGGTTTGCCTTCACGACAACGTTCCGCAGCATGGCCTCGCCCCCCAAGGGGGACGCCTACACCGGCCTCGCCGATCAGGTTGCGGGCTACGACAAGATCCCCGGCCCGCCGGTCATGGTCTTTCAGGACCTCGACCAGCCGTGTGTCTCGGCGACGTTCGGCGAAGTCATGTGCACGATCTACAAGTCGTTCGGCGCCCAGGGAATCATCACCTCCGGGACCGGCCGCGATCTTGATCAGGTCGAGGCTCTCAAGTTCCCGGCCTTCACCAGCGGGACGATCTGCGCCCACGGCTACTGCCACATGCTACAGACGAACATCCCGGTCACAGTCGGCGGGATCTGGATCGAGCCGGGGGCGCTGCTCCACGGCGACCTCAACGGCGTGACGACGGTTCCGGTCGAGATCGCCAGCGAGATCCCGGACGCCTGCCGCGAGATCATGAAGGCCGAACAGTACGTCCTCGACTACTGCAAGAGCGGCAGCCCGAACGCCAAGGGCCTGGCCGAAGCCCGCAAAGCCTGCCAGGCACACCTTGATGGGGTGATCGAGCGCGTCCGGCGAGACAAGTAGCCGCGCTGCGTTTCGGAACTCGGGTCCCCGGGTGTATCGTCCCGGGGACCGCTTCTGACGCTGCGGCTCAGGAGGTCGTCCGATGGCCGAGATGCTGTTCAAGGGGGGCGAGCGGATCGCGCTGGCCGATCTCACCGGGACGTGCGCGTTCAGCACCGATAACAGTCTGAGCTTCACCCTCTCCCGGCCGGAGGATGTGGCCAGGGAGATCGGCTGGATCGATCTCCATCTGACGCCGATGGACGAGACCTGGAAGGTCTACACCCGCCTCTGTATTCCAGTCCCCCTCTCGACCCGGGACCGCGTGGACCAGATCCGCCGGGACTGTTACTTCGCACTGGCGCTTCCCGAAGAAGCGTTTTTCGAGATCAAGGTGTTCTGCCCGGAGAAGAGCGTCACCTATATCGACATCCGCGAAACCTGCTTCCTCGTGGCCGACGTCATTCGGACACCCGGCGATCAGCCGATGTTGGACTTCGCCATCGCGGTCCCGGTCGTTTGATCAGCCGGGAGGTTTCCCGTGCACGGTCGGCGGTTAAAGGGCTGAGAGTCCTCCGGTTTGAGACAAGTGTCCCTCACTGGATTGGCATCTCCCATGCTCGAAAACCCGCTTTCGCTCAACGGCCCCGTGGTGATTGCCGGAGGGGCGAGGTTCCTGGGGATCTCTCTGGCGGCCCATCTCCATGACCTGGGCGTTCCCGTCGTTCTCCTCTCCCGGTCCCGTCCCAAGGTGTCCGGACCTTGGACGCACGAGTTGTGGGATGGCCGGACGCTGGGAGACTGGCGGCGGGTGCTCGACGGCGCCGCGGGGCTGGTCAATCTGGCGGGACGGTCTGTCGACTGCATCAAGACGCCGGATCATCAGGATGAGATCCTTCGGTCCCGCGTGGAGTTGCCGATCGGGCTGCCGGCGTTCGCGTGGATGGTGCGTCTGGGAGCCCGGTGGCTGCTTCGGACGGATCCGGAGCTTGCGCTCTATGGGCGGTATGTTGTTCCGAAGCGGCTCGTGGAGGAGGGGTTTGAGTTCAAGTATCCGACGCTGCCGGCTGCTCTCGCCGAGGTCCTCTCCTCGCACGCCAGCCGATGACACTCGAACACTGCGCCCGGCCAACCGGGTCCAGGGGCACCCTGGTGGGGGATGCAAGGGGGCAACGCCCTCTTGCCCGCCGGAGGCCTGGCCCGTCGGACACTGTCAGAAGGAGATCGCGTCCAAGCGCGGACACCGTGCCGTATGCCCCCTCGCCAACCCGCCGTGACTCCAAAGCGAACGGTGACTCCTCAACGCCGCTTCCACAAAAACGGACGCCCGTTGCTTACCACGGTTCCTCATGGAAGCGCCTCCGGCGGCAAGGGGGTGAGACCCCCTTGACCCCAGGCTGCCGTCGCACGTTGGATTTGAGCTATCGAGCCGCGCCGGCAAGAACGTGGTTCGAGACAGCAGATTAAGCCGACGCTCCCTCAGCCTCGCAACGCATCAGTCGACGGCGATAGAATGACAGCCTCGCCCGGAGTGCCCCGTCTCCGGCCTTCCTCCCTACCTCTTCAACCCGCCCGAATCGCATGCGTTCGTCCGGTCTGCTTGCCCTGGCTCTCGTTGCCTTTTCGATCCCCCTCGCCGTTCAGGCCGAGTCCAACTGGCCGGAGTTCCGTGGTCCGCATCAGAACGGGCACGCCGACGGAACCGGCTATCCGACACGATGGAGCGACAAGGAGAACATCGCCTGGAAGACCGCCCTCCCAGGACGCGCCTGGTCCAGCCCCGTTATCTGGGGAAGCCAGATCTGGCTCACGAACGCCACCGAAGACGGCAAAAAGCTCTCCGCAGTCTGCCTCGACAAGACGAACGGGACGGTCCTTCACGACCTGCCGCTGTTCGAAGTCGCCGTCCCCCAGTTCTGCCACAAGTTCAACAGCTACGCCTCGCCGACGCCGCTCATCGAAGAGGGACGCGTCTATCTGAGCTGGGGAAGCTCCGGCATCGCCTGTCTCGATACGAAGACGGCCGAGACCCTCTGGACCCGCCGCGATCTCGAGTGCGACCACTTCCGCGGTGCGGGAGCGTCTCCCATCGTCTTCGGGAATCTGCTGATCCAGCACTACGACGGGCACGACTTCCAGTACGTCATCGCTCTCGACAAGCGGACCGGGCAGACCGTCTGGCGGACCGAGCGGCCCAAGGACTTCCGGACGACCGATGGCGACGTCAAGAAGGCGTACGCCACGCCGATCGTCGTCGACGTCGCCGGACGTCCGGTCCTGATCAGTCCGGCCTCGAAAGGGGCCTTTGCCTATGACGCTCGCACCGGCGAAGAGATCTGGCGGATCCTCTATGAGAGCTTTTCGACGTCCAGCCGGCCGGTCTTCGGACATGGGCACGTCTATCTCAGCTCGGGGTTCGGCAAGGCGGATCTGATCGCCGTCCGGCCGGACGGTCAGGGCGACGTAACGGCGTCACACGTCACGTGGGTTGAAAAGAAGCAGATGCCCTCGAAGCCTTCGCCGCTGCTGATCGGCGATCTGGTCTACACGATCGGCGATCAGGGGGTGGCGACCTGCCTCGATGCCAAGACCGGCAAGACGGTCTGGATGAAGCGGATCGGCGGCAACTACTCCGCAGCGCCGATCTATGCCGGCGGACACGTCTACTACTTCAGCGAAGAGGGGAAGACGACCGTCTTCAAGCCGGGGACGGAGTTTGAGATCGTCGCCGAGAACGAGCTGCCGGACGGCTTCATGGCCTCTCCCGCCGCCAGCGACGGGGCGCTGTACCTGCGGACCCGGACGGCGCTGTACCGTGTGGAGAACAAGACGGCTCCGTAGGCGTCCTCCGTTTCACCTTGCCCTGTGCCGCGCTACGTCCTGCCCTCTGGTGAATGCAACATGCCAATGGAGTCTCTCACCCGTCGCCAGATGTTGTCCCGGGCCTCGTGCGGCTTCGGAATGGCGGCGCTCTCGGGACTGATGGCGGATCCCGCGTTCGGGGCCGCGCCGCAGACGGCCAATGCGCTCGCTCCGAAGGATCCTCATTTTCCCGCCAAGGCCCGTTCGGTCATCTTCCTTTATATGGACGGCGGGCCGTCGCAGGTCGACACCTTCGACCCGAAGCCGCGGCTGCAGGCGGAGAACGGTCAGCCGTTCAAGATGAAGATCCAGCCGACGCAGTTCGACAACGTCGGCAACACGCTGGGCTGCCCGTGGGACTTCCGGAACTGCGGCGAGAGCGGGCTGCCGATCAGCGGTCTGTTTCCGTACCTGCGGGAGTGCGCGGACGACCTGTGCGTTGTCCGCTCCATGACGTCCGAGTTCTCCGAGCACACGAACGCCAACTATTTCCTGCACACCGGCCACGGCCTGCAGGGGCGGCCGAGCATGGGGGCGTGGGTCACCTATGGGCTGGGGAGCGAGTGCCAGAACCTGCCGGCGTTCGTGGTCCTCAACAGCGGGCTGATTCCGCCGGGAGGGCTCGAGTGCTTCGGGAGCGGGTTCCTGCCGGCGGCGTTCCAGGGGTCGATCTTCAAGCGGGGGGCGATGCCGGTCGCCAACATCCAGCGGCTGGAGCCGGGGGAGGCGATCCAGCGCCGAAAGCTTGATCTCATTGCCCGTCTCGACCAGGAAGTGCTGGCGCAGACGGGACCGCAGGACGCCATCGAGTCCGCCATCAAGAACTATGAGCTGGCGTTCCGGATGCAGTCGGCCGTCCCGGACCTGATGAACCTGTCGCAGGAGACGAAGGCGACGCAGGAAATGTATGGGCTCGATGCGGCGTGGGGTGGGACGAAGGCGTTTGCGCAGTCCTGCATCGTGGCCCGGCGGCTCGTCGAGCGGGGAGTGCGATTTATTCAGCTCACGTGCCCCGGGGGGAACGGGGACCGGTGGGACCAGCACTCGAGTCTCAAGGAGGGGCATGAGAAGAATGCGGTTTCGGTCGACCAGCCGATCGCGGCGCTGCTGAAGGACCTGAAGAGCCGCGGGCTGCTGGACTCGACGCTCGTGGTCTGGGGGGGTGAGTTCGGGCGGACGCCGTTTGCTCAGGGGGCGGATGGTCGGGACCACAATCCGTTCGGGTTCACGG
>Ga0247822_10002809_pt1 | contig 11221 bp, 5 predicted proteins | sample 13C_Cellulose_Da_FD_192423 | JGI IMG/M metagenome (GOLD analysis project Ga0247822, IMG submission 192423) | Soil microbial communities from agricultural site in Penn Yan, New York, United States - 13C_Cellulose_Day30 | ecosystem: Environmental > Terrestrial > Soil > Agricultural land | place... | reverse complement strand
CCCGGCGGCGACCTGCTCACCCCGAAGATGAGTGACTCGGCCAGCCTGGACGAGTGGTTGGATTACCTCGTCAACCGCCAGGGTTGGAGCCTGCTGCGGGCGATGCGGCTGTCCGTGCCGCCGGTGTGGGACACCGAAGCCGACGTGTGGGGCCAGGACGCGGTGGACCTGTTCACCTACTGCCGGCGGACGTACGGCAGCCTGTCCGCCTGGGACGGACCGGCCGGGCTGGTCGCCTCCGACGGCCGGTTCCTGGTCGGGCAGGTGGATCGCATGGGCCTGCGGCCGGTGCGCTGGTGCTCGGATAACCGGGGCTGGCTGTACATCGGGTCGGAGTCGGGCGTCTTCGGGCTGGACAACACGACCATCGTCGCCAGCGGCCAACTCCAGCCGGGGCAGATGATCGCCCTGGACACCGAGACTGGCGAGCGCCTGGACAGCCATCAAGTTCTCGCTCGAGTGGTCGCCGAAGCGAAGGCCGAACTCGGCGGCGATCTGCACGAGTTGAACCGCCGGCAGGTGGTTCTGACCGAGGGGTTCGACTTCACCCGGCAGACCGAGGACATCGTCGGTGCGATGCTCGCCGAGCAGGGCTGGACGCTGGAGGTGCTGCTCCAGGCGTGCGGGTGGGACTTCGAGCGGGCCACCTTCGTCAAGGACATGGCCAAGCTGTCCAAGGAGCCGCTTTCGAGCATGGGCCACGACCGGGTGCTGACCGTCTTCAGCCAGCACCACCCGACGCTGTTCAAGTACTGCCAACAGACCTTCGCCGAGGTGACGAACCCGCCCATCGACCCGTACCGCGAGGGCGGGGCGATGTCGCTGACGACCTACCTCGGCCGCTCGGCGCTGAAGCCCGTCGCCGACGACAACGGCGACCAGTTGCCGATCAAGCAGATGGAAATCGGCTCTCCGGTTATCAGCGATGCGGTGATCGAGGAGATCCGCCAGAACGAGCTGCTGGGCTTCAAGGTGCTCGACGCCACATTCCGCCTCGGCGGCGGCGTCGAGGCGCTGCGGACGGCCCTGGAGGCGCTGCGTGCGGACGCCGAGAAAGCGGTCCACGCCGGCTATCACGTGCTCTGCATCTCCGACAAGGAGTCGTGCCGCAAGGGGATCGACCCGATTCCGTCACTGCTCGCGCTGGGTGCGGTCCACAACTACCTCTGCCAGCAGGGGCTCCGCGACCGCTGTAGCCTCGTCGTCCAGGCCGGCGACATTCAGGAGGGGCACGACGTCACGGTACTGGTGGCGTTCGGCGCGGATGCCGTCCACCCGTACCTGATGCTGCGGCTGGTCAAGGACGGGCTTACCTGGAAGCACCCCGAGTCCAAGCAGGAAATCCGGCTGGAGCCGCACGACGCGCTGCGAAACCTGTTCATCGCCATCGAGGACTCGCTGCTGAAGATCATCTCCAAGATGGGGATCACCACCGTCGAGGGCTACCGCGGCGCGATGCTCTTCGAGGCGGTCGGGTTCGGCCCGGAGCTGATGGAGTACCTGGGCGACTTCCCGTCGCGGGTCGGCGGCATCGGTCTGGCCGAGATCGTCGAGGACACAAAGTGGCGGGTCGAGCGGGCCGAGAAGATGGCCGCGAACAACGACCCGATCGGGCGGAACAAGGACTACCACGCCTTCAACGCCAAGGTGCGGATGGCCCTGCGCGACGCAGTACGCGAGGCACACCCCGAGCCAGAGCCCGGCGGCGGTGAAATGGCCTACACCGCCCCACCGGAGGAGAAGGACCCGGACGCGCTCATCAAGGTCGGTGTGAAGTTCGGCAAGTTCTCGGACATGGTCAAGACCCGGCCGCCGACGGTGCTCCGCGACCTGTTCGCGATCAAGCATCCCGGCCCCGCGGTCCCGGCCGCGGACGCCGAGCCGGCGCTGGATGTCGTTCGCCACTACTTCCGCGGCGCGGCCATGAGTCACGGGGCGCTGACTGGCGCCTCGCACATGACCATCGCGGCGGCCCTCAATGAACTGGGCACCCTCAGCAACTCCGGCGAGGGGGGCGAAGCCCGCTGGCGCAATGACGTGCCGCCGAAGGCGTGGGGCGAGTTCTGGGAAAAGGTGATGCTCCAGCGGCAGCGGCACCCCGAGATCTACGGCATTGACCCGAACGACCTCCGCAAGAGCCGGTTCCGCAGCCGCATCCGGCAGATCGCATCTGGCCGGTTCGGGGTGGACGCCGAGTACCTGATTAACGCGGAAGAAGTGTCGATCAAGATGGCCCAGGGAGCCAAGCCCGGCGAGGGTGGGCAACTCATGGGCAAGAAGGTGACGGCCGAGATCGCCGAGATCCGGTTCGCCAAGCCGGGGACGGACCTCATTAGCCCGCCGCCGCACCACGACATCTACTCCATCGAGGATCTGGCGCAGCTCATTTACGACCTGAAGGCCGTCAAGCCGGGGATGCCGGTGTCGGTGAAACTGGTGGCGGTCGAGAACATCGGCACCATCGCGGTCGGGGTCGCCAAGGCCGGGGCCGACGTGATCGAGATCGACGGGATCGACGGCGGGACCGGCGCGGCGATGGTGTCCAGCAAGGAGCACGCCGGCCTTCCGAGCGAGATGGGTCTTGCCGAGGCTCATCAGGCCCTCGTGACCAACGGCATCCGCAACTCGGTCAAGTTGCGGGTCGCCGGCGGGATCAAGACCGGGCAGGATGTGGTCAAGTACGCCCTGTTCGGGGCCGACGAGTTCACCTTCGGCCAGGGACTGATGGTGTCCGTCGGGTGCATCGTGTGCAAGTCGTGCCACATCCCGAACTGCCCAACCGGGATCACCGGAAGTCCTGAGATCTTCAAGGGGCACCCGGAGCACACCAAGGCATACCTGCTCACCGTCGCCGAGGAGGTCCGCAAGCTCATCGCCACGATGGGCTTCGCGAAGCTTTCCGACATCGTCGGCCGCAGCGACCTGCTGGAGCGGCGAAAGGACCTGACCGGGCGCCCGGCGCTGGTGGACGTCGCCAGGTTCATCCGCCCGGACATGGCCCTGGTCCGGCTGGACGAGACGTTCCCGCAGCACGGCAAGCCTGGTGGGCTTTGCCACGTGGATCGGGCGCCGCTGAACGCGCGGATCCTCGAAGCCTCCGAGGACGCCATCGACGCCGGACAGAACGCATCGCTGCTGTTCCGCATCCGCAACGGCGACCGCTCCGTCGGGGCGACGGTGGCCGGTCGGATCGCACAGCTTTACGGCCGCGAGGGAATGCCGAACAACAAGACCGTCCAGGTCCGCTTCGAGGGTGAGGCCGGGCAGAGCTTCGGCGCGTGGTGCATCAACGGCCTGGACCTGGAGCTACGCGGTTTCGCACAGGACGGCGTCGCCAAGGGCATCTCCGGCGGGACGGTCGTGGTAACGCTGGACTACACCGCCTCCGAGTACGGCGGGGAGATCCAGAGCGTTGCCGGCAACAACGTCGCGTACGGGGCGACCGGCGGGTTCGTGTTCGTCGGCGGCCGGGCCGGGCACAGACTGGGCATCCGCAACAGCGGCGCGACGATCGTGGCCGAGGCGGCCGGCAAGTACGCCTGCGAGTACATGACCCGCGGCCGGGTGCTGATCCTGGGGCCAATCGAGAACGAGATCGGGTCCGGAATGACAGGTGGCGAGTTGTTCGTCTTCGACCCCAAGAATGAGGCCCCCGCCAAGCTGCACGGCAAGAGTGTCACCGTGATCGACAGCACCTACGTCGATTACGAGTGGATACACCCGCTGATCGTGAAGTACCACGCCCGGACCGGCAGCCGGCAGGCGGAGTACATCCTCAAGAACTGGGCCGACATCCGCCGGGGCCGGCGGCTCAAGAAGGTCCTGCCACTGGCCGTCGCCCGGGCGATGGAGGACTACAAGACGGTCGGCACCAACGCGGGGTAATGGTTCTTTCGGAGCCCGAAGCGTCAGCGAGGGGTGAAGGCGTAGACCCACGCTGACGCTTCGGGCTCCGACAGTTTCCAGACTGCTGGTCCTGTTTCTCAGACACTTCCCTCGGGGGCTGACGCCACCCGCTCGCTTTGTGGGGTGGGGCGTCACAGCCCCAGTTCGGCGAGCATTTCCAGGTCGAGAATCCCGTCGAACTCCTCCGGGCCGGGCGCGAGGTGGTACTCCCGGCGGTCGCACCCGGTCCTGTCCTGCGGCCGAACGGTGTCAAACGCGATTTGCAGTTTTTTTGCCAGGCCGGTACGATCCCAGAAACCCAGGTATCGTCACTTTCAACTGGGGTCATGCGATGAGTCGTCTGACCACCGCACACGCGGCACTGATTCACCGAGGCAACTTTCCGGTCCCGGCTGACGAGCACTTCGAGGACGGAGAGCGGACCCTTCTGTCGCGCTACGGGTACTGGCTGCAAGCACTGGCGGACGGGACGCTCCAGCCGATTAGCCCCGAGCAGGAGCGGTTCGTGCGAGCGGTTCGTGGCGACGAGGAGCCGCAGTCAGCGTTCGAGCTGGCATGGACCAAGTACCGGCGCGTCTCGGAGACGGCCGGGCCGCGGGCCGGCCCGATGGAACTGACCGCGTGTCTGGATCGACTTCAGGCGGCGCGGGCCGTGGCGCTTTCGGTAAATGAGGAGTACGCCGCGCGGCGTGAGCAGATCATGGACCAGGTCCGCCCGCTACTGGAGTTGCTGGACGCCGAGTATGCGGACCGCCTGCGGGACACCGGAGAGGAGGTGACGCGGCTCGACGCCGAGGCACGGCAACTGGTGCTGTCGTACGGGGCGAGCTTCCGGCACGCGGGAGTACATGCGGTGTACGCGCGCGGCCGCGTCACCTGGGACAACAAGGGGCTGACCGAGTACATGGAGCAACACCCCGAGTTGACCGAGTACCGCCGCGTCGGCAACCCGTCGGTAAGCCTTCGCTTTCAGTCTGCGACGCAGGACCCTCCGAACCGGTAGCAATGTGAGTCGAGCGGGCCGGGTTCAACTCATTCCGAATAGCTGGCTCTCGTCCAACCGATGAAGGAGTAGTCGCCATGGCTGCCATCACTGGTTCCGTCGGCCGCAACGGGCAGAATCGACCCGAGGACGTGCGCACGGTCCAGACGCTGTTGAGCAACTGGAACAACGTCATGCTCTACGGCAGTAAATGTCTTCTGATTAACGGTGAGGCGAACACCTCGACGATCCACGAGATCGAGAGCTTCGAGCGCAACGTCCTGAACCTGGCGCCCACGGGCCTGGTGAGCCCCTCGACCCGCCTCTGGGACGCCCTTGCGGCGGGTGAGCCGTGGACCAGCCTGGCGTGGCGGCCGCCTCAGACGCGCCGGGGTCGCGGCGAAGCGTGGGTCCGCCGCACATTCGGCGACTTCGACTGGACACCCCGGCCCGCCACGGTCCCGAAACAGGCGATCACCATTCTGGGCAACTGGCGGCGCGACAACATCCAGGAAGTCAACGTGCCACAGGTGAACAACATCCCGACGTATGGTAACCGCCAGATGGGCAACTCGATCCGGTTTCACCGCCTCGCGGCGGCGCAGCTACAGGCGCTGTGGACGGAGTGGGAGCATGTTGGGCTGTTGCGGCTTGTGATCTTCTGGGGCGGTAGCTTCGTTCCGCGCTACCGTACCGGCAGCACGACCGGGTTGAGCAACCACAGTTGGGGCACAGCGTTCGACATCAACACGGTGACGAACGGCTGGGGCGTGCGGCCGCCGGGACTGGGTCGGCCCGGCTGCCTGCTGCCGCTGGTCCCGATCGCGGAGCGCCACGGATTCGCCTGGGGAGGCTTCTTTAATACATTCGATGGGATGCACTTCGAGATCGCGGAGGTCTTTCCGTGAACGGCGACCAGGCGCACTGAGGGCAGGTATTGCAAGTCGAGCGGGTCATCTCCGGCCCCGTTCCGGCCTTGGTGGGCCGGCGTTGACCTTGTCGAACATCAGCTTGACCAGGGTCTCCAGCGTGTCCAGGTACTCGGTGCCGGCGATCAGCCGCACCTGGGACACCAGCTTCCGCCGCCGCTCGATCAGCTCGACGAAGTGCTCCACCCCCAGCCGCTCCATCGGGCCGCCGGGAGCCTGCATCTCCAGGACCTCCTCGATCTCGTCGGGGCGTAGATCGGCGGCGCGGTCGGGGTTTCGTTGCAGCCAGCTCACCAGCTCAGGCAGCGTCGAGCGGTCGTAGAGGAGCTTCAACGCCTCCTCGTCGGCCGGCACCTTGCCGTGCATCCGCATCAGCAGCCGGTCCAGCGGCAGCGTCCGCAGCTCGTTGACCGTGAGACCCAATGCCTCGGCGCACTGGCTGACGGTCGCGTTGCGTAGGCGGCGCTTCTGGCCGCCGTGGAGGATCAGCCGGACAGTGTGCCGGTTGAGGTTGGAAATGCGTGCGAAGTCTTCCTGATTCCAGCCCTTCTCCTCGACCAGCTTGGAAATCTTCCGCGCGAGGTCTCCCCCCGCACCCTGTGCCTCGGTGATCATCGTGTTCCCCGACGCGTCGTCCGAAATGTCGTCCGGCGGGCCGCCCCCGGACCATCCTAGCATCTTCCGCCGCGTGTGGGTGCATAGCCCGGAAACGTCATCGGGCGGGCGGCCGGAGCAAGCCGGCCATCCGCCCGAAGACGTACGGGAGATCCGCCGGACCCACTAGAACGGGCTCTTGGAATCGGCCAGGACCGGGATTGCCGGGACCGGCAACTGGGCCGGGGCCGGGAGGCTGTGACTGACGTTTTTGGTGCCGTCCGTCTTGGGAGCTTCCTTCTCCATCTGCTTCGGTGCCTCGGTCGGAGGCGCCGGGGTGATCACACCGGGGGTGACCGGGGAAGAGTATGACGGAACCGGCGGCAGGGCGCATCCCCCGACCGTCGGTCCACCCCACGCCGACGCTCCGCAGCCGCCGACGGTGCTGCAGCCGGAGTCACAGTTGTTGCCGCCGTTATGGAACCGGGCGCCGAGCCGGCTGAACAGCCCGCCGCCCTCGCCACCGCAGTCCGCGGCGGAGGTCGTGAACCCCTTGAAGAGCCGGCGCTTCTCCTTCGGGCTACAGTCGCAGTCCTTGTCCTTGCCGCGGAGCCGACTGAACAGCCCCTTGCGGCCCTCGCACGGACAGGGGTCGGAGCAGCCGGGAGCGATGCCGGCCCCGCAACTGGAGCACCCGCCGCCCGGGACGCCGTAAGCGGGCGACGGCCATGTCGGTGCGGGCTGGACGAGGACGGGGGCCGGGGCGGCGGCCGGCGGAGGAGACTCTTGACCCGCCACCAAAGTCGTACTCATCAACAGGAAAGCTGTATTCACGAGCTGTCACCTCCAACACCTGAGAGGGGCGCGGGTCCATGGCCGGCGGGCGGCCGGCCGCTCGCTTCGGAACCGTCCTCCTCCAGCGCCACCTGCGATGTGGTGACGGCCGGGACCGAAGTCTTCGGAGTTTGCATCGTCCGCGATAGAAACTCGCCCCTACCCGGGAGGATGAAAAATACCGGGTTCGGCTTGAGCAGACATCCCGGCGTGCCGAATGCGATCACCGCGCGCGTCGCCGCGACTCCGCCGTCCGCGGCAACCCCGCCGCGCGGGCGGGTTGTACCGCCCTCGACATCTCCGTCACGACTGCTGCCGCGGGTGGATTGACCTTGTCGGATGGGGATTCTGGTCGCACTAATGGTTGGTACGGTGTTTCTTGACCAGTCGTTCCAGCCGGGTGTCCCCTTGCCGTCTGCCCGAAAGCGGTGGCAACTCCGCCCCGCAGACCCCACCGCGTCCGGCCGGCTGGCCTCCGCGGCCAGAACTTCCCAGGTGGTCGCCCAGCTCCTCCTCAATCGCGGTGTTGTGGACGTGGCGGCCGCACGCGCGTTCCTCGACGCGCCACTGGCCGGGCTGCTTCCGCCGGAACTGCTGCCCGGCGCGACCGAGGCGGCAGGGCGGATAGTTCGGGCCATCGCCGCGGGCCGGAAGGTCTGCGTCTACGGCGATTACGATGTAGACGGTACGACCGGTACTGCCCTGCTGCTCGGACTGTTCAAGCGGCTCGGGGCGGAGGCGGAGTTCTACGTCCCGAACCGGCTTGACGAAGGTTACGGGCTGAATGTGGAGGCGGTCAGGCAACTCGCCGCGGCGGGCGTGTCGCTGGTTGTCACGGTCGATTGCGGCATCACCAGCGTGCGGGAGGCGGAGGAGGCCAATCGACTTGGGCTGGAATTGATCGTCACTGACCACCACGAGATGAAGGACGACTTGCCGCCGGCCGCGGTACTGGTACACCCGCGGCTGCCGGGCTCGGCGTACCCACACGGCGGCCTGTGCGGGGCGGGGGTCGCGTTCAAGCTCGCCTGGGAGGTGGCGAAGTTCGCCAGCGGCAGCGAACGGGTAACGCCGGAGCTACGCCAGTTCCTGCTCGACGGGCTCGGACTCGCAGCGCTCGGTGCGGTGGCCGACGTGATGCCGCTGCGGGACGAGACACGCGCCCTGGTGCGGCACGGGCTGGAGCGGCTGGCGAAGCGGCCGTCCGTTGGGCTCAAGGCGCTGATCGAGGCGGCCAAGCTCGGCGAGGGCAAGCCCCTGAAGGCCGAGGACATCGGCTACCGGCTGGCCCCGCGGCTCAACGCCGCCGGCAGACTGGAGTGCGCGCGGCTTGTGGTCGAGTTGCTCACCACGACGAACCCGACCCGGGCGCGAGAGCTGGCCGAGTACCTGGAAAACCTCAACCAGCAGCGGCAAACCATCGAGCGCAAGATCACGGCCCAGGCCAAGGAGATGGTCGAGGATCACGGCTACCACGCGGACGCGGGTATCGTCCTCGGCCGGCCCGAATCGGAGTGGCACCCGGGAGTAATCGGCATAGTCGCGTCACGGCTCGCGGAGCACTACGCCCGGCCGGTGCTGGTCGCCGCGCTCCGGGACGGGGACGCGCCGTCGCCTGGGTCCGGGCGAACGGTCGCGGGGTTCGCCCTCCACGAGGCCCTGGAGGCGTGCTCGGCCGAGTTGGTCACCCACGGCGGACATGCCGCGGCCGCAGGGTTCCGGGTTCGGGCATCGCGGCTTGATGCCCTCCGAGAACTGTTCGTACGCGTCGCACAGGTTCGATTCGCGGGCGAGCCGCCGGAACCATCGCTGGTTCTGGACGCAGAGGTGCCGCTGTCGGCGCTCACTTTCGGATTACTGGACGAGTTGGACAAACTGGAGCCGTACGGCGCGGACAACCCACGGCCAAAGTTCCTCGCATCCGGGCTGACGATCGAGGGCGTCCCGCGGCGGATGGGCACCGGTGAACGGCACCTGAACTTCCGGGTCCGGCAGGGCGGCACGACGGTGCGGGCTGTTGCCTGGGGCATGGGCGACCGACTAGACGAGCTGATGTCGGCGGGCGGAGCGTGCTGCCTGGCGTTCACCCCGCGGGTCAACGAGTGGAACGGCTTTCGGTCGGTCGAGATGCAAGTGGACGACCTCAAGCCGGGGTCGGAGCCGGCTCTGTGACGGGCTCCGACCCCGGCTCGCGTCACTTCTTCGGCTCCGGTTGCGGCGGCTCTGCTAGCTTCTTTTTGATCTCCTCCGCCTTCTTGCGCCACGCCTGGACGACCGACTCCCGGTACTCGGACGGCGCTCCGGCTTCGTACCGAAGTAGCGTCTCGTTCGCGCGGTCCATCCTGTCGATGTAGCCAAGCAGGTGCTGGAAGGACAAATCCCGGACGGCGACGGCGGGCGCGGACAGACCCGCCACCAGCCGGTCCAGCACGGCGGGGTCCACCCGTTCCTCGTCGGTGAATCCGCGTAACATTCGAAGCAACGAATCGGCCTGTCCGTCCTCGATCTGAAGCTTGTCCACTAGGGTCTGGCGAAATGGTTCGGCCAGTGCGGGGTCGCGGGCGAGCGCGGACCGCAGTCCCTCGATCGCCGTGGTGCGCAGCAACGGCCGGTTCGGATCGGAGATCGCGTCCGCAAGGCCCGGTAGATCGCCGAGAGCAGCGAAGACCAGCACCGCGATCCGGGCGGCCTCCACATCCTTTGGGGCCGGGGGGGCGTCCGTGCGGTCCTGGAGCGCCTCGTCGAACGTCGCCCGGACCCGGCTCCCGTCCGTGAGCTTGCGGGAGAAGTCGGCCAGTGCTTCCACGGCGAGCTTCGCTTGACTTGGATCGAATGACGGCTGTAACCGCGACAGGTACGCGACCTGCTTCTTTCGAACTTCCTCCCCAGGATCAGGGCGGACAGCGGGGGGACCGGTCTTGCTGTCCCAGAACGCGTCGCCACCGCGGGGGAGCGTCACCGCCTGCTTGTACCGCGACGGCCTCAGGGCCACCTCACCAGCCAGAACGGCAAGCCCGACTGTCGTCCGCGGCGGCTCATCCCGCGCACTTGGTACAAGCGTGTGGCCCACCTCGATCACCACTTCAGACTTGTTGTCCTTGAGTTCCAGGTCCCACACCTGGTTCCGGACCCGCACGCGTACCTTGGCGCTGCCAGGTCGCCTGGATGTCAGGTAGATGCGGCCGACGTGGACGGTCAGATCGGCGTGAAACCCGTCGCCCGGCAAATGTGGCGTGACGGATGCTTCCATGAGCGTGGGTGAATCGAACAACTCCCGCAGGTTGCTCCATAACTCGACTGACACGTCGGTTTCCAGCTTAATCACTGCCTTGTTATAACCCGGCAACGCAATGAGCCGTTCGCCGGATATGATCATCGGATCCTCGGGCGGAACGCGGACCCACCCGTCGCTCCGGTGACGCACTACCACCTCGGTCGGCTTCTCGAGCCGGCCGATTTGGACCCGGTCGGGACGCGGTGGCGGCTCCTGCGGAGCCAGAACATCGCTTGCCAGCGGTTCGCCAGGCAGGCGCGGGGTCGGGGCCGTCTCGACTGTAGCGATCGCCTCTGGTGACTTGGGCTCAGCCTTATCCGGCGGCCTGGCCTCGCCCTTGTCGGCTGGCTTTGTTTCACCTTTGTCCGTGGGCTTGGTTTCGCCCTGATCAGCAGGCTTCGCATCGCTCTTGTCCGCAGGCTTGACCGATTCCGAGTTGCCGGCGGGTTCCACCCTGGCGGGTGGGATGGCAGCGAACCCGCCGCCGCCGCTGGGTTCCTCCGTCCGTGGCTGCACCGCGGAGGGAATGGCCATCCAGAGCGCGAACCCCAGCGCCAGCAGGAGCAGGGCCAGGGTGGCGAACCGGGTGGCGGTCCGGGACCACGAGTCGGTCCGGGAGTAGGCCGACATCCCGAGCAGGTACGGCGCGTCGGTGTCATCGGCCGCGGGCGGCCTGTGATCTTCCAGGACGCCGCCGACCGG
>Ga0247822_10002807_pt1 | contig 11223 bp, 11 predicted proteins | sample 13C_Cellulose_Da_FD_192423 | JGI IMG/M metagenome (GOLD analysis project Ga0247822, IMG submission 192423) | Soil microbial communities from agricultural site in Penn Yan, New York, United States - 13C_Cellulose_Day30 | ecosystem: Environmental > Terrestrial > Soil > Agricultural land | place... | reverse complement strand
GTCGTCGCCGCCGTGATGCCCAGCGGCTCGATCATCCGCATCTCGCTGCGGAGCAGGTTGGTGGCGTTGCGCGACACCGCCCGCGCGTCGCGCGCGCCGGTGGAGCGCTGGAAGAAGCGCATCTGCGAACTCAGCAGGCGCGACATCCCGAGGCCGACGATCCCCAGCAGGACGACGGCGATGAGGACCTCGACCAGCGTGAAGCCGCGGCGGGAGGGGTGGCGGTTCATGAGAAGAGCGACCCCGCCGGCGGCTTCGACCGGTCCACCCTCACGGTGTCCGGCCGGAACGCCGTGTTGGCCGGCGTGATGATGATCTGGATCCTGGTGAGCGACGAGGACAGGGCGGTCGTGGTGACGCACCGCTGGTGCGCGTATTCCGCGGGCGCCGTGATCGTCGCGCAACCCGTGTTCGTCGCAATCGAGGAGTACGGCATCGTCGAGAACAGGTCGACCGCGGTGGAGATCGCGGCGGCGCGGTTGACGCCGACCGCGGCCACGCGGTTCCGCAGTGCGTAGCGCATGGTGACGAGGGTGTGCACGGTGGCCATCATGCCGAGGAGCGTGACGGCGACCACGACCTCGACCAGGGAGATGCCGCGACGGTTCTTCATTGGCGCCTCACGATGCCGGTGGCGGTTCGCGATACGACGGTCGTCAGGCCCGAGCCCGACACGGTCACGGTGAGCGCGGCGTTCGCGCGGCCATCCGGATAGATCAGCACGCCGGCGGTGGGCGCCGCCGTGAGCGTCGCCCGCAGGTCGTAGGCGGGGCCGAAGTTGCGCTGCCGGAGCATCGTGCTCGTGGCTTCGTCGGTGATCTGCAGGGACGTGCCGGAGACGATCACGCGCACCGGCGTCCGGCGCCGCACCGCGAGCTGCGACGCCTCGGTCAGCATGCCCTGCACGACGTTCGCCGAGCGCAGCACACGGTCGCGCGCGATCTGCTTGCCGATCGCGCCGGCCGAGATGCTGATCAGCACGCCCGCGATGACGACCACGACGAGCATCTCGATGAGCGTGAAGCCCACCCGAGCCGTCCGCGACGACGCAAGGAATGACCTGTTTGGATGCACTGCGACTCCTGAGAGGGTCAACGAATACAGACGACCGAAGACCCTGAACAGTCAGCACATCACAGTGTGATGCTCAGTCGGCCAGTGCCCCGTTCTCGAGACGGTGACGTGCCTCACCAAGCACGCGCGACTCGACGTCGGCCAGCGCCCCCTCGATCAGCGCGCCCGCGGCGCGGGCGTGGCCGCCGCCGCCGAACGCCCGCGCCAGCGTGTTGACGTTGACGCCGGCGAGGCTCCGGAACGAGACCTTCACCTTGCCGTGCCCGAGGTCCCGGAAGAGCATCGCCAGCCGCACTCCGGCGATCGACCGCGGGTGCTCGACCACGCCGTCGAGGTCCTCCGACGACACGCCGTGCCGCTCCAGCGCGCCCGCCTGGATGCGCACCCACGCCATGCCCGCCGCGAGATCGACCTCGAGCGTCTCGAGCGCGTCGCGCAGCAGGTGGATGCGGCCGAGCGGCACGCTGCCGTAGATGCGCGCGTACATCGCCTCGGGGTCCACGCCTGCCGACAGCAGTTCGGCGGCCACCGCGAGGCAGCGGGGCGAGGTGTTCCCGAACCGGAACCCGCCCGTGTCGGTGACCAGCGCCGTGTAGAGCGACTTGGCGATCGGCGTCGTGATCTCGAGCCCGCGCTCGCGCGCGAAGTCGAACACCAGCTCGGCCGTCGCGCAGGCCGCCGTGTCGCTCAGCATCGTCGCGCCGGGCGGCTCGTCGCCCGGCAGGTGATGGTCGATCACCAGCGCGTCCTGCGGCATCGCGCGCACGGCGTCGGCCAGCACGCCGAGCCGACGCAGGTCGCTGATGTCCAGCACGATCAAGCGATCCACGTCCTTGAGCGCCGCCGCGCCCTTCGCGGTGCGGTCCTCGACGTCGTCGCCGAGCAACCAGCGGAACAGCCCCGGCCACGGCGTCGGGTTGACGATCACCGCCTTGATGTCCATCTGCCGCAACAACCGCGCGAGCGCCGTCTGCGAGCCGCACCCGTCCCCGTCCGCGTTGACATGCGTCGAGAGCGCGACCGTCATGCCGGGGCGCAGCGCGGCAGCCAAGCGCGAGATCGCCTCGCGCCTGGCTGCCGGAACCGTCAACAGGTCACCCACCAGAGTTGGCGAGCTTCGAGTTGTGCCTGCCGTAGAACGCGTAGATCAGGAGCCCGATCCCCATCCAGATGGCCAGCCGCCACCAGGTGTCGCTCGGCAGGCTGTACATGAGGTACGCGCAGATGCCGATGCCGGCGAGCGGCACGAACGGCACGAACGGCGTGCGGAACGGACGCTTGAGATCCGGCTTCGTGTAGCGCAGCACGAGGATGCCCGCGCAGACGATCACGAAGGCGAACAGCGTGCCGATCGAGACGAGCTGTCCGAGCAGGCCGATCGGGAGCAGGCCCGCGACGACCGCGGCGCAACCGCCGGTGATGATCGTCGCCAGCCACGGCGTCTGGTACTTCGGGTGCACGCGACCGAAGATCGGCGGCAGCAGGCCGTCGCGCGACATCGCGTAGAAGATGCGCGGCTGTGCCATCAGCATCACCAGCACCACCGACGCAAGACCGGCGACCGCACCCACCGTGGTCAGGTACTTGAGCCATGCGAGCTGCGGACCGGCCGCGTCGAGCGCCACGTACACCGGCTCGGCAACGTCGAGCTGCGGGAACGGCACGAGGCCCGTCATCACCATCGCCATCAGGATGTAGAGCACCGTGCACACCGCGAGCGACGCCATGATGCCGATCGGCAGGTCGCGCTGCGGGTTCTTGGCCTCCTGCGCCGCGGTCGACACCGCGTCGAAGCCGATGTATGCGAAGAAGATCACGCCGGCGCCGGCGAAGATGCCGCTCCAGCCGAATTTGCCGGTGATCGGGTTCCCACTGATCCCGTCGGTGAGCTGTGCCGGGATGAACGGGCTCCAGTTCGCGGAATCGACGTAGAAGAAGCCGAAGCCGATCACCAGCAGCACGATCCCGACCTTCACGTAGACGATCAGGTTGTTGAGCCTGGCCGACTCGCGGATGCCGAGCACCAGCAGCCAGGTGAGGCCGAGCACGAGCAGCACGGCCGGCGCATTGATGATCGCGCCGGTGCGCACCAGGGTGTGCGTGCCCTCGACCACGAACGGCGAGCTGGTGAACTGCGAGGGGATCACGATGCCGAGGTCGCCGAGACCCTGCACGACGTAGCCGGACCAGCCGACCGCGACGGTCGAGGCCGCGAACAGGTACTCGAGGATCAGGTCCCAGCCGATGATCCACGCGAGGAGCTCGCCGAGCGTGGCGTAGCCGTAGGTGTAGGCCGATCCCGCGATCGGGATCATGGACGCGAACTCGGCATAGCAGAGTCCGGCGAAGGCGCAGCCGGCGCCCGCGATGATGAAGGAGATCACGATCGCCGGCCCGGCGTGCTGCGCCGCGGCGGTGCCGGTGAGGACGAAGATGCCGGCGCCGATGATGGCGCCGATGCCGAGGAGCGTGAGGTTCATGGCGGTGAGGCTGCGCTTGAGCGTGGCTTCACCCTCTCCGCTCGCTTCCTGCATCAGGATTGCGAGCGGCTTCTTTGACCAGATTGACATGTCAGACGCTGTAGTTGGGCGCTTCGCGCGTGATCGTGACATCGTGCGGGTGCGACTCTCGTAGCCCCGCGGGCGTGATCCTGACGAACTCCGCCTCGGTGCGGAGTCGTTCGATGTCGGCACATCCAGCGTAGCCCATTCCGCTGCGCAGGCCGCCGACCATCTGGTACAGCACATCGGCGACCGGCCCCTTGTAGGGCACGCGACCCTCGATGCCTTCCGGCACGAACTTCCTGGACGACATCTCGCCGTCCTGGAAGTAACGGTCGGCGCTGCCGTCCTGCATCGCCGACATCGAGCCCATGCCACGGATCATCTTGAAGCGCCGCCCCTCCATCAGGAGCGACTCTCCGGGACTTTCCTCCGTGCCGGCGAGCATCGACCCCATCATTACGCACGAAGCGCCCGCAGCGATGGCTTTCACGATATCGCCCGAATATTTGATGCCGCCGTCGGCGATGATCGGCACGTCGCCGGCCCCCGCCACCGCGTCAAAGATGGCGGTCAGCTGCGGCATCCCGATACCCGTCACCACCCGCGTCGTGCAGATGGAGCCGGGCCCGACGCCGACCTTGATCGCGTCCACGCCGCGCTCCACCAGCGCCTTGGCCGCAGCCTCGGTGGCGATGTTGCCGGCCACCAACTGGACTCCCGGGAACGCCTCGCGCACCCGCGCCGTCGCGTCGAGCACGCCCTGGCTGTGACCGTGCGCCGTGTCGACGATCAGCGCATCCACGCCGGCGTCCACCAGCGCGCGGGCGCGGACGAGGAAGTCGCCGCCCGCGCCGATCGCCGCGGCCACCATCAGCCGGCCGTGCTGGTCCTTGGCCGCATTGGGGTACTGCCGGCGCTTGTGGATGTCCTTGACGGTGATGAGCCCGACCAGCGTGCCATCGGCCTCCACCACCGGGAGCTTCTCGATGCGGTGCCTGCCGAGGATCCGCTCGGCCTCGTCGAGCGTCGTGCCGACCGGACCGGTGACGAGACCTTCCTGCGTCATCGCGGCGGCGAGCGGGCGGTCGAGCTCGCGCTCGAACTGCAGGTCGCGATTGGTGATGATGCCGACCAGCTTGCCGGCCGCGTCGACCACGGGCACGCCGCTGATCCGGAATCGCTCCATCAGCGCAACGGCCTCGCGCAGCGTGGCCGAGGGCTGCAGCGTGATCGGGTTGCGGATCATGCCGCTCTCGGAACGCTTGACGCGGTCCACCTCGGCGGCCTGCCGGTCGATCGCCATGTTCTTGTGGAGCACGCCGATGCCGCCGGCGCGGGCCATCGCGATCGCCATCTCCGATTCCGTCACCGTATCCATCGCGGCGGAGACGAGCGGCACCTGCAGCATGATGCCGCGTGAGAAGCGGCTGGCCGTGGCTACGTCCTTCGGGTGGACGAGCGAATGGCGGGGGAGGAGCAGTACGTCGTCGAACGTAAGCGCTGCGTCAGCGCGGATTCGCTCAGGCAAGTGTCCCATCTCGCAAGCTATCCGGACGCAAGGGCGATTTCCAGCGCGGCATCACGGATCGCGTGGCCCGGCCGGCGGAGCCGTGGGCGGCGCCGTGGGCGGCGCCGTGGGCGGCGCCGTGGGCGGCGACATGGGCGGCGACATGGGCGGCGACTTCGGTGGCGTGACCGCCGCGCGCCCCGTGGCCACGATGTCGTTGGCGACCGACTTGCCGGCGGCGGCCACGCCGTTGAGCACGCCCATGGCCTTGCTCATGAAGCCCATCGCCTCGGACACCGCCGTCACGGATACGTTGCCGGCGCGGAGCGTGTCCTCCACTCCCTCGGCGAACCGCTGGAAGACGTTCGGCCCGGGCGACTGGCGCTGGGCATAGCGCGACTCCAGGAACTCGATGTAGTCGAGCACTTGGTAGAGCCGCTCGTCCGGGAGCGTCTCGAGGCGGCGAAGGATCCGGTCCTTCAGGATGTCGTGCATGCGTTCCTGCCTGCTCTCAGGGGATTCCCCAGCGCGCCCGCTCGCCACGAGCGTCGACGTGAACGAACGGGCCGTGGGACGGCGTCGTCCGATACATCCCTACCCCGCCGACGAGCGCCGGGAACTTGGCCTCGACCCGCTCGACGATGCGAACGAACTCCTTCGCGTCCCGGAGATCGATCTTGCCGTCGCCGTTCAGGTCGTCCATGCGCCCGTTGCCGTCGGCGTCGACGAACACATCCGCCGCGTCGCCGTACTGGTGGCGGCTGTCCGGCGCGCGACCCGAGCGCGTCCCTCGCGCATTGTACTGCGGCGTGCGGAATCCCGAAAGCACCGTCAGCCCCTCGGCGCGATGGCCGGCGAGCCGCAGCTCCGAGACGATCAGCTCGAGCTTGTCGATGAGCCGCTCGTCGAGCACGAGCGCCTTGGGCCAGACCTTGGCCTGGTCCTTGGTGAGGAAGTCGCGCAGGCGGAAATGCGTGGAGACGCGCACGTCCTGGTTCTCTTCCGTGACCTCGATGAAGCCGCTTGGCGTGACGTAGGCCTCGCTCCGGGCGCGGCGCGACTCGGCCGGCCACCGGCCCACCCTATAGACGCCGACCCTGCCATCCTGCTTCCGCTCGAATGGCAGGAGCGTGATGAAGCTGAACGGCTCCGCGGTGAGCGAATCGCGGACGGTCCATGCGAACGGGCGGCTGAACGCGCTGTCGCCAAAGAGCCGTGCGATGGGATCGACGCGGAGGGCGCTCGTTTCGCGGGGCCGCACGATACGGGCCCGCAGGCGCCCACTGAGGCCCCGAAGGGAATCGGCGATCACCACCACGGCATCGGTCGATGCCGCCGGGGCCCGTGACGACAGCGTGACTCCGCTGGTCGCGGCGGCACCGGTCGAGCCGGGCTCCATGGCCTGGGCGGCCAATGACCGGGGCGAAAAAAAGCTCCCGAATGCGATGCCTGCGGCCACGAAGCCGACCGTCACGGCCCCGAGAAACGAATGGAATGGGTAGAGCACCATGAACTCGAACTTGTGGAAGAGTGGGGTCTGCCGGGACAGACGCTCGCCCCAACTCGAGGATCCCAGAAGCCAACACGAAGTGATGCGGACTACCTGACCAGACGGACAGCCACCTGACTAGCCAACCGGTCAGTATACGTAGACCGGAGTACCTACATCGACAACACGGAAGAGAGTCTCGATGTCTTCATTGCGAACGCGGATGCAGCCGTGACTGACCGACTGGCCAATACTGCGCGGATTGTCGGTGCCGTGGATCGCGTAACCGTCGCCGAGATACAGCCTGTTGACGCCGAGTACCCCGGGATAACGACGCTGGTTCGTGCCGAAGGGCGGCACTATCAGTTTGTCTCCCACGCGGATCTCACCGCCGTCCTTCACCTCGAACGGAACTTCCCGCCCGTCGGGATAGCGCGTCACCACGTTATTGCCCGATACCATCACCGCGGCGCCATCGTTCATCGGCACGCTGATGCCCGGCTTGAGGAATAACGGTTGGAGCTTGCGACGCTGGGCGGCTTCCACGAAATGCCAGTCCGGGGGGACCCAGGCCGGCTCCACGTCCTTTCGCAGCACCACCAGGCGTCCCCGCGGCGTCTCGAACTTCCAGCGGTCGCCTCCCTCGCGTTCGAGGTATTTGCCGCTACCCGTGGCCACCCGCGTCTCGAAGATGACCTCATCACCCTGCTTGTACCACAGCCGGTTGTCGGCGATGGACACGACGAGGTACGGCCGGTTCGACGCCGAGTCTGACGCGGCGCGGTCGGCGAGGAACGCGGCAAGGGAGTCAGCGACCGCGAGTGCCTCCACCTGCGCGGTCTGGTACGAGGCGGAATCCGCCGAGACTGAGCTCCGCAGTGCCACGCGATCAGCCCGGAGCGCCATGAGATCGCGCGACTGCCACCCGACCGACCATCCGAAGCAGAGGACGGCGGCGACTGGAATCACGAGGGGCGAGAACTGAGGGCGCATCACTTATTGGATTCTGGCTCGGCGATCGGTGTCGGTGCTAGAAGAAAAACGCGGAGAGGCCGGGGCGGACGTTCGGCGCGATGGCGGCAAAGTCGGCTGGCCTCAGCCGCACCGAATGCGGCCGCGGCGGCTCCGAGTCCGGCGTGGACGCGTCGGCGTAGATGCTGACACTATCGCTCAGCACGATCGACCTCGCACCCACGGACACGATGGTCCGCACGCCGCGCGGTGCGTCAACCTGTACGGGGACGGTGCGGAGCACGATGCTCCCCCGCTCGAGCGCCAGTTGGCCATCGGTGATCGAGACCGCGATGTGCGGCTCCGTGCCGGTCGTGGTGTTCACACGCGCCCGCTCGAGCAGCAGGCGCACCTGGTCCACAGCTTCCTGGAGCCTGGCATCCCCGGCGGCCACGATCGCACTGTCGCCGGCCTCGCGAAGCACCACCATCTCATCGCGCACGCCGCGCCGCTGCTGCAGCAGGAGCGCGCTGATCGCGGCCAGCAACGCTGCCGCGAGGACTAGTCCCCGGTGCAGGGTCATCGCTTGATGATGGAGATGAGGTCCAGCACGGGCGCACCCGTCGGCTGTGAGCGCCCGCTGCGCACGCGCGCCGTCACGAACACCTTTGAGAGGGGCGCCAGCGCGCGCGCCTCCTCGAGCAGTGCGGGCGGCACGGCGATGTAGAGGATGGCATTCTCCGTCCCGGGACCCATCGCGAGCAGGTAAGGCTCATCGGGCCGCATCTCGCGGCGCAGCGGGTCCGCGGCCTGGAGACTCACGACCTCCACCGCCCAGCGCAGCACCTTGCCCTTGTGACCTTCGGGGTCGAGTCGCAGGTCCGCCGCGGTGATGGTCGCGCCAAAGCTCGTGTCGGCAGGCGTCAGCAGCGAGTCCGGGACCCACGCCTCGACGCGGATGCGCACCCAGCCGCGGTCACGCGCCAGCGGCTCGACGATGGCTCCCGCTTCCAGGCGACCGATCGCATCGCCGGTCGGCGAGCGACGCAGCGTGGTGCCCACGCCCGCGCGCAGCGCCCCGGCCGGCGCACCCTCGGCGCCGGCGTCTGGCGCGGCCTCCGCGGCCGATCTCGCCCCGGGTTTCGAGTCCGATCTCGACTCAGGCTTCGAAGACTGCTTCGCCTCGGTCGCCGCCGCCGTCGCCGCGCGGCTCCGCTCGAGCGAGCCGCTCGCGATCCAGGCATCCCGCCGCACGCGCGCCCAGTTGCCGCGACGCTCGATCACGTGAAAGCCCGCGCCGCCGCGAAACTCGCCGAGGATGCGGCCCTCCAGCGTCGGCTGCTCGCGCAGCCGGAGGCCCTGCGACCCTCCGAGGCTCTGCGGGAACGAGTCGGCACGCCCGGCAAAACGCGATGACTCGACCCAGCCCTGCAGCGTGACCAGCGTGAAGCCGCCGCGCGATGCCCCGACTTTCCAACTCGTGCCGTTGCGCACCTCGGCCACGACGTTGCCGTCCGGCGTCGCGCGCACCTCGGCGTCGCGCGTCACGCGCGACTGTGCGCCGAGCGGCACGGCAAGGGCGGAGGTCAGCGCCACGACGAGCGCGAGCAGTGTTTTCTGAGGTGGTCGCAGCTGGCGCATCGCTGGTTCGAGGGTGAGTGCGGGGGTAGATTCCGCGACGCTCCTTCGAAGTTACCCCCTCGACCATCACACGGCCAAGATGGACAGCAGAATCGCGCGAGTGGACCGTCCCGTCGTGCTCGTCGTGCTCGACGGCTGGGGCTACCGTGCCGCCACTGAAGGCAACGCCATCGCGATGGCCGAGACGCCCACCTGGGATCGCCTCTGGTCCCGCGCGCCGCGGGCGCTGCTGAACGCCAGCGGCCTCGCCGTCGGGTTGCCAGCCGGCCAGATGGGCAACAGCGAGGTCGGGCACCTCAATCTCGGCGCCGGACGCGTCGTGATGCAGGACCTTGTCCGCATCGGCGAGAGCATCCGCAGCGGGGAGTTCCACTCCATCCCCGCCTTCCGCGACGCCTGTGCGCGCGTCAAGGCGGCCGGTACGACGCTTCACCTGATGGGCCTGGTGGGCGACGGCGGCGTACATGCGCATGACCAACACCTGCTCGCCCTGGTCGACCTGGCATCGCGCGCCGGGCTGGCCGCACACCAGGTGGCGCTCCACCTGCTGCTCGACGGGCGCGACACGCTTCCGACCTCGGGGCTCGGCTTCGTGAGCGCGCTGCTCAAGGCCACCGAGGGACGGGCGGTCGTCGCCAGCATGGGCGGTCGCTATTTCGGCATGGACCGCGACCAGCGCTGGCCGCGCACGCAGAAGTGGTACGACGCCGCCGTGCGGGGCGTGGGACCCTCGCACACGAGCCCCATCGGCTTCATCGAGGCCAACTACGCCGCCGGCACCCGCGACGAGTTCATGGAGCCGGTGGCGATCGTGGACGGGGGCAAGCCCGTCGCCTCGATGCACGACGGCGACGCGGTCATCACCTGGAACTTCCGCTCCGACCGCATGCGGCAGATCGTGCGCGCCATGGCGATCGAGGGGTTCGACGGCTTTGACGTACGAGATCGCCCGAAACTCCACGTCGTCACCATGACGCAGTACGACCAGACCTTCGGGCTCCCGATCGCCTTCGAGCCATTCTCGATGGCGAAGATCGTCGCCGAGGTGCTCGACGATGCCGGCATGACGACCTTGCGCACGGCGGAAACCGAGAAGTATCCGCATGTGACATACTTCTTCAATGGCGGCAACGAAGTGCCGTATCGCGGCGAGGACCGGCGGCTCGTGGCGAGCCAGAAGGTCGCCACGTACGACCTGATGCCGGAGATGAGCGCACCGGGTATCACCGATGTGCTCTGTGCCGCGATCGAACGGCGCTCGCACCATTTCACGCTGTGCAACTATGCCAACGGCGACATGGTCGGGCACAGCGGCAATCTCGCGGCGACGATCCGCGCCTGCGAGGTGGTGGACCAGCAGCTGGCGCGCATCGTGGCGTCGGCCCAGAAGAGCGGTGCGCGGTTGCTCATCACCGCGGACCACGGCAACTGCGAGATGATGATCGACCCCGGCACCGGCGGGCCGCACACCGCGCACACCTCGAACCCCGTGCCGCTCGTGCTCGTCGAGGACGGCGCGTCCTACCCGCTCCGCGAGGGCGGCGCCCTCTGCGACATCGGCCCCACCGTACTCGGCATGCTCGGCGTCGAAGTGCCGCCCGAGATGACCGGCCATGACCTGCGACTCACCGGAGTGACTGCGTGACCCGACGTTCTTCCGTTCCGGCATTCTTCCTGCTGCTCGGCAGCCTCCTTGCCTCGTCGGCTGCGCCGCTCGCGGCGCAGGTCGGCTATCCGCCGGCCGAGAGCCCGTTCGAGGACCTGCGCGGCCGCCAGGTGATCACGCTCTCGCCCGGATGGATCCTTCCCGGGGGTGACCCCGCTGGCGTGGGCCCCCGCTCGGGAATGATGTACTCCGCGCGCCATGAGCTGCTCCTCACCGGACCGCTCTGGCTCGTCTCGCGAGTCGGCTACGCGCCGGGACTCGAGCGCACGGTCAAGGATCCGGAAGCCGCACCCGGCCTTCGCATCGTCGGCACCGACACCGACCCGCTCTACCTCGCCGACGTGGGGCTCGGATTCAACCTGACGGGCAACAAGTCGTGGCATCGCGTCGC
>Ga0247822_10002806_pt1 | contig 11225 bp, 11 predicted proteins | sample 13C_Cellulose_Da_FD_192423 | JGI IMG/M metagenome (GOLD analysis project Ga0247822, IMG submission 192423) | Soil microbial communities from agricultural site in Penn Yan, New York, United States - 13C_Cellulose_Day30 | ecosystem: Environmental > Terrestrial > Soil > Agricultural land | place... | reverse complement strand
TCAAGGGCATTTGTTGTTTTATAGAAATCCAAACAGATTTCAATGATGTTTATATAATCCTGAATGGTTTTGGCAAATTTTGTTTTTATTTGAAGGATCCTGTCAAAGTCCTTTTTATCATAGGCTTCGTCCAGTAGTACAGATTCAAACTTTGCACGCTGGTAGTTGAAACTCCATGCATTAGGCCCAGCTTCCGGTGAAGATTCCCACGCTGCTTGCACCAGCTCCAAAAAGCGGGCTTTTGCAGGCTTATTAAAGAGGTGGGAGAAATCCTCGGGGATGGCAGGCAATAAATCTCTATAGGGTTTTTCCCATAAGTCAAAGATAGTGTGTGCAATCGCTTCCGGGGTAAATTCCATTTTTTGTAGCGCACTCATCAATAAATTGTTTAACCGCTCCTGGCTTTCCATACGATAACCGCCGGAATCATCCACCGTTTCCAATGCCTGCATTAATCGCTCCAAGGTATATTCCACCAAGGACAAGGTTAGCTTGTCAGCGGGATCTAATTTTTCTACCAGGAAATCAACTATTTTATCAACCGATTCAAAATAGCGGCTGACATCATTGCTTCTGTATAAATGCTTATTTAATGGAATGCTGGCGTTGATCAGTTTTTTTATTTCACTTGCACTGATTGGATTTTTTCTTTGTACTTTAAGTTGCCACTCTTTGCGCAGCTGTTTATCCGCCTCAATAATATTGACCAGCTGTTCAATTACAACTTGCTTGTCCATTGCGTTGAAGTGTTCACGCAATATCGCTTTCCTTTTCTCAGGTTCCGATATTTTTTTGGTTGGTTGATGTTGTAATTCGTACTCCTGTGATAATTGATCTGCCCGTGACAAAGCAACAGCTACACAGTGTTTGCAAAAATCCACACCATCGGACGCAGGGCAATCACAAGCGCCGGTTAACTCGCGCTGATTATGATTTAGTGTTACATGATAAAGATTGCCACCTTGAACTTCGGCAAGAATCTTATGACCTTTAATAGTAATATCTTGAACTACGCCCTTATTAAAATAAACGACGCCTTTTTCAAAGGCTGCTTTGCCGGCCAGTTTTTTTAATAAACTGTCCGTAATGTGGAATAATTCGGTTTCTGTTTGGGGTTTTTGGCGCGGCATAATTTTTATTTGCAGAAATTCCTACTTACCTTGTTCGTTAGTAAAATCATGGAATGTTACTCCTTAACTGTGATCATCATCAGTTTCAAAAGTCGGTGTTGTGGAGCCATTAGTCGCCATGACCCGCAGAATTCTGGGAATGCGGGTAGAGCGGCCTTCGATTAAATCCAGTTCCTTTAAAAATTCACCAATCCGCCAGTTACGACAACGGCGACTCACCACACGACCAGTTCATAAATCCTTCAAGCAATGGAGCGATGATAAACCACATCACTACGGCTTCTTCAACTGCTGCTAACGATAATTCCAGAATCGCTCAGCTTGCGGGCGATAAATCAGTCAGGCTGGTACGTGCTTTATACAGCCGGGTTTCACCACTTGGCACCAGAATCGATTTACCCTCCACTTCATAAATCGCTGTTAACGATGTTAAGGCGATTGACTCGCATCAATCTGTTCAGGCAATACTCCCACTGGTGGCAGCACTGGTTGATCATTTTGCTCAGCCACGCCAATCACAATATAAACACCACTCAAATTGTGAAAATCATTTGCGAAGGCACAAATGCTGTTCAGGATAGATTCTGGATTCCAGCCCGCTTTGTACTCATGCATTCACTTTCGATGGTTCGCTCTCGCATTGCTGTGATTTTCGAATTAAAAAAAAGGCGACTCGAAAGTCGCCTTTTTCAGGTTCAACAACAATCGCTTACTTGCCTGCTTTTTTCTTAATCGCTTGCAAGGTGCGCAATTGCGCAGATGCTTCTGCCAATTGAATAGCAGCGCGCTGGAAATCAATCTCGCTAGATTGGTCAGCCAGCTGTTGTTGCGCCAGTTGCTGTGCTTCTAATGCTGCAGCTTCATCCATATCATCGGCACGCAAGGCAGTGTCTGCCAAAACAGTGACGTGATAAGGCTGAACTTCAAGGAAACCACCGGAAACGAAATAAATTTCTTCGGCGCCGCCTTGTTTGATAAGACGCACAGGACCTGGCTTGATGCCAGTCAGCAGTGGTGCGTGGCCGTAGGCAATACCTACTTCGCCCAGACTACCAGTGGTGATTACCATCTCCACCAGGCCCGAGAAAATTTCACGCTCAGCACTGACAATATCGCATTGAATAGTCATGGCCATACTTGTGTCTCTTCACTGAAATAACGCCGTACCCGAAGAGTACAGCAAACAACCCCCATGTCAGACACGGGGGTTGGCGATTACTTGAGTTTGGCAGCTTTTTCGATCGCTTCGTCGATAGAACCAACCATGTAGAAAGCTTGTTCTGGCAAGTGGTCAAACTCACCTGCTAACAAACCTTTGAAACCACGGATGGTTTCTTTCAGTGGAACGTATTTGCCTGGAGAACCGGTAAATACTTCTGCTACGTGGAAAGGCTGTGACAAGAAACGCTCGATTTTACGTGCACGGGATACGGTTTGTTTGTCTTCTTCTGACAATTCATCCATACCCAGAATCGCGATAATATCTTTCAGTTCTTTGTAACGTTGCAATACGGTTTGAACACCGCGTGCAGTCGCGTAGTGCTCGTGACCAATTACCATTGGGTCCAACTGACGTGAAGTTGAATCCAGTGGATCGATCGCCGGGTAAATACCTTTTGCAGCGATATCACGGCTCAATACTACGGTTGAGTCCAAGTGCGCAAAGGTGGTCGCAGGAGACGGGTCAGTCAAGTCATCCGCTGGTACGTATACCGCTTGTACAGAGGTGATAGAACCGATCTTGGTAGAAGTAATACGCTCTTGCAGAACGCCCATTTCTTCCGCCAATGTTGGTTGGTAACCTACCGCTGAAGGCATACGACCCAAGAGTGCAGATACTTCAGTACCGGCCAGGGTGTAACGGTAAATGTTGTCAACGAACAACAGAACGTCTTTACCTTCGTCACGGAATTTTTCTGCCATGGTCAAACCAGTCAGAGCTACGCGCAGACGGTTCCCCGGCGGCTCGTTCATTTGGCCATAAACCATCGCCACTTTATCTACTACGTTAGATTCTTTCATCTCGTGGTAGAAGTCGTTACCTTCACGAGTACGCTCACCTACACCGGCGAATACAGACAGACCGCTGTGCTCTTTCGCGATGTTGTTGATGAGTTCCATCATGTTTACGGTTTTACCTACACCAGCACCACCGAACAGGCCTACTTTACCGCCTTTAGCGAATGGGCAAACCAGATCGATAACTTTGATGCCGGTTTCGAGCAGTTCTTCAGAAGCTGCCAGCTCTTCGTACTTGGGCGCAGCGCGGTGAATCTGCATACGCTCTTGTTCGCCGATTGGACCACACTCGTCGATTGGGTTACCCAATACGTCCATGATACGACCGAGGGTTTCGGTACCCACTGGCACTTTGATTGGCTCGTTGGTGTTGGTTACAACCAAACCACGGCGCAAACCTTCAGAGGAGCCCAAAGCAATAGTGCGGACTACGCCGTCGCCTAATTGCTGTTGCACTTCGAGGGTCAGGTTGCCATCGGTGATAACCAGTGCGTCATACACTTTAGGCACTGCATCGCGTGGGAATTCCACATCGATAACGGCGCCGATAATCTGAACGATACGTCCGCTACTCATTTCCGGTTCCTCATTTGTTCCAGAAATTTCAGATCCCTTTAATACAACTCAAGGGGCTGAAGGATTAAATATAAAAATCGTTAGCCTATCAGGGAGTAGGGCAGCTTATTGAACCGCTGCCGCACCACCCACAATTTCTGACAGCTCCTGGGTAATCGCTGCTTGACGTGCTTTGTTGTAAATCAACTTCAAGCTATCAATCAATTCACCGGCGTTGTCGGTTGCGCTCTTCATCGCAATCATACGGGCAGCTTGTTCAGATGCCGCGTTTTCAACTACCGCTTGATAAACTTGTGATTCAATAAAGCGAGTCAGCAATCCCTTCAACAGGAACTCTGCATCTGGCTCGTAGATATAATCCCAGTGATGTTTCAACTTGGTATTTTCTTCGGCAACCAAAGGCAGCAATTGGCGAACTTTTGGTGACTGCGTCATGGTGTTTACAAAGTCGTTGCTCACCAGATACAGCTTGTCGATATTGCCGGCTTCAAATGAATCCAACATTACTTTCACGCTGCCAATCAGGTCAGCCACTACAGGGGCTTCGCCGATATCGCGGGTTGACGCAACAACATTGCCGCCAAAACTTTTAAAGAATTGGCCAGCTTTCGCACCGATCAGACACAAATCAATGGCGATACCTTTGTCGGCCCAGCCCTTCATATCTTTGATAGAGGCTTTGAACAAGTTAGTGTTCAAACCACCACACAGACCGCGGTCACTGGAAACAAGGATATAACCAACGCGTTTGACTTCGCGCTCTTTCATAAAACGGTGTTTGTATTCGGGACTGGAATTGGCCAGATGCCCGACTACTTCACGGATACGCTGGGCATAAGGCTTGCCCAATTGCATCCGCTCTTGCGCACGGCGCATTTTACTCGCGGCGACCATTTCCATCGCGCTGGTAATTTTCTGCGTGCTTTTGACGCTCGATATCTGCGTCCGAATTTCTTTTGTGCTTGCCATCTCTCGAACCCCGGTTAAGGCCTTGCGGCCTAAAAGGTTAGAGATCGCTGCGAATTAACGCAGCGATCGCCAGATTACCAGGTGCGGCTCGCTTTCAGCTTAGTCACCAGCTCTTTGAACTTGCCTTCCAATTCGCCGTTCCAATCACCAGTGGCATCGATGTGAGCCATAGTGTCAGCGTATTCAGATTTGGCGAAAGACAACAGAGCCGCTTCGAAGTCGAGCACTTTGCTAACTTCGATATCTTTCAAGTGACCTTCGTTCGCAGCGAACAGTACCAATGCCATTTGCGCAACGCTCAATGGAGCAAATTGTTTTTGCTTCATCAGCTCGGTAACACGTTGACCGTGTTCCAATTGCGATTTGGTTGCTTCATCCAGATCAGATGCGAACTGGGAGAAGGCCGCCAACTCACGGTATTGCGCCAATGCGGTACGGATACCACCGGAGAGTTTCTTGATAACTTTAGTTTGTGCAGCACCACCTACACGCGATACCGAAATACCGGCGTTCATTGACGGACGAATGCCCGAGTTGAACATGGAAGATTCAAGGAAGATCTGTCCATCGGTAATAGAAATCACGTTGGTTGGAACGAATGCAGAAACGTCACCTGCTTGGGTTTCAATGATTGGCAATGCGGTCAAAGAACCGGTTTTACCTTTCACTTCACCATTGGTGAATTTTTCTACGTAGTCTTCGCTCACGCGCGATGCACGCTCCAGCAGACGAGAGTGGAGATAGAACACGTCGCCAGGATATGCTTCGCGGCCCGGTGGACGACGCAGCAACAAGGAGATTTGACGGTAAGCCCAAGCTTGCTTGGTCAAATCGTCATAAATAATCAGGGCATCTTGGCCACGATCGCGGAAGTATTCACCCATGGTACAACCGGTGAATGCTGCCAAGAATTGCATAGATGCAGGATCAGAAGCGGTCGCTGCGATCACAACAGTGTGATCCATAGCGCCGTGTTCTTCCAGCTTGCGCACAACGCTCGCAACAGAAGAAGCTTTTTGACCGATCGCTACATAAATACACTTAATGCCAGAACCTTTTTGGTTGATGATGGCATCAACGGCGATAGCGGTTTTACCGATTTGACGGTCGCCGATGATCAGCTCACGCTGGCCACGGCCGATTGGTACCATCGCATCGATTGCTTTCAAACCGATTTGTACTGGCTGGTCTACCGACTTACGCCAAATTACGCCCGGTGCAATTTTCTCAACCGCGTCGGTCATTTTGGTGTTCAGCGGACCTTTACCGTCGATTGGGTTACCAAGCGCGTCAACAACGCGACCCAGCAATTCCGGACCAACAGGCACTTCAAGGATACGGCCAGTACACTTACATTTTTGGCCTTCGGCCACACCGCGGTAATCACCCAGAATTACAGCACCAACGGAGTCACGCTCCAGGTTCAGTGCCATACCGTAGGTACCGCCTTCAAATTCAATCATCTCACCGTACATAACATCGGCGAGACCGTGAATACGAATAATACCGTCAGTTACGGAAACGACAGTACCTTCGTTTTGTGCTTCTGTTGAAAACTCAAGGCCAGCAATGCGCTGCTTGATGATTTCACTGATTTCAGAAGGATTCAGTTGCTGCATGCTCTGTTCCTCAACCCTAAAATTAGGATTTCATTGCTTCGGCAAGCTTCGCCAAGCGACCACGGACTGAACCGTCAATAACCATATCGCCAGTGGAGATAACAATCCCACCTAACAGGCCCTTATCTACGGAGCCTTGAACACTGACTTTACGATCCAATTTGGTGCTTAGTGCCTGAGCCAATTTGTTAATCAAGTCAACTGGCAACTCGTAAGCTGCAGTTACCTCGACATCAATAGTTTTTTCTTGCTGCGCCTTCATTTTGGCAAACAGTTCTTTTACGAACGGTAACAACGCCAAACGTTTGTTGCTTGCAAGGGTGTGGATAAAATTCTTTTGACTTTCATCCAACTGTTCACCACAAACCTGCACAAAAACAGTAGCTTTCTGCTGCGCCGACAAGCCAGATGCGCTTAACGCCTTTTTCACCTGATCTTGTTCGGCAACGGCGGCTGAAACTTCCAGAGCTTCAAACCATGACTGCAATTTGTTGGCAGCCAGGGCGAACTCGAATGCTGCTTTGGCGTAGGGTCTAGCCAGGGTAGTGAGTTCGGCCATATCTACCTCTCTTAAAGCTGCGCAGCGAGTTTATTTACTAACTCGTTGTGAGCGTTTTGATCGATAGAAGATTCCAGAATCTTTTCTGCACCAGCCAATGCCAGGGTAACCACTTTTGCACGCAGTTCTTCACGCGCGCGGCTGGTAGCCTGATCAATTTCAGCTTGGGCAGCGGCTTTAACACGATCCGCTTCCAAACGTGCTTTCTCTTTTGCTTCTTCAACAATTTCGATAGCGCGCTTGTTTGCCTGATCAATGATTGCAGCAGCTTCTTTCTTGGCAGAAGTTAGTTGCTCAACCACTTTGTGTTTAGCCAGTTCGAGATCTTTTTCAGCTTTATCGGCAGCCTGAAGACCATCGGCGATACGCTTGGTGCGCTCTGCCAATGCCGCAACAATGGGTGGCCACACAAAGCGGTGTGTCAGATAGATGAAGATGACAAACGCCACCATCTGACCGATAAGAGTTGCATTAAGATTCACGATTAAATGCCTTTGTTAAAGGGATGTAAATCGCAACAAGACCGCTAAAAAAATTAAGCGCCAGTTGCGAACAGGATGTACATGCCGATACCAACACCGATCATTGGTACCGCGTCAACCAGACCCATAACAACAAAGAATTGAGTACGCAACATCGGGATCAATTCTGGTTGACGAGCACCGCCTTCCAGGAATTTACCACCGAGAATACCTACACCAATCGCAGCGCCTACAGCGCCCAGACCAATTACCAGTGCACCTGCCAAATAAATAAAAGCTTGAGCTTCAATCACAGTGTTTCTCCTACTAAGTTGATAAATGAAAAAAATAAAACAAACTAAAAAACAAATTACAAAACAGGTTACAAACTTTTAATTTTTCTTTTGGATTAATGCTGCTCATCCGTTTGATAAGCCATGCTCATGTACACAATGGTCAGAGACATGAAAATCAGCGCTTGCAAGAAAATAATCAGGATGTGGAACAGCGCCCAGATAATCTGGATAACACCGGCAACACCAGCGAAAACAATACCTGCGCCGTAAAGGATCGCGATCAGGATAAAAATAATTTCGCCCGCGTAAAGGTTACCGAAAAGACGCAGACCCAGTGATACGGGCTTGGCAATCAAGCCTGGTAATTCAAGTACAAGGTTTACCGGAATAAACAGGGTTTGTACGATCGGGTTGCTACTGCTGAACGGGTGCAGTGTTAATTCTTTTATGAAACCCAGCAAACCTTTTTGGGTGATGCTGAACCAAAGGATCAAAATAAAGATACAAAGCGCCATACCTAAGGTGATGTTTGGATCAGTTGATGGCACAACTTTGAAAAATACCGCATGAGGATCGGCACCAAGAGAAACACCGACCAATTTTGCAATTTCAGGCAGGAGGTCAACGGCAATCAAGTCCATCGCGTTCATGAAGAACACCCAGACAAAAACTGTCAGTGCCATAGGGGCAATCATGGCGTTTTTGTACGGGAACATGCTTTTCACATTACCGTCTACAAATTCAATCGCAGCTTCAACAGCGTTTTGCATTCCAGTTGGAACATCGCTGTTAGCTTTTTTGGCCACGCTGCGGAAAATAAAGAAAAACACAGCGGCCAAAATGACTGACCAACCAAGGGTATCCACATGGAACGCCCAAAAACCCATTTGCGCAGCTTCAGCAGAATCGTGCGCAAAACCCCAAGTACCATCAGGCAATTGGCCATAGGTGAGGTTAGTAAGGTGGTGTTTAATATACTCGGAGGATGTTATTGCTTCATGCTCGGCGGCTGACATCGTTAAGTTCCAAAATGATTAAAGTTGAAAAAGCTTCCGGCCGGGTCGCAGCTATCGTTTGCGTTAGTCCTAATCCTTAGTCCTAACTGGATAACTAGTGGCGACGCACCAGCGGGTTAATCCAGGCAATAACCTGAATAATCACATAAGCCAGGATCATGGTAGCGGCGTAAGCGGCTTCTTTGAGAAACCCAATATGCTTAAAGGCCAGCAAAAACATTAAGGCTGTGATTACAAATTTTCCAAGCTCGCCGGTATAAAACGCCGCAAGCATTTTTTGGGTGGGCGCGCCCAACGCGGGACGAAACGCCACTAGTGCCAGCCACAAATTGGCTGTCACACAAATAATTCCACCTGCAAACAATGAAATTGCGATCTGACTGTTGACCGCAAGACCCATGGCGCTGATCGCCAAGGTTACCAATAACTGGACTGCCACTGTCTGGAGAGCTAAGTCACGCCCCTTGAGATAACGCGACATACTGGTTCAGGGCTCCCCATTTTTTGCGGCGGCATTTTGTCATAAACAATTGCTTATTACCATTAGTAACAAGCTTATGTTTCAAACGCCCAAACGTGGCGCATTATAGTGATTAAGCCCCCTAGCGGCAACCGCCCGGCTAGCACCAAAGCCGAATACCGCCTAGTAAATTTGTTGTAAATTTGCTAAAGAATTTTCGATTTACTGTAACTAGTGTGTGCGGCTGTAATCAGCAACTAGATGTAGGGAAAAGGCACCTTAGTGAGCGGTGCCTATGACACAAAAATTTATTTTATATGGCCGAGAATTCCATCCAGCTCATCAAGCGAGTTATAACTAATTACCAGTTTGCCTTTGCCTTTTGCGCCGTGTTGAATTTCTACTCCTGCGCCGAGCGTATCGGAAAGTTGGTCTTGCAAGTGGCGAATATCAGCGGAGACAGTTACTTCCGGTTTTATTTTGTCCGTATTTTGTCCTTCTTGATGCAGTCGTACCAATGCTTCGGTCTGACGCACAGACAAACCTTTCGCGACAATTTGACGTGCAATCGCTCGTTGGGTTTCTGCATCCAGTGTTAACAACGCGCGCGCATGACCCATTTCCAGATCACCGTGTTCGAGCAAGGTTTTCACTTCGTCGCTCAACGCAATCAAACGCAGCAGGTTAGTAATTGTGGTGCGCGATTTACCCACCGCTTGCGCAACTTCTGCGTGGGTCAATTCAAATTCATCTTGCAAACGTTTAAGTGCAACCGCTTCTTCAATCGGATTTAAATTTTCGCGCTGGATGTTTTCGATTAGCGCCATTGCAATTGCCGCTTCATCGGGAACATCGCGAATAACTGCCGGGATTTTATCGAGGCCGGCAATTTGCGTTGCGCGCCAGCGGCGTTCACCGGCGATAATTTCGTAGCGGCCTTCGCCAATCGGGCGCACAACAATCGGCTGCATAACGCCTTGGGCTTTGATCGACTCCGCCAATTCTTCCAACGCTTCGGTGTGCATGTCGCGGCGCGGCTGATATTTTCCGCGCTGGATTAATTCCACCGGTAAATGCGCAAGTTTGCCATCGCGATATTCCAGTTTGCTATCCACTTCCGCAGGATTAATTGGCATCTCGGGCGCAGGTGCTGTTACACCGAGACCAGCACTGAGTAGTGCATCCAAACCTTTTCCTAATCCTTTGCGTTTTGTCGACATCTGAATCAGCCTTATATCAATTTTTTGTTAGAGAGTTTCGGTAGCAGCGGCAGCTGGTTTTGTGCTCGTTTCATTGCGACGCAAAATTTCGCCGGCCAATGCAAGATACGCAATTGCGCCTTTGGATTGACGATCAAACGCCAACACCGGCATACCAAAACTCGGCGCTTCGGCAAGACGTACATTGCGCGGAATACAGGTGCGGTACAAACGATCACCAAAGTGCTGTTGCAACTGCGCCGATACATCGTTAGTCAAACTGTTGCGCGGATCGTACATAGTGCGCAACAGCCCTTCGATTTTTAAATTCGGATTTAATACTTTTTGAATCTGGTTAATCGTACCGACCAATGCCGACAAACCTTCAAGTGCATAGTATTCGCACTGCATGGCGATGATCACACCATCACACGCGGTGAGACCATTGAGTGTAAGCATGTTCAGCGACGGCGGACAGTCGATGAGGATGTAATCGAATTGGTCGCGCACCTGGTTGAGCGCGTTTTGCAAACGACGCTCTTTATTATCGAGGGCGAGCATCTCAACTTCAGCTGCAGTTAAATCGCCGTTAGCTGGCAGTACTTGATATTTTCCGCTCTCGGAAAACGCAAGGCAATCGGTAATCGATTCACGCTCGGTGAGCACATCGTAAATGGATTTTTCTACTTCGTTTTTGTTGACGCCGCTGCCCATAGTGGCATTGCCCTGCGGGTCGAGATCCACGAGCAATACCCGCTTTTTGGTCGCAACCAATGAAGCAGCGAGATTCACGCAGGTTGTCGTTTTACCGACTCCACCTTTCTGATTGGCAATGGCGTATATCTTGGTCAAGTGAAAATCCTATAACCACGCAGTGGTTGAAAATTTTTATTGTTGCGGCTGCAAAATTAACAAATGGCG
>Ga0247822_10002803_pt1 | contig 11229 bp, 14 predicted proteins | sample 13C_Cellulose_Da_FD_192423 | JGI IMG/M metagenome (GOLD analysis project Ga0247822, IMG submission 192423) | Soil microbial communities from agricultural site in Penn Yan, New York, United States - 13C_Cellulose_Day30 | ecosystem: Environmental > Terrestrial > Soil > Agricultural land | place... | reverse complement strand
CACGGAGAGGATCTGCCGCGGGTTGACCGGCTTGATGAGGTAGTCGGAGATCTCGGCGCCGATGGCGTCCTTGAGGGTCTCGGTCTCTTCGCTCTTGGTGACCATCACCACCGGCATGCCGTGGTCGATGCCGCGGATGGCGCGGAAGAGGTCGAGCCCCCGCCGGCCGGGCATCTGCTCATCCAGCAGGACCACGCCGTAAGGCTGGCGCTGGAGGAGGGCGAGGGCATCGTCGCCGTGGGTGGTCGTCTCCACGGCGAAGCCCTGCTCCTCCAGAAAGAGGATGTGGGATGTGAGGCTCTCGACCTCGTCGTCCACCCAGAGGATGCTCTTGGGACGGGGCATGGGGGAAAAGATAGTGGGATGCGGGGCGGTAAGGCGGACCGAGCCTATCCTGTCATCCCGAGCGAAGCGAGGGATCTTCTCGGCGGTCATCGGATACCGGGTGAGAAGATCCCTCGTCGCTTGCGCTCCTCGGGATGACAGCGCCGTCGCTACCGCCTTACCGCCCTACCGCCTTACCGCCTACATTCTCCCGCGTGACCGAAAGCCCCGACGTCCTCATCCTCCGCTTCAGCGCCATCGGGGACATCCTCCTCACCACCCCGCTCCTTCGCGCCATCCGCACCCAGCACCCGGGCGCGCGGATCGCCGTGCTCACCAAGGAGCAGTATGTCCCGTTGCTCAGTGACAATCCGCACGTGAGCGAGGTACTCGGGGTCGGACCCCGGGACGGCGTCCTGGCGATCGCGGAGCGGATTCGGGGCGTTCGCTACAGTCATCTCCTCGACCTGCATGGCAACCTGCGCAGCCACGCGCTCCGCCGGCTCGCGCCCGGTCCCTGGCGCTCCTACGACAAGCACACGCTGGCGCGCGCGCTGCTCATCACGGCCAAGCGCGACCGGTACGGCGCCTACCTGGCGGTCCCGGAACGGTACTTCGAGGCGGCGAAAGAGCTGGAAGTGGAGCCCGACGGCGGCCCGCCCGACTTCTTCATCTCGGAACAGGCAGACTGCCGGGCTGCGGAGCGGCTGGTTGACCTGGAGCTCGGCCGCGAGCGGCCGATCGTCGCCATTGCGCCTGGCGCGGCCCACGCCACCAAGCGCTGGCCCACCGAGCACTGGGTCGAGCTGGTGGGTCGGATCACGGAGACCGGCGCGGATGTCGCGATCCTCGGTGGAGCCGATGACGTGGAGGTCGCGACTGCGATCCTGCGCGCCGCCGGAGGAGCCAACGTCGGGATCCTGGCCGGCGCGCTCGGGCTTCAGGAGACCGGCGCTGTGATCCGCCGTTCCGAGGTGCTCATCTCGGGGGACACCGGCGTCATGCACATGGCCACGGGGGTCGGCACGCCTGTCGTCGCGCTGTTCGGTCCTACGGTCCGGCAATTCGGGTTCTTCCCGTACCGCTCCGCCTCGAGCGTCGTCGAGCTGCAGCTTCCCTGCCGACCCTGCAGTGCCCACGGCAGTCGCCGATGTCCTCTCGGCCATCACCACTGCATGCGGCAGATCGTCCCCGACCTCGTCTTCCCCGCCCTGGCCGAGGCGCTCGCATGAGCGGGTGGGACCCGGCGGCCACCGCGCTCCTCCAGCTGTTGCCGCAGACCGGGCGCGGGCCCCGGCGCGAGGGCATCTTCGCCCTCTGGCTCACTCTGCGCGTGGCGCAGGACCTGGTGCGCGATCCGCCCGCCGAGCGGGCCCATCGCCGCCGGCTTCAGGCGCTCGAGCACCGCCTCAGCAGTCTCACCCTGCCGCCGCCGCTGCGGCGGGCGCTGGCCGCCGCGATCAGCCAGCTACGCGACGCCCGCCCTGAGACGGCGGTGCAGGTGCTGAGTCAATTGGTCGCCCCCGCGCGGGAGAGCGGAGGGGCCGATGCCGGCGACGCGCTCGCGCATGCCGCGAGAGCGGCGCGCGCGGCGCTCCGCGCCGGCGCGGCGGTGGTCCGCTAGTGCGGGGCTCGGGCGAGGGCGGCGGCTCGTTGGCGTCGGTGGTCGCGCGGATCGACGCCACGGAGCCGGGCACCATCGCCGCCGACACGGTACCGAGCGGGTTTCCCTCCCTCGACCGGGTGCTCGGCGGCGGGCTCCGGCGGCAGGATCTCGCGATCCTCGCGGGCGACGTCGGGAGTGGAAAGTCGGCGCTGGCGCTCGGCATCGCCATCCGCGCGGCGCGCGCCGGGTTCCCGACCCTGTTCCTCAGCGGGGAGATGGGCCCCGAGCGCGTGATGGAGCGGGCCCTTGCGCTCGAGGGGAAGGCGCCGGTAGACGACCTGCGGCAAGGGCGGCTCGACCCCACGACGCGGGCATCGGTCGGCGCGGCCGCCCACCGCCTGCGGGATGTGCCGCTCCTGCTCCGACCGATGTTGGACGAGAGTTTCGCCGCCATGCGGGAGGCACTGGATATCGTGCCGCCGCGTGCACTGGTGGTGGTGGACTCACTCCAGCTCACGCCCGCGCCGCGACCTGCGGCCCGCGTCGAAGAGCGGGTCGCGCTCTCGGTGCGGGCGCTGAAGGCTCTGGCAGTCGAGCGGGATGTCGCCCTGCTCGCGGCGGCCCAGCTGCCTCGCCACCGCCCGGGACGGCCGGATCCCCGCCCCACGTTGGACGACCTCGGGGGGCTCGGTGCGATCAAGCAGAACGCCGACCTCGTGCTCGCGATCTATCGTGAGGAGATGTACCGGCCCGGTCAGGGCGTGGAGGGCGCGACGGAGCTGATCGTAGCCAAGAATCGGAACGGCCCTACCGGATTCGTGGACCTCTACTTCTACTCCCGCTACATGCGGTTCGAGGACGTCGCGGAGTAGGATCTCTGCTCGTCGCTGGGGCGATGAGCCTGGGTCGGCCCGCGCGCTTGCAGGCGACCCGTCGACCCGACGGATCGTCAGGAGGCTGGCTTGCCGGCCTTGGGGCGAGTGGGGACGGCGCCGGCCAGCTCCACCATGGTTCCGACGCTGTCCTTGGTGCTCTGAATCCGGACCCACAACGGCGGACCGTTCTGCTGCGCGAGCAGCACCACCGCGCCTTCCGCGTCGCGGGCATCGCTCACCAGTCGCCAGCCGTTCTTGCTGAGTGTCTGCCGGTAATACGCCTCGACCTTGGCCGGCTTGGCGCTCGATCGCAGCGTGAGCTTGAGTGCTTCGGGGCTGCCTTCGCGCGACACCACACTGGCCGCGGGCGGCATCGGCAGCGTGGGAAACACGTCGTAGACTTGGGCCATCTCGGGACCCTTGTCCCGGCAACCCACGAGCGCCAATACGGCCAGTGCTATCCGGATTTTGGTGGGGATCATAGAGCGGGGAGACTAGTGGCCGGGCCCCGTCGGGTCAAGGGTCGGCTGGGCTCGCCCGATTGCCGCAAGCGGCTGTCACGCTTATGTTTCCGCGTCGCTACGAGGAGCCAGGGCCATGGCCGGCCACAGCAAATGGAAGCAGATCAAGCGCAAGAAGGCCGTCACCGACGCCCGCCGCGCCTCTTCCTGGACCAAAGTCATCCGCGAGATCACCGTGGCCGCCAAGAGCGGCGGCGGCGACCCCGGCGGTAACCCCAGGCTGCGGACGGCGGTCGACGCGGCCAAAGCCGTCAACATGCCCAACGACAACATCGAGCGCGCCATCAAGAAGGGCACCGGCGAGCTCGAGGGCAGCACCTACGAGGAGCTGACCTACGAGGGCTACGGACCGGGCGGCGCGGCCATCTTCATCGAGGCGACCACTGACAACGCGAACCGGACCGTCGCCGAGATCCGGCACGCCTTCAGCCGCAACGGCGGCAATCTGGGCGCGTCCAATTCGGTGGCCTGGATGTTCGACCGCAAAGGCCAGATCTATCTCGATGCCGCCCGCTACGGTGAGGACACCACGCTCGAGGCTGCGCTCGAAGTGGGCGCCGAAGACGTCGCGCGCGAGGGCGACCAGTACGTAGTGACGACCACGCCCGCAACCTTCCACGCGGTGCAGGACGCGCTCCGCGACCGCGGGCTCGCCATCGAGTCGGCCGAGCTGGCGATGATGCCGAAGAACACCGTGAAGGTGGAGGGCGCCGACGCCGAGCGCATCCTGCGACTGGTGGAGGTGCTGGAAGAGCTGGACGACGTCTCAAAGGTCTTCTCCAACTTCGATATCGACGCCGCGCAGCTGGCGGAGGCCGAGGCCTGAGAGCGCGCCGGTGAGAGTGCTCGGCATCGACCCGGGAACCGCGGTTCTCGGGTTCGGCGTCGTCGAGACCGGCACCGGCCCCCATCCGCGACTGATCGAGTGCGGCACGCTCACCACTCCGCCGCGCGATCCCCTGCCCAGCCGGCTGCGCGTGATCCATGAAGGCACGACCGCGCTCCTCGCCCGCCACCGACCCGACGCCGTCGCGGTGGAGAGCGCGTTCTACGGGAAGAACGTCCGGACCGCGGTCGTCCTGAGCCACGCGCGCGGGGTCATCCTGCTCGCGGCCGAGCAGCAGGGCGTGCCGATCGCGGAGTACTCGCCGGCGCAGGTGAAGAAGACGATCGTGGGCCGGGGCGCGGCGCTCAAGCCGCAGGTGGGATATATGGTGTCGCAGCTGCTTCGGCTCCGGTCGGCACCGGCGCCCGCGGATGCCGCCGATGGCGTCGCGGTGGCGCTGGCGCATCTCATCGTCGCTACGCGGCAGGCGGCGTTCTTCCACCATGTGGCCGGCGCGCGATGATCGCCCGCGTCACAGGCGTGCTCGCGGCCCGCGAGGGAGAGACCATCGTGGTCCAGACCGACGGCGGGGTGGGCTACGAGGTGACCGTGCCGCTCGGCGTCGCCGGTCGGCTGCCGCCGGCCGGCGGCCGGGTCAGCCTCCACACCGAGCTGGTTGTGAAGGAAGACGGCTGGTCGCTCTTCGGGTTCGACCGGGCGGCGGAGCGTCAGATCTTCCAGCGTCTGCTGGGTGCCAGCGGCTTCGGCCCCAAGCTGGCGCTGGCGCTGCTCTCGGCGCTGGGCGCCGGCCGCACTGTCCGGAGCGTCCGAGACCGGGATCTGGCGGCGCTCAGCTCGGTGGCGGGAATCGGCCGGAAGAAGGCCGAGCGGCTGGTGCTGGAGCTGCGGGACCGGTTCGACGATGTCGCGCTGGAGCCGGAGACCGAGCGGACGCCCGGCAGCGATGAAGCGGTCCGCGCCCTGGTCGGTCTGGGTTACGCCCCGGGGGCGGCGGAGGATGCGGTCCGCGCGGCGCTTGCCGCCGGATCGTCGGAGGAGACACCCCAACTCATCCGGCGGGCGCTCCAGCGTCTCGCCACACGTGGAGGAAGCTGACCCGCGATGCCCGTGGCCGCGACGACCGCCGAGTGGAACTGCACTCGCTGCGGCACCACCAACCGGAAGCTTGTTCCCGTCACCGACGAGCGATCCACCGACCGCTGCACCCACTGTGGGGCGCGGCACATCATCGAGCCCGACAGCCGGCTGGTGCGTTGGGTGGCCCGCCTCGAATAGCCGGCCGCTGGTGCTGCTCCTCCTCCGCCCCGCGCGAAGAGATTCGTCGCGCAGTCGCCAACTGCACGAAGGTGTCATTGGGAAGGAAATGCCGGCAACATTCTTTTTTTGGTGTTGTTTGTGTTGTTTTCCTCCCGCCTTCACGACCATGCCGTTGGTGAGGGGCGATTGGGGCTAGGTGCCCCTCTATGAGCTCCGTGGCTCCGCGGTGAAGGGCGGCGGGGACGGGACGAGACGTAAGCCGCAAGGAACAGGATGAACCGACTGCAGGTCACCACGCCCGAAGCCCTCCCCGAGGAAACCGGCGCCGATGCCGCGCTCCGGCCGTCGCGGCTGGACGAGTTCGTCGGCCAGGCGCAGGTGAAGGCGTCGCTCCAGATCGCGATCGACGCGGCCAAGGGGCGCCGTGAGACGCTCGACCACACGCTCTTCTTCGGCCCGCCGGGGCTGGGCAAGACCACGCTTGCCATGCTGATGGCGCGCGAGATGGGGGTGCAGCTCCGCACCACCTCGGGCCCGGTGCTGGAGAGACCTGGGGATCTCGTCGGCCTCCTGACCTCCCTCGGCCCGGGCGACATGCTGTTCATCGACGAGATCCATCGGCTCAAGCCGGCGCTGGAGGAGTTCCTCTACCCGGCCATGGAGGACTACCGGGTGGACGTGCGGATCGCGGAGGGGCCTCACGCACAGACGATCCCGATGGCCCTGGAGCGGTTCACCCTGATCGGAGCGACCACGCGTTTCGGCCTGCTCACCCCTCCGATGCGGGCGCGCTTCGGGCTGGTCGAGCGGCTCGGGTTCTATCCGCCGGAGGATCTGGAGCGGATCGTCACCCGCTCCGCCGCGATCCTGCAGGTGCCGATCGATCCCCAGGGGGCGGCCGAAGTGGCGCGACGGAGCCGAGGCACGCCGCGGGTGGCCAACCGTCTACTCCGCCGGGTCCGGGACTACGCCCAGGTCCGGGCCGACGGCCACATCACCGCTCCGGTCGCGGACGCCGCCCTGGCGCGGCTCAACGTGGACGAGTTCGGGTTGGATGACATGGACGCGCGGATCCTCACCACCATCATCGAGAAGTTCGGCGGCGGACCGGTCGGGCTTGGCACCGTGGCGGTCGCGGTCGGGGAAGACGCGGGCACGCTGGAGGAGGTCTACGAACCGTACCTGATCCAGCAGGGCTTCCTCGAGCGCACGCCCCGTGGGCGCTGCGCCACCGCGCTCGCCTACAAGCGCTTCGGCCTCACGCCGCCGGGCAGACAGACGACGATCTTTGACGGCTGATCGCCCGCTCCGCACCGCCGACTTCGATTACGACCTTCCGCCCGAGCTGGTGGCCCAGGAGCCCCTGGCCGATCGGGCGGCGAGCCGCATGCTGGCGGTCCTGCGCGCCGACCGCCGAGACACTCGTACGTCCGAGCGTCGGGCCACACCGCGGCCTTCTTCCGCGCGACGCGTCAGCGGAGCCTTCTTCCGACCCGATCTGCTGTCCGGCGGTCAGCGAGCGGTGCGGGGATCGATGCTCGTCGACTCCCGCTTCGCCAATCTCACGTCGCTGATCCCGCCAGGCGACCTCCTGGTGCTCAACACCACGCGCGTCCGCCACGCCCGTCTGCTCGGCACCCGGCCTTCCGGCGCGCCGGCGGAGGTGCTGCTGATCCATCCGGGCACGGACGGTTCCTGGGTGGCGATGGGGAAGCCGGGCAGTGCCCTGCAGCCTGGGAAGCGGATCGCGCTCGGCGACGGCGTCGACGTCGAGACGATCGAAGTGCTCCCCGACGGCCACCGCCTGGTGCGCTTCCTCGGCGCCGCGGCCGCGGACGCGATTGCGAGATATGGCCGGCTCCCGTTGCCGCCCTACATCACTCGCGATCCGACCGAGCTGGATGAGGATCGGTACCAGACCGTCTATGCCCGCGCCGAGGGCAGCGTCGCGGCGCCGACGGCGGGCCTGCACTTCACTCCCGGAATCCTGGATTCGCTGTCCGCGAAAGGGGTGCTCATCGCCGGACTGGACCTCCAGGTGGGCCCGGGCACCTTCAAGCCGGTGGAAGTGGACGACCCCAGCGAGCACCCGATGCATCCCGAGCGCTACGAGATCAGCCCGCGGCTCGCCGCGATGGTCGAAGTGGTGCGGGAGCAGGGCGGCAGCATCTGGGCCGTCGGTACGACGGTCGTGCGGGCGCTCGAGAGCGCGGCGGACGAGCGAGGGATGGTTCGCGCCGGCGGCGGCGAGACCAGCCTGCTGATCGCGCCCGGCTACTCCTTCCGCGTGGTGGACCGCCTGCTCACCAACTTCCACCTGCCCCGCTCGACGCTGCTCATGCTGGTGAGCGCGTTCGCCGGCCGCGAGCTGACCCTCGCGGCATACGAGCACGCCGTGACGCAGCGCTATCGGTTCTATTCGTATGGTGACGCGATGGTGATCCTCTGACCGGGAGGCGGGCGTGACCTTTTCCAATCCAGCGCGAGGCGCGGCGGCCGCCGCCGGGCCCTACGTGCGGGCGCTCCTGGAGGTCCTCGGGGAGCGCGATCCGCTCGAGGTGATGGCGGAGCTGGACGCCTGGCTCGACCGTCGTTTCTCGGGCGTCCCGGACGGCGCGCGCAGGCGGCCCGAGGCGCCGGGCAAGTGGTCGGCGGCCGACGTGGTGCAGCACCTGGCGGATTCCGAGCTCGTCCTCGGCTTCCGGATGCGGATGATCCTCACCGAGGACCGGCCTGCAATCCAGGGCTACGACCAGGACCGGTGGGCGGGGACGCTCCGTTACCCGGAGGTGCCTCTCGATGAAGCCCGAGCGCAGCTCCGTGCGCTCCGCACGGCAAACCTCCGCGTCCTGCGGCCGCTCGGCCCGGCGGAGATGGAGCGCGTGGGGATGCACAGCGAGCGTGGACCGGAGAGCCTGGACCATCTCATCAAGCTGATGGGTGCGCACGACCTGGTGCACCGGCGGCAGATCGATCGCATTCTGAACACGGGAAAGACGTGACAACGGTCTGTCCGGTGTGCGACTTCACCCTCGAGCGCACCCTCGGCGCCGCTCGCGCGGGAACCCTCACACTGCCTCACGGCACCATCCGCACGCCCGCCTTCATGCCGGTGGGCACCCATGGCGTCGTCCGCGGCCTCAGTGCCGCCGACGTCCGCCGCACCGGCGCGCAGATCATCCTCGGCAACACCTATCACCTGCACATCCGCCCTGGTGAGGACGTGGTGCGAGCCATGGGCGGTCTCCACCGCTTCACCACCTGGGACCGACCGATGCTCACGGACTCGGGCGGGTTCCAGGTCTTCTCGCTCGAGGGTCTCCGCCGCATCGAGGAGGACGGCGTAACCTTCCAGAGTCACGTGGACGGGTCCACGCGCAAGCTGACCCCCGAGCGCGCGATGGAGATCCAGCGCGCCCTGGGCGCAGACATCGCCATGGCCTTCGACCACGTGGTGCCGGGCCAGGCGCCGTACGATCTCGCACGCGAGGGAATGGAGCGCACGTTGCGCTGGCTGGAGCGGTGCCGCGTTCGCCATGCCGAGCTGGATGGCACGCAGACCCTCTGGCCCATCGTGCAGGGCGGCACCCACGACGAGCTCCGACTCCGTTCGCTGGAGGGCACCCTGGATCGCGGCCCCTGGAGCGGCGTCGCCATCGGCGGGCTTTCGGTGGGCGAGCCGAAGCCGGTGATGCATCGGGTGCTGGAGCTGCTCGAGCCGGGTCTGCCGAGGGAGATCCCCCGTTATCTTATGGGAGTCGGATTTCCGGCGGATCTGCTCGAGGGCATCGCGCGCGGCGTGGACCTGTTCGACTGCGTCGCCGCCACGCGGAACGGCCGGCACGGTACCGCGTGGCTTCCGAGCGGCCGAGTCAACGTCCGGGGCGCCGCGCTCAAGGGGTCCACCGAGCCGCTGGATCCGGAGTGCGACTGCGAGACCTGCACGACCTATCCGCGCGGTTACCTCCGTCACCTCTTCGTGGTGGAGGACATCCTCGGGCTCAGGCTGGTCTCGATCCACAACGTGCGCTTCCTGGTCCGGCTGGGGGAGCAGGCCCGCGAGCGGATCCTGGACGGCACCTTCGACCGCTGGCATCGCGAGTGGGTCAGACGACACCGCCTCATCCCGAACGAGCGCAGCGATTGAAGTAGCCCCACGTCCTCCAACGAGGTCCTGACATGCTGCAGGTACAGACGGGCTCCAGCTCCAGCCTCATGGTGCTGGTGCTTCAGATGGCGGCCATCGGCCTGGTGTTCTACTTCCTGATCCTCCGGCCCTCGAGCCAGGGGAGGAAGCGGCACGCGGCGCTGCTGCAGAACCTCAAGAAGGGCGACGAGGTGATGACCAGCGGCGGACTGGTCGGCAAGGTGCGCGACATCAAAGAGGTGGAGAGTGAAGGCATCAAGGAGACGCGGGTGACGCTGGAGACGGGGACCGCCACCGTAGTGGTGGAGCGCTCCCGCATCGTCCGCATCGGCGGAGCCACGGCGCCCGGAGCCACGCCGACATGAGCCTGCTCCCGCTGCACCTGCTGGGCTCGCCCGTGCTCCGCCGTCGGAGCGAAGAGATCGGCGCTCCCGACGACGAGGTCCGCCGCCTGGTGGCCGACATGTTCGAAACCATGGACGCCGCCCGCGGCGTCGGACTCGCCGCCAACCAGGTGGGGGTCGCGCGGCGGGTGGCCGTGGTGGATGCCGACGGCGATCGCTTCGTCATGATCGACCCGGTGATCCTCGAGAGCGAGGGCAAGGCGATCGCCGAGGAGGGCTGCCTCTCGATTCCGGAGATCTACGGCGACGTGACCCGGCCCGAGCGGGTGTTGCTGGAGGCCACCGATCTCGAAGGCAATCGCTACCGCAGGGACGCCGCCGGGCTCAAGGCTCGCGCGATCCAGCACGAGATCGACCATCTCGACGGCATCCTCTTCCTCGATCACCTGAGCCTCATCAGGCGGCAGATGCTCCTGGCCAGGTGGCGGAGGGAGCACAAGGACGACACCGGGTACACCAAGGAGGTCGAGCCGGAGTCGGCATCGACCGACTGATGCGGATCGTCTTCTTCGGGACACCGGAGTTCGCCGTCACCGCGCTCCGCGCTCTGCTCCGGGAACGCTTCACCGTAGCCGGCGTGGTCACCCAGCCCGACAAGCCGCAGGGTCGCTCCCATTCCACGCTCGTCCCTCCGCCGGTCAAGACCGCCGCTCTCGAAGTCGGCCTCCCGGTGCTCCAGCCGGCCAAGCCTGTCGGGGATCTGTTTCTCGCCGGCCTCAGGCGGCTGGAGGCCGATCTCGGCGTGGTGGTCGCCTATGGGCACATCCTCCGGCCGGAGGTGCTCGACGCGCCGGCCCGCGGCATGATCAACGTCCACGCCTCGCTGCTTCCCCGCTTCCGCGGCGCCGCGCCGATCCAGCACGCCCTGCTCGCCGGTGACCGGGAGACCGGCATCAGCATCATGCGGATGGAGGAGGGGCTCGACAGCGGACCGGTGCTGCACCGGTTGGCGACGCCGATCGGCGACGGCGAGACGGCCGGCTCGCTGACCCCCAAGCTGGCCGAGCTCGGCGCCTCGGCACTGGTGGAGGCGCTCTCGCTCCTCTCGGCGGGATCGATCATGCCCCAGCCGCAGGACGAGAGCCGAGCGACCTATGCGCCGAAGATCTCGCGGGAGACGGCGCGCCTCGACTGGAGCCGGGAGTCGGCCCTGCTCGAGCGCCAGATCCGGGCCTTCGATCCGGCGCCGGGCGCCTGGACGACGCTCGATGGGGCGCCGGTGAAGCTGTTCGGTGCGCTCCCGACGGC
>Ga0247822_10002799_pt1 | contig 11231 bp, 5 predicted proteins | sample 13C_Cellulose_Da_FD_192423 | JGI IMG/M metagenome (GOLD analysis project Ga0247822, IMG submission 192423) | Soil microbial communities from agricultural site in Penn Yan, New York, United States - 13C_Cellulose_Day30 | ecosystem: Environmental > Terrestrial > Soil > Agricultural land | place... | reverse complement strand
TCTTAATGGCACCATCCAAACTATCGATGATTTACAAAAACTGAAAAATTATAAATTGGGAATTGGCGCTGGCTGGTTAGACGCAAAAATTTTGCAGCGCTCCGGTGTGCAAACAGTTGAAGGGAACAACATCACCAGTTTATTTCGCATGACCCAAGCGGGCCGGGCCGATATTTTTTGCCCAAGCCCCAGCGAATATTTTCATGAGTTACAAGCAGACAAAAATCCCGACCTGCAATTGGATAACAAGCTTGCACTCTATTATCCATTGCCTAAATTTTTATTCAGCCACAAGAGCAACCAGGCATTGCTGGATCGGATCAAACACGGCATTGATATCGCCTATCACGACGGCTCTTATCTGGAATTGTGGAACAAGGCTTACGCACGCGATTTGCAGCGCGCAAAACTCAATGAGCGCAATCTCATCAAGCTGGAGAACCCATTTATTACCAACCTGCCCAATGATTACAAACACTATCTGTACGATCCGTTAACACAGTGATGTTATTTGCCACTGCGTGCCTGGTGTTTTGATTAAGCCCTGTTTGATAAGAAAATCACCGCGCCGTTAAAATCGATCGAAAAACAGCGCAACCATTAAGACCAACGCGAGCACCCCCAGCACCACATTGACTGCGATGCCCCAACGCGCGTTATATCCCTGCGGAAACTCCACCGGGTTTAACGTGCGCAGCACACGCGCATACTGCACCGACGCATAAAATGCCGCTAAAGCCCCCAGTAGAATAAATGCCAGACCCAACCAAAAGACAATGATGGTCTTCAGCGATGATTCCGGTTCGGGTGCAAATACTTGTTGCAACATGCCTGCACGCTCAACCACAAACCCAAATGCAATCAGCGCAAGGCTGGTTCTATTCCAGGCGAGCAACGTGCGCTCAGCTGCAAACAAGACTCTGGGATCTTTCAAATCAGACATACTATTTTCCTGAATAGGTATCGCCACAACGGCAGAATATTCCCATCGCGCGAGCCTGCAAAGGCGTTCTTTTATTGATACCTGTAACCAAACGTCGGGAAATGTAAATCCCGTTGCGGGCTTATTCCTTGCATACTAGCCTCACGCATTAATGCGCCACCCTTTCTCTTATCGGGTTATAAACAACCCTCTAATAAAAAACTGCTTCAAATTAATCAACTAATGGATGTGTTCATGTTTGCTTCTGTACATCGCCTTTCGCGCGGTCAGCGCTGGTTAGTGGCTATCGTTATTGTGTGTGTTTTATTGCTGGTATGGTTTTTTGGCCTGCGCAAACCAGAGGAAAAACTGCCACCACCACCAAACCCCTGGATGGGCCCAACACCCGTCCATATAGTGAGCGCGACCAAAGAAGATTTAAAAGTACACATCAAAGCGATTGGCAGTGTAGTGCCACTCAATACCGTCACTGTGCGCAGCCGCGTGGATGGCGAATTGCTGCGTATTTTGTTTGAAGAAGGCCAACAGGTAAAAGCAGGCGATTTGTTAGCAGAAGTCGATCCGGCCAGCTACAAGGTTCGCCTCGCCCAAGCGGAAGGGACCTTGCAGGAAACCCGCGCCCAACTCAAAAATGCCGAAGACGATTTGCGCCTGTACGAACGTTTGATTACCCAAAAATCCATCGCCCAACAACAGTTTGATAAACAAAAAGCGCTGGTCGAGCAGCTGCAAGGCACCCTGAAAACCCACAGCGCCCAAGTCGATGATGCGCGCTTGCAGCTGTCTTACACCCGTATCACCGCACCCATCACCGGGCGCCTGGGTTTACGCCGTGTGGATGTGGGCAATCTGGTGAATGCCGGCGATAACAATGGTTTGGTTACCATCACCCAAACCCAGCCAATTGCGGTCAGCTTTACCATTCCGGAAAACCAACTGGTCGCCGTGCGAGCGGCTTATAGCGCGGCTACACAGGCATCCAGCGCCCTGCCGGTTGAGGCTTGGGACCGCAGCGAGCAGAGCTTGTTGGCGACCGGAAAACTCACCACCCTCGATAACCAGATCGATACCGCCACCGGAACCCTGCGAATGAAAGCGCAGTTTGAAAACGCCGATGACGGCCTGTTCCCTAACCAATTTGTAAATGCGCGCCTGCACCTGAGCACGCTCGACGGCGCAGTGACCATCCCGATTGATGCGGTGCAATACGGCTCCAAGGGCACCTATGTGTATGTCGTCGAGGAAGGCAAAGCCAAGATGCGCTCAATCAAGTTGGGTGCACTCGAAGGCGCGCGCACCTCGATTCTTGAAGGCCTGAGCGAAGGCGAACAAGTGGTGCTGGAAGGCATTGACCGCCTCTGGGAAGGTAAAGACGTGAAGGTGATGGAATAGCAATGAGCATTTCCCGCCCTTTTATCCTCCGCCCTGTCGCCACCTCGCTGGTGATGCTGGCGCTATTGCTGGTCGGCCTGCTGAGCTACCGGTTATTACCGGTGGCTGCCTTGCCGCAGGTGGATTACCCGATCATCCAGGTATTTACCTTTAACCCCGGCGCCAGCCCAGATGTGATGGCGCGCACTGTGACCGCGCCGCTGGAACGCAGCCTCGGGCAGATCCCCGGTTTGAAGCAGATGTCATCGACCAGTTCGACCGGAGCTTCCATCATCACCCTGCAATTTTCGCTGGAAGTGGATTTGGGCGTGGCCGAGCAGGAAGTCCAATCGGCACTGAATACCGCCAACAACCTGCTACCCAATGATTTACCTACACCGCCGAATTACCGCAAGGTCAACCCGGCTGATGCGCCTATCATGACCCTCGCCGTCACCTCGGCTGGCCTGCCACTGCCAGAAGTTTACGATCTGGTGAACTCGCGTATGGCACAGAAGCTGGCGCAGTTGCCGGGTGTCGGCATGGTGACGCTAGCAGGCGGCCAGCGCCCGGCGATCCGCATCAAGGTCAACCCCAATGCGCTCGCCAATACCCAAATCAGCTTGGAGCAGGTGCGCAATGCAATCGTGTCGGCCAATACCAACCAGCCCAAAGGCAGTTTCGATGGTCAATACCGTTCGACCATGCTCGACGCCAATGACCAGATGCGTTCGCCCCAGGAATACCGCGACCTGCTGATCAGCTGGAACAACGGTTCGCCGCTGCGTTTGGGCGATTTGGCGACGGTGGAAAACGGAGCGGAAGACCGTTTCCTCGCCGCTTGGGCGAATGAGCAACCGGCGGTGCTGATCAACATCCAACGCCAGCCGGGCGCCAATGTGATTGATGTAGCCGACAGCGTGCAGGCGCTCTTGCCGCAACTCACCGCCTCCCTGCCCGCCGCCGTGAATGTGGCCACCCTGAGTGACCGCACCCACAGCATCCGCGCCTCGATCCGCGATGTGCAAAAAGAGCTGATCTTCGCTATTTGCCTCGTAGTCGCGGTGACGCTGGTATTTTTGCGCTCGGTGCCCGCCACTATCATCCCCAGCCTCGCGGTGCCGCTATCGCTGATTGGCACCTTTGCGGCCATGTACTTCCTCGATTTCTCGATCAATAACCTGACGCTCATGGCACTCACCATCGCCACCGGTTTTGTGGTGGATGACGCCATCGTCATGCTCGAAAACGTCGCCCGCCACCGCGAGCAGGGCGAATCGCCCATGAATGCCGCACTTAAAGGCGCGGGTGAAATAGGTTTTACGCTGGTATCGCTCACCATTTCCCTGATCGCGGTGCTGATTCCGCTGCTGTTTATGGGCGATTTGGTTGGCCGTTTATTTCAGGAGTTTGCGATTACGCTGGCGGTGGCGATTGGCATTTCACTGCTGGTGTCGCTCACCCTCACCCCCATGATGTGCGCGCGCATGCTCAAAAATGCCCCAAGCCATGATGAGCAACACGACTTTATGAGCAAGCTGATTGAGCGCTACGGGCGCGGCCTGGATAAAGTGCTGCAGCACCCGCGCGCCGCCATGGGGGTAATGCTCGGCACTGTGGCACTCACCGCCGGGCTCTACCTCGCTGTACCCAAGGGCTTTTTCCCGATTCAGGACAGTGGCGTGATTCAAGCAGTGACCGAAGCGCCGCAGGATATTTCGTTCCAGTCGATGAGCGAGAAGCAGCAGATGCTCGCCGAGCTGATCTTGCAAGATCCGGAGGTGGAAGGGCTGTCGTCGTTTATCGGTGTAGATGGCAGCAATATCACCCTCAACTCCGGTCGCTTACTGATTAACCTCAAGGCGCACCATGAGCGCGATGCCAGCGCAAGCGAGATTATCGAGCGCTTGCAGGAGCGCATTGCGGGTGTGACCGGGATTACCGCCTGGTTCCAGCCGGTGCAGGAACTGAGCATTGAGGATCGCATCAGCCGCACCCAATACCAGTTCAGCCTGACCACACCGGACGCCGCCCTGCTCGACCAATGGGTGCCGCGTATATTGGATCGCCTGCGCCAGGAACCGGCGCTGGCCGATGTCGCCTCTGACCTGCAAAGCCGCGGCCTGCAAGCTTATGTCGATATCGACCGCGACGCCGCCGCGCGTCTGGGTGTGCGCGTCAGTGACATCTCTGCCGCCTTGCAATCTGCCTATGGCCAGCGCCAGATCGCTACCTTGTTCACCCAGGCAAACCAATATCGCGTGGTATTGGAGGTTGACCCGGACTATGCGCAAGGCCTGAAAGCGCTGGAAAACAGCTATGTCGCGAGCAGCTCCGGCCAGCCCGTATTGCTCAGTACCCTCGCCAAAATCAGCCAGCGCCCGGCACCACTGCTGATCAATCACCAGAGCCAATTTCCATCGACCACGATTTCATTCAATCTGGCGGGCGATGCCTCCTTGGGCGAAGCAATTGATGCCATTGAGGCCGCACAAGCCGAGCTGAATTTACCCGCTGCACTGGAACTGCGTTTCCAGGGCGCCGCCGAAGCGTTCCGCGCCTCGCTCACCAATACCCTCTGGCTGGTGCTGGCAGCGATTGTGACCATGTATATCGTGTTGGGGATTTTGTACGAGAGCTTTATCCACCCGGTGACTATTCTCTCCACCCTGCCCTCGGCTACCGTCGGCGCCTTGCTCGCCTTGCTGCTGACCGGGCAACCGCTGGATCTGATTGCGGTAATTGGCGTGGTATTGCTGATCGGCCTGGTAAAGAAGAACGGCATCATGATGGTGGACTTCGCGCTCGATGCCCAGCGCACGCTGGGGCTATCGCCGCGCGAGGCAATTCACCGCGCCGCGCTCATGCGTTTCCGCCCGATTTTGATGACGACTCTCGCCGCCCTGTTTGGCGCCATCCCCCTGATGCTCGCCAGCGGTTCCGGTGCAGAATTGCGTCAACCGCTGGGGTTGGTGATGGTGGGAGGATTGTTGGTAAGCCAGGTATTGACCCTGTTTACCACGCCCGTGGTGTATTTGTTTTTTGATCGCTGGGTGGATAAAAGCCCTGCCAATGAATCAATCCTGGAGGAGGCGTAGGTTGCTGGTGACGAACGAACCGCAACATGTCCATGTCGCCGCCAACCAAAAGCCAACGGGAGCTTTGAATCAGGTTTCGTTGTATGCGGATATGCTGTATGCGGATATATGGTCGTGTTGCGGTTCGCAAGCTCACCAGCAACCTACGTGAGATCACGTTATGAATCTTGCAGAACCCTTTATTAAGAGGCCGGTTGCCTCATCGCTCCTGGCGATGGGCATTGTGCTGCTCGGCCTGCTGGCCTGGCGGATGTTGCCGGTCGCGCCTCTGCCGCAGGTGGATTTCCCCGCCGTACAAATCTATGCCGGGCTGCCCGGTGCCAGCCCCGAAAGCATGGCCGCGACTGTCGCTACACCGCTGGAACGCGCGCTTGGCAGTATCCCCGGTGTAACGGCGATCAACTCTAACTCCACCCAGGGCTCTACTTTTATCTGGGTGGAATTCACCCTCGACCGGGATCTGGATTCCGCCGCGCGCGATGTGCAGGCCGCGCTTAATGCAGCGCGCGGCCAGCTGCCTGCCGGTATGCCGGGCAACCCGAGCTATCGCAAAATCAGCCCATCGCAAGCGCCAATCATGGCGTTGGCACTCAGCTCCCCCAACCTCTCGCCCAGCGCGCTCTACGATGCCGCCTCAACCATACTCGCGCAAAAACTGGCGCAGATTAATGGTGTGGGGCAAGTGGGAATCGACGGTGCCTCGCTGCCTGCCGTGCGTATCCAACTCAACCCCAATGCCCTCGCCAGCTACGGCATAGCACTGGATGAAGTGCGCAACGCCATCAGCAATGCCAATGTGCTGCGCCCGTTGGGAATTTTGGAGGAAGACGATATCCGCTGGCAGGTGCGCACCAATGAAAGCCTGCGCAACGCCAAGGATTACCAGACGCTGGTGATCCGCTACGCCGACAACGGCGGGCTGGTGCGCCTGCAGGATGTCGCCACCGTGAGCGATTCCGTGGAAAATCGCTATACCGATGGCTTCCATAACCAAAGCTCGGCAGTGACCCTGACGGTGGCGCGCCAGACCGGCGCTAATATCGTCGAGACCATTGATGCCATTAACGCCCAGCTGCCCGCCCTGCGCGCGCTTATGCCTGCCGATACCCAACTCAAAGTCGTAATGGATCGCTCCCCCGGTATCCGCGCCACCCTCAAAGAAGCGCAGATCACGCTGTTGCTTTCGGTGCTGTTGGTAGTGGGCGTCGTCTGGGTATTCCTCGGCAGCGCCCGCAGCGCGCTTATCCCCAGCCTTGCAATTCCGGTCGCCATTATCGGCGCCTTCAGCGTGATGTATCTCTATGGTTTTTCGCTTAACAACCTTTCGCTCATGGCATTGATAGTCGCGGCGGGTTTGGTGGTCGATGATGCCATCGTGGTGCTGGAAAACATCAAGCGCCACATCGAGCGCGGGGTACCGCCGTTTAAGGCGGCGATTGAAGGTACGCGCGAGGTCGGCTTTACCCTGCTGGCGATGAACATCACGCTGGTAGTGGTATTTATCTCGATCCTGCTGATGGGCGGCATAGTCGAAAAACTGTTCCGCGAATTCTCCATTACCCTCGCAGCGGCGATGGTTATTTCGCTCGCGGTATCCCTCAGCCTCACACCTTCACTGTGCGCACAGCTGTTGAAAAAAGAGCCGAAGAAAGAAGAGAAAACCGGCATTTTTGAAGATATCAAACACGCCTACTCCATCGCCCTGGCCTGGGCACTGCGCCATAGCCGGATCGTGATGCTGATCCTCGCTGGCGTTATCGGCCTGAATATTTACCTTTACGTCGCCATTCCCAAAATCATGCTGCCAGAGCAGGACACCGGCCAAATGACCGGTTTTGTGCGCGGCGATGACGGTTTTTCGTTCCAAATTATGCAGCCCAAAATCCAGCAGTTCCGCGAGGTGCTGTTGGCCGACCCGGCGGTCGAAGACGTATTCGGTGCGACCGGCGGCGGCACCGGCGTGAGTAATGCGTGGATGCGCATCAGCCTCAAACCGATGGCGGAGCGCGGCGTGTCGGTTCACGAAGTCACTGACCGCCTGAGGCGCAACCTTCCCACGATCCCCGGCGCTATGCTGATGATCGGCCCGGACCAGGATATTCGCCTGTCGTCGCCCTTTAGCCGCAGCGAACAGGAACTCATGCTGCTCGCGGATGACTTGAAACTGCTGCACAAATGGGCCGCCAAAATCACCACCGCCATGCAAGAAATGCCCGAGCTGACCGAGATCGACGGCGTTAAGGAAGAAGGCACCCAGCAAGTGGTACTCACCATCGACCGCGAAGCCGCGCAGCGTCTGGGCGTGAATATGAATACGGTCGCGAGCATGCTCAACAATTCCTTCTCCCAGCGCCAGGTCTCCACCATGTACGAGGAGATGAACCAGTATCGCGTCGTGATGGAACTGGAGCCCGGCTTTACCGCCACACCGGCAGTATTGGAGCAACTGCAAGTCATCACGGCGGATGGCAAGCGCGTCCCGCTCTCGACCTTCGCCAGCTTCGGCTACGGCCTGGCAGAAGACCGCGTGCGCCACAGCAACCAATTTGCCTCCGAAAGCATCGGCTACGGCGTTGCGGAAAACTTCACCGAAGAGCAGGCGCGCGCGGCGATCGAAACCAAAATCGCCGAGTTGATGGTACCCAAGGAAGTCTATCTCGCACCCGCTGGCAGCAGCCGACCCGGCTGGGGGCCAAGCGTACCCGGCATGGCGCAGGATCCGGCGGTGCTTATCGCCTGCGTATTGCTCGCGGTTTATCTAATCCTCGGGATTTTGTACGAGAGCAGTATTCAACCGCTGACAATTTTATCCACCCTGCCCTCCGCAGGAATCGGCGCGCTACTCGCGCTGCGCCTGAGCGATACCCCCTTCAGTTTGATCGCCATGCTCGGGTTATTTTTGTTGATCGGTATTGTGATGAAAAACGCGATCCTGATGATCGACTTCGCCTTGGATCTGGAACGGAAAGAGGGCTTGTCCTCGCGCGATTCCATTTACCAAGCCGCGCTCCTGCGCCTGCGTCCGATCATGATGACCAACCTCGCCGGTTTACTCGGCGCACTGCCACTCATCCTCAGCTTCAACGAAGGCTCCGAACTGCGCACCCCACTCGGCATCACCATCATCGGCGGCCTCGCCGTCAGCCAATTGCTCACCCTGTTCACTACACCGGTGGTGTATCTGTATATGGAGAAAGTGAGGAATTGGGGATTAAATCGAAAGCATCCTGACAATCAGCTCGCACAGACGGGCGAATAAAAAATTAAACAACAGCACACAAGAGAAATAACTATGATGCGATTAATCACACGCTGGATCTGTGCCGCCAGTTTATTGATGGCCGGCGCTCATCTCTCCGCAGCCGAACAACCTTTGCAAGCCTATACGCGCGATGCCACCTCATTAAACGGCGAATGGAAAATCATTGTCGACCCTTACGAAAACGGTTATTACAACTATCGCTACGAGCCGTTTGACCAGCAGGAAAATCCTTCGGTAAACGCATTTTTTACCGATTCAAAACAAAAAACACCGGCAGATTTAATCGAATACGATTTTGATAAGGCCGACACATTGCAAGTGCCCGGCGACTGGAATACGCAGAAAGAAAAACTCTATTACTACGAAGGCAGTGTGTGGTACCGCAAAAAATTCGATGCGCCCGACGCGAACAAAACAGATCGTCAGTTTATTTATTTCGGCGCAATTAACTATCGAGCAGATGTGTATTTAAACGGTAAAAAACTCGGTGTGCACATCGGCGGTTTTACCCCCTTCCACTACGAAGTGACTGGAAAACTAAAAAGCAAAGGCAACTCGCTGATTGTTAAAGTCGATAACAAACGCCACGCCGATGCAGTTCCTACACTCAATACCGACTGGTGGAATTATGGCGGCATCACCCGCGATGTAAAACTGATGAATGTACCGGCGATTTTTATTCGCGATTACAAAATTGCACTCAGCTCATTGGATAACAAAATGGTTAGCGGTTCAGTGTTATTGGATGGTGCAAAAGGCGGTGAAAAAATCCAGCTGCGTTTACCCGAATTAAATATCCAACAAACATTGGTCGCCAATAAAGATGGCAGTGCTACTTTCTCATTCGCCGTTCCCGACGCGCAGCTCTGGTCGCCGGAAAGTCCTAAACTCTACGCCATACAAATCAGCAGCGGTAAGGATAGGCTCACCGACACTATTGGCCTGCGCACCATTGCCACCCAAGGCAAACAGGTTTTACTGAATGGTAAACCGCTGTTCTTGCGCGGCATTTCAGTGCACGAAGAATATTCTGCTGATGGCGGTGGCCGTGTAAGCAATGCGCAGGAAGCAAAAACGTTATTGGGTTGGGCGAAAGAATTAAACGCAAACTTTGTGCGTCTCGCCCACTATCCGCACAATGAAGATATGGTGCGGCTTGCGGATCAAATGGGTTTGCTAGTCTGGTCAGAAATTCCGGTGTATTGGACCATCAACTGGAAAAATGAAGACACCTATAAAAATGCCGAGACGCAATTAAGCGCAATGATTGAACGCGATAAAAATCGGGCGGCGGTAATTATCTGGTCGCTCGCAAATGAAACGCCGGTATCGGAAGCGCGCAATCAATTCCTTGGCCGCCTCGCAAAAAAAGCGCGCGAACTGGATAGCACCCGGCTGCTCAGTGCAGCGATGGAAAAACATTACCGCAGCGACAACCCCATGGTTGCCGTTGTCGAAGACCCGCTGGCCGAGATTGTCGATATGGTGAGCTTTAACCAATACATCGGCTGGTACGATGGCTTGCCGGAGAAAGCTGAAAAAGTGACCTGGGAAATCAACTACAACAAACCAGTGTTTATCAGCGAATTTGGGGGCGGCGCCAAGCAGGATTATCACGGCGATGTGAATACAATCTTTACCGAGGAGTTCCAGGAAAATCTCTACAAAAAGAGCTTAGGCATGCTCGATAAAATCGATGGATTTGTCGGCACCTCGCCCTGGATCCTCGCTGACTTTCGTTCGCCCCGTCGCCTGCTGGATGGAATTCAAGACGACTTCAATCGCAAGGGCGTCTACTCCAACGAAGGGGTGAAGAAAAAAGCATTTTATGTATTAAAGGATTTTTACGATAAGAAAGAAAAGCAATCGCATTAACAGCTCACGACTGCCCTTCATAAGTGCATGGAGGGCAGTCGCTTAAACAGATCCGAAGCCGCGCGTTAAAAGCGCTGAAAATGGCCCATCATTTAACCGTCCGCACAATTCTCAGATTGTATTATTAACGCCAAATCGTTAATCTTCGCCCATCTTTTGCTTTTTTTGGATGAATAAGAACAATGGCTATTCTCGACCGCAACTTCAACCTATCGCAACGTATGGTACAAGAGCTGGGGCGCACAATTATTTGTGGTGAATTTCTGGATGACAGCCTCCCTACCGAAGCAGAACTCTGTGAAAAATTTGGTGTAAGCCGCAGCGCGGTACGCGAAGCGGTAAAAATGCTCTCCGCCAAAGGATTAATCTCCAGTAAACCGCGTCAAGGCATTCGCATTTTGCCGGAAGACCAATGGAATATATTTGACCCTGACCTGCTGCGTTGGGTACTGGAAAGCAAGCCATCATTGCATGTATTGAAAGAATTCCTGCAAGTGCGGATCGCCATTGAACCCGAAGCCGCCGCCCTCGCTGCGCGCTATGCCGACCAGACCGCACTGGACAATATTGAGAAAGCACTCGAAGGCATGCGCAAAGCCGAAGGCAATAGCAAGGAAGACCTGGAAGCGGATATCGCCTTCCATGTCAGCATCCTCTACGCAAGTAACAATCGCTTTTATAT
>Ga0247822_10002796_pt1 | contig 11239 bp, 6 predicted proteins | sample 13C_Cellulose_Da_FD_192423 | JGI IMG/M metagenome (GOLD analysis project Ga0247822, IMG submission 192423) | Soil microbial communities from agricultural site in Penn Yan, New York, United States - 13C_Cellulose_Day30 | ecosystem: Environmental > Terrestrial > Soil > Agricultural land | place... | reverse complement strand
AAGAACGGCGCCGACGGTGCAGGCGAGCGCAGGTGGCGTCGCCCTTCGACGTCATCGTCGGTCGCTGCGCTCCCTCCGATTCGCTCAGGGCGAACGGGAAGGGGGCGCGCCACGAGATTTCATCGCACCTGGTGAACGGCACGTTCATCCCGTCTCAGCGCGAACGGTAAGGGGCGGTGTCTCGAGGCGAGCGGGAACCAGCGCGAACGGTGAGGGCGGTGGTCAGGATTTCACGCCGCCTGGTGGCCCCATCGGGTTCATCGAGCCTCAGGACGGCCCCATCGGGTTCATCGAGCCTCAGGACGGCCCCATCGGGTTCATCGACCTCAGGACGGCCCCATCGGGTTCATCGAGCCTCAGGGCGCGCGGGAGGGTATCGACGCTCGAACGAGCGTTGCCGCGGCGAAGGCCTCGACGAAGGCGCGCTGCGCACGGCTCATGCGAGCCCGCGGGCGTGCGGAGGCGATGGCCTCGATGGCCGTCTGCGGCGAGTGGCCGTGCTGCTCGATCAGCAAGCAGGCCGCGAACATCGCGGTGCGCCCGTGACCTTGCGCGCAGTGGACGAGCGTGACCCCCGACGCCGGGATGCTGGCGATCGCCCGGCGGACGAGGTCGATCCGGGCGATGCCGCCGTCGAGGATCGGCACGCACAGGTAACCCTGGACGTCGTGGGTCCGGGGCAGCTCCGCCGTGAGGTCGACGACGAAGGTCACCTCCGCGGGCATCTCGGACGCGAGCAGGCGACGGCCTACGCGCACGCGTGGGGTCAGCACGTGCACCCGCGGCTCGCGCGACGTCAGCCGGGCCAGATGCCAGACCAGCGTGGTGACCGCCACGAAGGGTAGCAGCGCGAGCTGGTGGGCCAGGCGCAGCCGGCCCGTGGGCCGCTTGCCGAAGACGCCCGGCCAGTTCGCCACGTAGGCGATCCCGACCGCGACGAAGCAGCCGCCCAGCCAGGCGAGGCCGAGCGCTGGCAGCCCTCCGGTGCGCCACGCCGCCCCGGCGGTGACCAGCCCGATGGCGACGAGGAGCGTGCCGTGGCGGCGCATCCGGTCGGGTCAGGCCAGGTCGAACACCAGCACCTGGGCGTCCTTGCCGCGGATCGTCAGCGTGCCGGGGTCGCTGGTCGAGACGGCGTCGCCGGCGGCGAGGGCCTGGCCGTTGACCTCGGCGGTGCCGGTGGCGATGTGGATCCAGGCGTGGCGGCCGGGGGCGACGGTGTGCGTCGCTTCCTGGCCGTCGGTGAAGGTGCCCAGGTAGAGGCGGGCGTCCTGGTGGATGGTCAGCGAGCCGTCGGCGCCGTCGGGCGAGGCGGCCAGGCGCAGGCGGCCGGCGCGCTCCTCGGCGGGGAACGCCTTCTGCTCGTAGCCCGGCTCGTGGCCGCTGCGGTCGGGGATGATCCAGATCTGGAGGAAGTGGACCGGCTTGGTGCGCGACGGGTTCATCTCGCTGTGCATGACGCCGGTGCCGGCGCTCATGCGCTGGAGCTCACCCGGGCGGATCACCGAGCCGGTGCCCATCGAGTCCTTGTGGCCGAGCTCGCCGTCGAGGACGTAGGAGATGATCTCCATGTCCCGGTGGCCGTGGGTGCCGAACCCCATCCCGGGCGCGACGGTGTCGTCGTTGATCACCCGCAGCGCCCGGAAGCCCATGTGGCGCGGGTCGTGGTAGTCGGCGAACGAGAAGGTATGGAAACTGTTGAGCCAGCCGTGGTTGGCGTGGCCGCGTTCATTCGCACGTCGCAGCTGGAGGTTCATGTCGGGTCTCCTGGGGCGGAACGATAAGGTCGCCGCCGAGCTACGCGAGGGGGCCGGATGGAACAGTCCATTGTACCGGGTGGTCGCGGGGCCGGCCGCGGGCCGGCAACGGCGGCAACCGCCGGCAGGTGTCGGCCGGGCCAGCGCGTCGGGCGGCGGCGTGCGTAGTCGGCCCCATGCAGCGCATCACCACCGTCGCCGTCGTCGTCGCCGCCCTGAGCCTGGGGGCGTGCGGCGGCTCCCGCTCCAGCTCCCCGGGGCCGCACCTGGACCGGGTTCGCCTCGGCATGACGAGCCAGGAGGCGCGCCGCGTCGCCGGGACGCCCCTCGACGACGTGGCCGCGCCGTGCGGACCGGCCTCGCCGCGCTACCTGGTCTACGCCGGGCAGCACGGGAAGAAGCTGACCTCGTACGTCCTGCTGATCGACGACCGGGTGGTCAAGGTCGTCGCCGACGACCGGCCGCTGGTCAGCGCGCCCGACGATCAGCTCGCCACCTGCACCGGGCTCGTGCCCGCCGCGAGCTGAGCGTCACGACGGCACGAACAGCAGCGCCGCCAGCGGCGGCAGGGTCAGGACCAGCGAGAACGGCCGACCGTGGGCGCCGACCGGCGCCGCCTCGACGCCGCCGGCGTTGCCCATGCCGCTGCCGCCGAGGGCCTCGGCGTCGGTGTTGAGCAGCTCGCGCCACACCCCGCCGCGCGGCACGCCGACCCGGTAGTTGTGGCGGGGGACCGGGGTGAAGTTGAACACCGCCACCGCGACGTCACCGCGATCGCCCTTGCGCTCGAACGCGACCACGCTGTTGAGCGCGTCGTCGGCCTCGATCCACGCGAACCCGGCGGGATCGCAGTCGAGCCGGTGCAGCGCCGGCAGCTCGCGGTACAGGCGGTTGAGCTCGCCGACGGTCAGGCTGATGCGGGCGTGGTCGGGTTCGTCGAGCAGGTGCCAGTCGAGGCTCGCCTCGTGGTTCCACTCGCGGTACTGGCCGAGCTCGCCGCCCATGAACAGCAGCTTCTTGCCCGGCACCAGCCACTGGTAGGCGAACAGCAGGCGCAGGTTGGCCCGCTGCTGCCAGGCGTCGCCCGGCATCTTGGCCAGGAGCGCGCCCTTGCCGTGGACGACCTCGTCGTGGGACAGCGCGACGACGAAGTTCTCGTGGAACTGGTAGATGCCGCGGAAGGTCAGCTGCTGGTGGTGGTAGCTGCGGTGGATCGGCTCCTTCGACAGATAGGTCAGGGTGTCGTGCATCCACCCCATGTCCCACTTGTAGCCGAAGCCGAGGCCGCCGACGTAGGTCGGCCGCGATACCCCGCCCCACGCGGTCGACTCCTCGGCGATGGTGTGGACGTCGGGGTGGTCGCGATAGACGGCCAGGTTCATCGTGCGCAGGAAGTCGATCGCGTCGAGGTTCTCCTTGCCGCCGAACTGGTTGGGCACCCACTCGCCCTCGCGCCGGCCGTAGTCGAGGTACAGCATCGACGCCACCGCGTCGACGCGCAGGCCGTCGACGTGGAAGCGCTCGAGCCAGAACGTCGCGCTCGACAAGAGGAAGCTGCGCACCTCGTGGCGGCCGTAGTTGAAGATCGCGCTGCCCCAGTCGGGGTGGATGCCCTGGCGCGGATCGGCGTGCTCGTACAGGTGCGTGCCGTCGAACTCCCACAGACCGTGCGGATCGGTCGGGAAGTGCGACGGCACCCAGTCGAGGATCACGCCGATGCCACGCTGGTGCAGGTGATCGACCAGGTACATCAGATCCTCGGGCCGCCCCCACCGCGAGGTCGGGGCGAAGAAGCCGGTGACCTGGTAGCCCCACGAGCCGTAGAACGGGTGCTCCATCACCGGCATCAGCTCGACGTGGGTGAAGCCGTGGCGGACCAGGTGATCGGCGAGCCGCGGCGCGATCTCGCGGTAGCTCAGCGAGCGGTTGCCCTCCTCGGGCACCCGCCGCCACGAGCCGAGGTGACACTCGTAGATCGACACCGGCGCGCTCAGCGCGAGCGTCTCGCGCCGGGTCTTCATCCACACGTCGTCGCCCCAGGCGTGGCCACCCTTCCACACCACCGACGCGGTCGCCGGCGGCACCTCGTGCCAGGCGCCGAACGGATCGGCCTTCTCGCGCATGGTGTTGCCGTGCGGCTGGATCCGGTACTTGTAGCGCTGGCCGTCGCCGACCCCGGGGATGAAGCCCTCCCAGATGCCGCTGTCGCCGCGCGCGTGGAGCGCCTCGGGCTGCCAGTGGTTCCAGTCGCCGATCACCCCGACGGTGGCGGCGCCCGGCGCCCACACCGCGAAGTAGGTGCCCCGCTGGCCGCGATGCTCGATCACGTGGGCGCCGAGGTGATCGTAGAGGCGGGCGTGGGTGCCCTCGTTGAACAGGTGGAGATCGACGTCGCCGAGCAGGGTCGGACGGCCGTCGGGGAGCTGGTGGACCGGCGCGGTCATCGGGCGGGCTCCTTGGTCTCGCCGACGAGCTCGAGCAGGCCGCGCACCGGGATCGGCAGCCAGCCGGGGCGGTTGTTGAGCTCGTAGCCGACCTCGTAGACGCACTTCTCGATCATGTAGAACTCGAGCAGGACGATGCGGTCCTCGCGGCGCGGCGGGACCAGATCGCCGATCGCCTCGAGGTACGCGCCCAGGTAGGCGGCGCTCATCCACGCCAGCCAGGTCCGCGCCCATGGCCGCAGCCGCGACTGATCCTGGGCGCGCAGCCGGCCCGAGCGCAGGCACGACTCGGTGGCGTAGGCGAACGACCGCAGCATGCCGGCGACGTCGCGCAGGGCGTAGCGCTTGTAGCGGCGCTCCGACAGCCGCCGCGCCGGCTCGCCCTCGAAGTCGATGATCACGAAGTCGTCGCCGGTGCGGAGGATCTGGCCGAGGTGGAGATCGCCGTGGGTGCGGATGCGCAGCGCGTCGAGCGGGCGGGCCAGCAACGCGCGCAGCCGGTTCTCGACCGCGCCGCGGGCGGCGAGGATCGCGCGGGCGTCCTCCTGGACCTCGACCGGCAGGGTGGTCAGCCGGCGGGCCAGGGTGTCGAACGTGCGCACCGCCGACGCCCGCGCGCTCTGGAACAGCGACTGCTGGTACATGATCGTGAACCGCTCGGGGATGAACGGCGGCTCGGTGCTGGCGGCCAGCGCCAGGTGGACGGTGGCGGTGCGGGCGCCCAGCCGGCGGGCGTGGCGCAGGTGGCTGCCGATCAGCTCGGTCACGACCGCCGGTGGCTCGACCGCGACCAGATCGACGACGTGAGCGGCCGGCGCCGGCGGCAGCTCGACGCCCTCGGCCAGCGCCCGCAACAGCGACAGCTCGAGCTCGCCGACCAGCAGGTCCCACGCGGTGCCCTGGTTGGGCACGAACTCGTGGACGATGCCGATCGTCGCCGGCTCGCCCTCGTCGGGGCGGTAGGTCACCGCGCCGAGCACGCGCGGGGTGCCGGCCTCGGGGCGACCGTCGAGGTGCTGGCCGATCTCGAGCTCGGTGTTGGGGCCGTGCTCGACCTGGCGCAGCACCTTCATCAGCACCCGGTCGCCGAACGGCACCGTGGTGTTGGTCTGCTCGAGCTCGGCGACCCGCGGCGACAGATCGAGATCGCCGAGGCGCTCGTGCAGCGCGGCGCCCGAGCTGCACTCGAGCCGGCCGTGCAGCCCGGGCCAGGTCGCCCGCTCGCGCACGCCGTGGAGCAGCGCGCTGGCCGCCTCGCCGGTGGCCAGGGCGTCGTACAGCACGCCGCGGGTGAGGGTGCCGACCACGCCGGCGCCGACCGCGCCGCCGCCGACCGCCGGCATCGCCGGCATCGAGCCCGACGCGCCCGCGGCCGGCTCGAACCCGCTGACCTCGACGGAGGCGATCACCGCGTGGGGGAAGCGGTGCTCGAGCTCGACCGCCGGCTCGCCCTGGGTGAACCCGACCGGGATCAGGTACTGCTCGGGCTCGCCGTCGGCGTAGGTGACCTGGAAGATCAGCCCGAGGCAGCGGCCGTAGGTGGTCGGCAGCTCGAACTGATCGATCAACGCGGCGCCGGTGCGCACCCGCGCCTTGCCGCGGAACCAGCGCCGGCTCGACGCGTGCTCGGCCAGGATCCGGGCCAGCGGCGCCGGCTCGTTGGTGATCGCGGTCCAGCTGCCCTCGGCGATCAGCATCGGCCGGCCGGCGCCGACCGGCTCGGGCGCCTCGAGCTGGAACCACAGGAACATGTGGGGGCCGAACGACAGCCCGTAGGGCCGGTCGGTGATGGTCGGGAACCGGGTCCGGCCGATCATCTCGATCGGCGTCCGGCCGTGGTGGGCCGACAGGTCGAGCTCGACGTACTGCGGGTAGCGCGACAGGTTGGCGACCACCAGCACCTGATCGTCGCCGTGGCGGCGCACGAAGGCGAGGATGCGCGGGTTGTCCGGCTCGAGGAACTCCATGGTCCCGGCGCCGAACACCTTGTGCTCCTTGCGCATCGCGATCAGGCGCTTGGTCCACCACAGCAGCGACGACGGGTTGCCCTGCTGGGCCTCGACGTTGACCGACTCGTAGTGGTACTCGGGGTCGATGATCACCGGCAGGTAGAGCTGGTGGGGGTTGGCCCGCGAGAACCCGGCGTTGCGATCGGAGCTCCACTGCATCGGCGTGCGCACGCCGTCGCGATCGCCGAGGTAGATGTTGTCGCCCATGCCGATCTCGTCGCCGTAGTAGAGGACCGGCGTCCCCGGCAGGGCGAACAGGAGCGTGGTCATCAGCTCGATCTTGCGGCGCGAGCGCAAGAGCGGCGCCAGCCGGCGGCGGATGCCGAGGTTGAGCCGGGCCACCGGGTCCTCGGTGTAGACCCGGTACATGTAGTCGCGCTCCTCGTCGGTGACCATCTCGAGGGTCAGCTCGTCGTGGTTGCGCAGGAAGGTCGCCCAGGCGGCGTGCTCGGGGATGTGCGGGGTCTGGCGCAGGATGTCGACGATCGGGAACCGGTCCTCCATCTGCACCGCCATGAACATCCGCGGCATCAGCGGGAAGTGGAAGTTCATGTGGCACTCGTCGCCGTCGCCGAAGTAGGCGGCGGCGTCGGTCGGCCACTGGTTGGCCTCGGCCAGCAGCATGCGGTCGCGGTACTTGCCGTCGACGTGGGCGCGCAGCTTCTTGAGGAAGGCGTGGGTCTCGTCGAGGTTCTCGCAGTTGGTGCCCTCGCGCTCGTACAGGTACGGCACCGCGTCGAGGCGCAGGCCGTCGACGCCGAGGCCGAGCCAGAAGTCCATCGCCTCGATCACGGCGTCGTGGACCGCCGGGTTGTCGAAGTTGAGATCGGGCTGGTGCGAGTAGAAGCGGTGCCAGTAGTAGGCGTGGGCGACCGGATCCCAGGCCCAGTTCGACTGCTCGAAGTCCTTGAAGATGATGCGGGCCTGGGTGTAGCGCTCGGGGGTGTCGCTCCACACGTAGAAGTCGCGCTCGGGCGTGCCCGGCTTGGCGCGGCGGGCGCGCTGGAACCAGGCGTGCTCGCTCGAGGTGTGGTTGATGACCAGCTCGGTGATGATGCGGATGCCGCGCTTGTGGGCCTGGTGCAGCAGCTCCTTGAAGTCGGCCATCGTCCCGTAGGCCGGGTTGATGCTGGTGTAGTCGGCGATGTCGTAGCCGCCGTCGCGCAGCGGCGACGGGTAGAACGGCAGGAGCCACAGCGCGGTCACGCCGAGGTCCTGCAGGTAGTCGAGCTTGGAGGTCAGGCCGACCAGGTCGCCGATGCCGTCACCGTTGGAGTCGCAGAAGGCGCGGACGTGGACCTCGTAGACGATCGCGTGCTTGTACCAGTACGGATCGGGGCTGAGCCCGACCACGTTGCGGCGGCGGGTGAAGCGTTCGGCGCGATGCTGGTGGCCCTTGTCGGTCTCGATCATATGAAGTACTCGAACCCCTGCTCGCGGTGGACCCGGCGGCGCAGCGCGAACACGTGGGCCGGCGCGCTGCGCGGGTCGAGCTCGACGTAGTTGCGGGCGCCGCGCCACAGGTGGCTGCCGCCGCCGAGCAGGTCGTGGACCTGGAAGGTGGCGTCGGGCGCCAGGCCGAGCGCGCCGAGGTCGAGGGTGAGCCAGCCGCGCCGGGTGTGGTACGGGTCGAGGTTGACCACCACCAGGATCACGTCGTCGGGCGCGTCGGGATCGGCCTTGCTGTAGACCAGCAGCGCGTCGTCGTCGCAGCCGTGGAACCGCAGGGTGCGATCGGTCTGCAGCGCCCGGTGCTGGCGGCGGATCCGGTTGAGGCGGGTGATCAGGTGGCGGAGGCTGTGCGGCGCGTCGAGGTCCCAGCTGCGCAGCTGGTACTTCTCGCTGTCGGCGTACTCCTCGCGGCCGGGCAGGGCCGCCGCCTCGCACAGCTCGAACGCCGGGCCGTAGATGCCCCAGCTCGCGGTCAGGGTCGCGGCCAGCACCGCGCGCAGCGCGAACGCCGGCCGGCCGCCGATCTGCAGGTGCTCGGGCAGGATGTCGGGGGTGTTGGGCCAGAAGTTGGGGCGCAGGTAGTCGATGACCTCGCCGGTGGTCAGCTCCTCGAGGTAGCGGCGCAGCTCGTGGCCGCTGGTCCGCCACGTGAAGTACGTGTACGACTGCGAGAAGCCGATCTTGGCCAGCTCGTGGAGCATGGGCGGGCGGGTGAACGCCTCGGACAGGAAGATCACCTCGGGGTGGCGGGCGCGGACGGTGGCCAGGCACCACGCCCAGAACGGCACCGGCTTGGTGTGCGGGTTGTCGACCCGGAAGATCGTCACGCCGCGATCGATCCACGTGAAGAACACCCCGGCCAGCGCGCTCCACAGGCCGCGCCAGTCGTCGCACTCGAAGTCGAACGGGTAGACGTCCTGGTACTTCTTGGGCGGGTTCTCGGCGTACTGGAAGCTGCCGTCGGCGCGCTTGACGAACCAGCTCGGGTGCTCCTTGACCCACGGGTGATCGGGCGAGGCCTGGAACGCGATGTCGAGCGCGACCTCGAGGCCGAGCTCGCGGGCGCGGGCGACGAACGCGCGGAAGTCGGCGAGGGTGCCGAGCGCGGGGTGGAGCGCGTCGTGGCCGCCGCCGGCGCCGCCGATCGCCCACGGGCTGCCGGGATCGTCGGGGCCGGCGGTCAGCGCGTTGTTGGGCCCCTTGCGGTGGGCGACGCCGATCGGGTGGATCGGCGGCAGGTAGACCACGTCGAAGCCGAGCTCGGCGACGTAGGGCAGGCGGGCGGCGGCGTCGGCCAGCGTGCCGTGGCGGCCGGCGGCGCCGGTCGAGCGCGGGAACAGCTCGTACCACGACGAGAAGCGCGCCCGCTCGGGCTCGACCACCACCGGCAGCCACGGGCCGAGGGTGGCCAGCGCGCGATCGGGATGGCGGGCCATGCGCGCGGCCAGCTCGGGATCGAGCGCGACCTCGACGCGCGCGGGCAGCGGGCGCGCGGTCGCGGCCAGCGCACGGGCGGCGCTGTCGAGCGCCATGTGATCGGCGTGGGCGCCGGCGGCCTGGGCGCGCGCTGCCGCGGCGGCGATCAGCGGCGCGCCGCCGCGCAGCTCGACGGTGACGTCCTGGCCGGCCTCGACCTTCCGGGCCAGGCCGTGGCGCCAGGTGGCGAAGCGATCGACCCAGCCCTCGACGCGGAACTCCCAGTTGCCGAGGCGATCGAGCGCGACCTCGGCGGCGAACCGATCGACCGCGTGGGGGCCGACCGGCGCCAGATCGAGGTCGCGCCAGGTCGGGTCGCCCTGGCGGCGGACGTGGATCTGGCCGCCGACCTTGTCGTGGCCGTCGACGATCAGATCGGCCTCGACGCGCAGCCGCTCGCCGAGGGTGCGCTTGACGGCATGGCGGCCGCCATCCACGCTGGGCCGCACCTGACCGATGACGACCCGACGTCGTCCATCCTCGGGCCATCGAACCGCAGCGTCCGTCATGTCCCAGCGTTCCCAGTCCGACCATAGGCCCGGTGTGCCACCCCCGCAAGGCAACCAGACCCGTGCCGCCCTGACACGGCTCGGCGTCGATCGGATGGTGCTGTCCATCCATCAGGCCAGCTTCCCGGCCGGGGACGACGATCTCGGACACGGCACGCCGTACTCGCGGGCCGGGGCTACGTTGATGGACGACGCCGCCGCGCTCGGCTTCACCGGGCTCGCCCTCGGCCCGGCCGGCATCACCAGCCGCGATAATCCGTCGCCGTACGACGCGACCGCGCTGTCGCGCAACCCGCTCCACCTGGCGCTCGGCGACCTGGCCGCGGCCGGCCTCGTCGACGATGCCGCCCTGGCCCGCGCGGTCGCGGCGCGCGCCGGCGCGCGCGATCGCGTCGACTACGCGGCGGCGTGGGCGGCCCAGCACGCGCTCCTGGCCGACGCCGCGGTCCGCGCCGCGCGCGATCCCGCGCTGCCGGCGCGCCTGGCCGCCTTCCGGGCCCGCGCGCCGTGGTTGGCCGACGAGGCCCGTTTGGAGGCCACCGCCGCCGCGCTCGGCCACGACGACTGGCGGCGGTGGCCCGACGATCCGGCCGGGCTGGCCGGCGATCGCGCCGCGGCGGATCGGTTCGAGCTGCAACAGCTCTGGCTGGCCGAGCAACACGCCCGCGCGCGGGCGCACGCGCGGGCGCGCGGGTTGCGCCTGTACGCCGACCTGGCCATCGGCCTGTCGCACCGCGATCGCTACCTGCGCCGCGCGCTGTTCCTGCCCGGCTACGCGATGGGGGCGCCGCCGTCGCGGACCAACCCCGAGGGCCAGCCGTGGGGCTACCCCGTCCTCGATCCGGCCCGCCTCGACGACGGCGCGGTGCGCGCCTTCCTGGCCGCGCGCGTCGACGGCGTGCTCGCCGATCACGACGGCGTCCGCCTCGATCACCCGCACGGCTGGGTGTGCCCGTGGGTCTACCGCACCGACGATCCCGATCCCGCCGCCGCGGTCCGCGCCGGCGCCCGCCTGCACGAGTCGCCCGACCTGGCCGATCACCCGGCGCTGGCCGCCTACGCGCTGGTCCGCCCCGATCAGCTCGACCGCGACCGCCCGCGCCACGACGACGCGTGGGTGCGCGCGCTCGAGCCGGCGCAGATCGACCGCTACGCGGCCGGCTTCGATCTCGTCGTCGCCCGCGCCCGCGCCCACGGCGTCGCCCCCGCCGATCTGATGATCGAGGTGCTGAGCACGTGCCCGCGGCCGCTCGCCGCCATGCTCGCCCGCCACCAGCTCGGCCGGTTCCGGGTCACCCAGAAGGCGCGCGTCGACGATCCCACCGACGTCTACCGCGGCGACCAGGCGGCGCCGGCCGACTGGATCATGGTCGGCAACCACGACACCCCGCCGCTCGCCCTGGTGATCGATCGCTGGGCCGGCGGCGCCGAGCTCGAGCGCCGCGCCCGCTACCTCGCCGGGCGCCTGGCCGCGGCCGATCCCGGCCCGCTCGCCGCGCGGCTGGCCACCGATCGCCAGGCCCTCGCCGAGGCCATGCTCGCCGAGCAGATCGACCCAGAAGATCTGCACGTGGCGGGCGGGGCCGACGAAC
>Ga0247822_10002794_pt1 | contig 11240 bp, 10 predicted proteins | sample 13C_Cellulose_Da_FD_192423 | JGI IMG/M metagenome (GOLD analysis project Ga0247822, IMG submission 192423) | Soil microbial communities from agricultural site in Penn Yan, New York, United States - 13C_Cellulose_Day30 | ecosystem: Environmental > Terrestrial > Soil > Agricultural land | place... | reverse complement strand
GTGTTCGAGCTGCTCGGCATCGGCGCGGAAGAAGCGGAAGCCAAGTTCGGCTTCCTGCTGGATGCGCTGCGCTTCGGCGCGCCGCCGCACGGCGGCATCGCGTTCGGCATCGACCGCATCGCGGCGTTGATGGCCGGCACGGAGTCGATCCGCGACGTCATCCCGTTCCCGAAGACCACCACCGCGCAGTGCCTGATGACCGGCGCCCCGTCGCCGATCCCAGATGAGCAGCTGGCGGAAGTGCACATTCAAGTGCGCCCCAAGAAAGACTGATCGAGAGAACCAAGAAATGACGGAAGTTGCTTTTTCGCTGGAGTGGGAACGCCTGGGCAATGAAGGCGCCGATGCAGCGCTGGTGACGGAACGCGCGCGCGTGTTCGGTGGCTGGCTGGTGCGCGTCGGCACGTCGCCGGCGGCGATGGCGGTGACGTTCGTGCCGGACGGCCAGGGCCGTTGGGACGGCGAGGATTTCGGCGAAGACGATTACGAAGAAGAAGACGAAGAAGAGTACGAAGAGGACGAGGACGCCGACGAGGAAGACGAGGCGGACGAAGACGAAGAGGAAGAAGAGGACGCGTAAGCGTGCGGATCCGTCGCGCCACCGTCGATGACGCCGCCGTGCTGTCGGAGCTGGCGTCGCGCACGTTCACCGAGACCTTCGGTCATCTATATCCGGCCGAGGATCTCGCCGCGTTTCTCGCCGATGCTTACGAGGCAGGCAAGCAACGCACGATCCTAGGGCATCCGGATTACGCGGTGTGGTTGCTGGAAGACTACGGCGTGGCCGTCGGTCATGCCGCCGCCGGGCCGTGCGGGCTGCCGCATCCGGAGGTGCAGGCGGGCGATGGCGAGCTGAAGCGGTTGTACGTGCTGGCGTCGCACCAGAACGGCGGGTGGGGCGGGAAGCTGTTCGCCGACGTGGAACGGTGGTTGTTGAGGGATGGGCCGCGGACGCTGTGGATCGGGGTGTGGTCGGAGAATTTCGGCGCGCAGCGGTTCTATGAGCGGCAGGGGTTTTCGCGCGTGGGTGGGTACAAGTTTGCGGTGGGGAAGACGCTGGATGATGAGTTCATCCTGCGGCGGGATGCTTCATTCGGCTGACGCAAAAGCATTCCGCTAGCCCTACGGGCCAGCGGGTAACTTTTCTTTGTAAGCGCAAAGAAAAGTCACCAAAAGAAAGCGCTTTTCCCGACGAAGCAATCTCATAACTCGGGCGCTATGTGGATTTTCCGGTTCGCCTTCCTGGCGAATCGGAAAACGGCGGGCGTCCTGCCCGCCGCCCTTCGGGTCTGGTCGGCTCGCTGGCGCATCGACGCAGGAAAATCAAAAGCAAACGGCCGCGTTAGCGGCCGTTGCTGTTGGTGGAGCTGTGCTTACTTCTGCAGGAAGGTCAGCAGGTCCTGGTTGACGCGGTCCTTGTGGGTGTCGGTCAGGCCGTGGGGGGCGCCGGGGTAGATGATCAGTTGGGCATTCTTGATCTGGGCGGCCGAGGCTTTGCCGGAGGCGTCGATGGGGACGATCTGGTCGTCGTCGCCGTGGATCACCAGGGTGGGGATGTCGAACTTCTTCAGGTCGCCGCGGAAGTCGGTGGCCGAGAACGCCGCGATCGAGTCGTAGGTGTTCTTGTGGCCGGCCTGCATGCCCTGTGCCCACCAGCTGTCGATCAGACCTTGCGACACCTTGGCGCCTGGGCGGTTGAAGCCGTAGAACGGGCCGGATGCGATGTCCAGGTAGAGCTGCGAGCGGTTTTCCAGCGAACCCTTGCGGATGCCGTCGAACACTTCGATCGGCAGGCCGCCCGGGTTGTCGGCGGTCTTCAGCATCAGCGGCGGCACGGCGCTGATCAGCACGGCCTTCTTGACCCGGCCGGTGCCGTGGCGGCCGATGTAGCGCGCCACTTCGCCGCCGCCGGTGGAGAAGCCGACCGCGGTGACGTCCTTCAGGTCCAGCGTGTTGATCACGGTGGCCAGGTCGTCGGCATAGTGGTCCATGTCGTTGCCGTCCCACGGCTGGCTGGAGCGGCCGTGGCCGCGGCGGTCGTGCGCAACCACGCGGTAGCCCTTGGAGGCCAGGAAGATCATCTGCGATTCCCAGCTGTCCGACGACAGCGGCCAGCCGTGGCTGAAGGTGACGACCGGGCCGTTCTTCGGGCCCCAGTCCTTGTAGTACAGCTGCACGCCATCGGCGGTGGTGATGTAGCTCGCCGTGCGTTCGACAGCGACCGGGGCGGTGGTGGATGCGGGCTGCGCGGCGAAGCTGGCCTGGGTGGCGACGGCCAGCAGCGTGGCGGCGAGGGTGCGGGTGAGGGCGTTCATGGTGTCGGTTCCTGCGAGGGGTGGTGGGTCAGGAAGGAAGGTCAGTCGGCGATCACCAGCGTCACGTCGATGTTGCCGCGCGTGGCGTTGGAGTAAGGGCAGACGATGTGGGCGGCGTCGACCAGGGCCTGCAGCTGCTCGCGGGCGACACCCGGGGCGGCGATGGTCAGTTCGGCCTGGATGCCGAAACCGGTGGGGATCTGGCCGATGCCGACCTTGCCGGTGACGGTGGTCGTGGGGGGCAGGGCGACCTTCTGCTTGCCGGCGACGAACTTCAGCGCGCCCAGGAAGCAGGCCGAGTAGCCGGCCGCGAAGAGTTGTTCGGGGTTGGTGCCGTCGCCACCGGCGCCGCCCAGTTCGCGCGGGGTAGACAGCTTGACGTCCAGCACGCCGTCGGACGAGGTGGCCTGGCCTTCGCGGCCGCCCGAGGCGGTGGCGGTGGCGGTGTAGAGGATCTTTTCGATGGACATGGCGGTGTTCCTTCTGGTGAGTGGGTGGTCCAGACGGGGTGTCGTCCGGTGAGGTGTACTTTGCGCCGCCAGGCAGTACGAAGGGTGATGTAGAATCCTGAAAACTTGATCAGGAGTTTCTTCATGGTCGACAGGCTCGCGGTCCTGCTGGAACGTTTCTCGGTCACGGCGCAGGTGTTCCATGCCGGCGCGCTGTGCGGCATCAATACGCTGGAAGGCGAGGCGGGCGTGGGCCAGTTGCACCTGATCCGGCGTGGGCCGCTGGAGGTCTTCCACGGCAACACGTCCCTGGGCATCGACCAGCCCAGCCTGCTGCTCTACCCGCGCGCGATGTCGCACCGGTTTGTCAGCGATGCGGAAAAAGGCGCGGACATGGCGTGCGCCAACCTGCGATTCGAAGGTGGCGCGCAGAACCCGATCTGTGCCGCGCTGCCGGACGTGGTGTGCCTGCCGCTGGACGGCATCTTCGGCGCGTCGGACGTGTTGGCATTGCTGTTCGAGGAAGCTTTCACCCAGCGCTGTGGGCGCACCGCGCTGGTCAACCGGCTGTTCGAAGTGGTGATGATCCAGATCCTGCGCCAGCTGATGGAAACGGGCGAGGTGAAGGGCGGCATGCTGGCCGGCCTCTCCCATCCGCGCCTGCGCAACGCGATCGTCGCCATGCACGAAGCGCCGTCGAAGGACTGGACGCTGGATGAGCTGGCGCGCGTGGCGGGTATGTCGCGCAGCGTGTTCGCCACGCATTTCCGCGAGGCGCTGGGCATCACGCCGGGCCAGTACCTGCAGGGCTGGCGCGTGGGCCTGGCGCAGCAGGCGCTCCAGCGCGGCAAGCCGTTGAAGGTGGTTGCGTCCGACGTGGGCTATGGCAGCGAGGCCGCGCTGTCGCGTGCGTTCAAGGCGCACAGCGGCCTGTCGCCGCGCGAATGGAAACGCCAGGCCGGAGCGGCTGCCTGAGTCGCGTCAGGCGTCCTGCCGGCGTGCGGCCGGCTGCGCACGCAGCTGCACGATCTCCGAACGCGGCGGCGCGCCGAACAGGCGCTTGTATTCGCGACTGAACTGCGAGGCGCTCTCGTAACCGACGCGGCGCGCGGCGGTGTTCGCCTCCAGGCCTTCGCCCAGCATCAGGCGGCGGGCCTCGTGCAGGCGCAGGTGCTTCTGGAACTGCAGCGGCGACATCGAGGTGGCTGCCTTGAACTGGTGGTGCAGCGACGACACGCTCATGTGCAGCGACTCGGCCATCGCATCGATGCTCAGCGGCTCGTGGAAGCGGTCGCGCAGGGCCTGCACCGCGCGGGCGATGCGGTGCGAGCGGCTGCCGGCGGTGACCAGTTCGCGCAGGCGGTGGCCGAGGTCGCCGGTGAGCGCGCGGTAATAGATCTCGCGCTGGATCAGCGGAGCGAGTGCGCCCACGTCCTCCGGTTCCTCCAGCAGCCGCATCAGCCGCAGCACCGCATCGAGCAGGGCGCCGCTGGCGCGCGCCGAGTACAGGCCGCGGTCCACCGCTTCGGCCGTGCGCGAAGCCGGTGTTTCGAGCATCAGCGCGCCCAGCTGGTCCATGTCGATGTCCAGGCGCAGGCTCAGGTAGGGGTGCTCCGGCGTGGCCTCGATGATCTGGCCCAGTGCCGGCAGCGTCATCGACACCACCAGGTAGTGGAGCGGGTCGTAGTGGTAGGTCTCGCCCGCCAGGATCGCGATCTTGCGGCCCTGCGCCACGATGCACAGGCGGGGTTCGTACAGCACGGCACTGCACGGCCGCGGTTCGCTGAAGCGCATGAGGAAAAGCGACGGGATGGCCGTGGCATGCACGCCGTCGTCGGTCGCCAATCGGGCAATCCGGTCGGCGAGTTCCGCTTGCGGTGCGTGGCGCGGGAGTTGCGCGACGCTGTCGGGAAAAGCATTGTCGTTCATGGCGTGGGGGTCCATGCGGCGAAGCGTGACTTTAGCGCGACGAAGCGTGGGCGCGCATCGTCGCGCCTGCGTGGTTTGCAGAATCGGGCAAGTTTCGCGCAGCAATGCACTAACCGCCAGGGCAGGCGCTGGCCTATCGTGCCTGCATGTCGTCGCGTTGCGCGATGCGGCGGCATCTCCTCCCCCAAGGCTGACGGAAAACATCCCGATGTGGATCGTCGAATACGCGCTGTCGCGCCGATACACCATCGGCGTGCTGGCCATCCTGATCCTGTTGTTCGGCGTGCAGTCTGCACGCCGCATGCCCACCGACATCCTGCCGGAGGTCGGCATTCCGTCGGTCAACATCATCTGGACGTACAGCGGCCTGCCCGCGGCGGAGATGGCGGCCAAGCTCACCTCGTTCTCCGAGATCGCCGTCCTCAACAACGTCGACGACATCAAGGAAGTCCGCTCGGAAAGCCTGAGCGGCATCGGTATCGTGCGGGTGGACTTCCAGCCGGGCGTGAACCTGGAACGTGCGCTGGCGCAGATCACCGCGGTCTCGCAGACGATCCTGCGGCGCATGCCGCCGGGCACGTCGCCGCCGCTGGTGGTGCGCAACAACGTTTCCAGCACGCCGGTGCTGCAACTGGTGCTGTCGTCGGATGCCTTGAGCCAGGCGCAGCTGTACGACTACGCACGCCTGCAGCTGCGTTCGCAGATCCAGTCCATCCCCGGTATCCGCATGACCCTGCCGTACGGCGGTGCTGCGCGGCAGATCATGGTGGACCTGGATCCGCGTGCGCTGCAGACCCATGGGCTGACCCCCGCACAGGTCACCGGCGCACTGGAGCGCGGCAGCCCTACCTTGCCATCCGGCACGATCCGCGAAGGCACGCGTGAACTGCAGATCGCACTGGAAACCAGCCCGGCCGACGCCGCGGGGTTCCTCGACCTGCCGATCGCCACGCGCGGCGGCAACGTCATCTATGTGCGCGATGTCGCCTCGGTGCGCGACGGCGGCGCGCTGCAGACCAACATCGCGCGCATGGACGGCGCCAATGCCGTGTCGGTGGCCCTGATCAAGATGGGCGGCGCCTCGGCGGTGGAGATCGTGCGTTCCGTGCGCGAGCGCCTGCCCGAGATCGAGGCTTCCGCGCCGCCCGGCATGCGGATCGAACCGATCTTCGACCAGTCGGTGTTCGTCGACAACGCGATCGGCTCGATCCGTCACGAGGCCATGCTGGTCGGCGTGCTGGTGGCGCTGGTGGTGCTGGTGTTCATCGGCTCGTGGCGCTCCAGCCTGATCGTGCTGTCGGCGATCCCGCTGGCGCTGCTGGCCTCGGTGACGATGCTCTACCTGCTGGGCTACACCTTCAACGTGATGACGCTGGGCGGGCTGGCCCTGGCCATCGGCATCCTGGTCGACAATGCCGTGGTGGACGTGGAGAACACCAACCGCCACATCGCCGAGGGCAAGGATGTGCGCAGCGCAATCCTGGCCAGCGCGAAGGAAGTCGTGTTCCCGGAATTCGTTTCCACGGTCTCCATCTGCATCGTGCTGACGCCGATCCTGCTGATGACGGGCCTGTCGGCGTGGGTGTTCACGCCACTCGCACTGGCGGTGATCTTCGCCATGGCCGCCTCGTTCCTGCTCTCGCGCACGCTCATCCCGGTGCTGTGCTACCTGCTGCTGCCGGCCGACATCCGCAGCCGGCAGGCGCCGCACTGGGCGGTCGAGCGCCGCCTGCTCGCGGTCAATCACCGCGTGGAGCACGTGCTCGACGGCCTGCGCGACCGCCACCACGCGCTGCTGGTGAAGCTCGGCCACCATGGTGGCGTGCTGCTGGTGGTGGCGCTGTTGATGATCGGCGTAGGCGCGGTGTCGGCGCTGTCGCTGGGCCGCGAGTACTTTCCGCACGTGGATGCGGGCCAGATCCGCCTGCAGGTCCGCCTGCCCACCGGCCTGCGACTGGAAGAGACCGCACAGCGGCTGGCCGACATCCAGCGCGAGATCCGCGAGATCGTGCCGGCGAGCGAACTGCAGACGGTCTACGAGCAGATCGGCATTCCCGATGCGGTCAACCTTGCGTGGGTGGACAGCGCGGTGGTCGGTTCGTTCGAGGCCGAAGTGATGCTCCAGCTGCGCAGCCCGCACGGACCCAGCGCGGACTACCTGGCGAAGATCCGCGAGCGCGTGGCGCAGAAGTATCCCGACGTGAAGGTATTCGAGCGTCCGCCGGACGCGACCAGCCGCACGCTGGCCGGCTCCGCCGTCGGTGCGCTGGAAGTGCGCGTCAACGGTCGCGACGCCGCCGGTAACCTGGTGCTGGCGCGCGAACTGGAAGCTCGCCTGCGCGACGTGCCGGGCGCGGTCGACGTGATGCTGCGCCAGGTGCTGGACCTGCCGGAGTACTACATCGCCATCGACCGCACGCGGGCCGCGCAGCTGGGCATCAGCGCGCAGGACGCCAGCCGTGCGGTGCTCGCGGTGCTGGGCTCGGCCGGCACGGTCAGCCCGGTGTACTGGGTCGACCAGGCCAATGCCACGTCGTACACAGTGCAGGTGCAGGCGCCGCCGGCGAACCTGGCCGGGCTGGAGACGTTGCTCAACACGCCGGTACGGATCGGCGACGACGGTCAGACGGTGCTCCTGCGCAGCATCGCGCAGGTGTCGCCGCGCACGGTGCCGGCGAGCGTCGGACGCACGATGATGGCGCCCACGGCCAGCGTGATGGCGAACGTGCAGGGCACCGATCTCGGCGCCGTGCATGCGGCTTTGGGCGACATCGTCGCCGACCTGGAGCCGCGCCTGAAGCCGGGCAACCGCATCGAGATCGTCGGCCAGGCCGGCGAGATGCAGAACGCGTATGGCGAACTGGCCACGGGCCTGCTGATGTCGGCGGTGCTGGTGTTCCTGGTGCTGGTGGTCAACTTCCAGTCGTGGATCCAGCCGCTGGTGGCGATGTCCGGTCTGCCCATCGCGATCGCCGGCGCGGCGGTCGGCCTGCTGGTCACCGGCACGCCGCTCAGCGTGCCGGCGTTGATGGGCGTGATGATGGTGATCGGCGTGTCCACCGCGAACAGCGTGCTGGTCACCAGCTTCGCCCGCGGCCTGATCGCCGACGGCCACGATCCCGAACAGGCCGCGTACGAAGCCGCCGCCGTGCGCCTCCGTCCGGTGCTGATGACGGCCAGCGCGATGGTGCTCGGCATCATCCCGATGGCGCTGGGCCTGGGCGAGGGCGGTGAGCAGAACGCGCCGCTGGGTCGTGCGGTGATCGGCGGCCTGCTGTTCGGCACGCCGGCCACGCTGATCATCGTGCCATCCATCCTGGCCGTGCTGGGCCGCCGCCTGCGGCGTTCCGAATCCCGAATCGAAGCCGGCGCTCAGGGCGCCGATGCAGGAGTAGCGATATGAAGCCGATGCTTGCCATGCGTCAGTATTTCCCCGTCGCGCTGGCGCCGGTCGCGCTGGTGCTGCTGTCCGCCTGCAGCCGCAGCGCGGCGGAGGCGCCTGCGGCGCAGGCCATGCCGGAAGTGCTGACGGCACAGGCGCGCGCCGCCGAGGCGGACTTCGCGATGACCCTGCCGGCGCGCGCGCTGGCCGGCGAAACCGCGCAGCTTTATCCGCGGGCCACCGGCTTCGTCAGCGAGCGCCAGGTGGACCTGGGCGACCACGTTGCGGAAGGGCAGGTGCTGGCCGTGATCGCCAATCCCGAGGCCGACCAGTCCGTGCGCGAAGCGCAGGCCGAAGTGGTCCGCCTGCGCGCGGCGCTGGACCTGGCACGGGTGAACTACGACCGCGCCGCGGCGCTGGTGGAATCCGGCGCGATCTCGCGCGAGCTGTACAGCGACCGCAGCGCCAACCGCGATGCCGCACGGGCCGCGCTGGCAGCGGCCCAGGCACGACTGGAGAGCGCGCGCGAGCGACAGGGGTTCCAGCGCGTGCGAGCACCGTTCGCCGGCGTGATCGCCGCGCGCAACGTGGACCGGGGCGACCGCGTGGTCGGCGATGCCGCCACCGCCGCACCGCTGTTCGAACTCAACGCACTCGACCCGCTGCGGATCCTGGTGGACGTGCCGCAGGGCGCGGCCTTGCAGGTGCGACCGGGCCTGCGGGCGGAAGTGACCTTCCCCGAGCTGCCGGGCCAGCGCTTCGCCGCGGAGATCGTGCGCAGCGCGCAGAGCATTTCCGACGAGGCCGGTGGCATGCGGGTGGAGTTGCGCCTCCCCAACCCGGACAACCGCATTCCCGCGGGCATGGTCGGCCAGGTCAGCCTGCAGGTACCGCGCGCCGCGCCGGCGGTGCTCGTGCCGCTGTCGGCGATCTCCGGTCCGGCCGGGCGCTCGCGCGTGGCCCGGGTGGGTGGGGATTCGGTGCTCGAATTCCGGCCCGTGCTGCTGGGGCGCGACCTCGGGGGCGATGTCGAAGTGCTCGAAGGGCTGAGCGTGGGCGACCAGGTCGTGTTGTCGCCCAATGCGCTGCTGCAGGCAGGGACGCGGGTGACGGTGAAGAAGCCCGCCTCCTGATGCGGTGGTGTTCCGGCGGCGGCCACGCCAGACTGGAACCATGGAAAAAGTCGAGGCGGGTTCAAGGCCACGTGTCTTGCTGGTGCACGGCATCTGGAACGCGAAGTCCTGGTTGACGCCGCTTGCGCGGCGCCTGCGGCACGAGGGCTTCGAGGTGGAGGTGTTCGGCTATCCGAGCATCCTGGGTGGCCCCGAGCCGGCGATCGCCGCACTGATCCACCGCCTGCAGGACGGCCCGCCCACCCATCTGGTGGGCCATAGCCTGGGCGGGCTGATCGGACTGGAAGCGCTGCGCCGCGCGCCCGGCCTGCCCGTGCAGCGCATGGTCTGCCTGGGGTCGCCGCTGTGTGGCAGCGGCGCGGCCCGCAGCCTGGGCCGGCGTGCATGGACGGCGGCCGTGCTCGGCCGCAGCGGTGCGCTGCTGCAGGCAGGTTGCGTGCCCTGGCAGGGAACGGTGCCGGTGGGGATGGTGGCCGGGAACGTGGCGCGCGGCATCGGTCGGCTGATCACCCGCTTCGACGGCGAATCCGATGGCACCGTCGGGCTGGATGAAACCCGGCTGCCGGGGTTGGCCGCGCATTGCGTGGTGCCGGCCAGCCATACGGGGCTGGTGTTCTCGGCCGATGCCGCGCGCCAGGCGGCCCGTTTCCTGCGCGATGGCCGCTTTGACGGGCAGGACTGACGTGCGCATGGGGGCGCGTATAATCCGCGCCCTTGTCAGTGCACTCCGGAAGTCACCATGGGCAGAGGCCCGTCCATCGAAGCCCGCAAGAACGCCACCGACGCCAAGCGCGGCAAGATCTTCACCAAGATCATCCGCGAGATCGGCGTGGCGGCCCGCGCCGGTGGCGGCGAGCCAGCCAACAATCCGCGACTGCGCGCAGCGGTGGACAAGGGCCTGTCGGCCAACATGTCCAAGGACGTCATCGAGCGCGCCATCAAGAAGGCGACCGGTGAGCTGGAAGGCGTGGTCTTCGAGGAGATCCGCTACGAGGGCTACGCGCCGGGAGGCGTCGCGGTGATCGTCGATTGCCTGACCGACAACCGCGTACGTACCGTGGCCGAAGTCCGCCATGCGTTCGGCAAGTGCGGCGGCAACATGGGCACCGAAGGCTCGGTGGCCTTCATGTTCAAGCGGCTGGGCGTGCTGAGCTACGCCCCCGGCGCGGACGAAGAGAAGATCACCGAAGCCGCCATCGAGGCCGGCGCCGACGACATCGTGGTGTATCCCGATGACGGATCCATCGACGTGGTCACCACGCCCGAGGCGTTCTCGTCGGTGAAGGACGCGATGGAAGCCGCCGGACTGGCGCCTGGCCACGCCGAGATCACCTTCCGCGCCGACAACGATATCGCCGTGCAGGGCGACACGGCCGTGCAGGTGAAGAAGCTGCTGGACATGCTGGAAGACCTGGATGATGTGCAGGACGTTTACTCCAACGCCGAGTTGGGCGCGGATGCGTATGCGTAGTCGCCGTGCGCGGGAACGGGTGATGGCGGGCCATCACGTCCCGTGACCCGCATCCTCGGCATCGACCCGGGTTCTCAGCGTACCGGCGTGGGCATCATCGACGTGGATGCGGCGGGCAAGACCACGCACGTCTATCATGCGCCGCTGGTGCTGCTGGGTGCCGACGATTTCCCGCAGCGGCTGCGCCGCCTGCTGGACGGCCTGGCCGACATCATCACCACCTGGCAGCCGGATGAAGTCGCGATCGAGAAGGTGTTCATGGCGCGCAATCCCGATTCGGCGTTGAAGCTGGGGCAGGCGCGCGGCGCTGCCATCAGCGCGGTCGTACTGCGCGACCTGCCCGTGCACGAATACGCGGCCAAGGAAGTGAAACTGGCCGTCGTGGGTCGCGGCAGCGCCGAGAAGGGCCAGATCCAGCACATGGTCGGGATCATGCTGAACCTGCACGGCAAGTTGCAGGCCGACGCCGCCGACGCGCTGGCGGTCGCCATCACCCACGCGCACGTACGCGCCACGGCCAAGCGGCTGGGCGTGAGTTCGCAGCTGGCCTGGAGCAGGAAA
>Ga0247822_10002793_pt1 | contig 11241 bp, 9 predicted proteins | sample 13C_Cellulose_Da_FD_192423 | JGI IMG/M metagenome (GOLD analysis project Ga0247822, IMG submission 192423) | Soil microbial communities from agricultural site in Penn Yan, New York, United States - 13C_Cellulose_Day30 | ecosystem: Environmental > Terrestrial > Soil > Agricultural land | place... | reverse complement strand
CTGAGGGTTCAGTGGCAGTGCGACAATCGCTCGGACGAGCGGCGCTACTGCAGCATTTCCGACAAGGCTTACACCTGTTTCGCGGGAAACAGTCCTGCCGGTCAGGGCGGCGGCATCGGCGAGGCCTCGGATGTCGCCCCGGGCCGCCAGTACGCCTTCGGCAGCGAAATCGGCTGTCGCGGCGACGGCCTGACCTTCCTGCTGCCCCAGGCGCGCGTCAGCGCCATGCCGGCATCATGAGCTATCATGCAAAGAGAAGCCCCATGAAGACCATCCCCCTTCTGGCGGCAGCCGCGTTGGCGGCAGCGGCCTTCCCCGCCCTGGCCCAGACTCCTGTCAAGGCGGGAGACCGGATTTCGGGTCAACTCACGAGCGCCAGCCCCCGGTTCAGCCCGAGCGGCAATCGCTATGACTGCTATGTCTTGCCGACGACGCCCGGCAGCCGGTGGATCATAGAAATGATATCGCCAACCCTGGACACCCTCCTCCAGCTCGCAGTGGGCGAGGCCTGTGAGGGCGCGACGGTCATCCGCCACGATGACGACAGTGCCGGCAATTGGAATTCGCGCCTGATCTTCAACGCCGGCGGTGGCAGCTACATCCTGATCGCCCGGACCGTGATGGGTACGGAAACAGGAGAATACACGCTGACTGTTCGTCAGGAAGCAGGTGAACACAACCGTGGCCGTATGGTCCCTGGCAGGGAATTTACTGTCATTGAGCCCGTCTCCGGCACAGCTTCCACCATCCTTCGCCCTCTTCCCCAGGATCGAGCGGGACAGGTCATCAAGGACTGCGCGACCTGCCCGGAGATGGTGGTCGTGCCCGCTGGCAGCTTCATGATGGGTTCACCCGCAACCGAGGAAGGTCGCCAGCCCTCCGAAGGCCCCCGCCATCTGGTGACGATCAATCGCGCCTTCGCCATCGGCAAGTTTGAGCTCACATTCGACGAATATGACGCCTGCGTCGCCGACAGCGGCTGCCGCCAGGTTCAGGATCAGGGCTATGGAAGGGGCCGGCACCCCGTCGTCAACGTCAACTATCAGGATGCGATGCGCTACGTCGCCTGGCTGTCAAAGACCACAGGGCAGGCCTATTTCATTCCATCAGAGGCCGAGTGGGAATACGCCGCCCGAGCCGGCACGGATACGCCCTGGAACACGGGTTCGGCCATCCTGTCTGACGACGCCAACATTCTCGACCAGTTCAAGCGGACCGTAGTCGTGGGCGGCTACCCCGCCAATCCCTGGGGCTTGCACGACACCCATGGCAATGTTGCTGAATGGGTCCAGGACTGCATGGACACCGGCTATGTCGGCGTGCCGACAGACGGCTCCGCCGCCCAGGCCAGCGACTGCGACAATCGGAGGATTGTTCGCGACGGCAGCTTTGCCGAGCCGCCTCATCATGTCCGGTCCGCCATGCGGCGGGAATCCCCTTCCCGATCCGTCTATAGCGCGCAAGGCTTTCGCGTAGCCCGGGGTCTCTAGATGCCGAAGCCCGCTGGATCGGCAACGCCCCCTTCTCAAGCCTGAAGCCGGCGCTCTGGACCACTGTGGTAAGGCTAGAACGGCAATTCCTGCACCAGAAGCGGGCGCCAGGTCAGGAGCCGTCGCCGTCGTCCGCGGCCGGTCGAGGACCACCGCTCAACGTCGGGTCATAAAGCCCCGTGGCGATGCCGGTAAGGATTCCCTCGACCCGGACGCGGGGACCGAAGCGTCGGCAGGGGTCGGGATCCGGAATCGCCCGCACCTCCCGGTCGCTCGGCGCCAGGGCGTCGCCCACCATGTCCCCCAGCGGTTCCGCGAGCCGGTGCGCATCGCCGATGCGCGACAGCGAAGGCTTGTCCGTTCCAACCACCATGGCGTCCCGACGCCAGACAATGGCGGCGGCCTGGCGACCGTCAGGCGCCAACAGTTCGACCTCCGCCCCCAGACCGCCTGTGCCGCCCGGCGCGCGCACCTTGACCGGTCCCGGGATAAAGAAGTTGGCGACGGCCGCCACGGCGGAACCGGCCTGATGCGTCGGCCGGATACGGGTGACGCCCACCCTGACCGTGCCAGCCTGAGGATCGGGCGCCTCGGAAAGATCAAACCGTTCGCTCAACTCGTAGCAGACCTGACGATCCACCTCCCTCAGGACGGCTCTCCGGTCCTGATCCGAGAGCACCGGGTCGGTGACGCCGAAGACCTCGGCCGGCGCCACCCACAGGCGGGTGATGGTCGAGGCCAGCGCCTCGTCACGCCGCTGGCTGACCGAGGCGCGCACCACGTCCGTGCGCGGCGACAGGCCCTCGTAGGTCGTCAGAAAGCCCGAGTTCGACGGCGGGCTGGCGCTGGCGCAGGCGCTCGCCGTCATCGCCAGAGCCGCCATGCCCAGACCGCGAAACATTGTTCCCGCCATCTTCCTCTCCCTTGTTCCCCAGACCCATACGTGCGGGCAAGGCGATCGGATGAGGTGTTGGCGCCTGCGCTGGGGAAAGGCGTCCGGCCCGGGTTTCAGGCACGCTCCAGTCCCATCTGGATTACATCGGTTCGCCCGGACCGGAAGCCGGCCTCGCAATAGGCGAGATAGAAGCGCCAGAGGCGGCGGAAGCGATCGTCAAAACCTGCCCCGCCGCGAACAATGTCGCCCCAGGCGCCATCGAAGCGTCGTGCCCAGTCGGCCAGCGTGTCTGCGTAGTCGACGCCGAAACGCTCGACGCCGGTCCCGGTCAAACCCGCACGGGCGATCACGGGCGCGATCCGCTGCTCGGACGGCAGGCTGCCGCCCGGGAAGACGTACTTCTGAATGAAATCGGTGCGTGCGTCGTATTCCTCGAACAGGGCGTCCTGAATGGTGATGATCTGCAATCCGGCGCGGCCGCCGGGCTTCAGCACGTCATGGACCTTCTGGAAGTAGGTCGGCCAGTATTCGCGCCCCACAGCCTCGAACATCTCGATGGAGGCGACGCGGTCGAAGCTGCCCTCCACGTCGCGATAGTCGGTCAGGCGGATGTCCGCCCGATCGGCCAGCCCCGCGTCGAACAGATGGCGGCGGGCATGATCATGCTGTTCGCGCGAGATGGTGACGCCGGTGACCACAGCCCCCACCTCTCGCGCCGCAAACTCAGCAAAGCCGCCCCAGCCGCAGCCGATCTCCAGGACGCTATGTCCCGGCTGCAGATCCATCATCCGCGCGAGGGAGGCGTACTTGGCGTATTGAGCCTCTTGCAGAGGCTGCCCCGCTCGCTCGAAACGCGCCGAAGAATAGGTCATCGAGGGGTCCAGCCAGGCCGAGTAGAAGGCGTTGCCCAGGTCGTAATGGGCATGGATGTTCCGGCGCGATCCCCGCCGGCTGTTGCGGTTCAAGCGGTGCCCGAACCAGTGGACCAGATTCATCAGCGGATTGCCGTCGAACAGGCGCCGGATGTGATCATAGTTGTTGACCAGGGTCTCCAGCAGGATCGCCAGATCGGGCGTGTCCCACTCGCCGGCCATATAGCCTTCAGCAAAGCCGATATCCCCGCTTTTCAGAACGCGCGCTGCGAAGCGGGGGTCGCGGACGGTCATGACAGCGGCATGGCCGTCCGTCCGGCCTGCCAGCTGATGGCGGCCGCCGTCGGGCAGCACCAGCGTCAGCCGCCCCCAGGTCCAGTTGGCGGACAGAAGGCGCAAAAGCAGGCCCAGGACCGGAGACGCCGCCCGCCCTTCGTTCTGATCGCCATAGCAGGTGCTGGTCATGACGTCGGACGCCCTTTGCCTGGGTGGCGGGCGCAACGGCCCGATATTCTACGGCTCAACGCGCCAGACGGCTTTCGCGCGCCTTGTGCTGGATCGTCACGGGCGCCCGGGCCGGCGGCGGTTGGCGGGTCAGTCGCACGCCCTTGAGCCATAGCTTGAGCGCTTCCCAATGGATGGCGACCATGACCTTCAGAGTCATGAAGGGCAAGGCCAGCATCGCTGACGCCAGCGCCCCGTCGTCCAGCGGGCGACGTTCTGCGGACATGGCTGCGGTGATCAGAGGCCCTTCGGCGTCCACGCCGTCAATCGTCAGGTCCAGAAGGACGCCTGGAGCATGACCGCGGAAAGCGTAGTCCATCTCCATCTCCATGAAGGGTGAGACATAGAGGGCCTTGGCCGCGCCCTGCCGGATCAGGCCGGCCGCCTGATCCTCAGCCGGTACGGGAATGACATAGGCGTGGCGCACGCCAAAGGTGCTGGTCACCTCATAGACCATGGCCGCCAGCCGGCCGTCGGGATGATGGCAATAGTAGAGGCTGATCGGGTTAAAGACGTAGCCAAGCACACGAGGCATGGTCAGCAGGCGCACGGGCCCGCCGCAGATATCGATGCCGGCGCGAGCCAGGAAGCCCTCGATCTGGGGCCGCAGCGCCTCCCCCGATCCGTCGCCGTGGTCTTGATCATGAAAGGACAGCAGGTTGAAGCGATTGCGCGAAAACAGGCGCAATCGCCGGTCAAGCCCGTCGATCTCCGCCAGGTCCAGCAGCAGCCAGAAGACGCGATAGTTCAGCTGATGCGCCCTCGGCCGCAGCCGCCGATGCATGACGCGGCCGCGATAGAGGGCGGAGGCCTGGGTCACGCCGCCGTCTCCAGTACAGGGCGCGCGGGCGGCCCAAGATAGATGCGGCCGCTTTCGTTCTCGACCGACCAGGGCCGCCGCACGCCACCCAATTGCTCGGCCACGGCCAGACCCGACTGAAGGCCGTCCTCGTGGAAACCCGCGCCGAAATGGGCGCCGCAGAACCAGACGCCGCCCTGCCCTTGCAGGCTCCACAGCTGCTTCTGGGCCTGGATGGCTGCGGGGTTGAAAATCGGGTGTTCGTACAGTTCGCTGCGCAGCAGAGTATCGGGACGCGGCGGTCGCGGCGGGTTCAGGGTGACGAACAGGTCCTGCCCCGTCAGGCCCTGAAGCCTGTTCATCCAGTAGGTGACGCACAGGCCGTCGTCGGCGCCGATATAGTTCCAGCTGGCCCAGGCGCGGCGGCGTTGCGGCATCAGGCCAGTGTCTGTGTGCAGCACCGTCAGGTTGCGGCTGTAACGGAAGGCGCCCAGCACCTCCCTTTCGCGATCCGTCGGTTCGGCCAGCATGGCCAAGGCCTGATCGGCATGGGCGCCGATGACGACATGGTCGAACTGCTCGACGTCGCCCTGGTTGTCATGGATCACCACCCCGTCATCGACCCGGCGCACCGCGGTCACGCCATGGTCCAGCCGCACGTCGTCGATCTCGCGCGCAAGGCGTTCGACATAGACCCGGCTGCCGCCCTCGACCGTGCGCCATAGCGGACGTCCGATCAGCTTGAGCAGACCGTGATTGCCGCAGAACCTGATGAAGGCTTCGGCCGGATAGTCCATCAGGGTATGAGCGGGCGATGACCAGATCGCGGCCGCCATCGGCAAGAGGTGGTCGTCGCGGAAGGCCTCGCTGAAGCCTTCGCGCCTGAGATAATCACCCAGCGTCAGGTTGGGATCGGTCAAACCTCCCAGATCAATCGGCGCTTCGCGGTAAAAGCGCATGATCTCGCCCAGCATGGACCAGAACCGCGGACGGAGCAGGTTGCGACGCTGCGCGAAAAGCCCAGGCGCCGCATATTCGAACCGGCCGTCGTCCATCGACACGGCGAAGGACATGTCAGTTGCACGGGTTGGGACGCCCAGGTGCGCGAACAGGGCGATCAGATTGGGGTAGGTGGCGTCATTGAAGCAGATGAAGCCGGTGTCCACGGCGACATCTCCGGTCGCCGTCCCGGCCGTCACCGTATTGGAATGGCCGCCAAGACGATCCGTCTTCTCATAAAGCGTCACCCTGTGGCGCTGCGACAGAAGCCAGGCCGAAGACAGGGCTGCGACGCCCGATCCGACCACGGCGATCTTCAGCGGGCGGTCGGAGAAACGGGCGGGCGATTGCGACATGACGACTCCGGTACGCGCCCGCCAGGAACGGTGCAGGCTTCGTCGGATTACGCAGCAGCCAGGGGATCGGATTACGAATGATCCGGACATTTCGCCGAAGCGTATTAGGCTGCATGCATGCCGAGGTCGCCGCTTTCACATCTCCTGCAACGTCCCCACGCCGCATGAGCGCGGACGGCCCCTCGCCGGACGCCTTCGCGCACGACCGCATGATCGAGGCGGTGGCGCTGCGGCGCGATCGTGAAGCCTTCGCGGAATTGTTCAGCCATTTCGCCCCGCGGCTGAAGGCCTGGCTGATGAAGTCCGGCGCGACCGCCGCCACCGCGGAGGACTTCGCTCAGGACGCCATGCTGACGGTCTGGCGCAAGGCCGACCTGTTCGATGCCCGCAAGGCGCGCGCCGCCACCTGGATATTCACCATCGCGCGCAACCGTCGACTCGACATGCTGCGTCGCGACGCTCGCCCCCTGCCGACGCCGGAAATCGAACTGGGGGATGTCGAGGTGCAGCGGCCGGACGACATCCTGGCGGCGTCACAGGACGCCAAACGGGTTCGTGACGCCCTGTCCCGGCTCAAACCCGATCAGGTCGAGGTCCTGCGCCTCGCCTTCTTTCTGGACAGCCCTCATTCCGAAATCGCCCGACGGCTCGATCTGCCGCTCGGGACCGTCAAGTCCCGCATTCGAAACGCCATGATCAAGCTCCGCCTCATACTTGAAGCTTCCGCCGAGGCGTCGTGATGAATCCCAACCGTAACCCGTCCGAAGATCGGCTGCTCGCCTATGCGGCCGGAACGCTCAGCCCGCCCGAGGCCGTGGTCGTCGCGACCCATCTGGCGCTGCGTCCGGCCAACGACGCCTGGGTGCGCCAGTTACAGGCAGTAGGCGGCGCCTTGCTCGACGAAACCGCACCTGCCCTCATGTCTGACGACGCCCTGGCGCGAACCCTGGCGCGGATCGAGACGGATGCCGGCCATGCCACGCCCCAGCCCCCGCTCAACGACATGCCAGAACTGCCGGAGCCGCTTCGGCGCTATGCTCTGGGGCCCTGGCGCTGGATCGGCCCTGGCATCAGGGCGCGCGACGTCCACGCCCCGCGCGACGGCGCCTGCCGGGTCATCCTGCTGAAAATCGACCCGGGCCGCGAAACGCCGCGTCACACCCACGGCGGGGTCGAATTGACCTGCGTCCTCTCCGGGGCCTACGCGACCGACACCGAACGGTTCGACGTCGGCGATCTTGAAGAAGCCGACCATGACGTCCTGCACCAGCCCCGCGTCGTGTCGGACATCCCCTGCCTCTGCGTGGTCGCGCTGGACGGCGAAATCCAGCTCGATGGCTGGATCGGGCGTCTGATGCAGCCCTTCATTCGCCTGTAGCCTCCCCCCCCCAAGTCAACGCCCGGCCCGAAGGTCGGAGTGGTTATCCGAGGCCGCCCCCGCATCAAGCGAGAGGCATGACAGCCCCTGCCTGCCTCCGTGCGGCGACCAAAACGTCCCCTTTTTGCAACGTGGCGATATATTGGCGATTTTGGGGCGGAACCCAAGTTCGAGCCATTGGTTAACGAATCGATAACGTGCCGCTTGTGGTTTTGGCAATTCCCCCGGCGGATGAATTCAGTCGTCGTGCGTGAAAAAACAGATCAATGATCAACTGAACAACCAGGTCAAAGTCAAATGGTTGAAAACGTCGATTTCTGTGGTCAAGCGAACACTTCGCGCCAACCGAAAAGTGCAACATCCATAGTAGCCGGTGGAGCCGGCTTTCTTGGATCGCACCTATGCGCCCGATTGGTGGATAGCGGGCACTCGGTAATCTGTATCGACAACTTTCACACTGGTCGACCGCAGAACGTGGAGCACCTGAGTGCGTCTGGCAGGTTCATGTTGATGGAACACGACATCAACACGCCACTTCCCGAGGACTTGCCGGAAGTCCAGCAAGTCTACAATCTGGCCTGCCCGGCGTCGCCCGTTCACTATCAATATGATCGGGTGAAAACAGCGCTCACCTGTTCTCTGGGAACACTGAACCTTCTCAACAAGGCGGCGCGGGACAAGGCCCGCTTCTTTCAGGCCTCGACATCCGAAATCTATGGCGACCCCGAGGTTCACCCGCAGACCGAGAGTTACCGCGGCAACGTCAACACCGTCGGACCGCGCTCCTGCTACGACGAGGGCAAGCGGTTCGCCGAAACCCTGGTGACGGACTTCGGCGTCCAGCACGGCCTGACCACGCGGATCGTCCGCATCTTCAACACCTATGGTCCGCGCATGCACCCGGATGACGGGCGCGTGGTGTCTAACTTCATCGTCCAGGCCCTGATGGGCGAGGACATCACCATCTACGGCAGCGGCGAGCAGACCCGTTCCTTCTGCTTTGTCGACGACCTTGTCGAAGGTTTCATCCGCCTGATGAACACCAACGACGGCATCGACGGCCCGGTGAACATCGGCAACCCCCAGGAAACCACGGTCAACCAGCTGGCCGAGCAAATCCTTCAAATGGCCGGGTCCAAGTCCCGCATTGTGCACCACCCGCTGCCGGTGGACGACCCCCGTCGCCGCAAGCCTGACATTTCGCGCGCCCTGCAGCAGTTGAACTGGTCGCCGCAAGTCCCTCTGCAGGACGGCCTGGCCAGAACCATCGCCTACTTCATGGATGAAATGAGCCGGAGCGGACGGAAATCCACAAACGCCTTCGCCTCCTGACATCAGTACAGCGGTTTAGCGACACCTTCGACACGACTGGACAGACAGCACTCCAACACGGAAATTGCGGGCGGGCCTCTCGATGGAAAACTACGGCGTACCAACGATCCTCGTATGGCTGTTCGCCATATCCCAGTTGCTCTACCTGGGTTGTTTCCTGCTGGAGATGTATTTCCGTTCCCTTCGCGTCAACAGCGTGGATATGGACGATCCCCTGCCCGCCACCGAGGCGGAGATGCCCTTCATCGTCCTGCTCTATCCCGTGCTGCGTGAGCTTGAGCGGACGATGGAGACGACCTTCACCGCCCTGTCCAAGCTCGACTATCCCGGTAGTCGGTACCGCGTCGTCGCCATCCCGAACGCCAACGACACCGAAACGATCGCCAGCCTCCAGAGGCTGACCACCGCATTTCCCTTCGTGGAGATCCTGGAAGTGCCGCCGACCAGCGATCCGCGCTGGGACATGGTTTGGCGCGCCTGGGACGCCAATCCCAAGGCCTACTGGTGGCACAGCGGCAAGCGAGCCGGCGTCAAGGACCTCCCGCCCAAGAAAACCCGTCAACTGATCTACGCCCTTTATCAGGTCGCCGCGACGCACCGCGACAAGAGCCACCTGACCATCGACTACATCGACGCCGACAGTTGCCCGCCGGCCGATCATTTCAAGGCCGCCGCCATCGGTCTGCAGAAGTATGATGTTCTTCAAGCCCGTAACGTCGCCGGCAACCTGACGGCCAGCCTGGCCGCCGCCTTCCACGCCTTCGACCACATGACCTGGGACGGCGCGAAATACGGCCACCTGTCAGACCCGAAGCAGCCCTTCTGGGTGCTTGGGAAGGGCCTGTTCTTCAAGGTCGACGACCTGATCGCCCTCGGCGGCTTCCACCCCTGGATCACCATCGAGGACCCCGAGGTCGGCGAGCGGTTCTGGAAAAACGGCAAGACCCTGGGCATCATCGACAGCTCCCTCATCGAGGAGGTGCCTGAAACCTTCGGCGAGGGGATCACGCAGAGGAAGCGCTGGGTCGCCGGCTTCTTCCAGAGCCTGGGCCGCCCGCTCAGGGAGATGGACTTCACCTTCGGCGAACGGGTTCGCGCCTGGACCAACTTCCTGCCCTGCATGTCGCTGTGGGTGAACACCCTGGGCATCCCCCTCGGCGTCTGGGCGGCATGGCGGTTCTTCATGGGCGACAACTTCCTGCCGATTTGGCTGGTGGTGTTGTCAGTGTTCAACATCATCGCCTTCACCATGCTGATCGTCGGCCTCTACATGCGAACCTGGACGCGAACCGGGCTTGTGCTGGAGCGGACCTCGGAGCGCATCGGCTACATGCTGATGGTCAATCCGATCTTCGTGATGGTCTGGTGGTGCATGTGGATCATCCCCCTGACGCTCGGCTTCGTCATGTATCTGAAGGACAGTGGTCAGGTCTGGCAGCGCACCGAGAAGATCGACGCCAACAACAGGCTCGTGCGGTCCAAGCTGGATCAGTACGGCGTCCTGCCTCACCACCATCATTGAGAGCGCGCGATCATGGAAAATCATGTCCTGATCACCGGCGGCGCCGGATTCATCGGCTCACATCTGGTCGACGCCATGCTGGCGCGCGGCTATCGCGTCAGCGTTCTGGACAGTCTGTCGCCGCAGGTTCACGGCGACGGAGAAATGGACGCCGAGGGCTGGCCGAGTTACCTGGACCGACGAGCACGACGCATCCGAGGCGATATTCTGGACGAAGGCGTGTTTGAGGCGGCTCTCGAGGGCGTCACCCATCTGGCGCACCTGGCCGCCTCGGTCGGCGTGGGTCAGAGCATGACCAATATCGTCGACTACACTCGAAACAACGTGATGACCGCCGCCGTCATGCTGGAGGTGCTGTCGCAAAAGCCGCACACCGTCGAACGGATCGCGGTAGCCTCGTCCATGTCGATCTACGGCGAAGGCGACTACATCCGCCCCTCAACTCATGGCCGCGTGACCGCCGATGTCCGCTCCCACGCCCAGCTTGAAGCCCGCCGGTGGGAGATCATGATCGACGGCGAGGAACTGGAACCCGTACCCACATCCGAAGACAAGCTTCTGCAACCCAACTCGATCTATGCGGTCAACAAACGCGACCACGAGGAGATGTTCCTTTCGGTGGGCCGGGCCCTGCAGATTCCGACCGTCGCGCTGCGGCTGTTCAATGCCTACGGCTCGCGCCAGGCCCTGAGCAATCCCTACACCGGGGTCGCCGCTATCTTCATCGCCCGCTTGCTGAACGACCAGCCGCCCCTGGTGTTCGAGGACGGCCGCCAGATGCGTGATTTTGTTCACGTCCAGGACGTGGCCCGCGCCTTCGCCACGGTTCTGGACAGCGACCGCGAGACCTGGGACGTGTTCAACGTCGGCAGCGGCTCCCCGATCTCGGTCAACGAAATCGCCGGGGTGCTGGCCCGCCTGCTGGGCAAGAACATCGCCCCGGAAGTCCTGAACAGGTATCGGGTCGGCGACATCAGGCACTGCTTCGGCGACATCTCAAAGATCGAGCGCGCCTATGGCTTCAAACCCCGGCGCGACATGGACAGCGGCATGGAGGAGTTGATCGCCTGGGTGTCGCGTACGCGTACCCCCGT
>Ga0247822_10002791_pt1 | contig 11243 bp, 10 predicted proteins | sample 13C_Cellulose_Da_FD_192423 | JGI IMG/M metagenome (GOLD analysis project Ga0247822, IMG submission 192423) | Soil microbial communities from agricultural site in Penn Yan, New York, United States - 13C_Cellulose_Day30 | ecosystem: Environmental > Terrestrial > Soil > Agricultural land | place... | reverse complement strand
CCTGGTCAACCGGCCGGCGCCGGCACCGGATCGACCGCGAGCGGATCGGGATCGACCGCGGCGTCGACCGGATCGCCGTCGACGTCCATGGTCGCGCAGCCGGCCAGCAGCGCGGCGGCGACGACCGCGAACGCGCGGGCCCTCACGCCAGCACCTCGTCGACCACCAGGCCGGGGCGCGCGCCGGCGCCGGCGAGATCGGCGGCGAGCCGGTCGCCGTGGCCGAGCAGGGTCATCGCGGTCATGACCGCGTCGACGGTCTCGTAGCGGCCCGAGGTGCGGCCGGGCTGGCTGATGCTGGTCGGCGCCGCCACCACGCCGCGGCGGACGTCGGGGCCGAGCGCGAGCATCCACACGTCGCGATCGCCGTCGTCGCCCTGGCCGTGGTCGAGGCCCGACCGGCCGAGGCTGTCGGGGTTCTGGCCGTTGAAGAACAGGTGGCGGCCGTGCTCGGGCAGCACGATCAGCGTGGTCTCGTCGCGCAGCGACGGGTGGCCCTGGATGAACGCCCACAGGTGGGCGACCGCGGCGTCGGCGACCTGCTGGGCGCGCAGGTAGCCGTTGAAGTCCTGGTGGGCCTGGTCGACGTCGAGCAGCGTCAGCGCCAGCAGCGACGGCTGGAAGCGGTCGAGCACGCGCTCGGCGTGGTAGACGGTCAGCGCGTCGGCGGTGGCGTCGAGCTCGCCGTTGCCGTTGCGCACGCCGATGCCGAAGCTGTCGGGGAAGTAGCTCTGGTAGGTGCGATCGGCGAGGAACTCGGCGACGTGGGCCTGGACCTCGGCGGCCTCGTCGGCGGCGGCGTGGGGGAAGCGGTCGTCGGGGGCGTAGGCCGGCGCGTTGGCGTCGAGCACCTTCACCAGGCGCGCGACCGCGGCGTCCTCGGCGGCGTCCTGCGGGATGGTCGGCAGCGGATCGCGCGCGACGTCGAGCGTGCGCGTGCCGCTGGTGACGATCGGCACCAGCGGCTGCATCACGCCGGGCGGCTGCAGGTAGGTCGGCGCGAACCGCGCGCCGTACTGCGGGTGGCTCGAGGTGAGCAGCGCCCGGTAGAACCCGCCCGGGTTCGACAGGTACCAGGCGTCGGTCGCCGGCGCGTCGGTCGCCTTGCGGTGGACCTCGAAGATGGTCGGGGTCGGCAGGCGGGCGTCGGCGCGGTTCTCGATCTGGTTGTACGCGCCGGACAGCAGGCAGCCGTGGCCCTGGAGGTGGCCGGGCGGGCCGTCGGCGTAGCGCAGGTTGGTGATCAGCGTGCCCTCGGTATGGAGCGGGGTCGGCCGCACCGGCGGCAGCACCAGCGGCGGCGCGCCCTGGGCGTACTCGGGCGCGATGCGCGGCGCGCCGGCCGGCCCGCCGCCGAAGCCCGACACCAGCGGGGTGGTGCCGAACAGGTTGGGCATGGTCGCGCCCTCGGCCATGCCGAGCGACTCGCGCAGGCGCAGGCCGCCGCCGATGCCGACGATGACCACCCGGCGGGTCGACAGGCCGCCGGCCCAGGCGCGGCGGCCGCGGGCGAACGCGCCGAACGAGACCGTCGCGCCGCCGAGGGCGGCGCCGGCGAGGGCGCCGCGGAGGAAGGAGCGTCGAGAGAGCGCCATGGTGGTGCCTCCTACTTCGCCTGGTACTCGCGCGACCCGGCGAGCGCGCGCACGATGGCCTTGGGACCGACCGCGGGATCCGCCTTCCACGCGGCGACGAACGCGCCGAGCTCGTAGGCGTTGGGCTCGCGGCCGAGCAGGCGGCGGAACTGATCGCGGATGAACCCGGCCGGATCGCCGACCGCGCTCTTGATCGGCAGGTCGACCTCGGCCGACTCGACCAGGCCCTTGACCACCAGGGCGCGGATCGGCGCCGGGTCGCCCATGCCGTCGAGCGTGTTGACCAGGTACGCCTCCTCGTCGATCGGGAGCACGAACGCCGGCGCGCCGTTGCTGCGGACCTCGAAGTCGTAGCGCTCGGGCGCGCGGCCGACCAGGTCGGCATACAGGCCGCGCACGAACTGGCTCGAGGTCTTCGAGCGCAGCGTGCGATCGGTGCCGTCGTCCTCGCCGACGGTGGTGCCGTCGAACCGGTACGTCGTGTCGCCGCACGCGCCGGCGGCGAGCGCCGCGGCGAGCACCATGGCCAGGGGCTTCATGGGTCGAAGTACTCCTTCGAGGCGAGCACCGCCTCGATCACCGGCCGGACGTCGGGCTCGCCGGCGTCGAGCGTTGCCACGAAGTGGGCGCGCTCGGCCGAGGTCGGCGCGCGCGCCAGGTAGCGATCGAAGACCCGGCCGACCGCGGCCTCGCGGTAGACCTCGCTGCCGAACACGATGTCGATCAGATCGGCGTAGCTGCCGCCGTGGCGATGGAACAACAGCCCGGCCGGGCCGCCGCCGAGCCCGCCGAGGATCATGGCGCGGGCGTTGTCGCGCTCCTCGAGCTCGGCCGGCCGGCCGAGGAAGTCCTGGAACAGCGCGACCGCGCGGGCGTCGGGCTCGCCCGACAGCGCGAAGTAGCCGATCGCCAGCGCGTAGCGCCGCTCGAGCGTGCTGGTCGCGGTCCCGCCGCGCAGATCGCCGGCGGTGGTCGCCAGCGTCGCCCGCTCTTGCCTGAGCGTGGTCAGCGTCGGACAGCTGCAGTCGCACGGATCGGCCGCGGTGCACGACCGGCACGCGGCCTCGTCGTTGCGGATGATGCTGCACAGGAACTGGTAGCGGTACGCGAGGGTCTCGCCGCCGAGCACCCGGTTCTCGAGCTCCTCGGTCCACACCGTCGCGAACGCCGGCGCCGCCATGAGCTCCTGCACCAGCGCCCGGCGCACCGCCGGCGTGTTGCCGCCGGCGCGGACCGCGGCCACCCGCGCGGCCAGGTCGGCGTCGCTCGGCGGCGCGCCCGACAGATCGAGGAACGCCCAGCGCACGAAGCGCTCGATCGCAGCGTCGCTGGCCTCGCCGCCGCCGACCGGCTTGTTGCCGGACACGGTGTCGTCGCACGCCGCGAGCAGGAGCAGGACCGCGGCCAGCAGGAGTGGCGGAATTCGCACGAGGGACCCCCTTCGCGTCGGAGCCACGGCGGGAAGAGCAAGGGCCATGCCCCACGCAACCGCGCGAGATCCGATGGCGGCACGCCGTTGCGCTCCCCGACGCCGACGGATCTTCCCACGATCCGATGTGGAACACGGCAGCCGGGGAAGCCGGACACCTGCGAGATCGTACTAGTATCGAGCACGGAGGCGACGACGCGTGACCGTCGGGACGGGACCTTCAGCGCGACCGAGACCAACACCCACACGGTCGGAGCGCCCGGCAAGCAGACGTTGACGGAACGACTGCCGGTTCAGCGCAAGCCGGGAACGGAGGACGGAGCGAGCGGCGCGAGCTCGACGGGCAGCGGGCGCGGCCTCGACGAAGGCGTCCGCGCCAAGATGGAGCACGCGTTCGGCACCGACTTCTCGGCGGTTCGCGTCCACGAAGGGAGCGCGGCGAGCGCCATCGGCGCCCTGGCCTACACTCAAGGCACCGACCTCCACTTCGCACCGGGCGAGTACCAACCCGAGACGGTGCGTCCCGAATGAGCCGAGCGCTGGTCGCGGCGCTCGTATTCGCCGCGTGTTCGCGGGCGGCGCCCGCGCGTACCGATTCGCCACCGGCGGTATCAAGTTCCACCGACGCCCCACCCCCTGAGGCCACCGTGACTCAGTCCCCAACCTGCACGACCGACGCCGACGTCCGCGCCGCGTTCGGCACCGTCTGTACCGTGATCGGCACCTACGACCTGCAGGACATCACCAACGCCAAGGGCGCGGTGATGAAGTCATGGCCGGTGGTCCGCCTGGAGGGCGGCGGCCGCGCCGTCCTGATCGAGAGCGTCTGGGACGACAGCAAGCGCCCCGACGACGCGACGATCGCGGCGCACCGCGGGAAGAAGGTCGCGGTCACCGGGCCGTTGCACGCACAACCACCGGCGCCCGGCCGCGCGGCCAACATGGCGATGCCCTGCATCAGCCCGGTCGAGACGCTCAGGTTGCTGCCGTAGCAGGCCGCCTGACCCTGGCCGCGAACAGCTCGGCGAGCGCCGCGGCGGGGCTCACCGCGACGCCGGCGTGGACCGGCCCGGGCTGGATGATCGTGCTCCGCGGGGCGGTCAACCAGTGGAAGCGCTCGTGGGCGGGGAGCCGCGCCACCGGCCCCGCCGCCGGATCGCCCTCGCACACCGCCCGGAACGCCTCGAGGTGCCGTGCCAGCCACGGCAGATCGGCGTCGGGTGCCAGCGCGCGCACGAGGGGCTCGTCGAGGTGGAGCGCGCAGCCGAGGAAGTCGCGCGTCCGTGCGAAGAGGATGACGCCGGCGTTGACGAACTCCTCGCGCTCGATGACCGGCACGATGCGGACGAGCGCGTAGGCGTAGGGGCTAGCCTCGGCCACGCTCGACCTCTTCGCACAGCCGGGGGAGCGCGTCGCGCCGCGCCCGCAGGCGGCCGAGATAGGCGGTCCGCCGCGCGGCCACGTCGTCCTCGGGCCACGACGCGGCGATCCACGCCTCGGGCACGGCGTCGATGGCGGCGGCGAGGGCGTCGTCGGTGGCGGCGGCGGCGACCGCGGCGCCGGCCGCGCCGAGCTGGTCGGCGTCCGGCCACAGGACGTGGTCGGCGAGGCGAGGCAGCGGCGCGGCCGCGCTGGCGGGACCACCGGCGTCCCACGCCGCCGCGTGGTGCCAGTACAGGGCCGCGCCGTGATCGATCAACCAGAGCTGGTCCTGGCTCCACACCAGGTTGGGGTTGCGCACCGTCCGGTCGACGTTGCTGATCAGGATGTCGAACGCGACGATGCGCGCGGCGAGCCCGGGGGCCAGCGGGCAGCGCGCGGCCGGATCGAACCCGACCGCGGCCGGCAGGAACGCCATGCCGAGGTTGCTGCCCGCGCTCGCCAGCAGCAGCTCCCTGACCTCCGCGTCCGACTCGGTGCGCCCGAGCGCACCGTCGAGCTCGACCACCGACAGCGTCGGCATCGGCAGGCCGATCGCGCGCGCGAGCTCGCCGCAGATGACCTCCGCCACCAGCACGCGCGGCCCCTGCGCGGCGCCGCGCAGCTTCACCACCCACATCCCACCATCGTCGCCGTCGACGAGCGCCGGCATCGACCCGCCCTCGCGCAGGGGCAGCACGAACCGGCGTGCCAGGACGCGCGGCAGGGCGCGCTTCGTACCGATCGAGCTGGTCATGGGCGGTCGCCTCGGACTCTACACCGCTCGCCCGCCGCCGGCCGGCGCGATGGGCCATCCCCGCCAGCCCGCGAACGACCGAAAGGCCGGCGATCGTCATCGCTTACGATCTCGTGGTAAGTCCCGCTCATGCACGACGCCATCGTCGCCGTCCCGCCGCCCGTGAACGAACCCGTGCTCGGCTTCGCGCCGGGGAGCGCCGAGCGGGCGCGGCTGGAGGCCGAGCTGGCGCGGATGGCGGGTGAGGAGCTGGAGATCCCGGCGATCATCGGAGGCGAGCGGGTGACCACCGGGCGCCTGGTGCCGGTGGTGATGCCCCACGCGCACCGTCATGTGCTGGCCCGGTTCCATGCCGCCGACGTCGGGTTGGTCGAGCGGGCGATCAACGCGGCGGCCGACGCGCGGCGCGAGTGGGAGACCATGCGGTGGGAGGCGCGCGCGGCGGTGTTCCTGCGGGCGGCCGAGCTGCTGGCCGGGCCGTGGCGGATGAAGCTCCTGGCGGCGACCATGCTCGGCCAGTCGAAGACGGCGCACCAGGCCGAGATCGACGCGTCGTGCGAGCTGATCGACTTCCTGCGCTTCAACGTCGCGTTCGCCGCCCAGCTCTACGCCCAGCAGCCGGTGTCCGGCGCCGGGGTGTGGAACATGACCGAGCTGCGGCCGCTCGAGGGCTTCACGTTCGCGCTGACCCCGTTCAACTTCTCGGCGATCGCCGGCAACCTGCCGTCGGCGCCGGCGCTGATGGGCAACACCGTGCTGTGGAAGCCGGCCGAGACCCAGACGTTGGCCGCGTACTACACGATGCTCTTGTTCGAGGAGGCCGGGCTGCCGCGCGGGGTGATCAACTTCCTGCCCGGGTTCGGCCACGAGCTGGCGCCGGCGGCGGTCGGCCACCGCGACCTCGGCGCCATCCACTTCACCGGCTCGACCGAGATCTTCCGCTCGCTGTGGAAGCAGGTCGCCGGCGGCCTCGAGCACTACCGCAGCTACCCGCGGCTGGTCGGCGAGACCGGCGGCAAGGACTTCATCGTCGCCCACCCGTCGGCGGAGCCGCGCGCGGTGCTGACCGCGATCGTGCGCGGCGGCTACGAGTACCAGGGTCAGAAGTGCTCGGCGGCGTCGCGGGTCTACCTGCCGCAGAGCCTGTGGAAGCAGATCCAGGACGAGCTGGTCGCCACCATCGACGGGCTGCCGGTCGGCGACGTCCGCGACTTCCGCAACTTCCTCGGCGCGGTGATCAAGCAGGCCGCGTTCGATCGCCACACCGCCGCGATCCGCGAGGCGCGCGAGACCCGCGGCATGAAGGTCGTCGCCGGCGGCACCACCGACGATCGCGACGGCTGGTTCGTGCGGCCGACCCTGATCACCACCGAGGACCCCAGCGCGCGCCTGATGCGCGACGAGCTGTTCGGGCCGATCGTCACCGCCCACGTGTTCCCCGACCATGCGTGGGACGAGGTCCTCGAGCTCGTCGATCGCACCTCGCCGTACGCGCTCACCGGCGCCGTGTTCGCGCGCGACCGCAGCGCCATCGCCGCCGCGACCCAGCGGCTGCGCCACGCCGCGGGCAACTTCTACATCAACGACAAGCCGACCGGTGCGGTGGTCGGCCAGCAGCCGTTCGGCGGCGCGCGGGCCTCGGGCACCGACGACAAGGCCGGCTCGGCGCTCAACCTCCTCCGCTTCGTCGCGGCGCGGACGATCAAGGAGACGTTCGTCTCGCCGACCGACTGGCGCTACCCCTTCCTCGAGAAGTCCTGAGACGTCGCAGGGGGTGCGACTGCCCTGCCGCGGGACAGTCGCAGCCCGTCGCACCCGGGGACACGTTCCTGGATCGTACCTGCGCGAAAACGCAGGGATTTCGGAGCGTACCGCGACGGAATTTCCGGCGGCGAGCGAGTGGAGCGAGTGGAGATTCGCGGCGATTTCGTCGCGGTACGCTCGAAAAGCCAAGCGATCTTGCGTGGATGCGATCCAGGAACGTGTCCCCCTCGTCTGGTCCGGTTCGTGCTGAAGGGAGCGCCCGATGAAGAAGCTGGCCGTGCTCGGTGTCGTCGTCCTCGTGGCGGCGGGGGTCGTCTACTGGTTCGGGTTCCGCGACAAGCCGCGGGCGGCCGCGACGACGCAGGCGGCCAAGGCCGACGACGGCGCCGATCCGTGGGACAAGGCGCCGCGGAAGGCCGAGCGGTCGGAGGGGCCGGCGCCGACCGGGCCGATGCCCAAGCTGTCGTTCGAGATCGATCCGCCCGGGCGGCTGCTGCTCGAGGGTCAGGTGCTCGACGAGGACGACCATCCGGTCAAGGGCGCCAAGGTGCGGATCTCGACCAGCCCGGCGCGGACGACCGAGACCGACGCCGATGGGTCGTTCAGCTTCGACCAGCTGCTCGGCCGGACCTACTCGCTGACGGCGACGGCCGGCGACAAGTTCGGCGGACCGGTGGCCACCAAGGTGGTCGCCAGCGCCGAGCCGGTGGTGATCCGCCTGCGCCAGGGGGTGGCGCTCACGGTCAACGTCAGCGACGCCGCCAGCAAGCAGGCGATCGCCGGCGCGACGGTGACGTTGCTCGACGGCAGCGAGACCACCGCCACCACCGACGGCGGCGGCAAGGCGGTGTTCCGCGGCCTGCGCGACGGCTGGACCGGGGTGATGGCGGTGGCGTCGGGCTACGGCCCGGTCACCGCCAACAAGCTCGTCGGCAAGGGCGAGAAGACGGCGACCGTCGAGGTCGCGCTGCGCAGGGGCGCCGCGGTGTCGGGCCGGGTGGTCGACGAGCAGGGCACGGGCATCCCCGACGTCCAGGTGTGGGCCGCCGACACCTCCAACGCGTGGGAGCGGGGCGGCGCCGAGCTGGCCCGGGTCACCAGCGCCGCCGACGGGGCGTTCACGATCCCCGCGCTGGCGGCCGGCTCGTACTTCCTGCGCGCCAAGGACGATCACCACGCGCCGGCGTCGACGGCGCCGATCACGGTCACCGGCGAGCACCCGACCACCGGGATCGAGATCGTGATGAAGGCGGCGGCGTCGATCGCCGGCGTGGTCGTCACCACCGACGGCCAGCCGGTGCCGTACGCGACGGTCAAGCTGTCGTCGAAGACCTGGTCGCCCGACTCGGTCAACCGCCAGGCCGCCGCCGACGAGCACGGCAAGTTCGAGCTGCGCGCCCTGCCCCGCGCCGCGGTCAAGGTGCGCGCCGAGTCGGAGGAGGCCGCGTCGAAGGCGATCGACGTCGACCTCGCCGGCACGCCGGTGCGCACCGACGTCAAGCTGGTGCTCGATCAGGCCGGGACCATCGCCGGCATCGTCGTCGACGGCGCCGGCGAGCCGATCGCCGAGGCCGAGGTCGCGGCCTACCCCGACTTCCTCGACGACAAGCGCGGCGCCGACGACTTCGTCCTGGCCCAGGGCGCCGCCGCCACCACCGACGGCGGCGGCCGGTTCGTCCTCAAGGGCCTCGAGGACGGCTCGTACCGGGTGTGGGCGTCGCGGTCGAGCGGCGGCCGCACCTCGCAGGGCCAGCGCGAGGGGGTCGCCGCGCGCACCGGCGCCAAGGACGTCAAGATCGTGCTGCCGGCGCCGGGCGCGGTGAAGGGCAAGGTCGCGCTCGACAGCGGCGACCCGCCGGAGCTGGCGCTGGTGTCGACCGACTGGGAGCACCGGGTGACCATCCGCGACGGCGCGTTCGAGCTGGCCGACCTCGCGCCCGGCAAGTACGACCTGCGGGTCACCGGCGCCGACTTCGCCGACAAGATCGTGCGCGACCTGACGATCGAGGCCGGCAAGACCACCGACGCCGGCACGATCACCGTCCGCGCCGGCCGCAAGCTCAGCGGCCGAGTGATCGACGGCGAGGGCAAGCCGGTCGAGGGCGCGCGGGTGCTGTTCGGCAAGATGCTGTTCGGCGACGGCAAGCAGACCGGCGGCACCGACCCCGATCAGGCGTCGGCGATGGGCCAGCGGGGGACCTCGACCGACGCCGACGGCCGCTTCGTGCTGACCGGGCTGTCGCGCGGCGGCGGCTCGCTCATGGCCGAGCACGCCGACCGCGGCCGCTCGCTGGCGATCAAGATCCCGCCCGGCAAGGACGACGTCCGCGACGTCGCGCTGAACCTCAAGGGCTTCGGCTCGATCGCCGGCCGGGTCACCCGCAAGGGCGAGCCGGTCGCGGGCGCGATCGTGTACGCCGCGCCGCAGGGCTCGACCGGCGCGGCGCTGCAGGTCGCGGCCGGCGCCGACGGCTCGTTCGTGATCGACAAGGTGCCCGAGGGCGTCAACAGCGTGTCGGCGATGAAGCCGGGCATGATGTCGATGCAGGGTGCGGCGCGCACGGTGACCGTGGTCGCCGGCCAGCGCGCCGACGGCTCGGTCGAGATCCCGGTCGGCGAGGTCGCGCTGACCGTCACCTCGAAGCCCAAGGCCGGCGCGGTGGTCAACGCCGCCCAGGTGTTCCTGCTCCGCGGCCGCTACCAGCTGACCACGGGCGATCAGCTCGTCGACGGGTTCTTCGGCGGTCAGGTGCCCACGCAGGACCTCGGCAAGACCGAGCTGGCCCTGACCGGACCCGCCGGCATGCTGTTCTGGCTCGGCGGCGACACCCACCCGACCTTCAAGGACCTGAACCCGGGCCCCTACTCGGCCTGCCTGATCCCGGTCACCGGCAACATCATGGGGGACCAGCGGCTCATGCAGCGCATCCTGCGCAACGTCGACAAGCTCGAGGTCGTGTGCAAGCAGGTCGAGGTCACCGCCGCGCCCCTCGCCCAGGCCATCACCGTCGAGCTGCCGACCATGCGGGAGCTGACCGACGACGACGAGTGACGCCGTCGCCCGCGCCGGTCAGCGCAGGTCCCACTTCTGGTTGGCGCCGCCGTGGCAGGGCCAGATGATGAGCCTGGCGCCGTCGTTGCCGTTCCAGCCGCCGATGTCGACGCACTTGTTGGCCAGCACGCTGACCAGGTCGCCGGCGCCGTTGAGCACGAACTGCTGGGCGACGTTGCCGTTGCAGTTGACCAGCTGGACGGCGGTGCCGTCGGCCGGGTTGGCCCACGCCACGTCCATGCACTTGCCGCCGGCGCGGACGGTGCCGCCGGTGAAGGTCCACTGCTGGGCGGCGGTGCCGTTGCAGCCCCACATCTGGAGCGGGGCGCCGTCGACGAAGTTCGCGCCGGGGACGTCGATGCACTTGCCGTTGAGGCGCGACACGATCGCGCGCCCGCTGCCGCCGCCGCCGCTGGTCTTGAGGGTCAGCCCGTACACGCTGAGGATCGGGTTGAGCGGCTGGTAGAACGTCGTGCCGCCGGTCGAGCAGTTGCCGCTGCCGCCCGAGGTGACGCCCTGGGCCTGGTTGCCCGAGATGAACGCCCCGCCCGAGTCGCCGCCCTCGGCGCAGGTGGTGGTCTGGGTGGCGCCGTAGACCGGGCCGTCGGCGTAGTTGATGGTCACGTTGTGGGCCTGGATCACGCCGCACCGCCAGCCGGTGGTGCGCCCCGACCGGCACACCGAGCTGCCGACGCTGGCCACCGCCGAGCCGGCGACCTGGACCACGCCGCCGGCGTAGTTGTTGACCTGCGCCAGCGACGTCCACGAGCCGTTGAGCTCGACCCACGCGTAGTCGTTGCCGGGGAAGGTCGAGCCGCGCACGGTGCCCGACGCGACCCAGTTGGAGCCGGCGGTCGGCGTGCCCACCCGGCCACAGTGGCCGGCGGTGACGTAGCCCCGCTCGACGGCGAAGCCCATCGAGCACAGCGTGTTGCTGTTGAGGATGATCTCGTCGCCGCCGCGCACGTCGTACAGCGGGCGCGGCCGCTCGGCCGACGCCACGACCTCGACGGCATCGGCGGCGACGCCGAGCTGCGCGCGCAACGCCGCTATCGCCGGCGCCGCGGGATCGGCGGCGGCGATCACCACCCGGTTGCCGGCGACGTCGACGTGCCAGCTGTGGACGCCGCCGTCGAGGCCGGCGGCCATCGCCCGATCGAGGCGCGCCTGCACCGCCTCGAGCTCGGCCACGCTGTGCCGGACCAGCCGCGGCTCGGCGCCGACGAGG
>Ga0247822_10002790_pt1 | contig 11243 bp, 9 predicted proteins | sample 13C_Cellulose_Da_FD_192423 | JGI IMG/M metagenome (GOLD analysis project Ga0247822, IMG submission 192423) | Soil microbial communities from agricultural site in Penn Yan, New York, United States - 13C_Cellulose_Day30 | ecosystem: Environmental > Terrestrial > Soil > Agricultural land | place... | reverse complement strand
GTTCCACGCCGGCCGGCTGCCGGTCGCGCGCGGCGTCCGCCTCGACGACGACGACCGCCTGCGCCGGTTCGTGATCATGCGCCTGATGTGCGACGGCCGGCTCGACTTCGCCGAGGTCGAGGCGCGCTATCCGATCCGGTTCGCGACCTACTTCGCCGCCGAGCTGGCCGCGCTCGAGGCCGACCCCGCCCGGCTGGCCGCGGTCGACCGCGCGGCCGGGACCGTCACCGCGACCCCGCTCGGCCACCACCTCATCCGCAACGTGTGCGTCGTGTTCGATCGCTACGCCCGCGCCGGGGTCACCGGCTCGCCGACGATCTGACCGCCGCGCTCGCGGCGCGCGGTGGCATGGCGCTGGCAACGCCCCCGCGCATGAGCCGCCTCCTCGTCGCCTACGCCAGCACCCATGGCCAGACCCGCGCGATCGCCGAGGCGATCGCCGGCCGCCTCCGCGCCGCCGGGCATGCCGTCGACCTCGCCGACGTCGAGGCCGGCCGGCCGCCGCCACCCGACGGCTACGACGCGGTCGTGCTCGGATCGCGGGTCAAGTTCGGCGCTCACGCCCGCGCGCTCACCCGCTACGTCGCGGCCCACCGCGCCGCGCTCGGATCGCGCCCGGCCGCGTTCTTCTCGGTCAGCATGAGCGCGGCCCAGGCCAACGCCGGCCCCGATCCGCACGACTACATGGCGAAGCTCTTCGCCCAGGTCGGGTGGCGACCGACGCGGGCGGTCGCCTTCGGCGGCGCGCTCGCCTACCGCCGCTACAACTGGTTGCTGCGCGCCTTCATGAAGCGGCTGAGCCGCGCCGGCGGTCACAGCACCGACACCTCGCGCGACCACGTCTACACCGACTGGGCCGCGGTCGAGCGCTTCGCCGATGGCTTCGCCGCCGACCTCGGTCAGCGGCCGTCGACGCCGGCGCCGGCGTCGATCAGCGCCTCGGCCCGCCCGTAGACGATCAGCGCCGTCGCCGGATCCTCGGCGCGGATGACCACGACCAGGCCGCCGCGCTCCTCGCGCACCTCGGTCCGCACCCCGGCCACCGCCGCCGGGCAGTGCGGCAGGAACGTCGGGTCGTTGCCGAGCGCCGCCGCCTGGGCCTGGTGGCAGGCCAGCGCGCGCCGCATCCACGCCGCCGACAGGCCCGGCACCGGCGCGAACGTCACCCGCGCGCCGCGCAGGCGATCGCCGTCGAGCTCGGCGGCGACCGCGATCACGTCGTCGCGATGATCGAACGGCGAGCGGCCGATCTCGGCCTCGGGCAGCCCGGCGCACGCCTCGAGCTCGGCGCCGTGCAGCGCCCGCGCGTGGGCGCGATGCGCGCGCGCGTCGGCTCGCAGGCGGGCCGCCGCCTGCCGGTGCCGCTCGACCGCGTCCGCCTCCGACGTCCAGCACGGCGCCGACGGCGTCAGCCGCTCGCCGCCCGACGTCGCCTGCGCGGACAGCCCGTCGTCGCCGCAGATCCGCGGCGTGGTCGCGGCCCGCTGCTCGGCCGAGGACGCCAGCTCGTCGTGGGCGCGCGCGTCGGCCTCGTGACGATCGGCCTCGACGAGGTGATCGTGGACCCCCAGCGGACGAGCCGGCAGGCGCGGCGAGCCGCCGCAGGCGAGGGTCGACAGCAGCAGACAGGACAACGCGGTTCGCATGCCCGTCGCCATTGCACCCCGCGCGCCATGCCGCCGGACGCTCGCTCCGCCTCGGGGCCGGCCGCGAGCCGCGCAAACCTTGCGCCGGGCCCCCGCCGACGCGCAAGTTGCGCGCCTCAGACCTCGACGACGTCCCCGCGCCCCGGAGCTTCGGCGGCGATGCCGCGCTCGCCGAGGACGCGGCCCAGCGCCGCCTGGGCCTCGGGCTCGCCGTGGACGAGGAACACCCGCCGGGCCGCACAGGAGATCGCGTAGGCGAGCAGGTCGTCGGCGTCGGCGTGCGCGCTGAAGCCGTTCAGCGCGACCACCTGGGCCCGCAGCTCGCGCTCGACGCCCCAGATCTTCACCTGCGGCCGCCGCTCGACCAGCCGCCGGCCCAGGGTGTGCTGGGCCATGAACCCCACCACCAGCACGGTGTTGCGCGCGTCCTCGACGAGGTTGCGCAGGTGGTGGAGCACGCGACCGCCTTCGGCCATGCCCGCGCCGGCGATGATCAGCGCCGGCCCTTCGACCGCGTTGATGGCGATCGACTCCTCGCGGCTGCGGGTCACCCGCACCCCCTCGAACCCGAACAGGTCGGCGCCGTCGTCGAGGATGCGGCGGGTGGCCGCATCGAAGCTGTCCGGGTGCAGCCGGAACACCGAGGTGACGTCGATCGCCAGCGGCGAGTCGACGAAGATCGGGATCGCCGGGATCCGCCGGTCGCGGCGGAGCTGGTGCAGCGCGTACAGCAGCTCCTGGGTCCGGCCGAGCGCGAACGCGGGGACCACCAGCTTGCCGCCGCGAGCGCAGGTCTCGGTGATCACGCGGGCCAGGACGTCGGCCATCTCGTCGACCGGCGCGTGGCGGCGGTTGCCATAGGTGCTCTCCATCACCAGCACGTCGATCGGCCGCGGCGGGACCGCCGGGTCGCGCAGGATGGGCAGCCCCTTGCGGCCGAGGTCGCCCGAGACGACCACCCGCGCGCGCCGCCCGCGCTCCTCCAGGTCGAGCACGACCTGCGCCGAGCCCAGGATGTGGCCGGCCTCGATCAAGGTCGCCTTCACCGCCGCGGCGATCGGCGTGGCGCGCCCGTAGGGCAGGCAGACGAACCGCTCCAGCGTCGCGGCGACATCGTCCTCGCCGTAGCGCGGCACGATCGGCGTCCACGCCGGATCGTCGGCGTGGCGCCGGTTGAGGTAGTCGGCGTCGGCCGCCTCGATCCGCGCGGCGTCGCGCAGCATGTACGCGCACAGATCGCGGGTCGCGGCGGTGGCGTAGATCGGCCCGGGATAGCCCGACCGGACCAGCACCGGCAGGTTGCCGGCGTGATCGAGATGGGCGTGGGTGAGCACCACGGCGTCGACGCTGGTCGCCGCGGCCGGCAGGATGGTGTTGCGGCGCCGGGTCTCGGCGCGTGGCCCCTGGAAGCTGCCGCAGTCGATCAGGATCGCCGAGATCGCGGTCTCGATCCGCAGCATCGATCCGGTCACCTCGCGCGCCGCGCCGAGAAACGTCAGCTTCATGCCGGGCTCCGATGCGAACGCCGTGCCGCGCCGGTGCGCCGATCAGCCCGGCGCACGCGGGAACCGCAGGGTGAACTTGGCCCCGCGCCCGGGCGCGGTGTCGAGGCGGACGGCGCCGCGGTGGCGGCTCATGGTGGCGAACACGTTGGACAGGCCGAGGCCGGTGCCGTCGGCGCCCTTGGTGGTGAAGAACGGCTCGAACACCCGGGCCTCGACCTCGCGGGTCATGCCGGGGCCGTCGTCCTCGACCTCGACCCAGGCGAACGCCTCGTCGCCGCCGACCCGCACCGTGATCCGCCCCCGCTCGCCGCAGGCGTCGACCGCGTTGACGATCAGGTTGACGATCGCGCCGATCGCCTCGTCGGACCGCGCCGGCACCTCGCCGACCTCGGCCAGCTCCTCGATCAGGCTGATCCCGGGGAGTGTGGTCAGGCGCGGCCGAACCAGCGCGACGCTCTCGCGCGCGATCGCCGCCAGCGCGACCCGCGCCACGATCGCCTCGGGATCGATCCGGCTGAACGCGCGCAGGCGGTCGATGGTCTCGACCCCGCGCTGCAGGATCCCGCGCATCGCGTCGATCGCGTCCGGCCGCGCCGCCCCGGCCCGGCGCAGCGCGCGGTCGACGATCTCGACGTGCAGGCCGAGCGGGTTGAGCAGGTTCTTGAGATCGTGGGCGATGCCGGCGGCCATCTGGCCGAGCGAGCGCAGCTGGTCGGTGCGGCGCAGGGTCTCCTCGGCGCGGCGGTGCTCGGCCCGCCCGGTCGCCTCGCGCAGCTCGCGCTCGACCGCCGGGACCAGCCGGGCCAGGCGGTCCTTGAGCACGAAGTCGTGGGCGCCGGCCCGCATCAGCTCGACGGCGATCTCCTCGCCGACCGTCCCCGACACCACGATGAACGGCAGGTCGGCGTGGGCGCGGACCTGGGCCAGCGCCGCCCGCGCGTCGAAGCCGGGCAGCGAGTAGTCGCACAGCACGACGTCCCATCGCTGGCCGAGCGCGGCGGTCAGCCCGCCGGCGTCGTCGACCCGCGTCCAGTCCGGCGCGAAGCCGCCGCGGCGCAGCTCGCGGACCACGACGAAGACGTCGTCCTCGCTGTCCTCGACGAACAGGACCCGCAGCGGCCGCGCCGTCACGTCACGGCCTCGCCGGCGCCACCTGGTTGACCAGCAGCCAGTACATGCCGAGCCGGCGCACCGCCTCGATGAACTCGGCGAAGTCGACCGGCTTGCGCACGTAGCTGTTGGCGCCGAGCGCGTAGCTCTTGACCAGGTCGTCGTCCTCCTTCGACGAGGTGAGCACGACCACCGGCACCAGCTTGGTCCGCGGGTCCTGGCGCATCCGCTCGAGCACCTGCAGCCCCGACAGCCGCGGCATGTTGAGATCGAGCAGGACGACCTGGGGCTGGACCGCGACGTCGCGGCCGGCGTGGGCGCCCTCGCCGAACAGCCACGCCAGCGCCTCGACGCCGTCGTGGGCGACCACGACCTCGTTGAGGATGTGGTTCTTGCGCAGGGCGCGCAGGGTCAGCGCCTCGTCGTCCGGGTTGTCCTCGACCAGCAGGATGATGCCCTGGCTCATGGGGTGTCCTCGGCGGCCAGCGTGAACAGGAAGGTCGCGCCGGCGCCGGGCGCCGACTCGGCCCAGATCCGACCGCCGTGACGCTGGATCGCCCGCGCCACCGTGGCCAGCCCGATGCCGGTGCCCTCGAACTCGCGCGCGGCGTGCAGCCGCTTGAACGGGGTGAACAGCGCCGACGCGTACTCGGGATCGAAGCCGACCCCGTCGTCGCGGACGAAGTAGGCCGCGCCGCGCCGCCCGACCTCGACGTGGGCGATCGCCCGCGGCCGCGAGAACTTCCACGCGTTGCCGAGCAGGTTGTCGAGGATCACCGCGATCAGCCGCGGATCGGCGTCGGCGCGCAGCGGCTCGTCGACGGTGAGCTCGACCCGGCGGTCGGGGTTGGCCTGGCGGAGCCGGCCATCCGCTTCCCGGACGAAGCGGGCCAGGTCGATCGGCTCGCGCGCGACCTGGGCGCGCGACAGCCGGGCCAGCGCCAGCAGATCGTCGATCAGGTGGCCCATGCGCTGGGCGGCGTTGCGAGCCCGGGCCAGGTAGTCGCGGCCGGTGTCGTCGAGGCGCTCGCCGTAATCCTCGATCAGCGCCTGGGCGAAGCCGTCGACGGTCCGCAGCGGCGCGCGCAGGTCGTGGGCGACCGAGTAGCTGAACGCCTCGAGCTCGCGCACCGCGGCCTGGGCCGCGGCGTGGGCGTCCTCGAGCTCGCGCCGGCGGCGGCGCTGCTCGGTCGAGTCGCGCACGAACGCGATCGTCACCCGCCGGTCGCCGAGCGCCATCGGGCTCAGCATGATCTCGACCGGCAGCGTGGTGCCGTCCTTGCGCACCGCCGACAGCTCGAGGGTCGACCCCATCGGGCGGGCGCGCGGGCTGCGCGCGTAGCCGTCGCGGTGGGCGGCGTGGGCGGTGCGCGCCTCGGGCGGCACCAGCAGCTCGATGGGCTGGCCGACCAGCTCGGCCTCGGCGAAGCCGGTCAGCCGCTGCAGCTCGGGGTTGGCGAGCAGGATCCGGCCGCCCTCGTCGACGACGAGCACGCCGTCAGGGGCGGCCTGGACCAGGAGGTGATAGGCCTCGTCCGCGAAGTCGACCGGCGGGTTCGCCACGTCGCGCGGTTATAGCAGGTCGCGACCGCCGCCGGACCACCAGCTTGCGCAGCTCCTCGGCCCACAGCACCACGCTGGCCGCCAGCCCGATCCCGACGACGATCTCGAGCTCGAACGGGACGGTGTAGAACAGCCGGTTGAGGGCGGGTACGAAGATCACCGCGACGTGGAGCAGGTTGCCGACCACCAGCCCACCGAGCAGCCAGCGGTTGCGCAGCAGCGCCCGGTCGAACGCCGACCGGTGATCGGAGCGGCAGTTGAGGACGTTGAACCACTCGCACACCACCAGCAGCGTGAACGCCTCGGACCGCGCCCTCGCCTCCGGCACGCCGGCGTCGAGCCGCCAGGCGAACCAGCCGAGCACCACCGCGACGATCAGCGGGGTCAAGAAGGCGAGGCGGCGCAGCATGGCCGCGGTCAGCAGCGGCTCGTCGACCGCCACCGGCGGGCGCTGCATCTCGTCGCCCTCGGGCGGCTCCATCACCAGGTTCACCGTGATCACGCCCTCGGTGACCAGGTTGTTCCACAGGATCTGCACCGCCACGAACGGGGCCGGCAGGCCGATCGCCATCGCCGCGATCAGCACGATGACCTCGGCCAGCGAGGTCGTGACCAGCAGGATCACCGCCTTCTTGATGTTGCCGTGGACGACCCGGCCCTCCTCTACCGCGGCGCCGATGGTCGCGAAGTTGTCGTCGGTGATGACGACCTTGGCGGCCTCCTTGGCGACGTCGGTGCCGGTGATCCCCATCGCCACCCCGACGTCGGCGCGGACCAGCGCCGGCGCGTCGTTGACGCCGTCGCCGGTCACCGCGACCACGTCGCCGCGCCGCTGACAGGCCGCGACCACGCGCAGCTTCTGGGCGGGATGGACGCGGGCGAACACCCGGACCCGATCGAGCGCCGCCTCGAGCGCGCGGTCGTCCATCGCGTCGAGCTCGCGGCCGTCGAGGGCGCGCTCGTGCTCGCCGGCGAGGCCGAGGCCGCGCGCGATGGCGAGCGCGGTCGCCTTGTGGTCGCCGGTGATCATCACCACGCGGATGCCGGCGCTGCGGCAGGCGGCGATCGCGCCGATCACCTCGTCGCGCGGCGGATCGATCTGGCCGACCAGGCCGAGCAAGGTGGCGCGGCCGCGGAACCCGGCCACCCCGGCGGTCCCGTCGATGCGGCCGCCGTCGATCGCCGCCACCGCCAGCACGCGCAGGGCGCGGGTCGCCATCTGCTCGGCGGCGGCGAGCGCGGCCGCGCGCACGGCGGGGTCGGCGATCAGGTCGATCACCACCTCGGGGGCGCCCTTCACGATCACCCGCGGGCCGGTCGCGGTGCGGTGCTGGGTGACCATGACCTTGGTCGCGGAATCGAACGGGATCTCGGCCTCGCGCGGCGCCCGCGCCCGCAGCGCGGCCGGCACCACGCCACCCTTGATCGCCACCGCGATCAGCGCCGCCTCGGTCGGATCGCCGGTGGCGCGCCAGCGCGTCGCGTCGCCGTCGGGCTCGATCAGCTCGGCGTCGCTGCACAGCACGCCGGCCTCGAGCAGGCGCACCAGCCCGGGCTCGGCGCTGGCGTCGACCGCGACGCCGTCGCGCTCGAACCGGCCGACCGGCGCGTAGCCGACCCCGGTGACCGCCAGCTCGCCGCCGCCCGGCACGTACACCGCCGCCACCGTCATCTCGTTGCGGGTCAGGGTGCCGGTCTTGTCGGTGCAGATCACCGTGATCGCGCCGAGGGTCTCGACCGCGCCCAGCCGGCGGATGATCGCCCGCCGCCGGGCCATGCGCTGGACGCCGACCGCCAAGCCGATCGTCATCGCCACCGGCAGGCCCTCGGGGATCATGCCGACCACCTGGCTGATGCCGATCATCGCGATGTCGACCAGCGGCATGCCGCGGGCGAGGCCGAGCGCGACCACCACCACCAGCACGACGGCGGCACCGACGGTGACCTGGCGGCCGAACCGCTCGACGCGGCGGGCGAGCGGGGTCGGCGGCGGCCGCGTGCCGGCGGCCAGCTCCGCGATCCGGCCGATCTCGGTGCGCGGGCCGGTCTCGACCACGACCGCGCGGGCCCGGCCGGCGGTGACGTGGGTGCCGGCGTGGACCACGCTCCGGCGGTCGGCGAGCGGGGTGTCGGCCGCGACCGGCCGGCGATCCTTCATCACCGGCACCGACTCGCCGGTGAGCGCCGCCTCGGCGGTCTGCAGCGAGGCGTCGTCGAGCAGGCGGGCGTCGGCCACCACCGCGTCGCCGGCGGCCAGCACCATCACGTCGCCGGGGACCACGGCGCGAGCGTCGATCGCCTGCTCGACGCCGTCGCGCACCACCCGCGCCCGCTGCGCGGTCATGCGCCGCAACGCGCTCAGCGCCTGCTCGGCCCGGCCCTCCTGGAACGCGCCGATCACCGCGTTGATCGTGACCACGACCAGGATGACCACGGCGTCGCTGACCTCGCCGAGCAGCGCCGCGATCGTCGCCGCGCCGATCAGCAGGTAGATGAGCGGGCTGGCCAGCTGTCCGACCAGCCGCGCCCACGCCGATCGCGGCGGCGCCTCGGGCAGCGCATTGGGTCCGACCGCGGCCAGCCGCGCGGTGGCCTGGGCGGTGGTCAACCCGCCCGCGCTCGCGTGGAGCGCCTCGAGCGCCGCGTCCGCGTCGAGCGCATGCCACTCCATGCCCCGCAACGTACTGCGATCCTCGTGCCGGTGTGGCCCGTGTTGCCGGGTACAGGGATTGCGCAAAGAGTGCGCGGAGCGGAAACCTCGGCGCAACTCGCGCGCCGCCGACCGATCGCGAACGCGCCTCGGGCGACGAACGTGCTGGCGTTTCTTGCGAGAGCCTCGGTAGAGTGAAGGCCTGTCGCGTCCAGCTGTCCTTGCCGTCTTCCTGGCCGCGCTGGCCGCCTGCTCCCCCTCGCCGGTCGGTGACGACCCCGAAGGTGGTGACGCCGGCGGCCGCGACGGTAGCCCCGATCGCGTGGACGCCCGCGTGATCACCCCCGATCGACACATCACGATCGACGGGCGCAAGGTGCTCGTCGACGGCGTCCCGATCGAGCTGCGCGGCGTGTGCTGGAGCCCGGTCGCGCGCGGCGCCCGGCCGCCCGCCGACTTCGCCGGGTTCGCCGACCGCGACATCGCGCTCATGCGCGCCGCCGGCATCAACGCCGTGCGCACCTACGACGCGATCACCGACCGCGCGGTGCTCGACAAGCTCGCCGCCAACGGGATCTACGTGCTGATGACGGTCTACGCCTGGGGCGGCGATCCCGAGGCGCGCGCGACCGAGCGGGTCGCCGCGGTGAAGGATCACCCGGCCATCCTCATGTGGCTGGTCGGCAACGAGTGGAACTACAACGGCCTGTACACCGGGGTCCCGTTCGTCGAGGCGCGCGATCGCCTGCAGCGGATCGCCGCCGCCATCCACGCCCTCGATCCCGGCCGGCCGGTCGCCACCATCTACGGCGAGCTGCCCAACCCCGACACCATCGCGGCGATGCCGGCGATCGACGCATGGGGCATCAACGTCTATCGCGGCATCACCCTCGGCGACCTGTTCACCCGCTGGGCCGAGCGGAGCCCGAAGCCGATGTTCGTGTCCGAGTACGGCGCCGACGCCTGGGACGCCCGCAACGGCGGGCGCGAGAACCTCACCGCCCAGGCCGACGCGACCCGGGCGCTGACCCAGGAGATCCTCGCCACCAGCACCGCGCGGCGCCCGAACGGCGTCACCCTCGGCGGCACGATCTTCTCGTGGTCCGACGAGTGGTGGAAAGACGAGAGCGGCAGCCCCAACGCCCACGACGTCGGCGGCATCGCGCCCGGCGGTGGGCCGCACCCCGATCAGACCTTCAACGAGGAGTGGTGGGGCGTGGTCGACATCGATCGCAACCCGCGCCCCGCTTACGACGCGCTCAAGGCGCTGTACGCCCCCTGAGCCCGGCGCCCGCCGCGGCTCACGGCCGCTCGAGGTACGCCGCGGTCGCCATGCCGCCGGCGGTGCACACGCCGACGATCGCGCGCCGCTTGCCGCGCCGGCCGAGCTCGAGCAGGGTCGAGCCGACGTAGCGGATGCCCGACATGCCGTAGGGATGGCCGAGGGCGACCGCGCCGCCGTTGACGTTGGTGATCTCCCACGGGGTCTGCAGCTCGGCCTGGTTGTACAGCGTGGTCACCGCGTAGGCCTCGTGGAGCTCCCACAGGTCGATGTCGGCCATGGCCAGCCGGTGGTGCTTCAGCAGCTTCTGGATCGCCGGCGCGATCGCGATGCTCATCTCCTCGGGCGCGACCCCGGCCAGCTGCATGCCGCGGAACAGGCCGAGGATCGGCAGGCCGCGCCGGGCCGCCACGTCGGCGTCCATCATGACCAGCGCGCCGGCGCCGTCGGACAGCTGCGACGCGTTGCCGGCGGTGGTGGTGCCGCCGGGGAACACCGGCTTGAGCGCGGCCAGGCCCTCGGCGGTGGTGTCGGGGCGCGGCCCCTCGTCGCGATCGAGGGTGACCTGCTCGTCGTGGCTCTGCTTGGTCGCCTTGTCGGTGACCTTCATCGTCGTGGTGAACGGGACGATCTCCTCGGCGTACTTGCCGGCCGCGGTCGCCGCCGCCACCCGCTGCTGGGTCTGCACGACGTAGGCGTCCTGGGCCTCGCGGCTGATGCCGTACTTCTTGGCCACGAAGTCGGCGGTCTGGTTCATCGTCCACCACACCGCCGGCATCCGCTGCTGCAGCGGCGCGTAGAAGAAGTTGTTCAGGTTCAGCGAGAACTGGACCAGGCTGATGCTCTCGACGCCGGCGGCGATCGCCACCGTCGCCTCGCCGGCCGCGATCCGGTTGGCGACGATCGACGCCGCGGTCAGGCCCGAGCCGCAGTAGCGGTTGACGGTGAGCCCCGGCACCGCGACCCCGAACCCGGCCTCGAGCGCGGCGTTGCGGCCGATGTTGTGGCCGGTCGCGCCCTCGGGCAGCCCGCACCCGACGACCACGTCCTCGATCTCGGCGGGGTCGACGCCGGCGCGCTGCACGGCGTGACGCAGCACGTGGGCGGTCAACGGGATGCCGTGGGTCTGGTTGAGCGCGCCGCGCTGGGCGCGCGCGATGCCGGTGCGGCAGTAGCCGACGACTGCGATGTCCTTCATCCCGGGATTGTGGCGCCAGGTCCCGCGCGCGGCACTCGCGCACGCGCGGATCCGGCGGCCCGCACCTCGTCCGCCGGCGCCGCCGCGACCGATTTCCGACGATGGCCGACGTGCGCCGTGCACGATGCCGCGGCGTTCGCCGTCGGTGCGATCGGCGGTACCGTTGGGCATGACGGCAGGCGAGGCGAAGCCCGGCGCAGCACGACCGTCGGAGGTGGCGGCGTACCTTCGCGCCCACAAGCAGGAGATCGGGCTGGCGTGGGAGGCCGACGTGACGGCCAACCTCGCC
>Ga0247822_10002789_pt1 | contig 11244 bp, 9 predicted proteins | sample 13C_Cellulose_Da_FD_192423 | JGI IMG/M metagenome (GOLD analysis project Ga0247822, IMG submission 192423) | Soil microbial communities from agricultural site in Penn Yan, New York, United States - 13C_Cellulose_Day30 | ecosystem: Environmental > Terrestrial > Soil > Agricultural land | place... | reverse complement strand
CTCGTCGCCGGGGAGGGCGGGGACGCGCGCGAGGCGCGAGGGATCGTCCTCGCCGGGCTCCGCGCCGAGCCAGCGGCGGAGCTGCGCCGTGACGAGCGCGGCCTCGCGCGGCGTGGCGACGGCGGAGAGCCAGCGCTCGAGCGGCTCGCCCGAGAGGAGCTCCCTCAGCGAGCTCGCCTCGCCGGCCTCGTGGATCGCCTCGAGTACCTCGCGCACGTCCTCGTCGAGCCGCCGCGCGATCCCGTCGAGCGGCGCATCGAGCAGCGCGGCGTCGGCGCAGCCGGCGAGCTGACGGCCGAGCTCCGGGAGGCTGGAATCGAGAGACATCGCGCGCGCCCGCGCTCATATCAGGACCGCGCGCCGAAGGCATGTCAGCGCCGGGGGCGGCGGCGGAGCCGGAGCATCAGCGCGGCGAGCGGGGCGAGGAGCAAGAGGCCCGATCCGCCTCGGCCCGGCGAGGCGGCGCAGGTGATGCCCGGCACCGTGCCGCGGTCCTCGTCGTCGATGCGATAGCGCGCCGAGTGGTCCTCGTCGCAGGCGGTGGCGCCGTCGTACTCGATGACGAGGATCTGATCGACGTGGTCGATCGTGGTGGTGCCGGAGGCGGCCTCGCCGGCGCACACGTCGTCGTCCCGGAGCTGGTCGACGGTGACGGCGGCCACCTCACCGCTCGCGTCGGTGAAGCCGCCGCGGGCGACGCTGCCGTTGCCGTTCCACAGGGTCGCCCCGTCATAGGTGCCCTTGACGGTCCCGATGTAGGCGACGTCGAGCGTGAGCAGGCCGTCCTGGACGTACTCCGCTTGGAACACCTGCTCTTCGGCGCTCGTCCGCACGATCAAGAACGTCCCGGTCACGCGCGGCACCGAGTCGCCCTCGTCCGCGCGGCCGTAGCCCGCGAGCGTGAGGTCGATGCGACCTTCGGCGCCTCGCACCACGGTGGCGGTGCCCTCGAAGCGCCTGCCGTCGCCGGTGGTGCAGCCGCCGGTGATGACCAGCGTCGTGCCGTCGTCCTCGACGCTCGGGCAGGTGCCGTCGCCGACCGTCACCTCGCCGTCGGCGACGCCGAGCGGCTCGTACGCCGGGATGTACACCGCGAGCGCGCTGGCGCTGTTGGCCCACGCGGCCACGTGCTCGGGGTTCTCGAGATCGGTCCCACCGGAGCAACCGGCCGAGAGGATGGAGACGAGGAGAAGTGAGCGAGCGCGCATGACGAACCTCCGTGCGGTGCCGGTACAGCAGGGTCCGGACCACCGCCGCTCGCGCCCGCAGCCGGCCTGGAGAGTGACAGAGGCTCACGCGGGTGCGTATCTTTTGCTCACACCTGGCTCGCGCCTTGCGATGCTGTTCTCCGAGGAGCCTCTCATGCGCCAGCTCGTGCCAGTCGCTCTCGTCTTTGCCGCGCTCGCCTCCGCCTGCAGCAGCTCGCACGTCTCGGTGCCGGACGGCTCGGTGGCCGACGCGAGCGTCGATGCGAGCACGTCGGACGCGGGCACCGCGTGTCCGGCGGACTTCCTCGCGGCCGAGGGCACGCCCTGCGCGGAGGAGGGCCGCTTCTGCGGCCGGTGCATCGACCCGTGCGGGTTCTGCAACATCCTCGAGTGCCGCGGAGGCGCCTGGGGCCGCCTCGAAGCGCCGCCGCCGCCGGGGGCGTGCGTGTCGTTCGAGTGCGGGCCGGACCGCCGCTGCGACGCCGTCACGCAGTACTGCGAGCGCGTGAACAGCGACGTCGGCGGCGAGCCCACCACCTATGCGTGCGAGCCCTACCCGGACGGCTGCTCGAGCTGCGACTGCCTGCCGGGCGACCGCTGCGAGGGCGACGCTGCGAGCGGCATCACGATCACGTACCTCGGCGGCTAACCACCTGCCCGTTCGCCCTGAGCCGCGGCGCGCGCAAAGCGCGCCGCGAGTCGAAGGGCGCGTGGCCGCAGCGTCCTTCGACTCGGCGCTGCGCGCCGGCTCAGGACGAACGGTGAAGGAGGTCCTGTCACAGGACCGTGCTCGCTCATCTCGCGCTCACCGCATCGCGGCGCCGCGCTCCTCCGCGCGCTCCCACATCCGCAGGTAGCCCTCGGCGGATCGGAAGAGCGGCTCGAGATCCTCGTCGGTCGCACCGCCGCGGCGCGCGTCCTCGATCAGCTCGGGCATCAGGCCGATGTGCGCCATGCCCTCGGTGTTGAAGTCGATCGTCCGCTCGCCGACCCGCGGCTCCGAGAACGTCACGTCGCCGGCGTACGAGTCGAAGGGGTAGGTGATCGGGTTCGACTGCGGCGTGCTGCAGCCGCTGCCTTCGCCGAAGCGCGGGCCCGGCGAGCCGGCGAAGCCGTTGAGATCGAAGCCGAAGCCCTCCGCGGGATAGCCGCCGGCGGCCGTGATCAGCGCGACCCGCTCGCGGAGCGAGCGCGTCATCGCGCCCGGGTCGTCGGGATCGGCGCAGCGACCGAGGCCTACCTTCGAGATCCCGCCGAGCGCGTAGAGGCGTCCGTCGTAGTGCAGCCCGTGCGTGCCCGCCGCCGGGTAGTCCGCCTCCTCGAGCATCTCGAACGCCCGCACGTACGAGCGGCGCGGGAGGTGATCGATCTCGAGGATCATCCCGCGCGACATGATCTCGCGGATCAACGTCTCGCCGATCGGCGTCAGCCCCGCGTTCTGGCAGTAGTCGCCCTCGAGCCGAGGCTCCTGGAGCTGCGAGAGGAAGGGCGAGAGCGTCCCGATCGGATCTTCCGCGAAGCCGCTCATGTCGTGCGGCGGCGGCGCGTCGTAGTCGTCGCGCGGCATGTTCAGCCCGCCGAAGGTCACGTCGCCGCGATCGAAGACGGTGGGGATCGCCGGGCACTCCTGCGTAAAGTTCGACCAGTGGCCGCTGTTGACGAAGTTGCCGAGCTCGATGATCGTGCGGTGACCGTCGCCGGCCGAGAACGCGTTGTCGTACTTGTGCACCGGGAAGAGCGCGCGCACGCCGAGGTCGTGGTAGCGGTCGAGCTGCTCTCGGACGTGAGCCTCGTCGCAGGCGGGATAGCCCTCGCGTTGCGTCGGGAAGCAGTTGAAGAGCGTCGAGGTCTCGATGCCGAGGACCACCGCGAGCTTCCCCTGTCCGATCACCTCGCGCGCCTCGGCCGGCGAGGTCACGATGCGGAACCAGCCTTCGCCTGCGCCGCCCTCCTGCGCGTCGATGTAGCGCTCCATCGCGTACGCCTCGGCGATCTCGCGATCGACGGCGACCATGTCGTTGCACGAGTAGCGGACGGGCTGCGCCTCGGTGCCGGTGACGAGCTCGCAGATGACGTGGTTGGTCGTCGCGTGCTGGACGATGAGGCGCAGGCCGCCCATGTAGGCGCGCTCGAGCCAGCGATAGTACTGCGTCTGGTGCGTCGAGCTGTCGTGGGCGCTCGGCCAGTCGGTGAACGCCGGATAGCCCTCGGTGTGGTGATTGAATTCCCGCAACCGTCCGCTGATGGCGGCGACCAAGAGGGCCTCGGTGTCGACGTCGTCGCCCTGATCGTAGCCGTAGCCCATCAAGTCCGCGCGGCCCTCGCGCCCGTGGAAGGGCGTGCAGTCGGGGAGCGCGTGCTCGACGCCGAGCCGGTGGAAGGGGGCGCCGTGGAAGATCCCGCCGCCGCCGAAGCCGAAGTTCGTGAGCAGGTGCGAGTGGGTGTCGACGATCCCGAAGAGCGATCCGTCGTCGAAGGTCCGCGGGGTCACCTCGCCTTCGGCGTCGAGGGTCAGCTCGGGGAACTCGCGGCAGTCGTTGACCGGGTAGAGCGCGATCACCCCGGCCGCGTCCGCGTCGGCGGTGAGGCCCGTCCGGGTGAGATAATGGCCGCTCTTGCGGTGGCGGAGCTGGAATCGCTCGGCATCGTGCGCCGACACCTCGAGCTCCCACTCGGCCGGCGACACGTAGCTGTCGTCGACGAGCAGGATGTCGGAGAGGAGCTCCTCCTCGCGCTCGAGCTGCCCCTCTTCCTCCGAGACGAGGTAGCGGCCCTCCTCGTCGTAGAAGAGGTACGTGCCGAGGTCCGCAGCCTTCAGGAAGAAGCGGGACGCCGAGTCGAGATCGCGGGCCGTGAACGCGAACGCGGCGCCGTCGGCCGAGCGCGTCAGCCAGCGGGTGTCGCTGCTCCCCGGCGTGGTCGCGTCGATCGCATAGCACCCGTTCGCGAAGGAGTGGATGCCGTCGTTCGAGGGAGGCAGCGGCCGCTCGACGGGGCTCTCGCAGGCGAGCGCGAGCGTGGCGAGTGAGAGGGCCAGCGAGGCGGTGCGGCGCTTCATGCTGCCCGACGGTATGCAATCGACGCGTGCGTGTCGATGGCGCGCTCATGGCGCCCGGCGCAGGCGCGGCTTCGTCTTCGGCGCGCCTTTCGGGAGCGGCTTGCCCTCGAGGTCCTGCCACGGGAAGACGGAGTGGGACGGATCACCGCCCTCGCGGAACGCGATCAACCCGAGCTGCTCGATGTCGCGCTCGACCATCTCCCACGCGTAGTCGAAGAGGGGGTTGTGCGCGTTGCCGAGCCGGTCGAAGACGCGCCTTCGCTCCTCGTACGAGAGACGGAGCCACGTGCGGAAGACCCGGCTCGAGCTCTCGTTCTCGACGCCGCGGTGGACGCAGTAGCAGTCCATGATCGTGAGCTCGGCCTCGGCGGGCTGCCAGCGGTGCGCCTCGTTCGTGTCGGCGACCTGCGCGTTCATCTCCCAGAAATAGTCGTGCACGCGCTCGTCGAGCCCCGTGAAGTCGAAGGGCTGAACGTAGTAGGCGGTGGGGAGCCGATCCGAGACCGTGTAGGTGTGGTTGGTGCGGCACTTCGGGCTCCACCGCGAGCCCTGGAAGCCGTCCACGTGGCAGGGGGCTTCGCGGTGGAGCGTGCCGGCTTCGACCCAGCGCTGATCGATGGTGAGGTAGGCGTGATAGTCCGCGTGGTGCGGGTTCACCGCGTGCTCGAAGTCCACGATGCGCTGGATCGTCCCTGCGAACTGCGCGAGCGCGCGCGGGACGCGGTACTCGTCGCAGCCCGGGAGCTTGATCGGCATGTCCAGGATGCGCGTCGCGCCCGGGCGCGCGAACGTCGCGAGCTCGCTCGCGTCGAGGGTGCCGAGCGAGGCCGGCCGGCGAGGTCGGGTGAACTCGTCGAGATCCCAGATCGAGTGGATGCCGCGGATCACCGGCTCGTCGCGGAGGGCGGGCGCGATCGCCGTCGGGCGAGCCGAGAGGAAGACCGGGCGCTCCGGATCGAAGATCGGCAGGTCGTAGTGCTTGCCGCGATACGAGAGGCGCTCGATCCCGAGGACTCCCTCAGACGACGCCATAGTCGTGGCCCCCTGCGATGCCTCGCTCGGCGAAGAAGCGCCGCGCCGCTTCGGCGTGGAGCGGGAACGCGAAGACGTCGTCGAGACCGCCCGCGCCGAAGACCAGGCCGCGCTCGCTCGTCTCGGCGTCGGGCGTGTACGGACCGAGCGACGCCACGTCGGTGGGCGCGGCGATGGAGAAGAGGAGAACTCGGTTCGGCCGCGGCTCGGTCGAGGTGAACCAGAACGGGACAAGCGTGCTCGCGTCGACGATCACCCCGGTCTCCTCCCGCACCTCGCGCGCGCCGCCCTCCTGCCAGGTCTCGTGCGCCTCGAGGAAGCCGCCGACGATCGCGAGCCGGCCGGCGCGAGGCTCGATCGCGCGGCGGACCACGAGGAGCCCCACGCGGTCTTCGCGCAGGACGGGGACGAGCACGACCGAGACGGGCGTCGGGTTCGCCCAGACCTGCGCCTTACAGCCGGCGCAGGAGCGCGGATAGCGATCCACCGACTGGTAGCGGGCGCCGCAGGAGGAGCAGAAGGTGTCGCGTGCGAGGGTCATCTCGAGGGTTCTCCCTGTGGATCGAGCGCGATGCGCTCGAGGACGTCGAGGTTGCCGAGCCGCGCGCCGTCCTCGGCGAAGCCGCCGGCGGCTCGGCGCGCGAAGTCGCGGAGCTGCGCGGCGTAGGGGTTCACGCGCTCGAACGAGAGCTCGTGCGCGGCGCCGCGCGGCGGGCGGTGCCGGAGCTCGCCGTCGCCCCGAGCGCCGAGCGTGCCGAGGAGCTCGAGCTCGCCGCCGTCGCCGGTGAGCGTCACCCGCGAGAGGGCGCGGTGGGTCACCGAGCACGACACGTGCGCCAGGACGCCGCTCTCGAAGGCGAGCGAGACCTCGGCCGCGCGGTCGGCGCCCTGCAAAGGCTCGCGGATCGCGGCGACGCGGGTGACCCGCGAGCTCGTGAAGAAGAGCGCCAGATCGATCGCGTGCGTTCCGAGCGCCGCGAGGCTCCAGAAGCGCGCCGCCTCGCCTCGCGCCCTCCATCCGCCCACGGCGGGATCGGGCCAGGCCCAGCGCGCGTGTACGGCGCGGAGCGTTCCCACGCGCGCGCCGAGCTCTGCACGCGCGAGGCGGTGGGCGGCGTGATGGCGCAGGTGATAGCCGACCGCGAGGTGGACGTTCGCCGCACGCGCGGCCTCGATCGCCGCCTCTCCGTCGCTCCGCGCGAGCGCGAGCGGCTTCTCGACGAGCACGTGGAGGCCGCGCTCGGCGGCGCGGATCGCCTGACTCGCGTGCAAGCCGTCCGGGGTCGCGAGGATCACCGCGTCGCACGCTTGCGCGTCGAGCAGCGCGCCGAGGCTCGCGAAGCGCGTCGCCGCGTCGAGCCCGAGCTCGCGACAGAAGGTATCCAGCTTGCTCGGATCGCGCCCGCACACCGCCGTGAGAGAGAGCGCCCCTTCGCCTGCGAGCTCGGTGAGCGCGCGCGCGTGGTGCCGGCCGGCGTCACCGGCCCCGACGAGCCCGAAGCGGAGCACGCGCGGAGAGTACCGCGAAGCGCGCGTTCGCAGATGCGAGTCTCTCGCGGGCGATCGTCAGCGAGCGCCGCGCGGGAAGCGTGGCTCGTCGTTGAGCGGGATGTACTCGACCTCGTCGCCCGGCACCTTGGGGAAGCGCGCGTCCTTCCAGTCGCGCGCGGCCTCTTCGATGCGTTCCTTCGAGCTCGAGACGAAGTTCCAGAAGATGAAGCGAGGGCCGATCGGCGCGCCGCCGACCATGACGAGGCGGGTTGGCGCGCTCGCCTCGAGGACCATCGACGCGCCCGATCGGAGGACCGCCATCGTGCGCGCCCCGACGATTGCGCCGCCGCAGCGCGCCTCCCCGGAGACGACGTAGACAGCGCGCTCCTCGTGCTCCTTCGGCACCTCGATGCGCGCGCCCGCGGCGAGCTCGGCCTCGACGTAGAAGAGCGGCGAGAAGATCGGCACCGGCGCGCTGAGGCCATAGGCGCTCCCGGCGAGCAGCCTCCCGCGCATGCCGGGCCCGTCGAGCTCGGGCAGCGTGTCGCTCGGGTGGTGCGAGAAGCTCGGCTCGCGCTCCTCGTGCTCTTCGGGCAGCGCGACCCAGAGCTGCAGCCCGTGCACGTGCGGCCCGCCCGGGCGCGCCTCGGCGGGCGTGCGCTCCGAGTGCGCGATGCCTCGGCCCGCGGTCATCCAGTTGATGGCGCCCGGCTCGATCACCTGCTCGGAGCCGAGGCTGTCGCGATGCAGGATCTGCCCCTCGAAGAGGTAGGTGACGGTGGCGAGGCCGATGTGCGGGTGAGGGCGCACGTCGAGGCCGGTGTCCGGCGCGAGCTCGGCCGGGCCCATGTGATCGAAGAAGATGAACGGCCCGACCATCCGCCGCGCGGGCGCGGGCAGCACGCGGCCGACGTCGAAGTTGCCGATGCTGCGCGGTCGCGCGGAGATCTCGAGCTCGATCGCCGGCTCGGTCGGCTCCTCGCTGCAGATCGGCTCGGGCGCTCGGGTCCAGCTCATGCCTTCTATCAATCACGCGGGGGCGGGCTGGGCAACCCGGCCATGATCGCGTCGCGCACCGCGCTTAGCTCGGCGTCGCGCAGCTCGCCGTCGTGAACGCCGAGGCGGCGCAAGAGGGGGGCGGTGCTCGGGAACTCGACTGCGGCGGCCCACCGCGCGCTCATCGGCCGCAGCACGCGCCTCTCGAGCGGGCGATCCCAGAGCGCCGCGATCTCGTCGCTCGTCCACACGCGATCGCTCGTGCGCCACACCCGAGCGCCCACCGCGAGGGCGCGATCGATCGAGCTTCCTCGGGTGCGCAGCGCGACGTCGGCGTGGAGCGCGAACGCGGTGCCCGCCCAGTAGACGCGCTGGTAGGCGCCGGTGCGGCCCATCTCGGCGGCCTCGACGGCGAGGGCGGCGCCGGTCCCGCGCCCGCGCGCTCCGCGGCTGAGGCCCTCGGCGAGCTCGGCCCACGCCTCGGCCGGCGTCTGTAGACCGGCGCGCGCGCGCAGCACCTCCTGGTAGTAGGTCGCGAGCCCCTCGTAGAGCCACGCGTCGCGCTGCCGCATCTGCGGGAGCTGGAGGTGGCTGAGCTCGTGCCAAGGGACCCAGCTCTGCGTGAGATCGTCCGCCGTCGAGGCGGTGCCCGCGAGGAAGGCGACCGACGGCCCACCTCCCCGGCGCACCATCCCGAAGTGGACGCCGGCGCCGGGCGCGGGGACCAGCACGATCAGCGCCCTGTCGACGGGGAAGCGCCCCTGCACGCCGCTGACTCCGTCGATCGTGCGGGCGAGCCAGCGCTCGATGCCGGCGTCGTCGACCGCCCAGTCATCGCCGAGGCGCACCGCGGTGAGCTCGACGCCGCGTCGGGTCATCGCCGTCGCCGAGAAGCGGCCGAGCGCGAGGAACGACGGTCGCTGAAACGCCGAGGCGCCGAGCCGATGCCAGCCGTGCTCGAGCGGCCACGGCACCGCCGCGCGCACGCCGTCCGGGAGCGCGAAGCGAAGGCTGGCGCCGCCGGGAGGGAGCGACGCAGGCCGAGCGAGCCACGCGCCCGCGGACAGGAAGACGGCGCCGTCGAAGCGGCCGGACATGCGCGAGGCGTCGAGCGCGGCGTCGAGATCCACGCGGTAGTCGATGCAGCTCCCCGGCGCGATCCCCGCGAGGTCGATCCGCCCGCCGGAGATCGAGAGCCGCCGGCCCGACGCGTCGCGCGCGTCGACGAGCGCGCGCCCCGCGGCCTCGACGCCGGGCACGAGCGCGGGCGGGGGCGCCCCCTCGAAGCAGACCTCCACGTCGAGCCTCGTGAGGGCCGCGTCGGCGCGCACCACGTAGCGCAGGCTCTCGCCGGTCGCGCGCGCGTCCCCCGGGACGATCAGCGCGGCGTAGAGCGCGAGGGGAGCGAGCCGTCGGAGCACGCGTCGAGCGTAGCCCGGATCGCGCAGCGCGAGCGGTCATCGCGCGCGGACCTGCGCGCAGCGCACCGGCGGAGCTGTCGGACCGGCAAATCTTGCGCGTGCGAGCGGTCGGCCCGGAGCGCGCGTCGCAGCGGCACGAGGTCTGCAGCCAGCGCTCACCGAGGAGAGAGGAGTTGAGCGATGACGCGACACTCGCGGATCATGGTGGCCGAGGACGACCCCGATCTGCGCGCAGCGATCGTGGCCGGGCTTCGCGCAGACGGGCACTCGGTGGTGGATGTGGGCGACGGCACCGAGGTGCAGTCGTACGTGCACGACTGCATGTTCCTCGACCTGCCGCGGCCGCGCATCGACGCGATCGTCGTCGACGTCTGCATGCCGCGCATGGACGGGCTCACGCTGCTCGCGTACCTGCGGGAGCTCGGATGGGACCTCTCGGTCGTGATCGTGACGGGCTACGCGACGAAGGAGATCACCGAGCTCGCGCGCGCCCTCGGCGCCTACGCCGTGCTCGGGAAGCCGCTCGAGCTCGAGGACCTGCAGCGCTCGGTCCGCGGCGCGCTCGCGTCGCGATCCTGCTGAGGGATCAGCGCGCGACGGCCTCTTCGACGACGCGCGAGAGGCGATCGAGGTCGATCGGCTTGTCGAGGAACGCGGTGGCTCCGAGGGCCGCCGCCTTTGCGCGGAGCGCGTCGTCGCCGAACGCGCTCATCAGCACGATCGGGATCGTCCATCCGCGGCTGCGCATGCTCTCGAGCAGCTGCAGGCCGGTCAGGCCGGGCATGCGGACGTCGGAGATGATGCAGTCGGGCGGCTCGTCCCGGCGCTCGAGCAAGATCGCTGCGCCGATGTGCTCGAGGACCGCACGCCCGTTGGGGACGGCGATGACCTCGTAACCGCGCGCGTGCAGGAGATCCGCGAGCGCAAAGCGCACGTCGTCGTCGTCCTCCGCCAAGAGCACGCGCGCGCGCCGCGAGGCGTCCTCCTTCGACGGCGAGCTGCGGCGCGCCCCCGACAAGAGCCAGCCCTGCTCTCGGTACTGCTTCAGCCGGTACTGCACCTTGCGGACCGAGATGCCCAAGAGCTGCGCGGCCGCCTTGATGTTGCCTGTCGCTTCGTACGTCTCGAGGATCGCGGCGCGCTCCACCTCGTCCATCGAGAGGCCCGCGAGCCCGCGGCTGAGATCCGCTTGCGGTCGCGAGAGGTGATCGGGCAAGTGAGCCACGAGGACGGTGTCGCCCGTCGCCATCGTCGACGCGTGCTGCGCCGCGTTCTGCACCTCGCGGACGTTGCCCGGCCAGTCGTGCGCGAGGAGCACGCGGAGCGCCGCGTCGCTCGTGGTCAGGGCGCGCCTGCCCTCGCGCGCGCGGCTCTCGTGGAGGAGCCACTCCCACAGGCGGAGCACGTCGCCCTTGCGCTCGCGGAGGGCAGGAACGCGGAGCGCGATCACCGCGAGGCGGAAGAAGAGGTCCGCCCGGAACTGGCCGCGGTGCATCGCCTCCGGAAGATCCCGATGCGTCGCGGCGATCACGCGCACGTCGACCTTCACGTGATCGGTGCCGCCGACCCTCTCGAAGGTGCGCTCCTGCAGCGCGCGCAGGAGCTTCACCTGGACGGCGAGCGGGAGGTCGCCGATCTCGTCGAGGAACAGGGTGCCTCCGTCGGCCAGCTCGAAGCGGCCCTCGCGCCGTGCGTGCGCCCCCGTGAACGCGCCACGCTCGTGCCCGAAGAGCTCCGACTCGAGCAGCGTGTCCGGCAGCGCGGCGCAGTTCACGGCGATGAAGGGGCCCGCGCGCCGGGTCGAGTGGCGATGGAGCGCGCGCGCGACGACCTCCTTTCCGGTCCCTGTCTCGCCAGTGATGATCACGGAGCTCTGCGTGCGTGCGGCCATCAGCACGGTGCGCCAGAGCTCGCACATCGCCGGCGTCGAGCCGACGATGCGCGAAGGGAGCTCGACGCTCTCGCCGCCTTGCCCGAACGACGCGACGATCGCCATCAAGGCAGCGTGATCGATCGGCGGCGAGACGACGCCGTCGAG
>Ga0247822_10002788_pt1 | contig 11244 bp, 8 predicted proteins | sample 13C_Cellulose_Da_FD_192423 | JGI IMG/M metagenome (GOLD analysis project Ga0247822, IMG submission 192423) | Soil microbial communities from agricultural site in Penn Yan, New York, United States - 13C_Cellulose_Day30 | ecosystem: Environmental > Terrestrial > Soil > Agricultural land | place... | reverse complement strand
TCGGCGCGGATGTCGATCGTCTCGGTGACGTTCAGCGACGCGTCCTTGCGGATCTGTACGTCGCTGACGAAGCGCGAGATGCGCTCTTCCGCATGCGCGGCGGTCGCCGCCAGCGCGACGAGGAGGGCAGGAACGGCCCGCCAGAGGATGCCCACGGCTAGGCCGCCGGGCGTTCGAACGACACTTTCGGAGCGCTTTGGATCGCCGGATCTTCATCCTGGTAGAACGGCTCTTCATTGAAGCCGAGCGGCTTGGAGATCAGGACCGGCGGGAAGCTCTGGACGCTGGTGTTCAGGTCGCGGACGGTCGCATTGTAGTAGCGGCGCGCGCTCTGCAGCTCGGCTTCGATGTTCGACAATTGCTGCTGCAGGTCGAGGAAGTTCGAATTGGCCTTGAGGTCGGGGTAGGCCTCCGCGATCACCATCAGCCGGCCGAGCAGGCCGGACATCTGGGCATCGGCCTGCGCAGTACCCTCAACGGTTGTCGCTCTGGTCGCATCCGCGCGGCGAGCGGTGACCTCATCCAGGACTTCGCGTTCGTGGGTCGCATAGCCCTTCACGGCTTCGACCAAATTCGGAATCAGGTCGGCACGGCGGCGAAGCTGCACGGTGATCCCGCTAAATCCTTCGCGCACCAGGGCGCGCAAGCGAACGAGGCGGTTGTAGATGGCAACCACCCACAACAGCAAAAGGACGATGACGCCAAGGACGATCCAGCCGGCGAGACCCATGAAAACCCCCGTTAATTGCCCAGAGGTTCACATAGGGGCTTACGGCTGTTCCCGCTAGAAGGCGGCGATTCCGGTAATTGCGCGACCCAGTATCAGGGCGTGCACGTCGTGCGTGCCCTCATAGGTGTTGACCGTTTCCAGGTTCGCGGCGTGGCGCATGACGCCAAATTCGGCGCTGATCCCGTTGCCACCATGCATGTCGCGGGCGATGCGTGCGATATCCAGCGCTTTCCCGCAATTATTGCGCTTCAGCAGGCTGATAGTTTCCGGGACCAGTGTCCCTTCGTCGAGACGACGTCCGACACGGAGAGCCGCCTGCAGGCCAAGCGTGATCTCGGTGATCATGTTGGCGAGCTTCAGTTGCACCAGCTGGTTCGCGGCGAGCGGCTTCCCGAACTGCTTGCGGTCGAGCGTGTATTGGCGAGCGGCGGCGTAGCAGGCCTCCGCGGCGCCCATCGAACCCCAGCCGATGCCGTAACGGGCGCGGTTGAGGCAGCCGAATGGACCTTTGAGGCCCTCGACGTTCGGCAACAACGCGTCCTCACCGACTTCGACATTGTCCATGACGATCTCACCGGTGATCGAGGCGCGGAGCGAAAGCTTCTCCTTCACCTTCGGCGCGCTGAGTCCCTGCATGCCCTTTTCGAGCACGAAGCCGCGGATTTTGCCGCCGTGGGCTTCCGACTTCGCCCAGACGACGAAAACCTCGGCGATCGGCGAGTTAGTGATCCACATCTTGGTGCCGCTGATGCGATAACCGCTGTCCGTCTTCACGGCCTTGGTGCGCATGCTGCCCGGGTCGGAGCCAGAATCAGGCTCAGTCAGGCCGAAGCAACCGACATATTCGCCGCGGGCCAGCTTGGGCAGATACTTCCGGCGCTGCTCTTCTGAGCCGTAAGCGTAGATCGGGTACATCACGAGGCTCGACTGGACCGAGCAGGCGGACCGATAGCCGCTGTCGACGCGCTCGACGGCGCGGGCGATCAGGCCGTAGCTGACATAGCCGAGGCCCGCTCCGCCATATTCCTCGGGTACCGTGGCGCCGAGCAGGCCAAGCTCGCCCATCTCGCTCATGATCGAGCGATCAAAGTCCTCTTCGAGGTACGCTTCCTTGACGCGCGGCTGCAGCTTTTCCTGCGCATATTGCTCGGCCGTATCCCGGACGAGGCGCTCCTCCTCCGTGAGCTGATGCTCGAGATCGTACGGATCCGCCCAGTCGAACGGGAGGATTGCGGGCTCAGGATGATGAGCGTCCGCCTTGGGAGAAGTGGCCACGTGAGAGTTCCTGCGATGAGAAGGTCGCGGCCTCTTACATTTCTCAGTCGGCCTTCGCCACCCCGCTGCCGTTGCCGCTCCCGCCAAAGCTCTGCTTGAGCGTCAGGCCGAAGCTGCGGTGACGGTTCCGCTCGCGCATTTCGTCGATCACTTCTTCGGCATCCGCACGGTTCGGGCGGAAGAGCGTGCGCTTCCGATTTCCGCTGGTGGCGAAGGCATTGTCGACGTCGAAGGTGATCGTCGTGCGCGGGGTCGGGCGAAATTCGAAGAAGGCGGTGCCGTACGGACCTCCGTTGAAGTTCGTGTCGAATTCGTCCGTGCGGTAGAAAGTGAAGCGCTTATAGTCGTTTACGACGAAGCCATAAGAGAACTTCCCAGCATCGCGGCGCACGTCGATCCGCCATTCCCAAGTCGGGAAATAGCCGCTGAACTTGCGCATTTCGCCAGAGATGGGGTCTTCGACGCGGGTGCGCTGGACGGTGCCCACGAACTTGGCGCGCAAACCGCTCCATAGGCTGCTGAGCGGGGCGTCGACTGTGATCTCTGCGAAGCTCCGCTTGCCGGTCCCAAGATTGCCCGGCGCATCGAAGGCGTTGCCTTCATCGTCGAAGACCAGAATGCGGTCCTGGAGCATGCTGATCCGGTCGTGGCCAAGCTCCAGCTTCACCACGCCGTCTCCGAGCAATGGGCGCTCGGCCAGCAGACGCAATTCCCAGGCGCGCTGCGGCTGGAGATTCTCGTTGCCGGCGTTCACGCGGTCGGTTGAAAGTTCGGCCACGCTGATGAAGTCGTAGAAGTCGAGCTGCGCGACGGTACGGCGAACGGACAAGCGCCCGTGCCAACCCTTGCCCGCTTGCCAGTCGATCGACAGGTTGGGCTTGAGAAACTTGAGGGTACGATCCGCCTCAGTGTCACCGCGGACCTTCAGGTTCGAGAACTCATAGTTCAGGCCGCCGTCCACACGGAGCTGTGGCGTGATGTTCCTGCCAAGGCTGACGTAAACTTCTCCGCGCTTTTCCTTCACGGTCGCGTCGTCGAGCGGAAGATCGATGCGGACACGCTCGCCGTCTTCATCGAACTCGAAATATTCGACTGTAGAGTCGAGCGTGTTGAGCGCTGCTTCCGCGCCCGCCTCGAAGGAGAAGCCGCCAAGGTTGGCGCGGGTCCAGCTCAGGCGCCCAATCGTCTCGTTGCGCTTGGCTTCGACATTCTGTTCGAAGCCGCCGATGACCGAGGCATTGTCCTCGATCAGGCCATCGCGAACGCGATAGATGTCGGAGTCATCTCGCTTCCGGCGCGTCGCGAGACCGACCAGCTTGATGGCACCACCGGCAAGCGGGCGAGTGACGTCACCGCCAAGCTCGATGAATGGATTGCGGTAGTGCTGATTGAGGGTGTCGTCGCGGACGCCATCCGCGGTCGTCACCCGATTATCCTGGTGAAGGTCGAAGCGGCTCGGCTGCCAGCGAGCGTTGAGGCGGTAGGCATTGTCGGAACCGCGCTCCAGCGCCCAGCTGCCGGCCAGATAGGGATCGCGGTTGAAGTAACTGTTGTGCTTGCGCCGGAATTCGATCTGCTCGCCCGTCTCGACGTCGACCAGCGTGTCCGTGCCTTCTTCGAGCTGCTTGTTGCGACCGGTTCCGGCCGACAGGTTGAACGTTGAAGGGCCGCGGCGAATGACGGTCGAGCCGGAGATGTCCGTGTTGATATAGCCGGTGTACCGGCGCGTAGCCGCGGCGGTGACGTTGCCGTCGATGCCGGATTCCGCGGACATGATGACATTCAGGACCTGGCTCTTGCCGGCATAGTCCGAGCCATAAAGGTCGCCCGGGCCAATCTCGACGCGAAGGACGCGCTGGGCGGGAATCCGGGCGAGGAGAACGTCGAGTGATTCCGCCTTCGAGCTCGGACGCGCACCATTGAAGACGACATTGCCGGCCGTGCCTGCGAAGCCTCGAACGTCGACCTGACCAAGGTCGGACTGCGTGGCGCCAAGATCGAGCTGGAAACCTGGAACACGCCGGGCGATGTCTAGCGCATTGCTCGGCGCATATTGCGTGAAATAAGACGCCTCGTAGCTCGCGACCCGCGAAGGCGTACCGCTGGCGGGAGCAGCCGCAGTGGACTGAGCATCGCTCGGGCTGGGTGTCTGCGCCATCGCAAGCTGTGGGCTCACGAAAGCCGTCATCGCAACGCCGCCGAACAAAACCGCCCTTACCATCCAAGTCCCCCTTGACGTGTGGACTGCGCGGCTAGGGGAGGTGCTGCGGGCGGGCGACGCGGGATCGATCAATCGACGAACGGTTCGACCAGCGCCGCTGGTTGGCTCACGGGTGGCTAGACGGACTGGCTGGTGACGCACTTCTCACACTCCACGGTCTTGAACGTGACCGGTGAGTGCCCCGCGCTTGTCAAAGCCGGCGGGGGTGGATCGTCAATTGATCGTCAAAAGCGTTTTTGGATCGCTCAGCCAGGCCTTGCGCGAAACCGGCGGCAGCCCTGCCTTGCCGCGCTCGACGTTCAATGCCGCGCGAAGCCGTTCGTCGGCCTGCAGAAGACGAGGATCTGCCTTGAGGCCTTGGTAGTAGGGATTGTTGAACAGCGACAAAGCGGGGATTGGCAGCAAGACCAGAGGTGCCTCGCGGGAAACTCTGTCCAGCATCCGCAGAGCTTCCTCGTTCCGTCCGGACACGGCTGAAATCTGGGCAAGATTGATGCGTTTGAAGGTGCCGCCCAGCCCCTGATCGGGAAGCTTTGCATTGCTTGACGTATATCTTGCCAGAAGCTGATCGGCTTCCGGTCCGCGTCCCGCATTGCGCATGGCCACTACGGTCGCCGGAATTGCGACTAGGTCGACGTCGATCTCGCCCGATTTGATCAGAGGTTTGGCCTGGTCGTACAGCCGGACGAGGACGTCGCCATGCCCTGACTGCAGAAGCAGTGTCGCCGAGGTCCACAGGCTCGATCGATCCCAATAGTGCCGGCCCATCATCGCGGCTTCCGTCGCCAGCTTCGTCCAGTCCGCACTGAGCAATGCCTGGGAGAAGGGGTCGTGCGACATAACGGCGGCCGCCTTTCGCCGTTCACCCAGATTGCTGAGCCCGCTGGCATAATTGAAGCGATTGTTCCGCTCGTCCGGCAGGCGATCGTAGAGCAGCTTCGAGTAGCGGTAATTGTCGAACGCGCGACTCTCGTTGTTGGCCATGCCCCGCAACAGGAGAAGTTTGGCCCGCTCATCGCTACTCAGTTGCAGGAACCGGCGAGCGACCCGCCGCGCTTCGACGTAGCGGCCGACGAAGATCAAGGCCCCGGCGTAATGTTCGTTGTTGATATACCAGAGCGGATCGATTTCCGTTGCCCGCCGATACTCGACCAGGCTCTCCGGGAACGCTGACCGCTGGCTCAGCGAGGTCGCCAGCCAACGGTGATAGTCTGCACGCTGAGGGCTAAGCTCGGCCGCCTTGCGGTAGTAAGGCTCCGAGCGCTTGTCCTGCAGATAGATGAAACCCATCGCCGCGTAGGCATCGCCAAGGTTCGGATCTAGCGCGATCGCCTTCTTCGCGAACTGCTGCGCCTCTGCACGGGCCTGATCGATCGGGAGGCGACCGTAAGACGTCGGATGGTCTGACCGGAGCATCAGCACCTGCGCCAGCTCCGCGTAAGGAGGGGCATATCCCGGATCGAGCCGGATTGCCTCGCGGAGAAGGCGGTCGGCCTCCGCCAGGGTCACTTCCCGCCGCTCGCGAACAAGCTGACGCGCCGCGAGGTAGCGATCGTACACCTCGGGACTGGTCGATTGATGAACCGGCCGATCGAAGGATCGGGACAAGCGCGCCGACACCGTCTTCGCAATCTCGCCCTGGACGGCGAAGATATCGCCGAGACGCCGCTCGTACCGCTCCGACCACATCTGAGCGCCATCCGAAACGCGCGTCAGGTTCACGATCACCAGGACGCGGTCGCCGGCAGTTCGCACACTTCCGTCAAGCAGATGGGTAATGCCCAGATTCCGGGCGATTTCTAGCGAGTTTGGACGTTCCGCGATTTCCTCTGCGGAAACGCGGCCGAGAACCCGGATGCGTTGTTCGTGCGACAGGAGGTTGAGGATTTCGTCCGATACGCCGCTGGCGAAGTAACTCTGGGTTCGCTGGCCGACTTCCTCGAAGGGGAGGATTGCTACGTTGGGGCTCGCCTCGGCCGCGGTTGATCGCCAGAAGAAGGCCGCGGCCGCCGCAATCAGTAGAACGCCGAGCAGGGCAGGGATCAGCCACCGCCTCTTACGCGAGGTTGATACCGCGCGAACGTCCGCGGTCACTGAGAGTGGCGCGGACTTCGCCGGCGCTTCGCTCAGCAATGCGCGGGTGTCGAACGACGGTTCGATATCCAGCTCGTCGCGAAGCCGCTTCTCAAGACGCTCGACTCGTCTGTGGGCAGCCGACCGATCGCCAAGCGCAATATCGGCTCGCGCGCCAATCTGGGCGGCGCGTTCGTCGAGAGGATCGATCCGTTCGAGCACGTCGGCAATACGCCGGGCCGAGGCGGCATCTCCGCCAGTCAGTGCCGTGTTGGCAGCCTCAAGGCTCTTCTGCCCGATTTGAGCCGAAACGCGGGTCCGCTCTCCGCGCAGCCATTCATCGAGCTCGGGCGTGACGTCGTCCAGATCGCCGAGAAGCGGCCACTGAATGTCCTGTAGCTGATCCGCGAGTTGGGATGGATCCGACGACCCGTAGAAGGCTCCGATATCGGTCCAGAGGCGCTTCGGACCGAGGTCGACGGACTCCCGGGTGGTCGTCAGGAGTCCGGATGCCCCGAGGTCGCGCAATTCGTACAGGGCCTGGCGGAGGCTCGCCTTCGCCTGCTCTTCTCCACGATCGCCCCACAAGAGATCGGTAAGCCGGGCTCGCGAAACCGGACTTTTGGACAGCGCAACGACGGCCAGTACGGCTCGCGTCTTGCGTGCCTTGGGCGTCAGGTCGTCACCAGTCTTGCTGGTCAGCCGCGTGGGTCCGAGCAGCGAAAGCGACGCTTCGCTGGCCCAGATATCCTGCTGGCTGCTCCCCTGATCGGCCATCGGGTGTAGTGCATAGCTATTACAGTCGCCATTGGCGAGATAGCGTCGCCGGTAGGTCTCAATTCACCTGCTGAATTTACCGTTTCGAAAGTGCAACGAGTGCATTACGGTGTTTCGCGGGAGGGTGCCCGATGGCCCTAACTCACAGAATCATAAGACTCCGCCAACTCACCGACGGCGACTCGGCGCTGCACGACCGGCTTCTCGATCGCGCCCACTTCACTCGGCAGAACGTGATCGACGCCACGGGCGTCGCTGCGCACCAGTTGCATAATTGGGTGTCGAGGAAATGGCTCACATTGTCGGGCGATCAGGCGCCCGGGAAGGGCAGGCGGCGTCTGTACACCGGTAGCGACACCGTCAGCGTTGCCCTGGGCCTCGAGTTGCAGCCGTTCGGCATGATGCAAGTGGCCGACATGCTGTCGCGCTCTCAGCAGGTCTCTCGCCGGGCACGGCGAATGCTGCTCGACCCGGCCTTCGAATGCGGCAGGACTTTTGCCGTCATTCCCTCTGCCGAGCGACAATGGAGCTACGTGCCCTTCGGTCCGGGAACCGCGCGTTCAGCGAATGACTTCCGCGCGGCAGTGATCCTCGATGTCGACCGAATCATCCTGGAGGTGCTGGAGAGGCTCGTGGCGCTTGCGAGGGGCGAGCATCTAAATCCGAAAGAAGCCTCGAACCGTCCTCAGGCATCAGGCGGCGAACTTGTCGCGGAAGATGTTGGCGACGAGTTTGTTTTCCGGTCAGGGACTTACAACGGACATTGAATTGTCTGTCGTAGCAAAGATGCTGGCGGATGGGGTGGGATTCGAACCCACGGTGAGCTTGCACCCACGGCGGTTTTCAAGACCGCTGCCTTAAACCACTCGGCCACCCATCCGCTGTTCAGCTAGCGCCGCTATCGCGTCTCAGGACGAACCGTGCAAGGCGTGGGGTGAACCCGGATGGCCTTCATAAAGGTTTCGTCTGTAGCCTCGCGTACTGGAGGGAGTGTCGAATTGCGGTTGATTGGTGCCTCGATAATAGCGGCCAGCGGAGCATTGGCTTGCGGTCCGGCGTCTGCGCAGGTCGATCCGCTTGCGGCATTGCCGTCGACAGCGCAGGCTCAGGCTGCTCCCAACTATACAGCATTGCAGCCGGTTCAGACCCAGAGTGCGCCGGTCCGGGTGTCATACGGCCAACCTACGGGCTTCGAAGCCTACAAGCTCTATCTCGCCGGGAGAGCGCGGAGCGAAGGCGTTCGCGAGACCACCATTCAAGCGAACGTGCCGGGTCTCCAACTCAGCCGCAGGGCGATGGAACTCGATCGCTCGCAGCCTGGAGGCCCTCCGAACAGCACCTACATTCCGCCGTTCGCACCCTATCGTGCAAAGCACGTGACGTCCGACCTGATCCGGCGAGGACAGGCACGTTACTCGTCGCTCTATTCAAGCATGTCGCAAGTGCAGGCGCGGTACGGCGTGGATCCCGGCGTACTGATGGCCATCTACGGTCATGAGACGAGCTACGGGACCGTTCTTGGCGGCTTCGACCTGCTCGAGGCGCTGTCCAGCCTGGCGTACGAGGGACGCCGAAGGGCAATGTTCGAGACCGAGTTCGTCGCTGCGTTGAAGCTCATCGACATGGGCGTCCCTCGCTGGAAGCTCAAAGGCAGCTACGCTGGAGCCACCGGCTATCCGCAATTCATGCCTTCCGTCGTTCTCCGGCTTCGCGCCGACGGCGACGGGGACGGTTATGGCGACATCTGGCGGAGCGAGGCCGACGGACTGGCTTCGATCGCGAACTATCTTCGGAATGCTGGCTGGAAACCGGGCATGGCATGGGGTGTCGCTGCGCGCGTTCCATCGACGTTCAATCGGGCGGCCGTGCGCTCCACTCTGCGGGCACCTCGCTGCGAACGCGTCTATGCACGTCACAGCCGCTGGCTCACCGTAGCCCAGTGGCGTGCACTAGGGGTCGTACCTTACGAGAACCGCTTGGCGCAAACGGATGTCGCAACACTCATTGAACCTGACGGGCCCAATGCCACGGCTTATCTGCTGACCGGCAACTACCGGGCGATCCTCGATTACAATTGTTCCAATTTCTACGCGCTTTCCGTCGGCTTGTTGGCCGATGCGATCATGCGGCGCTGAACCCTCTCGCGCGACGGGAATCGCGGCGATAGGAAGGTCTTTCAACCAGCTTAGCAGGACGAACCCCGAGTCGATGAAACGCGCCGTATTTCTTGCCACCGCCGCCGCTCTTCTCCTGACCACGACCGCTACCGCGAAGGCGCCGCCGTTCGAGACGCCGGCGCGGGTCGCCTATTTGATTGACCTGTCCTCGGGCGCGGTCCTGCTGTCCAAGGACGCCGACGTGCGCATGCCGCCGGCGTCAATGGCGAAGATGATGACGACCAACGTCGCGTTCGAACTGATCGACCGTGGCGAGTTGCCGCTCAACAAGATGTGCACGGTGCGCCCGGAGACTTGGCAGAAGTGGCATGGCCCGCAGGCCGGCTCGACCATGTTCTTGTCGCCCGGCGAGCAGGTCAGCGTCGAGAACCTCCTCCACGGCATCGTGACATTGTCGGGCAACGACGCCTCTGTAGTACTCGCCGAATGCATCGCGGGCACTGAAGAAGCCTTCGCCAATGTCATGAACGAGAATGCGAAGCGGCTTGGTCTGACCAACAGCCACTTCGGCAATTCCAATGGGTGGCCGGACGAGGGCCGCACCTACGTCACGGCGCGAGACCTCGCGACACTGGCGCGAGCGGAAGCGGAGAACCATCCGAAGCTCTACAAGCAGTTCTACAGCCAGACGAGCTTCACCTGGGGCAAAACGCTCGGGTCGGGGGCAGACATCACGCAGGCCAACCGCAATCCGCTTCTCGGTCGCGTTGCTGGTGCGGACGGCCTCAAGACGGGCCACACCGAAGAGGCGGGCTATGGGTTCACCGGATCCGCAGAGCAGAATGGGCGGCGCCTGATCATGGTCGTGGCTGGCCTCGGTAGCTTCAACCAGCGCATCGAGGAGTCGGTGCGACTGATGCAGTGGGGCTTCAATGCCTGGCAGTCCAAGCCGCTCTTCAAGAAGGACACAAACGTCGGCTCGGCAAAGGTGCAGCTCGGCAGCAGCAGCGAAGTCTCGCTTCTCGCGCCGCGTGATCTTGCCGTGACCGTTCCTGCGGGCGTTCTCTCTAAGACTGGCGCGATGAAGATCCGCTACCAGGGTCCGGTGAAGGCTCCAATCGACAAGGGCCAGCACATCGCTGACCTTGTCGTCGCCATGCCGGACGGCGAGCAGGTCATGCCGCTGGTCGCGGGTGAGGCGGTTGGCGAGGCCGGCTTCTTCGGCCGCGCGTGGATCGGTCTCAAGCAGCTCTTCGGGATGGCGTGAGCGCCAAGCCGCGCTTCATCACGCTCGAAGGCGGGGAGGGGGTCGGCAAGTCGACCCAGCTGAAGGCGCTCCACGAGGCATTGACCGCCCGCGGCATCGATTGCGTGGTGACCCGCGAGCCTGGCGGCAGTCAGTCGGCGGAAGCGATCCGCAACATGTTGCTGACGGGCGACGATGCGGGCCTTTCCGCCGAAGCGGAGGCTCTGCTGTTCGCAGCCGCGCGGGCTGACCATGTCGAAAAGACGATCAAGCCGGCGCTGATGGAAGGACGCTGGGTGCTCAGCGATCGCTTCCTCGATTCGTCGCTCGCTTATCAGGGTGGTGCTCTCGATCTCGGCATCGAGCGCGTCCGCGACCTTTATCGCTTCGGCTGCGGCGATTTCCTCCCGGATCGAACCCTCGTCCTGATGCTGGAGGGAATGGAAGGTACGGAGCGGGCGAGGGCGCGCGACACCGAAGGCTCGGACCGCATCGGCGGCCGCTCGGCCGACTATCATCGCAAGGTCGAGACCGCGTTCCGCACCATCGCGGCGACGGAGCCCGACCGCGTTCGCCTGATCAATGCGTCCGGATCGCCTGAGAATGTCACCGCCAAATTGATCGAAGCGCTGGCGGACCTGCTCACATGATCGTCGGTCAGGACCGTGCGGTCGAGCAGTTCGCCGGCGCATGGAAGCGAGGAGCCTTGCATCACGCCTGGTTGCTCGCAGGCCAGAGAGGCGTTGGAAAAGCGTCTTTCGCCCGCGAAGCCGCAACACGCGTGCTTGCGGAGGCCGCTGGACCC
>Ga0247822_10002787_pt1 | contig 11244 bp, 6 predicted proteins | sample 13C_Cellulose_Da_FD_192423 | JGI IMG/M metagenome (GOLD analysis project Ga0247822, IMG submission 192423) | Soil microbial communities from agricultural site in Penn Yan, New York, United States - 13C_Cellulose_Day30 | ecosystem: Environmental > Terrestrial > Soil > Agricultural land | place... | reverse complement strand
ACCAGTGCCGGAAACAAGCAACGCGGGGCAGGCTCCAGGAGCCTGCCCCGCGTCGAGACCAGCGAGATCGGAGCTGCTTACCAGCAGCCCGGCTCGCCCTCGGCCTTCACCGCCGCGTTCGGCGCAGCCGCCGGGGCGATGTAGATGCCGCACGACTGCTTCGTCGCCGAGTGCGTCGCGATGGCGCTCCAGCTCGCGGGGTTGCCGGCCGCCGGGGCCGGAGCAGTCACCACGACCTCGACGCCAGCGGACGGGGCGTAGATGTCCTGCGCGCCGGCCTTCAGCGCGGTCACGGTGCCGTTCCGGTTGGAGGAGGTGCCAGCCTTGTAGCGCAGCGAGTCGGCGAAGAACGCCTCCTGGGCCGTCGCCAGGTTCTTGAGGTCGGCCTTCATCGAGGCGACGTACGCCTTCTCCTTCGTGTTGGCGAACTTCGGAATCGCGATCGCGGCCAGGATGCCGATGATCACGACCACGATGAGCAGCTCGATGAGCGTGAAGCCCTTGCGGTTCGAAAGCATTGCGTAACTCCAGGTGGGGTGGGTGGTGGGACGGCGGTCTTTCGCCGTGGCTTGCAGCTCCAGCCGGCGCCGAGACAAGGCAGAGCCCGGGCCAGACGCGGTGCCGCAGCCGAACACTTTACGATTCAACGACTTACCGGGTAACAACTTCGTTCGGCCGACCGCGCCGCTGCAGCGATTTGCAGGATCCCTTGCAGAGTGCGAGAGGCGGTGACCTCACGCCGTCGGCGTCTCGTACCGCGCCAGCTTCCTATATAGAGTCGACGGGTCGATCCCCAGCACCTCCGCCGCGCGCGCCTTGTTCCCCCCCTCGCTCTGCAGCACCCACAGGATGTACGCCCGCTCGATCGCATCCAGCGTCGGGTTCGCCGGCGTGCGCTCCGCCACGAGCGGCTCCGACTTGCGCGTCGTGATCCGCTCCGGCAGCGCATCCACGTCGATCCGGTCGCCGCTCAGGATCACCGCGCGCTCGAGTGCGTTCTCGAGCTCGCGGACGTTGCCGGGCCACGCGTACGACTGCAGCACATCTAGCGCGTCGGCGGTCAGGTGCTTCACCGCTTCACCGCGCTGCGTGGCCGACCGTTGCAGGAAGTGCTCGACGAGCACGGGAATGTCGTCCGCGCGCTGCCGCAGCGGCGGCAGGTGCAGGGCGATGACGTTCAGGCGGTAGTACAGGTCCGAGCGGAAGCCGCCGCGTCGGATCTCCTCCTCGAGGTCGCGATTCGTGGCCGCGAGCAGCCGTGTGTCGATGGGCTGCGCCTCGGTGGCGCCGACCGGGATCACTTCGCGATGCTGGAGCACGCGCAGGAGCTTCACCTGCGTCGCCGGCGTCGTCTCACCGATCTCGTCGAGGAAGAACGTCCCCTTCCCCGCGGCGGTGAACAGTCCGCTCTTGTCCTTCACTGCGCCCGTGAAGGCGCCCTTCACATGCCCGAACAGCTCGCTCTCGAGAAGACTCTCGGGAAGCGCGCCGCAGTTGATGGAGAGGAAGGAGCCTTCGGTCCGCTGGGAGAGATCGTGGATGTAGCGCGCGATCACTTCCTTGCCCGTACCCGACTCGCCCTGGATGAGGACGGTCGATTCGGTCGGCGCGACGGTCTCGGCGAGGCGCAGCACCTCCAGCCATGCCTTGCTGCCGCCCACGGGACGCGACACCCCGTTGCCGCCACGACGCCGGATCTCCTGCTTCAGCGTCCGGTTCTCCGTGCGGAGGTTCCGGTGCTCTGCCGCGCGGCGGAGGATCGCCACCAGCTCGTCGTTCCGGAACGGCTTCTGGATGTAGTAGAACGCGCCCTCGTTCACCGCCTGCACCGCGGACTGCAGCGACGCCTGGGCGGTCATCAGCACCACCGGGAGGTCGGGGTCGTGCTGTCGGGCGGCGGACAGCACCTCGATGCCGGTCACCATCGGCATGCGCACGTCGGTGAGCACGATGTCCGGCGAATGCGTGGCGAGCGCCTCGATCCCGGCCCGGCCTCCCAGGGCGGTGTAGCAGTTGAAGCCTTCGTTGCGCAGCAGGATGCGCAGCGACTCGAGAATGCCCGCCTCGTCGTCGACGACGAGCACGCTGGGCCTGATGTCCGACTTGCTGGTCACTGGGAGATGGTGCTGAGTGTTCCGGATGGTACAGCTGCGGCCACCGCCTGCGTTCCGGCGCCGGTGTGTGCAGCGCGCGGCAGGACGACGGTGAAGCGGGTCCCCTTCGTCGGGGCGCTGTCCACCAGCACGTAGCCGCGGTGCGCCTCGATGGCACGGTGCACGACCGCGAGCCCGAGCCCGCTGCCGCCCGGGTTGGTGGTGAAGAAGGGATCGAAGAGCCGCTCGCGGATCTCCGGCGCGATACCGGCTCCGGTGTCGGTCACGTGGATGGCGATCGCCCCCGCCGCATGCCGAAAGGTCGTCGAGAGGCGCTCCGGCTGCGTGGCGGACGCCACGTCCACGGTGACGGTGCCGCCGGGCGGCGTGGCCTGCAGGGCATTGAGCACGAGGTTGAACACCGCGCGGTGCAGCAGGTCCTCGTCGCCCTCCACCTCCAGCGGCGCCGTGCCGTCGTCCACCGCAACCTGCACCTCGACGCCGTCCGCGCGATCGGGGTGCGCGGCGGCGAGCGTGGCCGCGTCGCGGGCGACACGCCCCAGATCGATCGTCTGCGTGCGCGCGACGCGGACGCGTGCGAAGTCCAGGAACTCGGTGAGCAGCCGCGACAGGCGATCGCTCTCGCGCAGCACGAGATTCGTGAGGGTGCGTCCGTCGTCCGACACCTGCGGCATGCGCGAGAGCTGCTCCACCGCGCTGCGGATGGATGCGAGCGGATTCTTGATCTCGTGCGCGAGCGAGGCGCTCAGCTCCGCCACCCCTTCGAGGCGCTCGGCGCGCAGCCGGAGCTGCTCCATCCGCTTGGAGTCGGAGATGTCCTGGAAGATGGCGGTCGCGGAGCGTGCGCCGGGTGAGCCGGCACGGTCGGGACGCTCGACGAACGTGGTGGTGATGCCGATCGGGTAGCGGCGCTCGCCGTCGACCACCATCGCCTCGCCGCGCGTGGTGCGGGTGCCCTGCTTCACCGTCTCGTCGAGGGCCCGCCCGAGGTCCGGGCTGGTGGCCGCCAGCACCGGAAGGATCGGGCGGCCGAAGTAGGCATCCAGCTTGAGCCCCAGCATCTGACCCGCGCTCGGGTTGGCGTACACCAGGCTGCCGGCGGCATCGATGGTCAGCACGCCTGCCCGGATGTTGTGGAGGATGTCCGCGGCCTCGAGGCGGGCGTGGCTGAGCTGGGCCGCCAGCTCCTCTCGCCCGGCGCCGGCCTCCCGCAGCTTGGCGCCGATCGAGGCGCTGCCCAGCGCCACGACGGCGATGATGACCAGCTGCAGCCAGACGGCGGAGCTGGGCGGATCGAGCTGGAGCCAGACGGCGTCGCCGACGTAGAGGGCGATCCCCAGCGCCGCGGTGAGGAGCCCTCCGCCCGTGGGGAGGAGGAGCGACGCGAGCGCGACGACCAGGATGTAGAGCGCCGAGAATTGCGAGGTCCCGCCGCCGGTGAGGTGGACGACGGTGGTCACCAGCACCATGTCGTACGCGGTCTGCAGGTAGCAGAACGACGTGCTCAGCGGCCGGCGGTATATTTCGGTGTACCAGATCGAGGCGAGCGTCCAGAGGGTCGTGATCGCGAAGGCGATCGAGGCCACGAGGAGCTTCGACTGGTCGGCATCCCGCTCCCACACCAGGACCGTCGCGAGCAGGATCGCGGTCACGAGCGAGGCGCGTCCCAGGTACACCCATCGCATGAGGCGACTGGGCTCCAGGAAGGCACGCAGCGCGACTTCGGTCGCGACGGGTGTGATGCGCAAGGCGGGGAGGGGGCGGAGGCTGCGGGCAACGGGCCGGCAGGCGGCCTGGTCTTGCAGAGTGCATGATCAGGCCAGCCAGGTGGTCTGGCATTCTGCGAGACTGCTGTCAGTTGGACGACCTGACCGATCGGGGGTTTCAGCTTGGTGGAACAGGGTGCGGAGCACGCGGTATCGGCCGGGAGCATCGTCCTGCGGCTGACGGCGGTCGTGGTGCTCGTGCTGCTCAACGGGTTCTTCGTCGCCGCGGAGTTCGCGCTGGTGGGCGTCCGGCGCAGCAGGATCGACCAGATGGCCGCCGAGGGGGATGCCGGCGCCAAGGTCGTGCAGGAGGCGCTGACCAACCTCGACCGCTACATCTCCGCGACCCAGCTCGGGATCACCCTCGCCTCGCTGGCGCTGGGCTGGATCGGCGAGCCGGCGCTCGCGGTCCTGATCGACCGCTTCCTCGCCGCGCTCGGGATGAGCGTCCCGGCCGGGGCCACGCACAGCGTGGCGGGGATCGCCGTCGCCTTCACCATCATCACGTTCCTCCACATCGTGTTCGGCGAGCTCGCGCCCAAGAGCATGGCGCTCGCCCTGCCGGAGCGGATGAGCAAGCTGGTGGCGAGGCCGCTCATCGCCTTCTCGTGGCTCGCGTCGCCCGGGATCTGGCTGTTGAACGGGGCCGCCAACCGCATCCTGCGCCGCTTCGGCATCGAGCCCGCGGGCGAGGGCGGGCACGTGCACTCGCCGGAGGAGCTGCGCCTCCTCGTCATGCAGGCGCGCGCGCACGGCACCCTCGACGAATCGGACAGCGCGATGCTCGCCGGCGTCTTCGACTTCCACGAGAAGCGGGCACGCGACGTCATGCGTCCGCGCACCGCGGTCGCGGGCCTCGACATCGAGTGCACCGAGGCGGAGATCTGGGAGGTGCTCCGGAGCGAGCGGTACTCGCGGTATCCGGTGTACGAGGAAAGCCTCGACAACGTCGTCGGGGTGTTCCTGGCGAAGGACTTCTGGCTGCGCGACCCCGCGGAGCCATTCGAACTGTCGCGGTTCGTGCGCGAGGCGCTGTACATCCCCGACACGCGCCCCGCGGAGCGCGCGCTCGACGATCTCCGGAAGACCCGCGCCCACCTGGCGGTGGTGCTCGACGAGTACGGCGGCACCGCGGGAATCCTGACGCTCGAGGATCTGGTGGAGGAAGTGATCGGCGACATCAACGACGAGTACGACGTCGCCGCCCGCGAGGCGTTCGAGTCGGACGGCGTGCTGGAGGTCGCGGGCTCGGTCTCGATCGTGGACGCGCGCTCGGACTTCCGGCTCACGATCCCGGACGGCGACTGGAGCACCCTTGGCGGCTACGCGTTCGCCCGCATCGGGCGGGTGCCGCGCATCGGCGACCGCGCCCCCTTCCCCGGCGGCGAGCTGGAAGTCGTCGCCATGGACGGCCGGCGCGTCGCGGCACTGCGGGTGCACAGGCGGGAGCAGGCCGGCGAAGCCTCCACACCGACGCCGGCGATCGTCCACGGCGAGCGATGAGCGTCGAGTGACCAGTCCTCCTCCTCCGACCCCGGAATCCGATGCCCTGATCGTGAACGATCGCATCGCGATCCCGCGGGGGGAGCTCGTGTTCCGTGCATCCCGCGCCGGCGGACCCGGGGGGCAGCACGTCAACACCTCGTCCACCCGGGTGGAGTTGCTCTGGGACTTCGCGCACTCCAGCGCGATCGACGACGAGATCCGCGCCCGCATCGTCGAGCGGCTCGGGGCACGTCTCGACAGCCGGGGGCAGCTCCGCGTCGTGGCGAGCAGTGCGCGGAGCCAGCACCAGAACCGCGAGGAGGCGGCGGCGAAGCTCGCGGAGCTCGTCCGTCAGGCACTCGTCGTCAGGAAACCCCGGCGCAGGACCCGGGTACCTCGTGGTGCGGTGGAAGAGCGGCTGAAGGAGAAGAAGCGGCGCTCGAACCGGAAGAGCGATCGGCGGAAGGATCGCTTCGACTAGCGCCGCCCCCGCGGGCGGCCCGAAGTGGCGGAACCCGCGTCCACGAGGTTAAGTCTCTGACGGACGCTGCATTGCGATCGTACCTTCCCCGGGAGCCTGCCCTCTGCGCCCCGGTCCAGCCGCCGGATCCGGGCATGTCGTTTGCCCGGTCACCGGCTGCGGCGGTGGTTCGAAGCGGCCGTCACCACGCTGTCCCCATCAACACCGCGGCCCCGCCGCGGGGGCATGGAATCATGACGTCATCCCTCCGTCGCGGCCTGGCCATCGCGCTGGCTGCCGGCCTTGCGGTGGTCGCCCTGCCGACCGTCGCGAGCGGGCAGTATTTCGGCCGCAACAAGGTCCAGTACGAGGACTTCGACTTCCGCATCCTGAAGGCGGAGCGCTTCGACTACTACTTCTATCCGGCCGAGTCGCTGGCGACGTCGGACATGGCGCGGGCGGGCGACCGCTGGTACACCCGCCTCTCGGACCTCTTCCGCCACACCTTCGACCGCAAGTCGATCGTGTTCTACGCCGACCACCCCGACTTCCAGCAGACGAACGTCGTCAGCGGGTCCATCGGCGAGGGCACCGGCGGCATCACGGAGAGCATCCGGACGCGCGTCGTCATGCCGCACACGGGCAGCTACTGGGACACCGACCACGTGCTCGGCCATGAGATCGTGCACGTGTTCCAGTACAACATCGCGGAGTCGGGCCCCGGCGGGATCAACCGGCTGGGCGCCCTGCCGCTGTGGCTGATCGAAGGCATGGCGGAGTACCTCTCGATCGGGCGCAACCACTCGCTGACGGCGATGTGGCTGCGCGACGCGATGCTCCGCGACGACCTGCCGACGATCGAGCAGCTCAACCGCGACCCCAAGTACTTCCCGTATCGCTACGGCCAGGCGCTCTGGGCATACATCGGCGGGCGGTACGGCGATCGCGCCGTGATCGACGTCTTCCGCACCTCGCTCCGCCTCGGTTGGGACCCGGCGATCCGCCGCGTCCTCGGGGTGAACAGCGACTCGCTGTCGAAGGACTGGATCGCCTCCATCAAGTCGCAGTACCATCCGTACGTCGCCGGGCGGACCGACCCGGACAGCGTCGGCCAGAACGTCATCCCGGTCTCGAAGCGGGGTGGCGACTACAACGTCTCGCCCATCCTGAGCCCGGATGGCAACCGCGTCGCGTTCTTCTCGAGCCGCAACCTGTTCGGGATCGACCTCGTGCTCGCCGACGCGAACACGGGCCGGGTGATCAAGACGCTCGCGGCGCCGACCACCGGCCGGCACATGGACGCGATCAGCTTCATCCAGTCGGCCGGCGACTTCTCGCCGGACGGCAGCCAGTTCGCGTTCATCGTCTTCTCCGACGGTGATCACGAGATCGACGTCCTCGACGTGAACTCCGGCGACGTCATCCGCCGCGTGAAGGTGCCGAACATCGGGGCCATGAACAGCCTCGCCTGGTCGCCCGACGGCCGCAGCATCGCCTTCTCTGGGGTCGTCGGCGGCATCAGCGACATCTACGTGTTCGACGTCCAGGCGGGAACCGTACGCCAGATGACGAACGACCGCTACGCCGACATGCACCCGACGTGGTCGCCCGACGGCAAGACGATCGCGTTCGCCAGCGACCGCGGCCCGACGACCAACTTCGAGACGATGGTGTACGGGAAGATGCAGCTCGCGACGGTCGACGTCGCCAGCGGGAACGTGCGCGTCTTCTCTCCGTTCCCCAACGCGCGCCACATCAATCCGCAGTACACGTCCGACGGACGGAGCCTCGTCTTCGTCGCGGACCCGGACGGCATCAGCAACATCTTCCGCATCGACCTCGCCAACGGCGCGGTCTCGCGGGTGACGAACGTCTCGACGGGGATCAGCGGCATCACCGACCTGTCGCCAGCGATCAGCGTGGCGCGCCGGACGGGGCGGCTGATGTTCAACGTCTTCGACAACCAGGGGCACGCGCTCGTCTCGCTCAACGCGGACCAGCTGACGGGGAGCCAGGTCGAGACCCCGGCCGCGCAGGTGGCGTCGGCCGCGATCCTGCCGCCCGGCGACCCGCCGGGACGGTCGCCGATCACGACGTACCTGAACGATCCGCTCACGGGGCTCTCGCTCGCCTCGGCCTTCACGATCGAGCCGTACCGGTCGCGGTTCGCGCTCGACGCGATCAGCCAGCCGTCGGTCGGGGTGACCGCGGGCGGCCCGTTCGGCACCGGCCTGGCCGGCGGCATCTCCGCGTACTTCGGCGACCAGCTCGGCAACCAGCTCATCGGCACCGCGGTGCAGGCGCAGGGCACGCTCAAGGACATCGGCGCCCAGGTGTTCTACCTGAACATGGAGGACCGCCTCAACTGGGGCGGGTCGGTGTCACACGTCCCGTATCTGTCGCTCTTCGCCGGGGTGACGGAGGAGAACGGGCTCTTCAACTACGATCTGTTCGTCCAGCGGCTCTACTACACGGAGGCGTCGGCGATCGCCCAGTATCCGTTCTCGTCGACGCGACGGGCAGAGTTCAGCCTCGCCGCGAACCGCATCGGGTACGACATCGAGATCCAGCGGACGACGTTCGATCCCTTGCGGGGCACGGTCGTCGGGCAGGAGATCCTGGATCGACCGACACCGGACCCGCTCTTCCTGACGCGTGCCAGCGCGGCATACGTCGCCGACTGGTCGTACTCCGCGTTCACGGGGCCGGTCCAGGGTGGCCGCTACCGGTTCGAGCTCACGCCGACGTTCGGCAGCCGGCAGCTCACCTCCGCGCTCGCCGACTACCGGCGGTACCACTTCTTCCGTCCCGTCTCGTTCGCCTGGCGGGCCCTGCACTACGGCAACTACGGCAAGGACGCAGAGGACTGGAACACCGAGACGGGATTCAGCTATCCGCTGTTCCTCGGCGAGGAGACGCTCATCCGTGGCTACTCGTACAACTCGTTCTCGAACCAGGAGTGCGTAGCGTCCGATCCGAACGGCACCGGCTGCCCGGTGATCTCGCGCCTCCTCGGCAGCCGCCTCGCCGTTTTCAACGCGGAGCTGCGCATCCCGCTCATCGGCACGCGTGAGTTCGGGCTGATCAACATCCCGTTCCTGCCGGTCGAGATGTCGCCGTTCTTCGACGCGGGCATCATGTGGACGAGCGACCAGCCGCCGCACCTCCAGAAGGACAGCAACGAACAGGTGCAGTGCAGCGACGCGGCGCGGACGTTCGGCGCCTGCGCGCAGCGCATCCCGGTGTTCAGCGCGGGCGTCGCGTTCCGGGTGAACCTGCTCGGCTACGCGGTGCTCCAGGCCTACGGGGCGAAGCCGTTCCAGCGCCCGACGAAGGACTGGGTGTGGGGCTTCGTGCTGGCGCCGGGGTGGTGAGTACGTGCCGGGTGTAGTTGCGCCACGGCCAGGGGGACGCAGATCACGCGGGTGTGGCTGATTGTGGCGGATCGCTCCATGCTCGGCGAGAGGGTCGGTGCGCAACGAGCCGGGAGCTGAACTTTGAAGCGACGGAACGGCCGCTCGGGAGAGATTCTCTCGCCGAGTGGCCGTTCTGGTTTTCTCAGAGCATCGGAAAGGCTTTCACCGCCAAGAACGCCAAGAGTGCCAAGAACTACCTGCCCGTCAGGCCGTTCTCCGTGCCCTCCGTGCTCTCCGTGTCTCCGTGGTGAAATCCTCGCAGTTCCCGCTGTTACCGGGCTCGTACCACCAAGGCTCTCTCACCGTGAGAGGAGCGATCCGCCGAGATGGCTGTGCCCATCCACGTCATCCGCGTCCGCCAAGCTCGTAGCGCGACGACCCCTTACTTCCCCCAATCGTACAGCGCCCGATACATCACGATGTTCCGCTGGACGATCCGGACGTAGTCGCGCGTCTCCACGTACGGGATCCGCTCGGCGAAGACTTCCGGATCGGTCACGCCGGCCTTCTTCGCCCAGCGCGTGACGCGCGAGGCACCGGCGTTGTAGGCGGCAAGGGCGCGCGTCAGGTCGTCGTGCCGGCGGAGGTCGCCGGCGAGATGCGTGGTCCCGAGGTCGAAGCTCACGGTCGGCTGCAGGAGCAGCGCATCGTCCCAGAGCGGATAATCCTTGCCGCGAGCGATCGACCGGCCGACCGGAGGCATGAGCTGCATCAGGCCACGGGCGCCGACGGGCGAGATCGCCCTGGGGTTGAAGCTCGACTCCTGCCGCACGAGTGCGGCGACGAGCGTCGGATCGAGACGGGTCTGCCGGGCAGCGGCGATCAGCGCATCGCGGTGCATCAACGGGTAGACCAGCCGGTAGGTGCGCGCATCCCGCGGAGCGCCCGCCGCGAGCGCCTTGAGCCCGAGGCTGATCGCGCGCGACGACTGGCCCAGCTCGAGGAACGCCGCGCCGGCAGCGAGCAGCGCATCGCGATCCTTCTCCACGCGCGCGAGCAGCGCATCACGCTCGTGTCCCACCTCCACGTCCATGCCCAGGGAGTCGAGCATGCGGATGCGCGCGATGCCGCTGTCCACCGCAGCCACGCGGGGCGGCGTGTCGTCCGCCGCCGAAGGCGTCCAGGGAGCCACGTCGAGCCGACGCGAGGCGAGCACCGCGTAGTACGATACCGGTGACTGCTGCATCACCTCACGCCATTGGGCCTGCGCCGCTGCCCTGTCCCCGAGCCGCGCGTAGGCGCGCCCCGCCCAGTAGCGGCTCGGCACCGCCTCTGCCGCATTGGGCCACCGGCGTGCCGCGGCCGTCCACTCGTTCGCGGCCGTGCGGGCGTCGCCCGCGATGTACGCGATCATCGCCGCCCGGAACGCCGCTTCGTCGGCACGCGCGCTGTTGGGATACTTCGTGACGAGCTCCCGCCATGCCGAGCGCGCCGCTGCGTCGCGCCCTTCGTCCGTCGCCAGGTCGGCGAGCAGGTACAGCGCCGAGGAGGCAGCCCACGCGTCGTTGCCGTGTCGCGACACGACGGCACGCAACGCCGTGCGGGCGGCACCGACATCGCCGGCACGGAGCAGCGCGCGGGCACGCTGGTACGCCGCGCGCCCGGCGAGCGACGAGGTGCCGCTCACCCGCGCATAGCGGTCGGCCGCGTCCTTCCAGCGGCCGAGCTGCGTCAGCGCCGTCGCGTAGTCGTAGGAATCCTGGTCCGTGAGGGTCACGCCGTCCGCCGCGGCGCGCCGATAGGCGTCCACCGTGCGTGCCGCGGTCCCGCGCCGCGTGGAGCTTCGCGCGATGCGCAGGTGCTCTGCCGGCGTGATCGGGGCGAAGGTCGAATCGACGATGACGATCGTCCGGCGCCACTCGTCGGCGTTCCTCGCACGCTCGAGCGTCTCGAACGCGACCGGTCGCATCGTCGCGAGCAGCGCCGTGTCGGCGCGCGCCGCGGCGACGCGAAGCCGAAGCGCCTGCGGACGCGCCTGCAGCGAGTCGTACAGGCGCGCCGCC
>Ga0247822_10002785_pt1 | contig 11250 bp, 11 predicted proteins | sample 13C_Cellulose_Da_FD_192423 | JGI IMG/M metagenome (GOLD analysis project Ga0247822, IMG submission 192423) | Soil microbial communities from agricultural site in Penn Yan, New York, United States - 13C_Cellulose_Day30 | ecosystem: Environmental > Terrestrial > Soil > Agricultural land | place... | reverse complement strand
GCAATGGTGCGGGCCATCGCCCAGTCGCCGGCGAGCGCATGGGCAAGCGCAAGATTCTGACGGACACGGGCATCGGCGCCGACTTGGCGCGCCGCAGAATCCAGCACAACGGCGGCATCATCCGGTCGCCCGGCGAGTGCCAGAGCAAGACCGTAGTCCGCCGGATCCAGCATTTCCTGCGCCGCATTGAGCAGGTTGATTGCGCTATTGTTCTTCCCCAGCGCGATGGTGACCAGCGCGAGCTTCAAAATGACCTGCGGCTGATTTGTGGAGAGCGCAAGCGAGTCCTGGAAAGCCGTTTCCGCCGAGGCGAAGCGCCCGGCAGCGAAATAGGCATTGCCCAGAATCGCGCGGAACATCGCGTCTTCCGGCTTGTGCTCGACGGCGCGCTCGGCGAGCAAAATCGCCGTCGAATGGTCACCGGCTTCAAGGGCGGCAAGGGCACGGCTCGCCAAACCAACGTTTTCAGAGCTGGCAGTAGCGCTTGCCGAGTTCGACCGATTGGCCATCGCTCCCGGGCTTGCGCAAGCGGAGATCATTCCGATCATCCCCAGCGCCGTCATCGCAGTCCCGATCTTCATTGCGGTGGCCATTGTCAGTCCCCTTCTAACGTCATGCCCTCTTTGCGAGGGGCGCCTTCTCGGCCATCGAGTCGAGCTCGGGCATCGATTCCAGCAGTTGGTCGAGTGCGTCGGTCACAATCTGCTGCGCCGAGCGGCCGCTGACCGCGCATGCTAGGCGAAGCTTGAGGTGGCGCTGCTTGTCGAGACGAAGCGTGAACGCGGCTTTCCCCTTGCTGCCCGGAGCGGAACGTGGGCGCGTGATTCGGCGCGGCTTCGGAGCGGCCACTAGCGGTTCCGGATCGTAGGTCATTACAGCCGGCTCTATCGGCTCGATCACTGGTGGCAGCTCGACGGTCTCGGCAACCGGAGCCTCGTCCTCGGTCAGGGCAAGCGCTGCAGCCAGAGGCTCTTCGCCAGCTTCGAAAACCTCGGCGGTCTCGTCCTCTTCCTCGCCTTCATCGCTGCAGTCCGTGAGCCGGTCGGCGATTTCAGCCTGCTGGTCATGCACAGGGGATCCGACTGGAGTCAGCCCTGCAAGCGGATTGCGGACCGGATGCGGCTGAATTTCCGCGCCGAACGCGTCATGGGATTCGTCGGCAGCTCCATCCGCCGGCTTCGGGGGCTCGAACCCCATGTCGTTCCAACCCAGATCTTCAAGACCCGAGCCCGATTGACCGAAACCTTGCGGGCGCATGGCCGGACGAGCCGCACCCTTGCGGGCCAACAGGCCGGAGGAGAGCGATGCGAATGCCTTGGGCTCGCCCATGGTCCGATACTCCTTACTGGCCCATCACGCGGCGGCCGAAGCCACCGACGGGACGCGGGCTCGCCGCGCTGATGCCTGGCGCCTGGTTCGGCGCGGCAAAAACGGTGCGGCGGAAATTCTTTTCGAGGCGGTCAGAAACATAATCCCACAGTTCGACGACCTCTTTGGCGGAGCGGCCATTGGGATCGACTTCCATCACCGTTCGGCCGTCGATCATGGAGGCAGCGAAATCGGTACGATGGTGAATGGTGACCGGAGCAACGGTGCCGTGCTGCGAAAGCGCAACGGCGGCTTCGTAGGTGATCTTCGCTTTCGGTGTTGCGGCGTTGACGACGAAAATCAGCGGCTTTCCGGCGCGGTCGCAAAGATCGACGGTCGCACCGACGGCACGGAGGTCGTGCGGGCTCGGACGAGTCGGAATGACGATCAGCTCGGCGACGGCGATGACGCTCTGGATGGCCATGGTGATCGCCGGCGGAGTGTCGATCACCGCTAGGCGAAAGCCCTGCTGGCGAAGAACCTCGAGATCGCTGGCAAGCCGGGCGACAGTCGTCTGCGCGAATGCCGGCATGTCCGCCTGTCGTTCGTTCCACCAGTCGGCGAGCGAGCCTTGCGGGTCGATGTCGATGAGGCAGACGGGACCTGCGCCCGCCAATTGCGCCTGCACCGCCAAGTGTCCGGACAAAGTCGTCTTGCCCGACCCGCCTTTCTGCGATGCCATAGCCAGAACGCGCATTCTCTTCCCCTCGCCCTAAATGGAACGGCTGATCAGACTGCCAACTGACCGCAAAGCCCCTAAATATTGGTTAATGCTGTCCCGACCTTGTTGATGGGCGACCCAGTGGATTAGCGTTGGTCCGACGGGAGAAGACGATGGGTTTGCGTGGACTGACAACGATGGCTGCAATCACGCTGCTCACGTTTGCGGCGCTTCCTGCGCAGGGGAGCGTGAAGGCGGGGATAGAGGCTTGGCAACGCGGCGATGCGGCGAAGGCCATTATGATCTGGCGGGACTTGGCTGAGAAGGGCGACAGCGACGCGGCCTTCAATCTTGGACAGGCATACCGGCTCGGGCGCGGAGTTGCGGCCGATAGCGCCCAAGCGAAGAAATGGTTCGAGGTTGCGGCCAAGGCCGGTCACGTCGATGCCCAAGTCAGTCTGGGACTTCTTCTGTTCGACAGCGGCTCTCGGCGTGAAGGCCTGGCGTGGCTCGGCCGAGCGGCCGAACGCGGGGAAGCGCGGGCCTTGCTGGTCGTCGGGACCGCCCTGTTCAATGGCGACGACCTGCAGCAGGATGCCGTGAAGGGATATGCTTACGTCAGCCGGGCCGCGGCCCAAGGCCTCCCGCCCGCTAAGGAAACCTTGACCGAAATGGACAAGGTTTTGCCACTGGCGCAGCGGCAGCGCGGCGTTGCGATGGCACAGGAAGCGGCCCGTGCCGGCAAGCCGGAAGCCAAAGCGCCCACCAAGACCGCCGCGAAGCCGAAAGTCGATGCGCCCGCAACCGTGAAGGCTGAAGCAACGGTCGTTGCTTCAGCGCGAGGCGTCTGGCGGATCCAGCTTGGCGCTTTTTCAAGCAAGGCTAATGCGCAATCCCTCTTCGCAAAGCTTCAGGGCAAGCTCGGCGGAGCGCAGGCTTATTATGTACCAGTCGGAGCGATGACCCGGCTGCAGGCGGGGCCGTTTGAAAGTCGTGCAACGGCCAGCGCCGCTTGTGCCCAGCTGAAACCCCAGCCCTGCTTCGCCGTAGAAGCGCGCTAGCCCACGACCCAGTCGCGGCGCGAAATTCCTTGCGCCCAGAGCAATGCGTCCAGCCCGTGATTGTCGAGGCGCGCGTTAGCGAATGAGGCGAGCAACGGCTTGGCTCGAAACGCGACGCCAAGGCCCGCAGCCTGGATCATTGGAAGGTCGTTGGCGCCGTCGCCAATTGCGAGCACGTCATCGCTGGAGAGACCGAGGCGCATCTGCTCCTCGACGAGCGCGGTCTTCTTCGCATCCGAACCGACGATCGGGCCTTTGGTTTTGCCCGTCAATCTACCGGCTTCACGTGCGAGCGTATTGGCGCGAAAGTCGTGAAAGCCCAGGGCTGCGGCAATGGGCTCGACGAAATCCAGGAAACCACCCGACACCAGCATGGTGTGCGCGCCGCGGGTCCGCATCGTGCGAACCAGCGTCGCAGCACCGGGGCTCGGGCGAATCCTTTCGGCAAGACACTGGCCGAGTACGGCCACTTCAAGCCCGGCCAAGAGCGCGACTCGCTCGGCCAGCGCTGGCGCGAATTCCAATTCTCCGCGCATCGCCCGTTCGGTGATAGCGGCCACCTCCCGCTTGAAGCCAGCGTAGTCCGCCAGCTCGTCAATGCATTCCTGACCGATCATGGTTGAATCCATGTCGGCAACGAGCAATCGTTTTGCGCGATGGTCGGCCTCTTGGACCACGACGTCGCAGCCGTTCCAGCACTCCAGCGCCGTCCGCGCGGCGGGAATCTCCGGAATTGCCAAGTCAACCGAGTCGCCCTCGTCGACCCAGGCATGGAACGCCGCGCCGGGAACGCGCTCGAGCGCTTCGGCGAGCAGCCTGTCATCGAGCCTTCCGGCTGCTATCAGCGTGGCAATGAGCAAGTCGCGCCCTCCTCTAATCGTCATCGCCGGTCCGACCGCGAGCGGCAAGAGCGCGCTGGCCCTGGAGTGTGCCAAGGCCATCGGCGGGTCGATTCTCAACGCCGATGCCAGTCAGCTCTATTCCGACATTCCAATCCTTTCCGCCGCCCCCTCGAAGGAAGAACGGGCTGCGGCGGACCACCGACTCTATGCAATCCGCAGTGGCGCAGAGCCGTTTTCCGCCGCGGAATGGGCGAGTCTGGCCCGAGATGAGATTTCGAGCGTCCACGCGTTCGGCGGGACGCCGATACTCGTTGGTGGGACCGGCCTGTACTTGCGCACCTTGCTCGACGGGATTGCACCCGTCCCGCCGATCGACCCGAAAGTCCGGGCCGAAGTCCGATCAACGAAGGTCGCGGAAAATCGCGAAGCGCTTGCCGCGCTCGACCCAGAAGCGGCGGAACGGCTGGGGCCCGCCGATACGGCACGCATTGCCCGGGCCCTCGAGGTCGTCCGCTCGACGGGTCGCAAGCTGAGGGACTGGCACGCGATGAAGACTGGCGGGATCGGTGGTGACGTGTCCCTCCGGCCGATCGTGCTCACTCCGCCCCGCGACTGGCTGTACGCCCGCTGCGATGCGCGGTTCAAGGCGATGATCGAGCTCGGCGCCATAGCAGAAGTCGAGGCTTTGCTTGCGAAGAACCTCGATCCCGAATTGCCGGTGATGCGCGCCATCGGCATTCCAGAGATCGCCGCTTTTCTTCGTGATGAGAAGGATGGAGAGGCGATGATATCTGAAGGACAGCAAGCGACGCGCCGCTACGCCAAGCGCCAATATACATGGTTCAAGCATCAGCCTCCGCCCGAATGGCCGCCCTTTTCCGAACCGCTCGATAGTCCGAATGCGATGGCACGCGCGCTGGAGTTGCTTGGGGCCGGACGGTAGGAAGCGAATATGAAACGCCTGACCGACGCCGACATCGATCCCACGCCACTTGCGGGCAAGAGAGTGGCGATCCTCGGTTATGGCAATCAGGGTCGCGCGCAGGCTCGAAACCTGAAGGACAGCGCTATCGACGTAGTCGTGGGGCTACGCGAAGGCTCGTCGAGCGCAGCTCAAGTCCTGGCCGATGGTCTTTATCCTGAACCTCTGAGCTCAGCTGTCTCGAGCGCGGATGTGATCATGATGCTCGCTCCGGACGAGGCGATGGCCGGGCTTTACGGGCAGATTGAGCCGGAAATCCGCCACGGCGCTGCTCTCGGATTCAGTCACGGCCTCGCGATCCATTTCGCCTTCGTGCGACCTCGCGACGACCTCGACGTTTTCCTTGTCGCGCCAAAGGGACCCGGCACAGCACTTCGCTCCCTATATGAGGAGCGCAAGGGAATGATCGCGCTCTGGGCCGTCGCCGAGGATCGAAGCGGCGCGGCAAGAGGGATCGCCCTCGCCTACGGCCGCGCCATCGGCTGCGGCCGGGCGGGTCTGATCGAATCAAGCTTCGCCGAGGAATGCGAGGCCGATCTCTTCAACGAAGGCGCCGTCGTTTGGGGTGCCGTTCCTGAATTGCTCGTTGCAGGCTTCGACACCCTAGTGGAAGCCGGCGTCACTCCCGAAGTCGCATATCTCGAGTGCGTGGGAGAATTGAAGCTCATCGCAGACTTGGTGGAGGCGCGCGGGATCGCCGGCATGCGTGAGGCGATCAGCAATACCGCGGAACTTGGGGCAGTGCTTGGCGGTCCAAAGGTCATTGACGACGATGTCAGGGCTCGAATGCGGCAAGTTCTGGCGAGCGTCCGAAACGGCAGCTTCGCCGCTGCACTGCGCGACGAGGAAGCGAGCGGCTACCCAATCCTCAAGGATGCTCGCGAGAAGGCGCGCTCAGGCAAGCTCGAAGCCGCGCGGCGATCGCTCTTTCCAGGTTAAGCCACGATATCGTGATCGAGACCCGGTCTGTCCCCCATGCTCGCGCGCTCGACGTAGGCGCGCTGCAGTTTCCGGTGCGCTTCCGCGGCTGAAGGGTCACTCGCCTCTTCCGCGAGTTTCTCCTCCTCTGCCGCCCGACGCACGAAATAGATGCGATCCTGCTCGCTCATACGCACCTCCCGCAATAATTACGGATGTATCACGAATTTCCTCACGTGTCCTCAACACAGGTTGGCAAATGCCCTGCGGAATGTTCGCCAGCGGCTACCGCCGGCCAAACAATTTCTCGATGTCTACGTGAGCGAGCTTCACCCACGTGGGCCGCCCATGATTACATTGTCCGCTGTGCGGAGTAACCTCCATTTCGCGGAGTAGTGCGTTCATCTCGGCGACCGAGAGAATCCTTCCTGCCCGGACTGAACCATGACAAGCCATCGTCGCCGCGACATGATCCAGCCGGTCGCGTAGCGCCAGGGCCGTGCCGAGCTCGGCCAATTCAGCCGCAAGATCAGCAAGCAAGCCGCGCACGTCCGTCGTTCCCAGAGGCGACGGGGTTGCCCGGACAAGCATTGCGCTGGGGCCGAACCGCTCCATCTCCATGCCCAATTGCTCAAGTTCGGACGCGGCCGCTTCCAGGCGGTCGCATTCCGGCTCTTCCAGCTCGACAACGTCCGGAATAAGAAGTGCCTGCGAGGCTACCTTCCCCTCCGCACCCGCGCGCCGCATCCGCTCGAGCACCAGTCGCTCGTGCGCAGCGTGCTGATCGACGATTACGAGCCCGTCCTCAGCTTCGGCAACGATATAAGTTGCGGCGACCTGGCCGCGCGCAACACCGAGCGGATAGTTTGTATCCGTTGGGGCAATCGGGGCAGCCGGCGCCGCACGGCCCTGCGGAAGAAAGTCAGGCCGGCTCTCGGCGACCAGCGTTGCGTTGGACTGGGTCGCAGCGGGCTCGTCCCAGAACCTGTTTGCCGCAGACGGGGTCATCACCCGGGCGGCGGGCTCAGCCTGCCAGTTGGCCTGGGCCGCGAATTGCTCACGCGCTGCGCTCCGGTGACCCGCTTCGTCGAGCGCCGAACGGAGTCCGCCGACGATCAACCCGCGAACCGCCGACGGATCGCGGAAGCGCACCTCGGTCTTGGCTGGGTGGACGTTGATGTCCACCTCCTCGGTCGGCACCTCTACGAACAAAGCAGCTACCGGATGCCGGTCGCGGGCGAGCAGGTCACGATAGGCTGCACGAAGGGCCCCGACGAGCAGCCGATCCTTCACCGGGCGCGAATTCACGAACAGAAATTGCTGGTCGGCCATTCCACGGTTGAAAGTCGGCAGGCTGGTCACTCCAGTCAGCCGCAGGCCGTCTCGCGTGCAATCGATGCCCAACCCGTGGCGATCGAGCTCGTGACTGAGCAGGACGGCAACCCGCGCTGGTCCGTCTGAGGGCTGCACCGACAGGATCCTTCGGCCGTCATGCTCCAGCGTGAAGGCCACGTCAGGACGTGCCATAGCAAGGCGCTTTACCACATCGAGGCACGCGGCATATTCGGAGCGAGGGCTGCGCAGGAACTTTCGCCGGGCCGGCACCTTCTCGAACAAGCCTTCCACCCGAACCCGAGTCCCCGGCGGGATCGAGGCCGGCCCCTCCCCTGCTACCGCACCGTGATCTATTGCCAGGCGCCAGCCGTCCGAGCCGCGCTCCCGGCTCTCAAGGGTGAAACGAGAGACACTGGCGATGGACGGCAAGGCTTCGCCCCGAAAGCCGAAGCTGGTCACCCGATCAATCGTGTCGTCCGGCAATTTGGAGGTCGCATGTCGCTCGAGCGCCAGGCGCATGTCGTCCGGGCTCATTCCCAATCCGTCGTCAGTGACCTCCACCAGGTCCAGCCCGCCCGCGGCTAGACGAACCGCGACCGCCGAGGCCCCCGCATCGAGGGCGTTTTCAACGAGTTCCTTGAGCGCGCTCGCAGGCCGTTCAACCACCTCGCCGGCGGCGATTCGATTGACCAGTTCCAATGGCAGCCTTCTTATTGACATGACTTGTTTCCTAGCCCAATCGAAGGCCGCCCGCGAAGCGCTGATTTTTCCAGAAAATTCAGATGCCTTTCATCGGGAACGGATTAATCCGCGGTAAAGGGGAGGCGCCGCGCTGGACGCTCTCCCGACCCCGCGAGTACGAGGGCAAAACGCGAATGTTTTGGAACCGCTGGTTCAAATGGATGTCCCACGACATGGCGATCGACCTGGGGACCGCCAATACTCTGGTATACGTCCGCGGCCGCGGCGTTGTCCTCAACGAACCGTCGGTCGTCGCGATCGAGACAATTCGGGGCGAAAAGAGGGTCAAGGCCGTCGGTGACGACGCCAAGCTGATGATGGGCAAGACCCCCGACCAGATCGAGGCGATCCGTCCGCTTCGAGACGGCGTGATCGCCGACATCGACGTCGCCGAGCAGATGATCAAGCACTTCATCCACAAGGTTCATGGCGGCAAGATGCGCGCCTGGCGCTTTCCGGAAATCGTGATCTGCGTCCCCTCAGGCTCGACCAGCGTCGAGCGCCGCGCCATCCGCGACGCCGCGTCGAACGCAGGCGCGAGCCAAGTGTATCTGATCGAGGAGCCCATGGCCGCTGCTATCGGCGCCGATATGCCGGTCACCGAGCCGGTCGGATCGATGGTTGTCGACATCGGCGGCGGAACGACGGAAGTTGCCGTGCTGTCGCTTCGCGGCCTTGCCTACACGACTTCAGTCCGCGTTGGGGGCGACAAGATGGACGAAGCGATTTCTTCCTACGTCCGCCGCAACCATAACCTGCTAATCGGGGAAGCCACGGCGGAGCGCATCAAGAAGGAAGTCGGAATTGCGAAGCCGCCCGCTGATGGCATTGGCCAGACTGTGCACATCAAAGGCCGAGACCTCGTGAACGGTGTCCCCAAGGAAATCACGATCAATCAGGGCCAGATTGCCGAGGCCCTGTCAGAGCCGGTGGGCACGATCGTCGAAGGCGTGCGGATTGCGCTTGAGAATACCGCGCCCGAGCTTGCCGCCGACATCTGCGATCAGGGCATCGTCCTGACGGGCGGCGGGGCATTGCTCGAAGGGCTCGACGAGGTTCTTCGCGACGAAACAGGACTGCCGGTGACGGTGGCCGAAGATCCGCTGACTTGCGTCGCGCTCGGCACTGGTAGGGCGCTGGAGGAAGAACAGTTCCGCGGCGTCCTGCAGACAGCCTGAGGTAGCGAGGTATGGCGGCGCCGGCGGGTCCTCGGCCGGGCTGGTCGAGACGTGCGCAATATAGCCTTTTCTTCGGCTTCTTGGCGGCGGTTGCCAGCCTGATCGTTGGACTCATCCTGCTTGGCCTGTCGATCGTATCGCCGAGCAGCTATCGCATCGTGCGCGGCGCTGCGCTCGACCTCATGTCACCCGTCACCGTGGCTCTGTCGGACTTGAGCGCAACGGCCGGCGGCATGGTGAGCGGAGCCGGCAATTACTGGGATGCGGCGGACCAAAATGCTGGCCTCAAGGCGCAGAACGCGCAAATGCGGCGCGAAATCCTGAAAGCGAACGCGGTGCTCCAGGAGAATCGCCAACTCAAAGCTACGCTTCGGCTTCGCGAGGAGCGCCGAGAAGCCGTCGCCGCGGGCAGAATAGTTGGGTCCAGTTTCCAGAGCCCACGGCGCTTCGCAATCCTTTCCGTCGGCACTGGCGACGGAGTTCGGATCGGTATGCCGGTCCGTGCCGCCGACGGCCTCGTCGGACGAGTCATCGACGCCGGCGTGGGCACTAGCCGCGTGCTGCTGGTCAGCGATCGCGCCAATGTGGTTCCGGCACGCATCATGCGCGGCGGAGTTCCCGTCATTTCGACTGGCAGGGGCGACGGAACCGTGGATATCCGTCCGCTGGAAGTCGGCAGAAACCCGTTCATGCATGGCGATATCATCGTGACTTCCGGCACGGGTGGACTCTACCCTCCGCTCGTCCCAGTCGCCCGGGTCATCAGGCTCGACGACGACGGCGCCATCGGCATTCCGCTGGCCGACCCGAGCGAGGCGAGTTTTGCGCTGGTCGAACCCCCCTTCGAACCAGCAGCCGGTGCTGAGGCGCCACTGCCGGAAGAGCGCTAGCCTTGGTTCGGGCCGCGCTAGCCGGAAAGGCGCTCAATCGCGGGCCGGTCCGCGGCGCAGCCTACGCGCCGGCGATCAGCGTCGCGATTGCATCTTTGCTCTCAGCACTGCCCATCGTGTCCCTGAGCGGCTGGTGGCCGAGCTTCGGCTTGCTCATGTTCATTGCCTGGCGAATGCTTCGAGCGGACGCCTGGCCGGCATGGTGGGCAGCTCCGCTTGGGCTATTCAACGATCTGATGACCGGTGCGCCGATCGGCATGTCCATGGCACTTTGGACCTCCATCATGCTCGTCATGGACCTCGTGGATCGCCGCACCCAATGGCGCGACTACTGGATCGAATGGGCTGTCGCCTCGCTGCTTATCGCTGCTTCCGCCTGGGTGGAGGCAGAGGTGTCCAGCCTCAGTGGCGCGTCGGTCCGCACGGCAATGACGATTCCGGCCGCATTAATCGAGGTCCTTACATTCCCGCTCGCGGCATTCATGGCCATTCGAATCGACCGATGGAGGCTCGGTAGGTGAAGTTCACCAGCGCGCATCAATCGCTCCGTTTTTCGCGCCGAATGCTGCTGGTCGGCGGAGCCCAGGCGGCATTCGGCGGAGTCCTGCTGACAAGGCTCGGTTACCTCGCGGTCAGCCAAAACGAGCATTACACCCTGCTATCGGAAGACAACCGAGTGCAAATGATCGTCGTCCCGCCCCGGCGAGGATGGATCGTCGATCGCAAGGGTAAGCCGCTGGCGATCAACCGGTCGGATTTCCGCGTCGACATCATTCCAGATCAGCTCGAGCGCCCGAAGGAAACGCTTCGCTTGCTAGCGAGCCTTCTCGATCTCGATCCGGACGAGGTCGGCCGTATCATCAAAGAGTTGAAGGCCGCCCGCGGATACCAGCCCATCCAGGTGGCCGAGAACATTCCCTACGAAAAATATGCGGCGGTCACCGTCCGTCTTCCGGAACTTCCCGGCGTCCAGCCGCAGCGCGGCTTTTCGCGCTTCTACCCGACCGGGCCCGCTGTCGGGCATCTGATCGGTTTTGTCGGGGCCGCGTCCGCGAAGGAATATGAGGCGGAGGACAAAAATCCGCTGCTCGTTACGCCCGGCTTCAAGATCGGCAAAGAAGGCCTTGAGGAAACGCTCGAACAAAAGCTGCGCGGAGTACCCGGCGGACAACGAGTCGAGTTGACGGCGCGCGGAAAGCTGGTCCGCGAACTCAGTCCCAAGCCCGACCGCTCCGGAGCCACCGTCAAGCTAGCGATCGATGCCGACTTACAGG
>Ga0247822_10002784_pt1 | contig 11252 bp, 10 predicted proteins | sample 13C_Cellulose_Da_FD_192423 | JGI IMG/M metagenome (GOLD analysis project Ga0247822, IMG submission 192423) | Soil microbial communities from agricultural site in Penn Yan, New York, United States - 13C_Cellulose_Day30 | ecosystem: Environmental > Terrestrial > Soil > Agricultural land | place... | reverse complement strand
GCCATAGCCCATGGGGACGCCGAAGCGCTGGGCGCTGCCCACCGCTACGTCCGCCCCCAGCTCGCCCGGCGGCGTCAGCAGCGTGAGCGCCAGCAGATCCGTGGCCATCACCATCAACGCGTCGGCCGCGTGCACCTTCTCGGAGAAGGCCCGATAGTCGAACACCGCTCCGTCCGTGGCCGGGTACTGCACCAGCGCGCCAACGTACTTCTTCGCGCTCAGGTCCACCGTGCGGTGGTCGCCCACCACCACCTCCACGCCCAGCGGCTGCGCGCGGGTGCGCACCACGTCAATCGTCTGCGGGTGGCACGACTCGGAGACGAAGAACGCACCGCCCCGGCCCTCGCCCTTCACGTGCAGGGCCATGGCCATGGCCTCGGCCGCCGCAGTGCCCTCGTCGAGCAGCGAGGCGTTGGCCACCTCCAGCCCCGTCAGGTCCATCACCATCGTCTGGAAGTTGAGCAGCGCCTCCAGCCGACCCTGCGCGATCTCCGCCTGGTACGGCGTGTACTGCGTGTACCAGCCCGGGTTCTGGAAGATGTTGCGCAGGATCACATTCGGGGTGTGGGTGTCGTAGTAGCCCATCCCGATGAAGCTCTTGAAGCGCTGGTTCTTCGCCGCGATCGTCTCCAGATGGGCCAGCAGCTCGTGCTCGCCCTGCCCCGGCGGCAGCCGCAGCGGCTCCTTGGAGCGGATGGCCTGGGGCACGGTCTGGTCGATGAACTCATCCAGCGAGCTGGCGCCCAGTACAGCCAGCATGGCCTTCAGCTCGCGCTCCTCCGGCCCGATATGACGGCCGGCAAAGGACTCCTGATACTTCCAGTTAAGGGACATGATGTTCCAGCACTCAGTGCGAGAGAGATCAAAGGCCGTGTGTAACAGGCGGCCAGGGCGGATTCAGTGCGCTGGCGGAGTTACGCGTTCTTGAGCAGGTCGGCGTACGCATCAGCGCTCAGGAGCCCGTCCAGCTGCTTGGCGTCCGAGAGCTCGACCTCGATGATCCAGCCCGCGCCGTACGGGTCCGCGTTCACCGTGTCGGGCTTGTCGGTGAGGGCATCGTTCACCTTCACCACCTTGCCGCTGAGGGGGGCGTACAGCTCGGACACGGCCTTGGTGGACTCGATGACGCCGAACTGCTTCCCGGCGGTGATGGTGGTGCCCACCTTGGGAAGCTCCACGTACACCACGTCGCCCAGCGACTCCTGCGCGTGCTGGGTGACCCCCACCACGGCGACGTTGCCCTGCACGCGGGCCCACTCATGGTCCTTCGTGTACTTCAAGTCGTTGGGGATGTTGTCAGACATAGGGTTGCTCCTCGAAGGGGCTACGGCTTCTTCCAGAACGGGGTCTTCACCACGCGGGCGGGCACGGGCCGGCCGCGGATATCCACATCGAAGGTGGAGCCCTCGGCGGACAGCTCGGCCGGCACGTAGCCGATGCCAATGGGCTTCTTGACGGAGGGGCCCATGGTGCCGCTCGTCACCTCGCCCACGCGCTGCCCGTCCTTGAGGATGGGGTAGCCATGGCGAGGCACGCCGCTGCCCGTCAGCTCGAAGCCCACCAGCTTGCGCTTCACGCCTGCGGCCTTCTGCTTCTCCAGGGCCTCCTTGCCGATGAAGCCACCCGCCTTGTCCAGCTTGACGATCCAGCCCAGGCCCGCCTCCAGGGGGGTGTGCGCGTCGTCGATGTCGTTGCCGTAGAGCGCGTACTTCATCTCGGTGCGCAGGCTGTCACGGGCGCCCAGGCCGCACGGCTTCACGCCATCCGCCTGCCCTTCCTGCATCAGCGCGTTCCACAGCTTCTCCGCATCGTTGGAGGCGCAGTACAGCTCGAAGCCGTCCTCGCCGGTGTACCCGGTGCGGGAGATGATGCACTTGACCCCCACCACCTCGCCCTCCGTGAAGCGGTAGGTGCCCACCTTGGACAGATCCGCCTTCGTGAGGCGCTGCACCAGGCCGGGGGCTTTGGGGCCCTGCACGGCGATCTGCGCGTAGTCGTCGCTGCGATCCACGGGCTTCACGCCCTGGGCGCGCTCGCTCATCCAGGCGAAGTCCTTCTCGCGGTTGGAGGAGTTGACGCAGATGAAGATGTGCTCGGGGGAGAAGCGGTAGGCGACCACGTCGTCCACGAAGGTCCCCTGGTCGTTGAGCAGGCCCGCATAGACAGCCTGCCCGTCCGCGCACCGGGCGAGATCGTTGGAGATGAGCCGGTTGGCCGCCTCCAGCGCCCCGGGCCCGCGGAACTCGATCTCGCCCATGTGGGAGACGTCGAACAGGCCCACGGCGGTGCGCACGGCCTCGTGCTCGCCGATCACAGAGGTGTACTGCACCGGCATGTCCCAGCCCACGAAGTCGACCATGCGAGCGCCTAACTTGCGGTGGGCCTCGTTGAGGGGCGTGCGCCGGGCCATCGTCTTATCCTCTGGTAAGGGGTGGCGAAAAGCGGGCGGACTATAGCCGCGCACCTCTTCCAATCAAGGCATTCGGGAACGGGCTACACTGGCGCCAACATGAAGATTCGTAATCGCTTGAATCCGTCCAACCCCTGTTTCTCCTTCGAGTTCTTCCCTCCAAAGACCGATGAGGGCACCGCGAACCTGTTGAAGACGCTGGAGGACCTGGCGCCGCTGGAGCCTGGCTTCGTCTCGGTGACCTATGGGGCGGGAGGCAGCATGCGGGACAGGACGGTGGAGTTGGTGACGCGCATCAAGCAGACCACCGGCATCGAGGCCATGGCCCACCTGACCTGCGTGGGGCACAGCCGGGAGGAGCTGCGCGAGATCCTCCAGCGGCTGGCGGCGGCGAAGATCGACAACGTGCTGCCGCTGCGCGGCGATCCGCCCAAGGGGGAGACGAGCTTTGTCCCCGCGGCGGGGGGCTTCCGCTACGCCTCGGAGCTGGTGCAATTCATCCGAGAAGAGGATTTCAACTTCTGCCTGGGCGGGGCGTGCTATCCCGAGGGACACGTGGAGACGGTCTCGCGTGATGACGACCTGCGGCATCTCAAGGCCAAGGTGGATGCGGGGCTGGACTTCCTGATCACCCAGCTGTTCTTCGACAACGCGTTCTACTTCGACTTCGTGGAGCGGGCCCGCCGCGCGGGCATCAACATTCCGATCGTCCCGGGGATCATGCCCATCACCAACTTTGAGCAGGTGCACCGCTTCACCCGCATGTGCGGCACGACGGTGCCCATGAGGCTGGGGCTGCAGCTCGAGCGCGTGAAGGATCAGCCGGAGGCCGTGGTGCAGCTGGGGGTGGCGCATGCCACCGTGCAGTGCATGGAGCTGCTGGCGCGCGGAGTGCCGGGCATCCACTTCTACACGCTCAACAAGTCCCCGGCGACGCGGATGATCGTAGGAGCGCTGAGGGCCCGCTCATGAGCGGCCCCGGGCTCAACCTGCCCAAGGATGATCCGCGCTACCGCGCCCTGAGCATGGTGCGAGCGCCCGCCTTCCTGCTGCTGTGCGTGGGGACGCTGAACCTCTTCTTGTGCCTCGTGGTGCTCGTCCTCGCGGGCCTGACAGCCTCCGGGGTGGTGGCGCCCTCCGGGGATCTGGCCGCGGCCCTGAAGGAATACTCGCTGGCGTCCTTCCTGCTCCCCGCCACGGCCGCGATCATCTGCGGGGTGCTGTCCGTGTGGGGAGCGATCAGCGCGCTGAACCTGCGCGGCTGGGGCCTGGCCATGGTGGGAGCCATCACCGCCTCGTTCTGCCTGTCCCCCACCGTCTGCGTGGGCATCCCCGCGACCTGCTGGACGCTCTTCATCCTCAGCCGCCCCGAGGTGCGCAAGGCCTTCATGCAGTGAGGTGCCGCTGGCGGAGGCTCACCTGCAGCGCGGCAGGAGCACGGTGAAGGTCGTGCCCTCGGTCTCCGCGGAGCGGACCGACACGCTCCCGCCATGCGCACGGACGATCTGATGGACGATGTAGAGCCCCAGCCCCACGCTGCGGCCCGAGCGCTCCCCGTCCTGAGGGCCGCGCTTCATCGCCTCGAAGAGGTGAGGCAGCAGCTCCTGCGGGATGGGCTGGCCAAGGTTGTGCACCTCGACCAGCACGGACTCCACCTCGGCGCGCGTGCCCACCCGCACCGGAGTGCCGGGAGGACTGTAACGGAGCGCGTTGGTGACGAGGTTGGTCACCACCTGGGCCAGCCGATCCGGGTCCCACTGCCCCTCCCCGTCCCCGAGGTTGCTCGCCTGGATGTCCCGCTCTGGCCATGCGGCCCGGATCTCCTCCAGCACCTGGCAGGTCAGATCGTGGATGCTGGCGCAGCGGCGATTGATCCGGATGCCGTCACCCAGCCGCGCCTGCGTGAAGTCCAGGAGGTCCCCGATCAGCCGGTTGGCGCGCTCCGCGCTGGAGAGGATGCGCGAGGCCCCCTTGAAGGCCCGCTCGCCCAGGCCCTCCTGCTTGAGCAGCATCTGCGCGGACATGAGGATGGCGCTCACGGGGTTGCGCAGATCGTGGCTGACGATGCCGATGAGCTGCTGCTCGAACTCGGCCCGCCGCCGCGCCTGCTGCTCGAGCGCCTCGGCCCGCCGGCGAGCACGGACCAGCTCCGTCACATCCACCGCGTGCGTCAGCAGCCCATCCACACGGCCCTGGGCGTCGTGCATCGGCTGGTAGACGAGGTTCAGGAAGGCCTCCTCCAGCGCGCCGTCTCCCCGGCGATCCACGGACACCGGGTACTCGTGCCCCACGAAGGGCTCTCCCGTGCGAAGCACGCGGTGGAGCACCTCCACGAACCCAGGCTGCTGCGCCAGCTCCGGGAGCGCCTCTCGCAAGGGCTTGCCCACCAGCCCCATGCGCCCGGAGAACTTCTCGTAGAGCGGGTTGGCGAACTCGAAGACGAGGTCCGCGCCGCGCATGATGGCAATCGCCGCCGGCGCCTGCGTCACCAGGGCGTGCAGGCGGGCCCGCTCGGTCTCCGCCTCTGCGCGGGCTTCCTTCTCCCGCGTCAGCAGCCGGGCGTTCTGGATGGCCAGGCTGGCCCGATCCGCCAATTCCTCGAGGAACACGAGATCCGTGGGGCCAAAAGGCCGCTCCGCGTCCTCGCGGCTCACCTGCAGTGTCCCGATGACCCTCCCATAGACGCGGAGCGGCACGATCATCAGGGTGCGAGGCGTGAAGCGCTCGGCATAGGCCCGGTGCGCGGATGGGAGCGCTACCAGCAGCTCCTCGCGCACGACACGGGGGAGCAAGAGCGACTGGCCCGTGCGCACCACCATCCCCGTGAGCCCCTCGCCCACGGGGTGCGGAGCCCCCAGCGTCAGTGGCTCCAGGGCCGCCCGCGCCTCGGGATCGGGGTGATAGGCGGCGGCCTGGGTGACCTCTTGGCCATCCTCGGAGAGGAGGGAGAGCGCGCACGCCCCATCGATGATGGTGGCCACCAGGCGGACCACGGCGTTGACGACCTTGGACAGATCGGCGCTCGCTTCGGCGAAGACGTGCGAGGCCTCCGCCAGGATGAAGAGCCGCTGGGCCGCGGCCTCCGCATCCGCTCGCGCGTGGCGCTCGCGCTCCAGCAGATCGTCACGCTGCTGCTCCGCCAGCCGCTGTGCCCGAAGATCCTCCACGTAGATGCACGCGCCCAGGATCGTGGCGCCATTGCGCACTGGGTGGTAGCTGGTGCGAGTGAAGCGGTTCTGGCGCGTGGGCCCGGCCGACTCCCACTCTGCCTCGACGTTCTCCAGAGGATGTCCGGACAGCAGGACGTGCTCGATGCGGCGGACGATGGCCTGGGTGGCCTCCGAGTCCGCCGGGAGAACGTCCTGGACGCGCCGGCCAATGTGGTGGTCGGCGGGGACACCGTTCATCTCCGCCAGCGCCTTGTTGATGCGCAGGTAGCGCATCTCGGTGTCGACCAGGGCAATCCCGATGGGGGCATGCCAGAGCGCTTCGAGTCCCGCGAGGGCAGCACTCGTTGCCAGGTCCTGCCACGGGGATGAAGAAGCGGCGGTTATTGCGCTCAAGGGAGAGGTCCGTGCCAGGCCAGACAATTAGCATCCGCAGGCTTCTTGCCTCCCGATCCCCAGGGTCTGCGTCCGTTTTCCGACAGGCTCTCTGTTCAGCCTGCCATCTCTCCAGGCAGCCTCCCGGCACAAGTGTCTAGCAGCGGCTGGATCAGCGCAGAGCGCTCCACTGGCTACACGCCCCCCGTGGCGGCGATCACGGTGTTCCGCATCAGCATGGCAATCGTCATCGGCCCGACACCGCCGGGCACCGGGGTGATGAAAGAGGCGCGCTGAGCGGCGGCCTGGAACTCCACATCCCCCGCGAGCTTGCCGTCCGCTTTGCGGTTCATCCCGACATCGATGACGACCGCGCCGGGCTTGATCCAGTCGCCCTTGACGAGCTCCTGCACGCCCACCGCGACGACGAGGATGTCCGCCATGCCCACCTCGCGCTGCAGATCGCTCTTGCGGTGGCAGATCGTCACGGTGGCGTCGGCCTGGAGCAGCATCAGCGCCATGGGCTTGCCCACGATGTTGCTGCGCCCCACCACCACGGCCCGCTTGCCCGCGGGGTTGCAGCCCGCCTCCTTCAACAGCCGCATCACCCCGAAGGGAGTGCAGGGCCGAAGCCTCGGCCGGCCGAGGGAGAGGTTGCCCGCGTTGATCGGATGGAAGCCATCCACGTCCTTCTCGGGCTTCACCGTGGAGATGATCAGCTCCGCATCGATGTGCTTCGGCAGCGGGAGCTGGACGAGGATGCCGTGGACCGCCGGATCCTCATTGAGCTGGCGCACCAGGGCCAGCAGCTCGTCCTGGGAGATGCTCGCGTCCCGATGGTGCTCCCAGGAGTTGAAGCCCACCTCCTCCGCGGCCTTCTTCTTCCCGGTAACATAGACCTTCGACGCGGGATCCTCACCGATCCGGACCACTGCCAGGCCGGGAGTGAGCCCCCGCTCTGCCTGGAGGCGCTCCACGTCCGCCTTGACCTCTGCCCGCACCTGCGCCGCAATCGCTTTGCCGTCGATCAACTGAGCCATAGGCCGGCGGACTCTATGCCAAACTGAGGCCTGTTTAAGAGGTGAACGCAGCCGTGGCCCTGGGAAAAGTTCTGGGTGCGATGATTGGGTTGATGCTGGGGCTCTGGGTCGGAGGCCCCCTGGCCATCATCCTGTTCACGTTCTTCGGGGGCGTGGTGGGCCACCTCTACGACAACGCGCGCGCCGTGCCCGAGTTCCGGTCGATCGAGGAGCTTGACGTGACGCGGGATGAGCTCGATGAGCAGGCGCAGGAGCACTTCGCGCGCCACCTGTGCGCCCTCTTCATCGAGGTGGCCCGGGCGGATGGCGAGGTGTCCCGGGAAGAGGTGCGCGTGGTGCGCGAGTACTTCCAGGACGAGCTGAAGTACGGTCCCGAGGCGCTGGACACCGTCCGCCTCTTCCTCAAGGAGTTCCTCCAGAAGCCTCCCTCCCTGGAAGCGTCCCTCGCGGCGTGCAAGGACGAGCTGCCCGCTGGCGACCGGCTGCTGCTGGTGGACACGCTGTATCAGCTGGCGCTCGTGGACGGCGCGCTCCAGCGCTCCGAGCAGGAGGTCCTGCGCCGGATCGTCAAGGAGCTGGGGCTCACCGAGGAGGATCGGCGCTCCATCGCCGCCCGCCACCTGGGGACAGGGGACAGCGACTATGCGCGGCTCGGCCTGACTCCGGAGGCCTCGGACGCCGAGGTGAAGCGCGCCTACCGTCAGCTGGCCGCGACGCACCACCCGGATCGCGTTGCCCATCTCGGCCCCGGAGCGGTCAAGCAGGCCACTCGCCGCTTCCAGGAGCTCCAGGACGCCTATAAGACCATCCAGCGCCTGCGCGGGCTGTAGCCCGTGGTTAAACCTGCAAACCTGGCCCTGCTCCGGAGAGATGGATCGCCATGAGCCACCGCAACGGTCCTCCCAAAAAGAAGGATGAGTCCTTCCACAACACCCCCTTCAAGGATGCAATGAAGGCCCTCCAGAAGAAGGCCCCGGAGCCTCCGAAGGCCAAGGCCCCACCTCCACCGCCTCCGAAGAAGAAACCCGCGCCAGAAGAGGACGATGCCTCCCTCTTCTACGCAGCCATGGATGGCGTCCAGCAGCTCACCCATCGTGGCGAGGCGCCCGTGCCCAACCCGCGCCTGCCCGAGATCATCGACGAGAACGCGGAGGCGCTCGCGCAGCTCTCGGAGCTCGTCGCGGGCCAAGGCGTCTTCGACCTGGCGGACTCGGACGAGTTCATTGAGGGCGCCAGCCCCGGCACGGACAGGAACCTGCTGCGCGCCCTGCGCCGCGGCGACTTCTCTGTCCAGGGCCGCCTGGACCTGCACGGGATGACGCAGGTTGAGGCCAAGGAGGCCGTGGAGCGCTTCCTGACGGACAGCCGCCGGGGTGGCCGGCGATGCGTCCTCGTCGTCCACGGACGAGGTTTGCACTCCAAGGATCAGCTCCCGGTGCTGAAGGCGCAGCTGAAGACGTGGCTGAGCCAGAAGCGCATTGGGCAGATGGTGCTGGCGTTCGCCACGGCTCGGCCTCAAGACGGGGGGGCGGGGGCTGTCTACGTGCTGCTACGCCGGTAGCTGGACGGCCGGGCGGCACTGTGCATACATACCGCCATGGCTCGCGATCTCATCGATCTGCACATCCATGTTGGCGGCGCCGTGGCGCCCCACATCCTCTGGTCCATCGCGCATCAGCAGGGCTTCAAGCTCCCCGTCAAAAACTACTTCGACTTCGTGGAGCTGATCACCTCCCGCCCCGGGAAGGTGGGGAGCCTTGAGGACTACCTGAAGATCATGCACACGTGGACGGAGAAGATTCAGTCTTCTCCCAGCGCGATCGAGCGCTCCGTCTACGAGGTGATTGGCAAGGAGTACCGCGGCAGCCGGGTGACACAGATCGAGCTGCGCTTCAACCCGATGAAGCGCAACCTCAGCTCCGAGCTGGATCTGGATCACATCATCCACGCGGCGCTGCGAGGCATGGACCGGGCGGTGCTGGAGTACGGAGTGAGGGCCGGGCTCATCTTCTGCCTGGCGCGCGAGTTCGAGCACTCGCTCAACGGCATCCTGGTGGAGAAGGCGATCAAGTACCGCTCGCGCGGCGTGTACGGGATCGATCTGGCGGGGACAGAGACGAACGCCATGGAGCTGCGGCCCGAGGTTGTGGCCCAGTACGAGGATCTCTTCCAGAAGGCCCGGCGAGGGGGGCTCAAGTGCACCGTGCACACCGGAGAGACGAAGGGCACTGGCGCCGAGGGGGTGATGGCGGTGGTCGAGCGGCTCAAGCCCCACCGCATCGGCCACGGCATCCGCGCCGCCTACGACGAGAGCGTGATGAAGGTGCTCCGGGAGCGCGATGTGGTGCTGGAGCTGTGCCCCACCTCCAACCTGCACACCAAGGCGGTGGAGGGGCTGGACGAGCTGCGGCACATCATCAAGACGTTCTGGGACCGGCGGGTGAAGTTCACCATCAACACGGACGGCCCCTACCTCCTGGAGACGGACATGCGCCGGGAGATCGAGCTGGTGGAGCGCAACAGCATCCTCACACCCGAGCAGGTGGACCAGACGCTGGCCTGGGCTCGACAGTCCTCGTTCATTCCGGGCTGACGCGCTGGGGCCCTCGTGTAAAAGGGGCCCATGTACCGATTTGTCCGCGCGCTCCTGTTCCTGCTGGCGCCGGAGCGCGCACACCACCTGGGAATCCTCGGGCTGCGGCTGCTCGGGCTGTGGCCTGCTCTGTGCCGGTGGCTCCGGGCCCGTGCGCTCCTGGGCGCCACGGCGGATCTCTCCATGGAGGTGGCCGGCCTGCGCTTCGAGCATCCGCTGGCGCTGGCCGCTGGGCTGGACAAGGACGCCGAGGCCGTGGACGGCCTGTTCGCCTGTGGCTTCTCCGCGGTGGAGATCGGGACGGTCACGCCGCGTCCTCAGCCGGGCAACCCGCGCCCTCGCCTCTTCCGGCTTCCTGAGCATCGGGCCCTCATCAACCGCATGGGCTTCAACAACCATGGCGCTGCCGTGGCTGCCGAGCACCTGCGCGCATGCACCTGGCGCCCCGCGCCGCTGGGCGTGAACCTGGGCAAGAACAAGGACACGCCGCTGGAGCAGGCCGTGGAGGACTACGTGGCCTGCGTGGATGCGCTGGCGCCGCTCGGAGACTATGTCGTCGTCAACGCCAGCTCGCCCAATACCCCGGGGCTGCGCAAGCTCCAGGAGCCTGAGCAGCTCACGGCGCTGCTGCGCGCGGTGAAGGAGCGCCTCGATCGGGTGGCTCCGGGCAAGCCGCTGTTCCTCAAGATCGCCCCGGATCTCACGCCCGAGGCCGTGGACGAGGTGGTGGACGTGGCTCGTTCGTGCGGGCTGTCCGGGTTGATTGCCACCAACACCACGGTGTCTCGTCCCTTCGAGCATCCGCTGGCGAAGGAGGCAGGAGGGCTTTCAGGCGTTCCCGTCCGAGATCTCGCCAACGCAGTGATCCGACGAGCCTGGCAGCGCAGCGGGGGCACCCTTCCAATCATCGGTGTGGGGGGCGTGTTCAGCGCCCAGGATGTCTACGAGAAGCTGCGTGCCGGGGCTGCCGTGGTCCAGGCCTATACGGGCTTCATCTACGAAGGCCCGTCCATGGTGCGCCGGATCGTTTACGAGCTGGGCGCCCTGCTCGCCCGGGACGGCTTCAGTTCCGTACGCGAGGCTGTGGGTGCTGACCACCGCGCTCCGGCCCCCCTCTCTCCTTCTGGCTCCAATGGCTCCTGACCGTGGGGCATCGCCAGCACTCAGTCGCCCGCCTTGCCAGGGCCTTCTTGGATCTGCAGGGGCGCATCCGACCCCAAGGCCGTGAACGCAGCCCAGTAGTGCGGGTGCGGGTGCTTGCGGCGCAGCTGCCTCATCGCCTCGCGCAGCGCGCGGGTGCGGCCATGGCCTGCCAGCAAGTGGCGATAGTAGCCCTCCATGAGTTGGCGCGTCACATCGTCATTGACCTTCCACAAGCTTGTCACCACCGTCTCAGCCCCAGCCACCAGCAACGCTCGCCTCAGGCCATACACCCCCTCGCCTCTCTTGACCTCGCCTCGGCCCGTATCGCACGCGGACAGGACCACCAGCTGCGTGCCCCATAGGTTGAGCCCAGCCAGTTCCAACGCGGTGACCAGCGAGTCCTCAGGGCGATGGGCGCCGAGGGGTACCTCTTGCGGCTGAGCCCCCGCCAGCACCAAGCCCGAGCGCAGCAGCGGGTCCTCGGGGCGAGCCTTTGGACGGGCTGCCACGGCGCCGAAGGAGTC
>Ga0247822_10002783_pt1 | contig 11261 bp, 11 predicted proteins | sample 13C_Cellulose_Da_FD_192423 | JGI IMG/M metagenome (GOLD analysis project Ga0247822, IMG submission 192423) | Soil microbial communities from agricultural site in Penn Yan, New York, United States - 13C_Cellulose_Day30 | ecosystem: Environmental > Terrestrial > Soil > Agricultural land | place... | reverse complement strand
CAGCGCCTCGAGCGCATAGGCCTTCGCGTCGAACACGTCGTAGGGCGTCCCCGCGCCCAGCTGCGCGGGGCGACGTCCGGCGAGCACGCCCGCGACCCACGTCGGCTCGTCGGCGAGCTCGCGCAGCGGCGCGTCGCTCACGCTCTCGCCCTTGCGGAGGAACACGCTGCCGACCTCGAACAGCGCGACGTCGGGCCGCCCGTAGCTCTGGTTGCGCGCGATCGCGGCGATCAGGTTGGGCAACAGCGACGTGCGCATCACCGCCTGGTCGGCGCTCATCGGGTTGCGCAGCGCGATCGGCTGCGCGCGCTTGTCGGTCGCCGGCAGCCCGAGCGCGCCGCAGCGCTCCGCGGACTGGAAGCCGAACGTGATCGCCTCGCTCATGCCCGCCGCCGCGAGCGCCTTGCGCACGAGGTCGCCGCGGTCCGGCGCGCGCACGCCCGGTGCCTGGCGCAGCGGCGGCAAGCTCGATGGCACCTGCTCGTAGCCGACGACGCGCAGGATCTCCTCGATGACGTCGACCTCGCGCGTGACGTCGGCGCGTGCGGACGGCGGGGCGACCTCGAGCACGTTGCCCTCGCCGGTCACACCGAACCCGAGCCGCTCGAGCGCGTCGCGGCACGTCGACTCCTCGAGCGCCACGCCGCTGACCATGCGGACGCGCGGCATGCGCACGGTGATCTTCGTCTGCGGGCGCGGCCGCGGGTACTCGTCGACGAGCTCGCTCGTCACCTTGCCGCCCGCGATCTGCGCCATCAGCCGCAGCGCGCGTGCCGACGCCAGCGCCGCGAGCTCGGGATCGACGCCGCGCTCGAATCGATGCGACGCCTCGGAGTGCAGCCCGAGCCGGCGCGCGGTGCGACGGATCAGGATCGACGAGAAGCTCGCGCTCTCGAGCAGCACGCGCGTGGTCGCGTCGGTGACCTCGGTGTCGAGGCCGCCCATCACGCCCGCGAGCGCGATGCCGCGCGCGCCGTCGCGGATCATCAGATCGCCCGGCACGAGCGTGCGCTGCACGTTGTCGAGCGTGGTGAACTGCTCCCCATCCGCGGCCGCGGACACCGCGATCTCGCCGGTGGTCAGCTTCGCGGCGTCGAACGCGTGCAGCGGCTGGCCGAGCTCGAACATGACGTAGTTCGTGATGTCGACGAGGTTCGAGATCGGCCGCACGCCGACGCCGCGCAGGCGCTGTGCGATCCGCCGCGGCGACGGCGCGACCTTGACCCCGTCGATCGTGCGCGCGGTGTAGCGCGGACACGCGAGGCCGCTCTCGATCGAGACCTTGGTCTTCGGCCCCGCCCCGCCCAGGAACGCCGACAGATCGACGTCGGGCAGCACGAGCTTGCCGCGCAGCGCGCACGCGAGCTCGCGCGCGACGCCGAGGTGTCCGAGCACGTCGCCGCGGTTCGCGGGCGCGTTGACCTCGAGCATCCAGTCATCGAGGAACAGCGCCTGCTGCGCGGGCGCTCCGAGCGGCGTCGTGTCGTCCTCGCCGAGCACGATGATGCCCGCGTGATCGTCGCCGAGTCCGAGCTCGTCCTCGGCGCACAGCATCCCGGGCGACACCACGCCCTTGACCGGCTTCTCGGCGAGCGTGAGCCCACCGGGCAGCGTCGCGCCGATCTGCGCCCACAGCACCTTGCGGCCCGGCGCGGGCACGTTCGGCGCGCCGCACACCACCTGCGTCGCCTGTCCATCGCGCTCGGTGATCACGTCGACGAGCGTGAGCTTGTCGGCCTGCGGGTGCGGCCGCTTGGCCACGACCTGCGCCACGACGACGCCGGAGAACCCGGCGCCGAGGTTCGTCATGCCCTCGATCTCGAGCCCCGCGCGGGTGAGCGCACGCGCGCCCTCCTCGACGGTCGGTTGCTTGTCGAGATCGACGAGCTCGAGCACCCAGCTCCACAGGACCTGCATCAGAACTGCTCCAGGAAGCGGAGGTCACCCTCGTAATAGAACTTGATGTCGTTGATGCCGTGGCGAAGCATCGCCATGCGCTCGATGCCCATGCCGAACGCGAAGCCCGTGTACTTCTCGCTGTCGACCTTGCAGTGCGCGAACACCTCGGGATCGACGACGCCGGCGCCGCCGATCTCGATCCAGCCGGTGCCCTTGCACAGCCGGCAGCCCTTGCCCATGCAGAAGCTGCATTGCATGTCGACCTCGGCGCCGGGCTCGACGAACGGGAAGTAGCTGGGGCGCAGCCGGATGTCGAGGTCGCGCTCGAACAGCCGCGACACGAAGTGGATCAGCACACCCTTGAGATCCGCGAACGAGATGCCCTCGTCGACGGCGAGCCCCTCGATCTGCGTGAACATCGGCGAGTGCGTCGGATCGTCATCGCGCCGGTAGACGACGCCGGGCGCGACGATGCGGATCGGCGGCGGCTGCGTGAGCATGGTGCGGATCTGCACCGGGCTCGTGTGCGTGCGCAGCACGATCTCCTCGGACACGTAGAACGTGTCCTGCATGTCGCGCGCGGGGTGATCCTTCGGGATCGCGAGCGCCTCGAACGTGTGCCAGTCGGTCTCGATCTGCGGCCCGTCGGCGACGACGAACCCGAGCTCGCTGAAGATCTTCACGGCCTCGTCGCGGACCTGCGTGAGGATGTGGATGTGGCCGCCGCCGACGGGGCGCGCCGGCAGCGTGACGTCACGCTGCGCGCGAGATCGAGGCGCGCCGCTGCATCGGCGAGCTCGCCGAGCCGTCGCGCGACTTGATCCTCGATCGACTGCTTGATCTTGTTGACCGCCGCACCGACGACGGGACGATCCGCCGGAGGGAGCTTCGACAGCTCCTTCATCACGTCGGACACCTTCCCCTTCTTGCCGAGGAACTGCGCCTGCGCCGCGCGGATCGCCTGCTCGTCGGCGAGCGGCTGGATCACGGCGACGAACTCGTCGCCGAGGCGTTCGAGGTTTGCGATCAGATCAGTTGCGCTCATCAGTGCACCAAAACAAAAACGGCGACCCTCGCGGGCCGCCGTGATTGTGCAAAAAAGGTTGGCCCTAGGCCCGGGTTAGGCCGCGACGAGCGCCTTAAACGCCACCGGGTCGCTGATCGCGATCTCGGCGAGCATCTTGCGGTTGAGCGAGATGCCCGAGGTGCCGAGCTTGCCGATGAGCTTCGAGTAGCTCATGCCGAGGCCGCGCGCGGCCGCGTTGATGCGCTGGATCCACAGCGCGCGGAAGTCGCGCTTGCGAACCTTGCGCGAGCGGTACATGTGCATCCAGGCGTGCTGGACGGCCTCGTTCGCCACCGCATGGCAGCTCGAGCGCTTCCCACGGAAGCCCTTGGCGGCCTTGAGGACGCGGTTACGACGGCGGCGAGCTTTGAATCCTCGTTTTGCGCGGGGCATGACACTAGTCCTTGTACGGAAGCAGAACTTCGATCTGGTGGTGATGCGCGTCCGGCACGTAGGCGCCATTGCGCGCCTGGCGCTTGCGCTTCTTGCTGCGATTGGTCAGCAGGTGGCGCTTGAAGACGTGCGCGAACTTGAACTTGCCGGTGCCGGTCCGCTTGAACCGCTTCTTGGCGCCGGAGTGGGTCTTGACCTTGGGCATAGCTACATCCCCGCGAGCGGAGGGTGGCTCTTATGCCCCACTCAGGCGGCGAGGACAAGTGCTTTCGCGCCCGTTCCGCTCCGAGGCGTTACGATCTACGCACCTGGGCCCGCGGCAGCGCCCCGTTCTCGTCCCTGTCCCCGTCGTCCTCGGGCGCTTGCCGCGCGAGGCAGGTCAGGATGACGTCTGCATCCATGGTTGCCGGCAATGGAGTGCAATGGTTGGACCTCTCGTGACCTCGACCAGATAGCCTCGCACACCGTCGAAGCGACGACGCCTCCCGACGCCGAGTCGACTTCAGCTATCGCGACCGCCAACACCGGGGGTACAAGCTCGCCGTGTTCGGTCTTGTCGTGGTGTCGCTGGTCGTCGTTGCCGGCCTCGAGAGTTGGCGTCGAAGCGTCACCGCGTACCTCAGCCGCACGGAGCGAGGGGTCTGCCTCTTCGCGGAGCTCGCGGTCCTCGTGGGTCCGCTGCTCTATTGGATGCTGCTGACGCGCGCGTTCGACGACGCTGCGAACAACGCGGGCGGAACCAAGGCGACGCAGCTCGCGAACGGCATCGGAGAAGCGTCCGAGAGCCTGGTCGCGGCGTTGGCGCTCGCCGTGCTCGCGGTCGTCGTCTTGATCGGGGCAACGGTCCGACGCAGGCGCTCGACACTCGCCGAGGCCCGCGTCATCACGAAGGACTGATCAGGCGCCGGCGCTCTCGCCGGCGTCGTCCTCGTCCTCATCCTCGTCGATGTCCGCGTTGATCGCGTCCTCGTCGAGGTCCTCGTCCTCCTCCGGCGGCGGGACCTGCTTACCGGGCTGGTCCTTCTTGCCGGAAGCAGCGGCCTGCGCCTGGGCCTGGGCCGCAGCGGCGGCCTGCGCCTTCTTGGCGGCCTGCGCCTTCTGCACCACGCCTGGCTTGGGCGTGATGACCATGATCATGCGGCGCCCTTCCATGTTGGGCGTCACTTCGACGGTGGCGATGTCCGCGCACAGCTCGACGAGGCGGTTGAGCACCTTCATGCCGGTCTGCGGGTGCGTGATCTCGCGGCCACGGAACACGACGGCGAGGCGGACCTTGTTGCCCTCCTCGAGGAAGCGGCGGATGTGCTTCAGCTTGAACGCGAGGTCGTGCTCCTCGGTCTTCGGCCGGAACTTGATCTCCTTGGTCTCGACCGTCGAGGCGCGCTTGCGAGCCTGCTGCTTCTTCTTCGCCTCTTCGTACTTGTACTTGCCGTAGTCCATGATCCGGCACACCGGCGGGAACGCGCGGGGCGAGATCTCGACGAGATCGAGGCCCTTCTCCTCGGCGAGGCGAAGCGCTTCATGCGTCGGCATGATGCCGAGCTGCTCTTCCTCGAGGATGACGCGGATCTCGGGGACGCGGATCCGGTGGTTGATGCGAAGGCCCGCTTCGGGGCGACGGCGATCGAAACGTCCAGGTGGCCGACCGTTCATTTGGACACGTGCATGTGGCTGGTGAGTCTCCTGTGCAGGCCGAGGTTGTACCCTGGGAGGCCCACCTAGGGGAGGCGTTTTGGACAAATCTGCGGCTCAGCCCGCGGGGATCCCGAGCAGCTCCTCGCCCAGGATCTGCTTGGCGCGTGCGCGGAACGCATCGTACTCGACGTCGGCTGGCGCCTCTCCGTAGTTCACGTGCGCGCCCCCGCGGTGCACACCGTACGCGGAGGTCCCGAACGGCGAGCGCTCCGCGTTGACCGCGAGCCCGAGCCCGAAAAGCGCGCTCCGAGGGCGCGACCAGCGCACCGCTGGCACTGGAATCGACGAACTTCCGTCGAGAACGATGGCTGCCGAGTCGGACGCATCGCTTCTGGATCGTGTGATCGGCTGGAGGCGACCACGGAAGTTCAGGTCGGGCTCGGGCTCGGGTCTCTGGGGTTAGTACGGGATCTCGGCTTCCTTCGCGACCTGCGCGAGGAACGTCTCGAACGGCATCAGGCCGAGATCGGCGTCCTTGCCGGTGCCATGCTTGCGCGGCGACACCGCCTTGGCCTCGACCTCCTTGTCACCGACGACGAGCGCGTACGGAATCTTCGCGAGCTGCGCGTCGCGGATCATCGCGCCGAGCTTGCCGTTCGACCGGTCGACGTCGGCGCGGACGCCGGCCGCCTTCATCCGCCCGGCGATCTCGTCGGCCCACGCATGGTGGCGCTCGGCGACGGGCAGCACGCGCACCTGCTCGGGCGCGAGCCACACCGGGAAGTTCCCTGCGAAGTGCTCGATGAGGATGCCGATGAACCGCTCGAACGAGCCGTAGATCGCGCGGTGGATGACCACCGGCCGGTGCTCGGCGTTGTCGGCGCCGATGTAGCCGAGGTCGAAGCGCTCGGGCGCGACGTAGTCGAGCTGGATCGTGCCGAGCTGCCACTTGCGGCCGATGCTGTCGGCCACGTCGAAGTCGATCTTCGGGCCGTAGAACGCACCGTCACCGGGCTTGAGCTCGTACGGCAGGCCGGTGAGCTTGAGCGCGGCCTCGAGCGCGGCCTCGGCCTTGTCCCACAGCGCGTCGTCACCGATCTTCTTCTCCGGTCGGGTCGCGAACTTCGCCGTGAACTCGAGGCCGAACGCGGCGTAGACCTTCGCGATCATCTGCGTGAGCGCGGAGACCTCCTCGGGGATCTGCGACTCCATCAAGTAGATGTGCGCGTCGTCCTGCTGGAACTGCCGCACGCGGGTCAGCCCCGACAGCACGCCGGTCGCCTCGTTGCGATGCAGCACGTCCTGGGTGTGCAGGCGCAGCGGCAGCTCGCGGTAGCTGCGGCGCTTCATCGTGTAGAACAGGTGGTGCGAGGGGCAGTTCATCGGCTTGAGCGAGAAGCTCGCGCGCTCTTCCTCGGGGAGGTTCGGGTCGGCCTCCGGATCGAGGATGAGGAACATGTTCTCGCGGTACTTGCCCCAGTGCCCGCTGCGCTCCCACAGCAGCTTGTTGTAGAGCAGCGGCGTCTTGATCTCGTCGTAGCCGTTCGCGAGGCACATGCGGCGCATCGCCGTCGACAGCTGGGTGAAGATCGTCGTGCCCTTCGCGGTCCAGAACACGGCGCCGGGCGCGGCCGGGTGGAACGCGAACAGGTCGAGCTCCTTGCCGAGCTTGCGGTGGTCACGCTTGCGCGCTTCCTCCTGCTGCGTCATCCACGCGTCGAGCTCCTTCTGCGTGAAGAACGCGGTGCCGTAGATGCGCTGCAGCTGCGCGTTGCGCGAATCGCCGCGCCAGTACGCACCGGCGACCGACAGCAGCTTGATCACGCCGACCCGCCCCGTCGACGGGCCGTGCGGTCCGAGGCAGAAGTCGACCCAGTCGCCGTGCGAGTACAGGGTCAGCGTCTTCGCGCCCTTGGTGAAGATGTCCTCGACGATCTCGAGCTTGAACTTCTCGCCGAGCTTGCCGAACAGCGCGAGCGCCTCGTCCCGGCTGACCTCCTTGCGCACGAACGGGAGGTCCTTCTTGATCTCCTCGTTCGCCGCTTTCTCGATCGCCTCGAGGTCCTCGGGCGTGAATGGCTTGTCGCGCGCGAAGTCGTAATAGAAGCCCTCGTCGGTCGACGGACCGATCGTCACCTGGGTGCCGGGAAACAGCCGCTGCACGACCGACGCGGTGATGTGCGCGGCGTCGTGGCGGATCAGCTCGAGCGCCTCGGGGTTCTTCGGCGTGTAGATCGCGAGGGTCCCCGAGTGATCGAGGGCGCGCGACAGATCGATCGCCTGGCCGTCGTAGGTCGCGTACAGCGCCGCCTTCGCGAGGCCCGGACCGATCTGCGTGCGCACGAACTCCGCGACCGTCGTCCCGGACGGGACGGACTTGGTGGCGCCATCGGGCAAGGTGATCGTGATCTGGTCCGCGGACATCAGGCCGCGCACCTTAGCAGACCGGCTCGCGCCGCTGCGCGCCGCCCCTCGCGCTTCCCGGCCCGCGCCGCGAACACGTCGGGCTCCGGGATCGGCGGAGGATCGGGCTGCCATGGCCATTATTCCAGCCACCTGGCGAGCTAGAAAACTCGCTGGTTTCCATGTCGGCGCAGTCGGCCCGGGCCTTGCTCCTTCCGCTCGCATGCGCGCGAAGATCGAGGACGTCCCGGCCGAGCTCGTCGGCGAGCTGCGCGGCCAGATCACCGAGGCGCTCGACGGCGAGCTCGACGAGACGACGCAGCCCGCGCGCCAAGATGCCCCGGAGCCCGTGGGGACCCTGACGGTGTACGGCGCGGACAGCGCGTCGGCGGTCATCGACAGCTACGAGCTCGAGCGCGATGACGTGCTGCACACGCGCAACACCGCGGCCACCGCCGAGGACGTCCGCGCGGTCGTGCGTGACCTCGTCCGCGTCACGATGCCCGAGTAGGCTCGCAGCGCGTGGCCCGCGATCAGCGCCGGTACAGCCCGAACACGATGCACCGCTCGCGCGCACCGTCGAGCTCGAGCACCGCGGTCCTCGCCGCGAGGTCGAACGCGAGCGCCGCGGCCTTGTAGCGGCCCTTCGCGTCGCCGGCGCCGGTGAACCGGTACACGTACGTCGACGCGCTCGCGCGCTCGGCGGCGCCGTACAGCCGCGCGACCGGCACCTCGACGTCGAGGTCGTAGCGGCGCTCGAGCGACGCGTCGTGCAGCCCGAGCTGCAGCGCGACCGGCGCTGTGTCGGCCGGCTGGCAGCCGAGCTCGACGTACGCGAGGCGGTTCGCCGTCGAGCACGTCGCGATCGTGTCGTCGGGGAGCGCGCGGCACATGTCGTCGAGGCCGTGCACCCAGCCGCTCGTGCTCACCCACTGCCCGGGAATCGTCTCGATGGTGCCGAGCTCGGACGTCGTCTTCCACGCGCAGGTCGGAGCGCCGGCGAGGCAGCCCGCCGAGCTCGAATCGATCGACGAGGTCGATGCGGCGCCCGATCGCGCGATCGTGTAGACGGTCCCGCCGACGCGGCGTTTGCCGCTTTGCACGCCCTGCTCCGCCGCGATCGCCACGATGCGATCGGGAAGATCACAGAGCGTCGTTGCGCCGTGCGTGCCCGCGGCATCGGTGACGAACATCGCGGCCGCGTTCGGCAGCGAATAGGGATCCGCGGGCGGGCGCGCAGGCACCGGCAGCGGCGTCGCCACGAGGTCCGCGTGGTCCGCGCACGCCTCGACCGCGGGCAGCCGCGGCGGCTCGTTCGCGCCGGGTGGCGGCGGCGGTCTCGGGCATCCCGCGAGGACCGCGAGCGCCGCCCAACCTGCCGTTTTCACTAGAGTTGTAGGCACGAGGAGGATTGAACTCCTGACCCCTACCGTGTCAAGGTAGTGCTCTCCCACTGAGCTACGTGCCTGGGATGAGGGCGTTTAACTACGGGAAGCTCGGCGCCGAGTCAAGGTCCGCACCCTCGCTTCCGCGCGCGATCGCTTGGCTGCGTGTGCATCCTGCGTAGCAGCCAGAGTGACCCGCGCGTCACACCTCGGATGGGCGTTGTTGGTTGGAAGATCGTCGAGAAGCGGCGTAGGCTTGGGGCCTTAGACAACCTTATCGGGCCTGCTCCCGGTCTGATACACGTCGGGTGGGGGCCATGACACGAGTGTCATGGCGCAAAGAGAGCTTCCGTGATCCAGGTTGGCCAGGTCCTCGACAAGTACGAGCTGCTCGAGCGTGTCGGGCAAGGCGGGATGGCCGTCGTCTATCGCGGGCTCGATCGATCGCTGAAGCGCGTCGTCGCGGTGAAGATCCTCCACAAGCACCTCGCCGACTATCAGGAGGCGCGCGACCGGTTCGAGCGCGAGGCGCAGGCGGTCGCGAAGCTGCGCCACGAGAACATCCTCGAGATCTTCGACTACGCCGCGAAGCCCGAGTCCGAGGCGTACATCGTCACGGAGTTCATCGACGGGCAGACGCTCAAGCAGGTCATCACCGACCGGCCGATCGCGTTCCCCGAGCTGGGCGCGATGTTGATCATCCAGGTCGGTCGCGCCCTCGCCCACGCGCACGCCGGCGGCATCCTGCATCGCGACGTGAAGCCCGAGAACATCATGATCCGCACCGACGGCGTGGTGAAGCTGATGGACTTCGGCATCTCGCACATGGTCGACCTCGAGCGGCTCACCGTGACCGGCCAGCTGCTCGGCTCGCCGGCGTACATGGCGCCCGAGCACGTCGAGGGCCGCCCGCTCGACTTCCGCACCGACGTGTTCGCCGCGGGCATCGTCCTCTACCAGCTGTGCGTCGGGAAGCTGCCGTTCGAGGGCAAGAACCCGCACGAGGTGCTCAAGCGGATCGCGGAGTGCCGGTTCATCGATCCGCGCACCGCGAACCCGCGCATCGGCAACCGGCTCGGCCGCATCATCCTCCGCGCCATGGCCGCGGCGCCCGCGGATCGGTTCGCGTCGGTCGGCGAGATGGTCACCGCGCTCGAGGGCTACCTCGACGAGAGCGGCCTGCCGCACGACAAGGTCAAGCTCGCGAGCGAGCTCGCACGCTACTTCTCGTCGCCGGCCGCGTACGAGCAAGCCCTCGAGGATCGTCTGATCGCGCACCTCACGAAGCGCGGCCAGGAGCTGCTCGAGCGCGACGATCGCGCCGCCGCACTCGACCTGTTCGATCGTGTGCTGACGATCGATGCCGACAACGAGAAGGTGATCGCGATCCTCGACGGGCTCAACCGCCGCGCGCGCGTGAAGGCGGCCGGGCTCGGCGTGCTCGCGGCGCTCGTGATCGGCGGTGGTGCGCTGATGATCCACAACAAGACGCGCGAGACGTCGGAGGCGCTCGAGCTCGCGCCCACGATCGCCAGCCATGACGGCCGCACGGTGCGCGTGGTCGCGCCGGAAGACCAACCTCCCCCGCCGCTCGTCGGCGACGCGCAGGACCTCGCGACGGCGGCCGACGCCTCGACCGGAGGCACCGTCGCGACCAACGGCAACGGGGCGGCCACGAACGGCGACACCACCACGAACAACGGCGGCTCGCGGCCGCCGCCGCCCGACGCCGCGCCGATCGCCAGCGCGAGCTGGCCGGTCACGGTCTCGGTCACGCCGCGCATGGGCTCCGAGGTCGCGTTCGGCGACGGCGAGTGGGTGCCGCTCACGCCGGAGACCGGGACGCTCGCGCGCACGCTCGATCGCGAGATCATCGTGCGCGCGCGCAACGAGTGCTGCGAGCCCCAGGAGGCCTTCGCCAAGGCCGGCGTATCGCAGCTCGTGTTCAACCTCCAGTTCCGGCCGGCCGGCGTGACGGTGTCGTGCCCGACCGAGGTCGACGGCACGCCGCGCGAGGTCTTCGTCACCGTCGCCGGCAAGGCCGCGACGCTCGGCGCGAACGCCCTGGTGCTGTTCGAGGGCTCGATCGATCAGAAGACGGCGACCATCGAGTTCGTGACGTCGAGCGCGGTCGATCCCTCGCTGACCAAGAGCTGGACGCAGAAGATCCAGGTGCGCGCCGGCAAGAAGTACAAGGTGACATGCGAGCCGCCGCCGTGAGCCTGTTGCGCCGCGCCTGCGCTGCGGCGGCGAGCCCGGCGTCCGTCGGGCTCGCGGTCCTCGTCGTGTGCGCGGCGAGCGTCGCGGCCGCGACCCCCTCGCAGGACCTCGAGCGCGGGCGCGCGAGCTTCAAGGCGCGCGACTGGCAGTCCGCGCGCGAGGCGCTGAACGATCTGCTCTACCCCGACGTTCGCCTCGCGCGCTCCGAGGACATCTGGGAGGCGTACGTGCTGCTCGGCGCGTCGTCGTACGAATCCGGC
>Ga0247822_10002782_pt1 | contig 11262 bp, 12 predicted proteins | sample 13C_Cellulose_Da_FD_192423 | JGI IMG/M metagenome (GOLD analysis project Ga0247822, IMG submission 192423) | Soil microbial communities from agricultural site in Penn Yan, New York, United States - 13C_Cellulose_Day30 | ecosystem: Environmental > Terrestrial > Soil > Agricultural land | place... | reverse complement strand
GCGCCGTCGGAAGAAGACATCTGAGGTCGAGTACCAAGAGACGCTCATCGACTTCATCCCCCGCGTCTCCCCGAAGTACAGCCGGCCTCACCACCTTGGCCGGCTCGTTCGCGCCCTCCAGCAGGCCGAGACCGAGCCGGTTCGGGTCATCGTCAACATCCCGCCGCGTCACTCGAAGACGGAGACGATCCTTCACTCCATCGCCCGACGCATCAAGCGCCGGCCCTGGGAGACCATCGCCTACGTCACGGCCACCCAGGAGCTTGCGAAGTCCAAGTCGCTCCTCGCACGCCAGTACGCCGAGCGCGCCGGCGTCGTCCTCCATGGCGACGCGAACGCGTGGAACGAGTGGCGCACCCCCGAGATGGGCGGCGCCCTCTTCACCTCGATCGGCGGCTCCATCATCGGCCAGGGCTGTCACCTCCTCATCATCGACGACCCCCACAAGGACCGCGCCGACGCCGAATCGCCCGTCATGCGCGAGAAGGTCTGGTCGTGGTTCACCTCGACCGGCTACGACCGACTCGAGCCGAACGGCTCCGTCGTCATCTGCCAGACCCGATGGCACCCCGACGACATCACCGGGCGCGCGCTCGACGACATGGCCCGGGAGAACTGGGACCACATCGAGCTCCCCGCGCTCGGCATCGAGGTCAACGGCAAGCGCATCGCCGACGACGACCACGGAGAGGCCCTCTGGCCCGAGCGCTGGCCGCGCCACGAGCTGCTGAAGAAGAAGGTCGACGAGTACGAGTGGAACTCGAAGTTTCAGCAGCGCCCTACCAAACGCGGCGGTGCTGTCTTCAAGGGGGCGAACCTCTACGACCCGGCCCGCCGGCCGAGCGCGCTCCGCATCTCCATCGGCATCGACCTCGCCTACAGCGAGGACACCCACGCCGACCACTCCGCCATCGTGGTCCTTGGCCAATGCGTCGTCACCGGACTGATCTACGTCCTCTACGCCCAACGCGAACAGCTCGAGATCCCTCAGATGAAGGAGATCATCGAGGCCCAGTCGCGACTATTCCCTGGCGCGCGCATTCACTGGCACACCAGCTCCACCGAAAAGGGCACCGCCCAGCTCCTCAAGCTGCTCGGCCTCCCGGTTCGGTGGCTCAAGGCGGACGTCGACAAGTTCACTCGCGCGCAGCCCGCGGCCGCCGCGTGGAACCTCGGCCAGATCCTCGTCCCCGGCGGCATCGACGCGAATGGCAATCCTGTCGAGCGGCCTCTTTGGGTGGCTCCGTTCCTCAAAGAGATCAACGGATTCACCGGCCTCGGTGACCGCGAAGACGACCAGGTCGACGCGACCACCAGCGCTTTCTACGAATACTTCACACCCCCGCGCGACCGCATCGACGACGACGGCAGCGGGAGCCAATTCGGATGAGGTGAGCCGTGCCCAACGCGAGAGCAATCGCGCTGAAGTACATGTCGCCGCGATACCTGCGTCTCGAGAGGCTCGAGAAGTACCAGGATGGCGACCAGTACGACGGCCGCCCCGCCTTCTTCTCCCAGGACGAGGACGCGCCCCCGCTCCTCGAGCGCGCGCCGTGCATTGTCGACGGCGTCGCCAAGAACGCCACGCGCGACCTCGTCGACTTCATGATGGGCGAGGGGCGCTATCCCGTCGTCAGCGCCAGCACCAGCGAAGACGACGCCGACCTCGACGACGAAGGCACCCTCACCGAAGACGAGGCCGGCCTCCTCGAGCGCTGGATCAACGGCCCCCTGACCGACTGCGCCAACCTCCGCCACCACTTCCCGGAAGCTCTCCGGATGGCGATGAAGTCCGGCTCGGTCGCGCTCGTCGCGTGCATGCGCAACGGGCGCCCCGAAATCGAGGCGTTCCCCGCGAAGTGGTGCACGCCGGCGTTCAACCCGCTCACCCGCGAGGTCATCGGCCTCGAGATCAAGTATCCCTACATCGTCGAGGAGCAGGACCCCATTTCGCGCGAGTGGGAAGAGGTCTGCTACGTCTACCGTCGCCTCATCAACGCGAACTGGGATGTCGTCTACCTCCCCGGCAAGGGCCGCGAAGATGGGCTCGACCCAGTTTGGTCGACCGACTGGACTCAGACCGTCCAGCACAATCTGGGCTTCTGCCCGGTACGCTGGTACGCGTTCGAGTGCTCGACGCCGACACCGGCGAACTACGACGGGCGCGCTCACCACAAGACCCTCCTCGACGAGCTGGACGCGCTCAACTTCTCGCGCTCCCAGCGCCATCGCGCGGCCGTCTATTCCGGCGACCCGCAGATCTGGGAAACCGGCGTCGAAGCGAACACCAACCCCGCCCCGATGACCCGGGCGGCCAACGTGCAGATCGAGGCGCAGGCCTCAGGCATCGGGCCCGATGGCCGACCGAACATCATCGGCGTGTTCACCTCGAACCCGCGCAGCGGCCGAGGTGGCCCGCTCCGACGCAAGGGGCCCGGCATCGTCTGGCGCTACCCCGAGGCGACCTCCAAGGTCGGCATGCTCTCCCTCCCGGAGGGTTCCCTCGGGGCCATCTCGGAGAACAGCGAGGACATCCGGCAGAAGATCGCGGAGGACCTTTCCGTCGTTCTCATCCAGCCGTCCGAGGTCAAGAGCTTCGGCGCCCTCAGCGGCAAGGCCCTCGCCTTCGTCTTCGCCCGGCAGATTGCTCGCGCGGACAGCATCCGCAACGACTCCCAGACCAGCCTCCTCTTCCCAACGATCGACCTGCTTCTTCGCCTCTGCCTGACCGTCGGTCAGCACGCAAACCAGCAGGTTCGAATCCTCGGGTTCACGAAGATCCTGCCCATTCTCCAGAAGTTCGTGGAGAACAAGCAGACCTACGACCTCGACGTCAACAACGCCGTCGTCGCGCGTACCGTCAGCGAATGGTTCGGCCCCCGCCTCCGCTTGCAGTGGGGCGACTACTTCGAGTCGTCGGCCGAAGAGGAAAACTTCGTCGTCCAGCTCTGCGCCACCGCCTACACGACCGGCCTGATGCCGCTCGAGACAGTGCTTGAGAAGCTACGCGGCGTCTTCCCATTCGCATCCATCGAGGAAATCCTCGGGAAGCTCGAAGAGGAGCAGGCCAAGAAGGACGCGCGCGATCTCGAGATGACTGACCAGAAGGGCGCCATCGCGGCCAAGCACGACGTCAAGACCGGATCTGCATCGGGCGCCAAGGGCGACAAGAAAGCGTAGGTGACCCATGTACTGCCCCGCCTGCAAGAAGGACGTTCACCCGGTCGCCGACCTCGCTGAGTCCGGCGCCATCATCAACGTCTGCCCCGTTGCGGAGTGCAAGCTGGCCCTCGGCGTCGTGAACGCCGAGCCGCCTCCGCCCCCACCGATCACCCTTGTGCACGGACAGCAACACCCCGGAGCCGCCGGGGGAGACGCCACCACGAGTGTGGCTACCAGCTCCCCCGGCCGCATCCGGATGCCTGCCCCGAACAAGCCCCTCGACCTCGTCGCCGAAGCCAAGGCACGCCTCGACTTCATCAACGACGAGCTCAAAACCCTCGCCGCGCTCCAGCGCGAAAAGCGTCGGCTCGAAGCCATGATCGCCGCTGCCGAAGCGGCCGACGAGACCGACCTCCCCCAAGCCGCGGAGTAGACCATGACCCAGCTCACCAAGCCGTGCCTCGAGTGCACGGTGACGAACGACGCCGACGCCGCCTCCTGCGTGGCCTGCGGCGGCGGCTCCTTCCCCGACACCGTCGCCGCGATGCACGAGCACGACGTCGAGCAGACCCGCGCGCGCCGCCGCGAGGAGGGCGAGGCGCAGGACCGCGAGTATCGCGCCTGGGCCGACGCGACGGACGACCAGCGTGAGGCCTGGTGGGCCGTCGGCAAGTGCCCACCGGGGATGTGCCGCAGCTGCCCGGCCCTCATGATGCCGTGCCAGGCCTGCTTCGTCCGCGCCGGCTACGACGGCGAGCTCTACGAGGCCTTCACCAAGACCCGCGAGCTGCCCATCCGCACCATCGTCGGCATCGACCCGGCCAGCGAGGGCCCGGAGAGCACCGTGACCGTCGTCGTGAAGGACAACGCCGTCCAGACGATCGTGGTCGTCGATGCTCCCGATGCGGCAGCAACCGACGCCTTCGTCGCAGCCTTCACCTCGAAGGCATCGGGCACCCTCCAGCACCCCGAGCACGAGGAGTCGCCCGAGACCATCCAGGCCTCGCCTCCTCCGCCGCCCACGCCCGAGAACGTCCAGAAGGACATCGAGCAGGCGGTCGACCAGGCCCTCGCCAAGGCCGAAGACTCCGACGGCGCCGAGCGCGCGGTTATCCACGGCACCGCTGAAGCGCCCGCCGTCGGACCTACTCCATCCACCCTCCCCAAGCCGATCGCGACACCGAAGGCGGCGAGCCGCAAGGCGACCCGCTGAGATCACGCAACCCGTCTGACCAACCAGAAAGCAAGAGGCTCTTCCCATGGCAACTGTTACGGCTACCGGCGTCCAGGTTCACGGATTCACCACCCCGAACGGCTTCCAGAAGGCCTCCGACGGCAAGCAGGTCATCGGGTGCTTTGTCAGCATGTCGGGCTTCGCTGGCACCTACGCGGCCGCCGACGACGCCACCATCCTCGATCTCGTCTCGATCATTCGCGACGCGCGCCGCTGCGGTAAGACCCCCACGCTCATCGCTGGCTGCATGGCCGCACCGGGACGTGAGGCGGGCGCCGTCGTTGGCGTCGGCGCGGTCGCGGTCGACGGCGTGAACCTCGACTTTCCGCTCACGCAGGCGGACCTCACGACCGAGCACGCCAACGCAGCGATGGGCGTGTTCGAAGAGGGTCCCTGCCTCTTCGTGACCTTCAAGGAGTGACAGCTACACGCGGCGGGCCCGGGGGACCGGGGTTCCATCAAAGCCGCGACATCACAGGTCCCTCTCCACATCGCTCCACCTTCCGCCCCGGGACGCGCATCCCGCGAAAAGGAGCCCTCATGTTCCGTCGAATCTCTCCGTTCATGTTCACCGGTCTCTCGCTGCTCACCTGCTTCACCCAGGGTCTCCCTGGCGAAGGCGGTGGTGGTGGAGGCGGTACCCCTCCGGCCGGCGCACCGGCTGGCGCTCCCCCTGCGGGAGCGGCTCCGCCAGCGGGCGGACAGCAGACGCCTCCGGCTGGCGAGCTTCCTCCCGTCGGCGAGCCCGGATGGGTCAAGGAGCGCGTCAAGCAGGCGAAGGACTCGCAGCTGCGCGAGACCCTTCAGGCGCTCGGCATCACCGACATCGAGGCAGGCAAGAAGCTGCTCGAGGACGGCAAGAAGGCCGCTGACGCCCAGAAGACCGAGATCCAGCGCAAGGACGACGAGATCAAGGCCCTCACTCCCCACAAGGACACTGCCGATCGATACGGCAAGTACCTTCAGGAGCAGGCCACGGAGGTCCTCTCGAAGCTCACACCGGAGCAGCAAACGACGGTGAAGGGCCTCGCGGGCGAGGACCCCATCAAGGTGCTGCAAGCTGCCAAGCTCCTCGGCGTCGCCCCTTCGGCGGCGGTCGCGGGCGCACCGCAGACCGGCGCCCCGGCGGGAGCTCCGAATGGCGCCCTGCCGCCCGGCCAGGCCGGCATTCCTGGCCAGGGCACGCCGCCGACCGCGCTCCCCGGAGCTGCGCCGGCGAACACCACGGGAGCCCACGGTGGGCCCCCGAGTGCCACGCAAAGCCCCGTCAACCACCTCGCTGTCTGGGAAGACATGAAGGCCAAGAACCCGTTCGCAGCGGGTCAGTACCTTCTCGAGCACCAGGCCGCGATCGTGGAGGCGAGGCAGGCAAAAGCCTCCAAGTAACCACCACGCGCTCGCCGACGACGGCAGCGTGACCATCAAGGAGTTCTCACATGGCCCTCGTCAATCGTGCATCCCTCGGCGCCGAGTTCTACGACATCACCGCGGCGCGCCTTCTGCTCCAGCCTCAGCCCCAGTTCCTCTACGCGATTCTCTGGAAGATGGCCCTCTCGGCCACGCTGGCGAATCTCACGGGCATCAGCTTCCGCGGCGACGTCGGAAAGCAGGGCCAGGAGTACCGCTCGGCGGAGTCCCACCGTGCCAACTACGAAGATCCGATCTACAGCAACGTCATCAACGTTGTGACGGAGCTCGGGAACGCGCCTGGCCACACGGTTCGACTCAACCGCCCGAAGTTTGCACAGACGACCTACACGCAGTCGTCGCGTGAGATTCCGATGGGTACGGCGATCTCGACGACTCCGATCAACATCGAGTCCGAGCAGACGTCGGTCACGCTCAAGCGCTTCGGCGGTCCCTTCAACCAGGCGGCCGGCGCCGTGGCGCCCTTCGGTGTCGACCGCTTCGACGCGACGAAGAGCATTCACTCCATCGCGTCGGCGGTCGGCACGCACCTGCAGCAGGACTTCGACCAGTTCATCGACCGAGTCGTCTCCTCGCTGCTCTCGCAGGCGGCCGTGACGCTCTTCCCCGGCGAGTACACCGCCCTCTCCGACTTCACCGACGCCGGCGGCGACGGGCCGATGACCTACAAGCTGATCAACCGGCTCGAGACGCAGCAGTCGGACGCGAACCTGCCGACCTTCTCGGACGGCTACCGCGCTCTCGTCGTTGCGCCCCGTGCTCTCGAGCAGCTCAAGGACGACCCGCAGTTCGCCCGCTACTCGGAGTTTCACAAGCCGGTCAACCCGCTGCTCCAGGCGAGCTACTACAAGTCGGTCGGCCGCACGCACATCTTCCAGTCGACGACCACGCCGCGCACGACCAACGGTGGCGCAGGCGTCGTCTACGAAAACCAGGCCATCGTGCCCGGCGTCATCGGCTCCGCGCTCGGCGAGATGCCCCGGACCGCGACGTCCACCGCCGACAACTACGGCGAGTGGGCGCTCGTGATCTGGCTCATGTACGCCGCTTTCGCGAACCTCGATTCGCGCTTCTGCACGCGGATCTACACCAACTGAGGTCGGTCTGGCCGGGTGGCTCGCGCTGCCCGGCCTCCCCTCCCATCCAAAGCTCCAAGGAGACCACCTCATGATCCCCGAATGCCTTCTCAAGCGCGGCGTCCGCGCCTCGGGCAACATGCCCTTCGTCGGCGCGGCTCCCCAGACCGCGAACGCTCCGTCGGTCAACATGTCCGACGTGCACCCCGGAACGCTCTCGGCTCGCTGCACCGTCAGGGCCGAGACGAGCACCCTCACCGTCACGCACAAGTGGCAGGTGCAGGACAAGACCGGGACCTGGATCGATGTCGCCTACGACTCGAACAACCCGGCCCCCGTCGTCCTCGCCACCGGCACCGCTGGTGCCGACGCGCCCATCACCAAGGTGATTCCGGCCCCGCTCGCGGTCTACGCCTACCGCGCGGCGCGCATCGTGTTCTTCACCGGCGTCGGCGTGGGTGCAGGCGCAGGGCAGGATGAAGTGTCCTGCGACTACTACTACGTCAACCCGCTCTCGAACGGCTGATCGGCTACCCAGCTCCGCGCGGAGGCACACATGGCTCTTCTGCAAAGCGAAGTCATCCGCATTCGCGCGGAGCTTGGATACAACGTGATGGGCCTCCAGGCCCTCCCGTACATCGGCATCACCACGATCTTCGATTCCGTCATCCAGCAGTACATCACGTCGGGCGCAACGACTTCGTCGCTGTCCCCCGTCACGGCCTCCCGCATCCCCGCGCCGCAGACCATCCAGGTCGCGAACGCCGACGGCATCCACGTAGGCGACTGCCTCGTCATCGACGTGGACCACCGCCAGGAGTCGGCCACCGTCCAGCACGTCAGCGGACTCGCGGTCACCCTGATGCTTGCCCTTCAGCACGGCCCCGGGCCCTACCCGGTCACGGTCGAGGGCGGCGAGACCATCGTTCGCGAGAAGCTCCGCGAGCTGAAGGCCCTCCAGCTCGGAGGCATCGGCGGCACCGCCGGCGCGATGAGTCGCCTCAAGACCCGTCTCGGCCTCAAGAAAGTAGACGACGTCGAGTTCTTCGGCGGCAACGGCCTCATGAGCCAGGGTGAGAGCCCGCAGAAGCAGCTTGTCGCCATGATCGACATCCTTCGCGACGAGCTAGCCTCCATCCTCGGCGTCCCACGACGCAACAAGACCGGCGGCGGCGGCGGCGTCGAGCTCTGACGAGGTGACCCATGGCCCTGCGTGATGACCTCCTGCCCATCGTCGAGGACCTTCGCGGCATCGGCGGCGAGCTCGGCTTCCGCCTCTTCGAGGTGCACGTCCGCGTCCGGAAGTTCTCCGGACCGCGCCCAGGCATCAGCGGCAGCGCCGACAGCGAGACCACCACCCAGGTCTTCGTCAACGGCGAAAACCCCAAGGTCCGCGAGGTATCCAGCCGCGACCGCGTTGCCGGCTCCGAGGCCAAGCTGTCCGGCGAATGGGAGATCGGGCCCCTGACCCCGGAATACGTCGTCGACAGCGTCATCGCGCCGACGAACGACGGACGCTCCGCCATCGTCCACTACATCCTCAAGGGCCCAGGCCTCCCGCCCACTGGCCTCGTCTGTCAGAAGATCTCCGACCAGCGCGACCGCCCGCTTCGCATCATGATTCGCGTGAGGAGCACGGGCCAAGAGGTCAAGTGATCCCCGCAGCCTCCCCCGTTGTCGACGCCTCCGGTCTCCGCCGACGCTTCGACCGCGCCGAGCGACGCATGCACGGGGAAATCATGTCCGCGCTGGAGCGCACCGTGCGCCTCGCGTCGACCTACGCGAAGGTTCCCGACGGCACCACCTATGAGGGCTGGTCGGGGAAGTTCACCAGCCGCACGGGCGAGCTCCGGTCGAGCATCAAGACCTTCGTCGTTGGCGGCATCACCATGGGCTACGTCGGCTCGGTCGTCGCCTACGCGCGCCACGCCGCCATGGTCGAGTACGGGACCAAGCCCCACGTCATCGCCGCGCGCCGCAAGAAGTTCCTCCGCTTCGAGGTCGGCGGCAACGTCCTCTTCCGCCGCGCAGTGAACCACCCGGGCACGTTCCCTCGCCCGTTCATGCGCGCCGCGCAGCTGAAGACGCAACCGTTCTTCGAGGACCTCATCGCCGAGGCCTTCGTCCGAGCCTTCCTCTGAGGCCCCATGACCGACTTCTTGGCACTCAAGCACGGCGCCGTCGTGTATCCGCTCCCGCTCGCGGGGGCCGGCCTAGGAGGCCAGGGGGCCACGCTCCTTCGCGACGCCGATCCGGCGCTCTATTACATGCTGGAGTTCTTCGCCTCCTGCATCGAAACGCACCTCGGAGCGCGCGTGCTCCAGGAAGTGGCGCTCGCGGGCATGGCCCCCGACCAGCCTGGCAAGGACTTCGAGGCCGCCGTGAGCATGGCGCTGCCCATCAACCCCCAGGCCTTCCTCAACGAGGAGCACATGCGGTTCCCGCTCCTCGCGATCTGGCGCGAGCGACGGACCTTCGAATACGTCGGCCAGCGGAAGGTCGCGGTCGACCAGGTGAACCTGGCGTACATCCTCCCGCCCCTCGACGCCTTCCAGGCCGAAAAGCTGATGCCGACGCTTCACGCGGTCGGCGCCATCATCGACAACCGATCTGAGCAGGGTTTCGACCCCGCCTACACGCCCTCGGCGCCCACCGGGACGCCCGGAGAGCCGATCTGGGCGGCCAACCGGGCCGGCTTGAAGAGTATCGAGGTCAAAAGCATCGAGTTCGGCGACTACCCGAGCGTTACGGACCTCTCTTTCCCCGGCCTCTCGATGAAAATCGAGGTCAAGGAGCGCTCCGAGGCGGTCACCGAGCAGCTGGTGGGCTTCGATGGCGTCACGACGACCACCGAGCTCCAGGGACAGCCTCCCGCAGAGGACCCAACGCCGGTTCCGGTCGCCGAACAGGCCCACTACGCGGCCCCGGCGCTCCTCAGCATGGCGCCGACCACCGGATCAAAGGCCGGAGGCACCCCCGCCGTCATCACCGGCACCGGATTCATCGTCGGACGGCGTTACCGGGTGCTTTTCAACGGCTGCGACGCCTCGAGCGTGACGGCCGAGAGCACCACCACGCTCTCGTGCATCACTCCGCAGTACCCCGCGAGCCCGACGGCTGCCGTCAACGTGCGGGTCATCGATCAGGACGGAGGACTCTCCAACGTTCTGAGCACCGCATTCACCTTCACCACACCATGACGGAGCATCGTCCATGACTCAGATCTTGCGCGTCCTCCCGCGCCTCAAGGGCACCATCCCGGGCGCCGAAGCTTCCCTCGTTCCTGACCCGCACGGCACCGAGGCGTCCCCTCAGCGCCGTCGCATCATCGGCCGCAAGCACCAGCAGATCTCGCCCGGACAATGGGCCTGGGTGCCCACCGGCAAGATCGAGGAGCTTCCCTATCATCACGACATCGCCAAGGCGGTCCAGGACGGCGACCTCTGGGCCGTCGACGAGGCCACTGCGCGCGCGTGCCGGGCGAAGTTCGATTCCACCTTCAGCGGCGAATACAACGCCGACGGAAGCCCCGCCAACAGCCAACAGCCGGTCACGACCTCCGGCGATGAGGAGAACGTCTGATGTCGTCCATCCTTGCTGCCATCATCCTGACCGGTCTCGCTGCCAGCGATCCGGTCCCCGGCACGTATATCGAGGTCAACTTCGCCCAGGGCGACGCCGCTGGCAGTGGCTCGGCGACCGAGGTCGTCCTCATGGGAAACAAGCTCGCCGCCGGCACGGCCGTCGTGGACACCGAGGTCTACGGCCCGGACGGCCTCGTCCCGATGCAGACCGAAGCCGACGTCATCGGCCTCTTTGGCGCGGGCTCCGAGCTCCATCGCATGTGGCGCGCCTTCGTGCGCGTGAACAAGACCACGACGGTTCGCGCCATCGCGGTCACCGAGAACGCGGGCGGCACCGCGGCCTCCGTCTCCACCGTCCTCACGGTGCCGGCGACGGGCAGCGGCAACATCCGCATCGTCGTCCATGACGAGGTTGTGGACGTCGGCGTGCAGTCCGGAGACGCGCTCGACACCATCGGCGCGAACATGGTGACGGCCGTCAACCTGATGGCCCACTGGGGCGTCGTCGCGTCTTACAACGTCGCGACCGACACCTTCACCCTCGCGGCGAAGCAGAAGGGCCCGCGCGGCAACGACATCCGTTTCCAGATCATCCCGTCGAACGGCATCGGCACGCAGTTCTCAGCCGGCGTCACGGTGGACAGCCCGCTTGCAAGCGGAGCGACGCCGGACACGAACGCGACCGCGCTCCAGACCCTCAGCACGGGCCACTACTACTACATCGTGTCGGCGGCCGGCGACGCGACCCAGCTCGGCGCCCTCGTCTCCCAGGTGAACG
>Ga0247822_10002779_pt1 | contig 11267 bp, 11 predicted proteins | sample 13C_Cellulose_Da_FD_192423 | JGI IMG/M metagenome (GOLD analysis project Ga0247822, IMG submission 192423) | Soil microbial communities from agricultural site in Penn Yan, New York, United States - 13C_Cellulose_Day30 | ecosystem: Environmental > Terrestrial > Soil > Agricultural land | place... | reverse complement strand
GACAGCGACTTTGTCACGCCACTGAACGCGCGCCAATCCCGGGAATCCATCAATACCAATTGACGCGTCTGCGTAGAATGTGTTATGCGATAGTGAACATTTTGCCTTTTCCTCGCTACGAGAGGATCTCGTGGTGGCCTCGCCCAGCACAACGTACCGCGTCCTGATCGCCGACGACGATGCCGGCTTCCGGGAAACGCTTGAAAGCATCCTCGAGCCGCACTTCCTCACGCTGTCGGTCCCGTCAGCGGAGAGGGCGCTCGAAATCGTTGAGCACGAGCCGATTCACCTGGCTCTGTTCGACATGCACATGCACCTTCTGACGGGACTCGATGCCCTGCGGATCATCCAGCAGGTCCGGACAGGGCTCCCCTGCATCCTGATCACCGCCGACCTCACCGAGCGGCTGGCCCAGGAAGCCCGCGCGGCCCAGGCCTACGGCGTGCTGCGAAAACCGGTCAGCCGCCGCGATCTCCTGTCCGAGGTCTACACGGCGCTCCGCGACCGCTATCATGATCCCAACATTCCCTGCACCGTTTCGTAGGCGCTTGGCCGGCGCGGGCCTGCCGGGAACAATCGTGTGAGCGGTCCGCTGCCGACGCGGGTGGGCGAGGGGCGGCTGCTTCCTTGAGGTTCGCCAAGATGGCCTTCGTGACGTTTCAGATTCTCGACGGCCTGGAGGCGGGGCGAACCTATGCCGACCTCGAGACCCCCGTCACGATCGGTCGGGAAGAAGACTGCGACATCCGCCTCAACGATGACCGCGTCAGCCGCCTGCACGCCCGGATCCAGGAGGACTCCGGCCGGATCATCCTGACAGACGTCGACAGCACGAACGGCACGCGGATCAACGGGCACCCGATCAAGATCCGGGTCCTCCAGCCGGGAGACCAGATCGTCATCGGCCGCTGCACCCTCCTCTACGGAAGCGAGGAGGAACTCGATGAGAGCGCGGGCCGCGCCACAGTCCAGCGCGACGACGATGACGACAGCACGGACAAGCGGGTCAATCCGCTCGTGACGTCTCCGACGGTCCCGCCGCCGGAACTCCCTTCCGATCTCACCACCCTGCAGGCGGCCCAGCTATCGGACCTTCTGAACTATCTGCAGGTGCACGTGCTGTACACGCTCGATCACGGCGAAGAGCTCGAGGCGACCGGAAGCAAGTCGCAGCAGAAGATGATTCTCGCCCCCGCCGCCTGGCGATGCCTGCAGAAGGTTCAGCTTCAACTGTCCCGGTACCTGCAGGCGATCGGTTCGCCAGATCGGTGATCGCCGCCCCGGCATGATCGCCGGCGACGGACGATTTCAAGGCGTCCAGCTTTGACCGGTCCCGTTCACACTTTGGCGGTCTCGACTGCGACCGCAGCCGCTTCGCTGGACCAGACCATCAGGCTCCGCTCGTCGAGGATGACGTGCGCGTAGGGACCGTTCGGATCGGCTTCGAGGGTCACGCCGTATTCCCGCAACTGGACCGCCAGCGAGCCGGTGTGCTCAATCCGGCCGTCGTCGGGAAGGACTCGCCACCATTGAAGATGCGGCCACTCCTGTCGGACCACTTCGAGGCTGCTGCGGACAATTCGCCCATCCGGTCCCGGAGCAAATCCGGCGCGACGGGCCACTGCGCTGCATGTGGCAAAACGATCCGCTCGCTTCAACTCCCACAACACTTCGGCCAAAGCTGTTGCCCGTGCACTCGCCATCCCGCGCTCCCCGGTACTGCGTGGTCCGCTGGAACACCTCGCTCCAGGATCGACCAGCAGGATCCCTGGAGTTTCTGACGCAGTTTTGACCGTAACCGCCAGCCGCCACGACTTCAAGAACGAACTGTCTCGCGACCGGAGATCGCCGGGATTCCTCCGGGGACGCTTCCGGTCGGCCACCCAGGCTCGACACGGGAGCGATCGCTTAATCGTTAGAGCAGGAATCACTTGCGCTGCCTCCCGAATCGAGGCTGAGCGAGCATCGATCGCTCACCCTGGACCGGGCCGCCCTACTTCGGCTTGCCGGTCCGGAACAGGACGGTCGAGACCGCGCTCCGGAGTTCCTGCATCTGGCGACGCAGAGCCTGCTCTCGCAGCTCCCGGTCCGTGCACCAGCGATCGAACTCCCCCGCGGCCCGATCAACCGCGACGTCGTGCCGGACGATCCGGTTCAGAAACGCGCCGGCCGGAGTGATGGAGGCCGAAGCGGAGGCGTCGAGGGTCAGGATCGGGGTCATGGCAGGTCTTCAAACGGCGTCAACTGGGAAGGTCTGGTAATCTTTTTCGGCCACCCAGCACACCCCAATTGAGAACCTTGACCGTGTAGTGAAACTTTTCCGGTCCGGAAATTTAGCGAGGCTGCGCAACCGCTACCGTCGGCCCTTTCCGGACTCAAGTCGCGACCGGAAGGAGCGGTCGAGCGGTTCCCGAGGGGGGGGGCGAGCTCACTGGCAGAGCTTTGGAAAAGAAGGCCCCGGCCCGCTCAGGTGACGGCGATCATCATGACGGCCAGGATTCCGCACCACACGATTCCCAGGAAGTGCCAGAACCAGGCGCAGTACCGGACGCCCCAGTAGTACTCATGGTCATAGCGGTCCCGGAACGAGCGGACCGTGATCAGCACCACGAACAGCGTGGCCACCACGAAGTGCATGACGTGCAGGGCCGCGAGCATCAGGACGAACGGCGTGATGCCGAGCGACGCTTCCTCGGCCGACCGCTCCGCAGGGAGCATGGCCCACAGCCCGTACGTCTGGACCCCCATGAAGGCGGCCCCCAGCCCGAGAGAAATCAGAAGCCAGCGGCGAAAGAGGTGCTGCTTTTCGATCCGGACCCAGGAGACGGCCCGGTGCAGCGTCAGACTCCCAGCAAAGAGCAGCAGCGAGCTCAGGACGAATGCGGGGGGGAACCGCATGCCGTCGGTCGTCACGATGACCTGCCGCCCCGCCAATCGCGCGAGCCCCCAGCCGAGCAGGATTGCGGTCCCGACGATGCTGGCGGCCAGCGCCAGAAAGAGGCGGGCCGCCGCGGCCGTGCCGGGGGCGTGGCGGGCGACGTCGGGCGGGCGCGTTGGCATCGGCACGTCTCTCCCGCCCTTCCCCGCCTCCGCTCATCCTCTTTCCATCGTTCCGTCTACTCGTCGGCGGCCATCGAGACGCAGACCAGTTCCTTGTCGTTGCGGGCGTAGACGCACTGATTCGCGAAGGCGGGCATCGACCAGACCACCTCCCGACCGAACACGGTCTGGCTCGGTTCGAGAACATGGAACCGTCCGAGTTCCTCATAGCCAGTTGGGGTCAGCTTCGCCTCGATGAGGTCCCCGGTTTCGCTGAAGAGGAAGAACCGCGAACCGTTCCGGACCAGGAACGCGGTCCCGTGAGACGCTCCCCGCTTCCCTCCCGTGGTCGGCTGGAACGACTGCCAGAGCCGCTTTCCGTCCGCCAGATTGAAGGCCCGGAAGGCCCCCTGCTGACAGTCGGCACCGTAGACCGTCCCGTCGACGATCAGCGGCGTCACGTTGGCGGCGGCCAGTCCCTTGGAGGCGTTCGCTTCCCAGACCCGCTCCGCGGCCGGCCGCGTCGAATCGAGGCGGAAGACCGCCCCAACGTTGCCGATCCCGCTCGCGAACAGGAGGTCCCCCTCCTTCTGCGGGGCCATGATCGACATCCCGTAGCTTGGTTTGAGGTCCTGCGACCAGTAGACCGCACCGGTCTCGGGGTCGAGGGAGTTCAGCTTGTCGGCATCCCAGACCAGGAGCTGCCGCTTGCCTCCCGCTTCGATCATCGAAGGGGGAGCGTATCCCGACTCCGAGGCCGACAGCGCCCGCCACTTCTCCTCGCCGGTCTTGCGGTCGAAGGCGACGGCCACGCTTCCCTTCCCTCCAACGAGGCAGATCAGCCGGGGCCCGTCGATGAGAGGATGGCCACTGAAGCCCCAGATCGGGACCGGCGCGGAGTAGTCCTTGACGAAGTCCTTCGACCAGACGACTTCGCCGGAGTCCGCCTTGAGGCACCACAGGTTCCCCTCGGCGCCGAGGGCGTAAACGAGACCGTCCGCCACGGTCGGCGTGGCGCGGGGACCGCTGGGGTACGAAAGCTTGTACGGCCGGTCGTATTCGTGCTTCCAGAGGATCTCGCCCGTCTTCGCATTCAGGCACAGGACCCGTTCCTGTCCGGTCAGTTCATCCCGTGAGCCGGGGTTGTTCGTGATCGTCCCGGCCGTCTTCTGGTAATCGGTGACATACACCCGATCCCCCACGACCGCCGGCCCCGAGTAGCCTCCGCCGACAGGGATCCGCCACAGCACCTTGAGGCCGTCCTGCGGAATCCGGTCGACGATCCTCGTCTCTTTCCAGAGACCGTCCCGCGCTTCGCCCATCCACTGGGGCCAGTCTCCCGCCGAAGCGGGCCGGGTGAGGGCAAAGGCGGTCAGGGCCGTGAGAACCCACTGCAAGTTGCAACGCATAGAAGACTCCTGGGACACGATGGGCGATTTTACCGACTCCCCGGAGAACGGCGAGCCGCGCCCGGTTTGCCGCCCCATCGCCCGGTCGCCATAATCCGTGACCGCCGGGACAGTTCAGGCCAACCACACCTGTCGCCCCCGGCCGATTGGTCACCTTCGCTGGTGGCTGTCGACGGCTGCCCGGCCCCCGGTGCTGTCTTCGCAAAGCCTTTTCGAAAAACTCTTCAAGGAACTTCGCGTGCGTCCTCCTTCTCACGCCGCTCCCCTGCCTGATCCGACAATCCGTATGACGACGGGGTGGCACTGCCTGCACCTGTACTACCGGGTCAATCCGCAGGTGTGGGGCGGTCTCGACTCCGCGGCTCGGCGGGCGGGCCTGAGCCAGCTTGAAGAGCTTCTGAATCCGGAGCGGGCCGGCAATCCGGAGCGGCTGCAGGCGTTTGCCGTCTCGGGGCACCGGGCGGACTTCGGGCTGATGATGCTCGATCCCGATCCGCTCAAGATCGACTCGGTCAAGCAGGCGATCCGCGCCACCGCGATCGGGGCGGCGCTCGAGCCGACGTACTCGTTCGTGTCGATCACGGAAGTCTCCGAGTATGTTCCGACGGTCGAGCAGTACAGCGAGCGGCTGCGGATGGATGGCGTCTCGGCGGAGGATCCGAGCTACGGAGCCAAGGTCCGGGCTTACGAGCAGCGGTTGCCGATGATGAATCAGCAGCGGCTGTATCCGGACTTTCCGAACTTCCCGGTGATCTGTTTTTACCCGATGAACAAGATCCGGGATCCGCACGCGAACTGGTTCACGGAGCCGTTCAGCGTCCGGTCCGCGCTGATGGCGGAGCATGCCACCTCGGGGATTAAGTTTGCCGGTAAGGTGAGTCAGCTGATCACGGCGTCGACCGGTTTCGATGACTGGGAGTGGGGGGTGACGCTGTGGAGCCGATCGCCGGAGCATATCAAGGAGATCGTGTACACGATGCGGTTCGATCAGGCGTCGGCGAAGTACGCGGCGTTCGGTCCGTTCTACATTGGGTACATCCTGTCGGCCGGCGACCTGTTGAAGCACCTCAAGCTCGAGGCGGGTGTCTGAACGGCGTCCTTGCCGGCACTGCTCGATAGCTCAAACCCAACGTGCCATGGCAGCCTGGGGTCAAGGGGGCCACGCCCCCTTGCCGCCGGAGGCATTTTCGTGCGGAACCGTGGGACACAACGGGCGTGCCCTTTGTGGCACCGGCTATGAGGACTCCCCCAACCGACACCGCTCGCCTTGCAATCCCCGCGGGTTGGTGAGGGGGCATACCGCACGTTGTCCGCGTTAGGACACGTGCTCCTTCAGACATCTCTCGACGGCCAGGCCTCCGGCGGGCAAAGGGGCGTTGCCCCTCTGCACTCCCCACCAGGGGTTCCCCCTGGACCCCGGTGGGCCGATGACGCTGAGTTGCGGACGGCGCTTAGCGCGCGGACTCCAACCGGGCCGCCGCGATCGCATTCGAGAGCCGCACGATCCACCGCGTGCTGTGATCAAGCGGCGTGTCGGTCAGGATCACCGCCGCCAAGTCCAGCTGCGGATCGATCCAGAAGACAGTCCCCGTCGCTCCCCAGTGACCATAAGCCTCAGGCGACAGCAGGTCCCCAAACGAGGCGGCATGCGCCGGCCACTGCATCCGCCAGCCGAGCCCCCAGCCGCGACAACGTCGGTCCGCCTCCGGGACGTCAGGGAACGCGCCGAGCTGGTTGGTCGTCGCGGCGGCAATCGTCGCGGGAGAAAACAGCGTCCGGCCCGCGACACTCCCGCGCGACAGCATCATCAGACAGAACCGAGCCAGGTCCGCCGGCGTCGAAAGAAGCCCCCCCCACGCGGCGCCGAATTGACGCCAGTACCGGCTGTTCCAGTTCCACTCGTCCCCCCCGACCTGCTCCGGCGGGACTTGAACAGGAACGATCCGATCGAGCCGCGGAGAGCCGCCGTCAAACCACCCGTCCGGCGCTCCCAGGATCGAGTCGGTCATCCCGCAGGGCTCGAAGATCTCCTCCTGGATAAACCGCGCCGTCGGAACGCCCGCTGCGTCCGCGATGATCCGGTCCAGGAGAACGAATCCCATGCTCTGGTACTGGACGCCGCGGCCGGGTGGAAAGTCCATCGCGGCCTGAAGCGTCCCTTCGTAGAACGCCTCGAACGGCGAGCGAGCCATCCGCAGCTCCCGGTTCCCAGGGAGCATGTCGGGCAGCCCTGACGTGTGGGTCAGCAGGTGCCGAAGCGTGAGCGACTTCTTCGAGGAGTCCTTGAGCGGCAACATGTCCGCGACGCGGTCGTTCAGCGTCAGCCTGCCCCGCTCGACGAGGAGCAGGGCCGCCATCGCGACAATCGGTTTCGTCAGCGAGGCGACGAGGAAGACCGACTCGGCATCGAGAGGCCTCGCCGAAGGGGCCGCCCGCTCGCCCTGGACGAAGATCGGATCTAGCGTCGTTCCGCGGCCCGCGACGGCGATCGCCAATCGGGAGTTCCCGGCGTTCGCCGCGTCCTGCGCCAGCTCCCGCACCCGAGACCACCGGCTGGAATCGAACCCCATTTCCTCGGGCCGCCGCGTTCCCGTCGGACTCCCCTGCGCCACGGTTCAGCCTTTCGCAGGTCGATCGACTTCGACGACGTGGATCGGCATCACGCGTTCGAGGTGGGTCACAGAGAGGACCTCGCGGACGTCGTCGGATGGGTTATAGAGATGGACATCGACCCCCATCTGCCGGATCGAGGAGAGCAGCCCGAGCAGTCCACTCGGGATGATCCGGACGCCCGTGAGGTCGAAGGCGAGCACTTTGCAGTCGTTGGCCTTGAGAATCTCAATGACCTCGGTCCGGCATTGCGAGACGCCAATCTCGTCCAGGATCTCCTGGCCACAGAACCCGACGATCGTTGTCTCGCCTGCCTGGTACACCTGCAGGACCGGAGGTTTCGCCATGTCTGCCTCACGCGATACTTGGGGACGCGGGGGAGCAACGCAGAGCACGACCGGTACGGTACTGAACCGCCGGAACAGGCGGAAGGAAGAGGGGAACGGACGAGATTGGGGAACCGGCGGCGCAAGTTGACGTGATCTGCCGCCGCCTGCCCGGCCCCCGGGTCTCAGCGTGCTGGCACACTCCGTCCGCCACTCGGAAGCGGCTCCCTCCCGATCAATTCATGGCGACACGAACCGGAATGGCAACCGGCTTGGTCGAACCGTCGGCCGAGGTGGTGATCGTCACCTTCCACTTCTGCCGGCCGAAGCGGCAGACCGCCTCGGTCCCTTCCCGGCAGTACGTGTAGTTCATCGTCAGCTCGTACGTCCCCTTCCCCGGCGTCGCGGCCAGGGGGAGCTCGATCGTTCCCGTGCTCCCCTCGCCCGAGCCGTCGTGGCGGGCGCCAAGGACGGCACTGTCGACCGCCGCCGCCGTCCCGACCGCCTTGAGGCGATAGCTGACGGGCCCCAGCGGGTTGAGCTTGTGGGCCGGCGGGAGGGTGAAATCGAGCGTGAGCGTCAGGGTTTCCCCCGCCTTGGCGGCGATGGCCGGGAGTTCGACCGGCGCGAGTCCGTCGTTCTCTTCCTTAGGCTGCGGCGGAGCCGGAGGGGTGAGGCCGTTGATCACAAACTCGCGGGTCGCCTTCGTCTTGAGGTCGACCGACAGCAGCCGGTGGTTGTTCGTGTCCGCGACGAGGAGCTGGTCGCCGGCGATCGCTAGCCCCGCCGGCTCCGAGAGTTCGACCGGGGAGAGCCCCGCCCCGCGCTTGCCGGTGCCGAGCCAGGTCGCCGTCGCTTCGGTCTTCGGGTCGATGACCTTGATCTTGTGGTTGTAGGTATCCGCCACGAAGAGTTTGCCGTCGTGGAACAGGACATCGAGCGGATGCTGCATCCGGACCGTCGCGCCGCGGCCGTCGATGTCGCCGAACTCGAACAGCGAGCGGCCCCGCGGGAAGTCGCGCGGCCCGGCGACGGTGTCGACACGCCCCTTCCCCCCGAGCGTCACGCGGCGGACCGCCGAGCCTTCGCTGTCGACGTGATAGAGGACCTTGCCGTCAGTCGTGATTCCCGAGGGCTGTGCGAGAGCGGCTTCGGCCCGCGTCCCGTCGAGAATGTCTTCACGACCCGAGCCGGCGAAGACGCGGATGTCGTTCGATCCCAGTTCCCACGACCAGAGCTGGTGCGGTCCCGCCATGGCGACGTAGAGCTTGCCGTCGAGATAGGTCAGGGCCCAGGGGCTGTTCAGCGCCGTCCGCAGCAGCGGTCCGCCCGCTTCCCGCGACTTGGACTGGACGCCGGTTCCGGCCTTGGTCGTGACGGTCCTGGCCTTGAGGTCGACCGCCCGGAGCAGGTGATTCTCGGTATCCGCGACGTACAGCACGTCATCGACGAGCGCCATCCCCTGCGGATGGTCAAACTCGGCGGTCGCGTAGTCTCCGTCCTTACGGCCGATCGCGCCGCTGCCGATCACCTCTTTGAGCTGACCGGACAGGCTGCTGACAACGATCCGGTTGTGGTTGCTGTCCGAGACGAACAGCCGGTCTCCCGGCACGTCGGTCAGGATCTTCCCGGGGAACCGCAGCGGCGTCGGCTCCGCCTTGGCCCGCTCGAGGGCGAACCGGACGGGGGTCTCGTCGAGCGTCCCCTTGGCCCGGTGATAGGCGATCATCTTGCCGATCACCATGTCGAACAGCTCGCCGGTCCCTTCGCCGGGCTGCTGCCCGACGAAATTCCCCTCGGGGTCGATCAGGACGAGGGTCGGCCAGCTGCTGAACTGGTACTTCTCTGCGATGACGCGGTTGGCGTCATTCACGACCGGGTGCGAGATCTCGTATCGCAAGATCGCCCGGCGGATGTTCTCGGTGTCCCGCTCGTTCTCGAACTTCGGGTGATGGACGCCGATGACGACGAGCTGCTTGTCGTACTTCTCTTCGAGCTTCTTGAGGTCCGGCAGGACGTGGATGCAGTTGATGCAGCAGTACGTCCAGAAGTCGAGCAGGACGACCTTCCCCCGCAGGTCCTTCAGCGAGATCTCGCCGGCGGTGTTGAGCCACTCGACTCCCCCTTCCAGGCTGGGAGCCGGGAAGCGGCCGGGGAACGGGTTCTCGCTCGGGACGGCGTCGGCCGCCTCCTTCTCGTCCTTCTTCTCCTCCCCCTTGTCCTGAGCCGCCAGCTCGCGAAGCCCGAACGGGGATTTCGACGGCAGTACGCTCCAGACCGATCCGACGAGGAACGCGATCAGGAGCATCCAGAGGCCGGAACGGACAGCGACCGACTTCAGACCGGTACGCGGGGAGCGGATTTCCATGGACGAGTTCTCCTGCGTCTGGATGCCTCACCAGCGCGGGAGCCTTCCGCGCAGCAAACGGGACACCCCATCATAGGCAGTCCCGTTCGATCGGTCACCCTCAGACCTCGTCGCTGTCCTTCCGAACCCGGACCTCCATCGAGCCTAACAGACGCGTAATCCGCTGTTCTTTCGAAGTGATGAAGGCGACATTCTCCAGCACGATCGCCCGCCGCTCGTTGCTGGGATGGAGGATCAGCCGCCCCGAGCCGAGCAGGAGGTATTCGAAGACGTCGTTCACTTCCTTGTCGATCTTGAGCTGCGGGGCCGGGAACCGCTCGAGATCACTCATGAATCCGTGGTGATGGAGCAGTTCGTTGCCGCGGACTTCCCAGTAGTCGAATCGCGAGTGAGTCCACACCCCCATGTAGATCAACGACATCACGAAGGCGAACAGCAGGAAAAACATGTGGTTCGCCGTCGGCTGCAGGCTGCGGAGGAACGATCCCAGAACGGGGAACAGGGTCGGGACGTAGACCGACCCGAGCGCGAGTCCCAGGCCGACGGCGACGATCAGGAAGAAGAGCGTGATCGAGGTGGTGCGGGGAAAGTCGAACGACAGGACGACGAGATTGATCGACAGAGTGATCAGGAACGCCCAGCTGACGATCACGTGGCCGCTCGACGTGATGTCCGCCCGCTCGATGAACGACCAGATCGCCGCCACGATGGCCACGAGGTAGGACGGGTAGAGGAAGATGATCTTGGGATACGAGAACAGGAGAATCCGGTTCTCGTTCTCTTCCTGCTTTTTGGCGGCGGCCGTTGCAGCGGGAGCAGCGGGCTTGGACATGGCTTGCAAACCTCAAGGGAGAGAGCTCAGCGATTCGTGGCAGAATCGCCGCAAAACTATGGGAGACTTCGCTCAACGTCAACAGCGACTTTCGCATCGCCCCTTCGGAAGCGGTTCGTGACGCAAACGCGATTCCTGGGTCTCTGGATCAAATGCGTTCAGGGAAGGCCGCGATGCTCCGATAGCTCGCCAATGGCATCCTCGCCCCGCCCGACCGCCCTTGTGACGCTTTTACGTCGCCGGGTAGACTCCGGCCCCCGGAATGGCGTCCGGATTGTTGGGAGGGGAGGCAAAGGATGGCGCTGCTGGAAGCGAAAGATCTCGTGAAGGTCTACCCGAACGGGAAGCGGGCCGTTCAAGGGGTCTCGTTCTCCGTCGACAAGGGAGAGATCGTCGGCCTCCTCGGCCCCAACGGAGCGGGCAAGTCGACGAGCTTCAGCATGGCGTGCGGCCTCACGGTCCCGACCGACGGCCGGATCTTCCTGCACGGGAAAGACGTGAGCCGCTGGCCGATGTATCAGCGATGCCGCGTCGGCATGGGCTACCTGCCGCAGAACCACAGCTACTTCGTGAAGCTGACGGTCGAGGAGAACATCCTCGCGATCCTCGAGTTCTTCCCGCTCAGCCACAAGGAGCGGATGGCCAAGGTCGACAAGCTCCTCTCGCAGTTCGGCCTTCAGAAC
>Ga0247822_10002778_pt1 | contig 11267 bp, 13 predicted proteins | sample 13C_Cellulose_Da_FD_192423 | JGI IMG/M metagenome (GOLD analysis project Ga0247822, IMG submission 192423) | Soil microbial communities from agricultural site in Penn Yan, New York, United States - 13C_Cellulose_Day30 | ecosystem: Environmental > Terrestrial > Soil > Agricultural land | place... | reverse complement strand
CGACCCCGCCCACATCCTCCTCGCCATGGCGTCCTTGACGCCCCGCACCAAACCCGCGCGCCGGCCGCCGCCTGCGGTCGACGATCGGTCGCCGCCCGCGCGCCGGGTCACCGAGGTGCTCCCGCGCGCCGCCTGACGACCTGACACCCCAGTACATTGGCAGCGCGCGGGGCGCCGGAGTAAGGTGCCGCGCGATGAAGCTGGCGACCCTCCGCGACGGTTCTCGCGACGGCCGGCTGCTGGTCGTCCGCGCCGATGGCCAGGCCGCGGCGCCGGCGCCTGCGCCGTGGACCACCCTGCAGCGCGCGCTCGACGACTGGGACGCCGCGCTGCCGGCCCTGCAAGCGCTCGCCGGCGAGCTCGATCGCCGCGAGCTCGAGGGCATCGCGGTCGATCCCGACCGGCTGATGGCGCCGCTGCCCCGCGCCTACGAGTGGGTCGACGGCTCGGCCTACCTCAACCACGTCATCCTGGTCCGCAAGGCGCGCGGCGCCGAGCCGCCCGACACCCTGCGCACCGATCCGCTGGTCTACCAGGGTGGCTCCGGCGACCTGCTCGGTCCGCGCGAGCCGATCGTGCTGCACGACCCGGCCTGGGGGCTCGACTACGAGTCCGAGGTGGTGGTCGTGCTCGGCGACACGCCGCTCGGCACCCGCGCCGACGGCGCCGATCGCCACGTCCGCCTGGTGATGATCGCCAACGACGTCACCCTGCGCAACCTGGTCCCGACCGAGCTGGCCAAGGGCTTCGGCTTCTTCCAGTCGAAGCCGGCGACCGCGTTCGCGCCGTTCGCGGTCACGCCCGACGAGCTGGGCGCGGCCTGGCAGGGTGGCCGGCTGAGCGCCCGGGTGCGCTCGACCTACAACGGCAAGCTCTACGGCGACTGCGACGCCGGGCCGGAGATGCACTTCTCCTTCTTCGATCTGATCCAGCACGTGGCCAAGACCCGCCGGTTCACCGCCGGCACCCTGGTCGGCAGCGGCACGGTGTCGAACGCCGACCGCGCCCGCGGCGTGTCGTGCCTGGCCGAGCGGCGGATGATCGAGACCATCGAGACCGGCAAGCCGACCACGCCGTTCATGAAGGTCGGCGACACCATCGAGATCGAGGCGGTGCTGGCCGACGGGACCAGCCCGTTCGGCGCGATCCGCCAGCAGGTGGTCGCGCCGGCGCGGGCCCGCTCGGAGGGCGTGTGATGCAGCTCCGCCTCCACAACTACTGGCGCAGCTCGGCGAGCTACCGGGTGCGCATCGCGCTCGGGCTCAAGGAGCTGGCCTGGGACTACGTGGCCGTCGACATCCTCAAGGGCGGCGCCGCCGGCAAGGGCGGCCAGCACGACGAGGCGTACCGGGCCCGCAACCCGATGGGGCAGGTGCCGGCGCTCGAGGTCGTCGAGGACGACGGCCGGATCCACGTGCTCCACCAGTCGCTGCCGATCATCGAGTACCTCGACGAGCGGTGGCCGACCGCCGGCGCCGGCCGGCTGTTGCCGGTCGACCTCGAGGCCCGCGCCGCCGCCCGCGCGCTGGCCGAGATCGTCAACTCCGGCATCCAGCCGCTGCAGAACCTGACCACCACCCGCGCGGTCCAGGCGCTCGGCGGCGACGACAAGGCGTGGGTCCAGGGCTTCATCCGCGCCGGCCTGGCCGCGCTCGAGGCCGCGGTCGCCGCCACCGCCGGTCGGTTCTGCGTCGGCGACGCGCCGTCGATCGCCGACTGCGCCCTCATCCCGCAGATCTACTCCGCGCGCCGGTTCGGGGTCGACCCGGCCGCCTATCCGCGGCTCGTCGCGATCGAGGCCGCGTGCAACCAGCTGCCGGCGTTCCCGGCCGCGCATCCCGATCGTCAGCCCGACGCGGTCGCCGCCTAGGAGGACGTCATGGCCAAGCTCGAGTCCCTCGGAATCAAGCGCATCGAAGGCATCCACTACTACGTCCACGACCTCGACCGCAGCCGGCGGTTCTACGTCGACCTCATGGACTTCGCCGAGACCTGGCGGTCGTCGCCCGAGCTCGAGGCCACCGGCCGCCAGCGCTCGGTCGCGTTCACCGCCGGCGACGTGGTGGTGGTGTGCTCGAGCCCGATCGGCAGCGGGCCCGGCGCGGCCAGCCGCGCCAGCCGGTTCCTGGCCAAGCACCCCGACGGCGTCGGCACGCTGATCTTCGAGGTCGAGGACGCCGAGCGGGCGTTCCGCCTGCTCGAGGCGCGCGGCGGCACGCCGATCGACGAGATCGAGACCTTCACCGACGACGGCGGCACCCTGCGCCAGTTCTCGATCACCACGCCGTTCGGCGACACCACCTTCCGGTTCCGCGAGCGGCGCGGCTTCCGCGCGCTGTACCCGGGCGCGGTCGCGGTGACGCCGACCGGGCCGTCCAACCGCTACGGCTTCGAGGCGATCGACCACGTCACCTCGAACTTCCAGACCATGAAGCCGGCGCTCCTGTGGATGGAGCACGTGCTCGGCCTCGAGCAGATGTGGGAGGTGGCGTTCCACACCAGCGACGTCGAGCCGAGCCGGCGGACCGGCTCGGGCCTCAAGTCGATCGTGATGTGGGACCCGAACAGCGGGGTCAAGTTCGCCAACAACGAGCCGGCCCGGCCGTTCTTCAAGTCGTCGCAGATCAACATCTTCAACGAGGAGCTGCGCGGCGACGGCGTCCAGCACGTCGCGCTGACCATCGCCGACATCCTCGGCGGCGTGCGCGGCCTGCGCGCCGGCGGCGTGACGTTCATGCCGACCCCGGGTTCCTACTACGACATGCTGCCCGAGCGGATCGAGCGGTCCGGCATCAAGGCGATCGACGAGGACATCGCCACCCTGCGCGAGCTCGAGATCCTGGTCGACGGCGATCATCACCACGCCTACATGCTGCAGATCTTCCTCAAGGAGGCGGCCGGCCTGTACGGCGACCCCAAGGCCGGGCCGTTCTTCTACGAGATCATCCAGCGCAAGGGCGATCGCGGCTTCGGCGCCGGCAACTTCCGGGCGCTGTTCGAGAGCATCGAGCGCGAGCAGCGCGAGCGCGGGGTCGGCTGATGCTCGACCGGGTCCAGCAGGGCGAGGTCGCGCGCAAGCACCACACCCAGCTGCGCGGGCCCGGCGGCGAGCTGCGGTACGAGGAGTGCTTCACCCGCGACGGCTTCGACGGGCCGTACACGATCCTCTACCACCTGCGCCGGCCCCACCTGCAGCGGCCGGCCGAGGTGCGCCACGGTTGGACGTCGCCCCCGCCGGCGGCGGACCAGCCCCTGGCCAAGCGCCACTACGTGTCCGGTGCGATCGAGCCCAAGGGCGGCCCGGCCGTCGACGCCTTCGTGCCGCTGCTGGCGAACGCCAACCTGACCGTGGGCGTGGCGTTCCCGGATCGACCGGATCCGGTCTACGTCGCCGACGGTGACGGCGATCTGCTGATCTACGTCCACCAGGGCGGCGGCGTGTTGCAGAGCCAGCTCGGCGCGCTGCGCTTCGAGCAGGGGGACTACGTCGCGGTGCCGCGCGGGATGCTGCACCGGTGGCTGCCCGATGCGAAGCCGCAGCACTGGCTGTGGTTCGAGCTCGACGATCTCCACCTGCTGCGCCAGTGGCGCAACGGCGTCGGCCAGCTCCGCATGGACGCGCCGTACAGCCATCGCGACTTCCGCCGCCCGGTGCTGGGCGGTCCGGTCGACGAGGGCGTGCGCGAGCTGGTCGTCAAGCGCGGCGGCCGCTGGCACGGCTTCGCGATCGACGACTCGCCGCTCGACGTGGTCGGCTGGGACGGCACGGTCTATCCGTGGGCGTTCCCGATCCTCGCGTTCCAGCCGCGGACGTCGTCGGTGCACCTGCCGCCGACCTGGCACGGCACGTTCGGGGCCAAGGGCGCGCTGGTCTGCAGCTTCGTGCCGCGGGTGGTCGACTGGGATCCCGACGCGATCCCGTGCCCGTACCCGCACAGCTCGCCGTCGTGCGACGAGATCATCTTCTATTGCGACGGCAACTTCACGTCGCGCAAGGGCGTCGGTCCGGGCAGCATCTCGCACCACCCGGCCGGCATCCCGCACGGGCCGCACCCGGGCGCGTACGAGAAGTCGATCGGCGCCACCCGCACCGACGAGCTGGCGGTGATGGTCGACACCTTCCTGCCGCTCGAGCCGACCGCGGCCGCGGTGGCGGTCGAGGATGCCGGCTACATGACCTCGTTCTTGTGAGGTCGGCGCCGCCGTCGCCTCGGGCTACGGTGGTGCATGCCGACCGAATTCGCGACCACGGGATCGAGGAAGGGCAAGGCGACGCGAGGGCGCACCGGGGTCGCGGCGACGCCGCTCGCGATCCGGACCAAGCTCGCGCTGCCGCCGGGCTTCGCCGACCACGTCCGGGCCCGGCTCGGCCGCCAGCTCGGCCACGGCGCGCCGATCATCGAGCGCGGCAGCGTCCGCTTCGAGGACGTCAACGGGCCGCGCGGCGGCGTCGACATCGTCTGCCGCCTGAAGCTGGTGGTCAGCGGCCGGCCGTCGGTGCAGGTCGAGGGGCGGGGCACCACCGCGCCGCTGGCGTTCTCGCGGGCGATCGCGAAGCTCACCCAGGCGTTCGAGCGGACGCGCGGCAAGCACGGGATCAGCACGCGCTCGACCACCGGGATGTCGTCGCGCCGCCCGCCGCGCGCGCAGGCGCGGCGCACCGGCCGCACCACCACCACGCGGCGGCGTACGAAGTCTGCCGGCACCGCGACCCGGGCCCGCGCCGCGGGCGGGGCGCGGTCGCCGCGTCGGCGCGCGCCTCGGTGACGCGCGGGTGACGAACTCTGCAGCCTGGGTACGGTAGCCCCATGGCTAGACGGATCGTCGACGAGGACCTGCCGATCGTCGTGACTGCGGTGCCGGTGCAGACCTCGTGGGACATCCACGATCGACTCTCCCGGCAGCTCGCGCATCTGGGGACCCCGCTCGAACGGTGTCACGTGTGGTTCGAGCACGTGAACGATCGCCGCGGGATCCTCGAGTGGGTGTGCCACCTCGAGCTCACCCTCGCCGGCGGCGACCGCGTGCGCCTCGAGGGCCGCGGCGGCTCGGTCGAGCGCGCGTTCGCCCACGCCGCGCCACGGATCGCGCGCGCGGTCGAGAAGGCCGTGGCCACGCGCCGGATCGCCGACCAGATCGACGCCGGCGAGATCATCGGCCGCAGGGTCGGCCACGGCGAGGCCGGACTGACGCGCGCGCTCGAGCGCCCCGAGAAGCTGCGCCGCGATGCCTACGTCGACACGTCGCAGCCGGGCACGTCGGCGACCGACCGCAAGGCCGGCGGGCCGACCACCGCGCGCCGCAACTCGCGCAAGCGGATGGATCGGACCACCGTCTTCCTCGAGGACTCGCGCACGCGGCCGTCGCGCAAGTCGACCCGGCGCTCGGCCAACCGCGGCAAGCCGAGCCAGGGCATCGAGCGGGCGGTCGTCGCACGTGTGACTACGCCGGCGCACCGGGCGCAGGCCCGGCGCATCTGACCGCGCGGGTCGGCGGAGACCGAGCCCCGTCGCGCCCGCGACCCGCACGGATTGCGCCCGGATTCGCCGCCTGCACGTGAAGGCGCAGGTCTTGCGCGCCGAGCTCGGCTTCTCGATGGAACGACCGTTGCACGACGACGCGGCAGGGGATGCCCATAGCCCATGTACGCGTCGAGGATGGTGAGTACGCGGTACTCGACGCGCTTCCCGCCGCGGTGCTCGTCATCCACGCTGACGGGACCATCCTGCGCGCCAACCGGCGCGCGGCCGAGATCCTCGGCCGGTCTCCGGCGCAGCTCGAGTACCTCAACGTCGACACCGACCTGGCGCTCGACCTGCTGGGCGCATGCGTCGCCCCGCGGGGCGTCGCCACCGACCGGCTCGAACGCCCGTTCACGCGCCCCGACGGCACCCAGATCACCCTCGGGTGCTCGTGCGCGCCGATGGGACGCGACCGGTACGTCGTCCTGTTCCAGGACATCTCGCGCTGGCACCGGCTGCGCGACGAGCGCGATCAGCTGATGCGCCAGGCCGTGGTCGGCGAGGCGTTGCCCTCGATCCTCCACGAGCTCAAGAACCCGCTGGCCGCGGTCACCGCCGCCGTCGAGGTCCTGCTCGAGGAGGTGCCACCCGGCTCCACCCGCGAGCAGCTCCACGCGATCCTCACCGAGGTCCGGCGCATGAAGCTGGGCTTCGAGGGCGTCGGTGCGGTCGGTCGCGAGGTGCGCGCGGCGCGATCGGCGGCGATCGACCTGGCCTGCCGCGACTCGTTCCGCATCCTCGCCGTGCAGATGCAGGCCGCCGGCATCCACGCCCACTGCGACGTGCCCGACCTGCCCCTGCTGCCGTTCGATCCCTCGGTGATCCGCGCGCTCGTGTTCAACCTGGTGACCAACGCCATCCACGCCTGCCGCGCCGGCGACACCATCGCGCTCCATGCCCGGCTCGCCGGCAGCGGCCGGGTGTTCGAGCTGAGCATCGTCGACACCGGCAGCGGGATGACGCGCGAGGTCTACGACCGCTGCACCGAGCTGTTCTTCACCACCAAGCGCAACGGCAGCGGCATCGGCCTGACGTTGTGCCATCGCGCCGTCGTCGAGGCCGACGGCGACCTCGCCATCGAGACGGTGCCGGGCGTCGGCACCGCCGTCACCATCCAGTTGCCCACCGTGGGCCCGGCGCGGGTCGCGCCGCGCGACTGATCCCACGCACCGGAGGTACCCATGTCACGTGTGGACGATCTGAATCGCATCCTGCGCACGCTGCAGTCCGGCACGCCGGACATCGAGGCCAGCGCGCTCATCTCCGAGGACGGCCTGATGATCGCGAGCGCGCTGCCCCAGCACGTCCAGGAGGTCCGCGTCGCCGGCATGAGCTCGACGCTGCTGAGCCTCGGCACCCGCGCGGCCACCGAGCTCGCCCGCGGCGAGCTCGACCAGGTGCTGATCAAGGGCACGGACGGCTACGCCGTCATGCTCAAGGCCAAGTCGGGGACCATGCTGCTCACGCTCACCACCAAGGAGGCCAAGCTGGGGCTCGTCTTCCTCGACATGTCGCGCGCCGTCGAGGGCATCGACCGGATCCTGTGAGGAGGTGACCATGGCGACCCTGTCCTTGTTCGACGGCGGCAACCACAAGAACCTGCTGCTCGAGGACTTCAGCAGCGGCCTGGCCGTGCAGGCCAACCAGCACCTGATCGTCCACGGCGACGCGGCGATGCTGCTCGATCCGGGCGGGCACAAGGTCTACAACCGCGTGCTCGCCGAGACGCTGCATCAGCTGGGGACGTCGGCGCGCCTGCGCTACCTGTTCCTGTCCCATCAGGATCCGGACATCGTCGCGGCGGTCAACGGCTGGCTGATGACGACCGACGCCGACGCCTACGCGTCGCAGCTGTGGGTGCGGTTCATTCCCCACTTCGGGCTCGATCGCCTGGTCGAGGCCCGCCTCAAGCCGATCCCCGACGAGGGCCTGCGGCTCGAGCTCGGCGGGTGCGAGCTGGTGATCCTGCCCGCGCACTTCCTGCACTCGCCCGGCAACTTCCAGGTCTACGACCCGGTCGCGAAGATCCTGTACACCGGCGACCTCGGCGCGTCGCTCGGCACCGAGGACCGCGAGGTCACCGACTTCGACGCCCACGTGCGCTACATGGAGGGCTTCCACCAGCGCTACATGGCCTCCAACCGGGTCATGCGCGCGTGGGCCGACATGGTGCGCGGCCTCGACGTCGAGCTCATCGCCCCACAGCACGGCGCGATGATCCGTGGCAAGGACCTGGTCGCGCGGTTCATCGACTGGTGCGCGGGCCTCGAGTGCGGTGTCGATCGGATCGTGCCGGCCTTCAAGGTCCCCGGCTGACCGATGACGCTGCCACGGATCCTGATCGTCGAGGACGAGGCGATGCTGCGCGCCTCGATGGTCCGCGGGCTGTCGCGGCTGCCGGCCGACGTCGAGGACGCGATGACGGTGGGCGAGGCCGTCGCGGCGCGCGATCGCGCGCCGCCCGACCTCGTCATCTCCGACATCGACCTCCCCGATCGCTCCGGCATCGAGCTGATCGGTGAGCTCGGCAAGCGCGCGCTGCGCGTGCCGGTCATCTTCGTGTCGGCGTACCTGCGGGCGTACCGCGCCCAGATCCCGCCGCACGCCAACATCGACGTGCTCGAGAAGCCGGTCGCGCTCGACGAGCTGCGCGCGCTCATCCAGAGCCGCCTGGGCCAGAGCCTGGCGACCGCCGACGACGCGGCGGCGCCGTTCGCCGCGACGGACTACGTCCAGCTGGCCTGCCTCGGCCACCACTCGGTCACGATCGAGGTGGCCGGCCCGGCCGGGCGCGGCGTCATCGTGATCCACGCCGGCGAGGTCTGGCACGCCGAGGATCGGCGCGGCGTCGGCATCGAGGCGTTCCGCCGCCTGGCCTTCGCGACCGACGCCGAGGTCCGCTGCCGCACCCTGCGCCACGCCGCCGGGCCGCGGTCGATCGAGGCGCGGTGGGAGGCGCTGCTGATCGACTCGGCGCGCGTCCACGACGAGGAGGCGTACCATCGCGCGCCGGACGGCGGCCCGACCGCGGAGCCCGACGCCGGCGAGCTGGTCGACCTCGATCGCGTCTTCGACGCGGTCGTCGGCGCCCCGCTCGTCGCCGCGCCGCCGCCGCCGCCGCCCGAGCCGTTCGCCCTGGCATGGGACCGGGCGCTGGCGGCGATGCTCGCCCGTGACTACCCCGCCGCCGTCGCCGCGTTCGTCGAGGCGCGGCGCCTCCGCCCCGACGATGCCAGCGTCGCGGCCAACCTCGAACGCCTCGCCGCGCTGGGCCACCCCGCGGCCGAGGAGGAGCCAAGAGACGACCATGCCCCGACGGATCGCTGTCGCTAGTCAGAAGGGCGGGGTCGGCAAGACCACCGTCAGCCTCAACCTCGCGCTCGCGCTCGCCGAGCGCGGTCGGCGCACGCTGCTCGTCGATCTCGACCCGCAAGGTGGCGTCGGTCATGCGCTCGCGCGCGCCGATGCCGAGCTCCCCGGGCTCGCCGACGTGCTGGCCGGCGCGGCGTCGGTCGAGCAGGCGCTGCTGACCACCCGCCTGCCCGGCCTGACCCTGTTGCCGCGTGGGCGGCTCGATCCCATCGACGTCTGCGAGCTCGAGCTGAACCTGCACCAGGCCGGGCTGCTCGAGCGCGTGCTCGGCGTCGCCGACCGCAGCTTCGACGTCACCGTCGTCGACACCCCGTCGGGCCTGGGCATGGCGACCCGGGCCGCCCTGCGCGTCGTGGACTTCGTGCTGCTGCCGGTCCAGGCCGAACGGCTCGCGCTGCGGTCGGTGTCGCAGATCCTGCGGGTGATCGAGCACGTGCGCGCCCACGAGAACCCCCGCCTGGAGCTGCTCGGCGTCCTGCCGACGATGGCCGACAAGCAGCGGCCAGCGTCGATGTCGGTGCTGATCGACGTGTGGAACGACCTGACCGGGGTGCTCGACACCGTCGTGCCGCGCGCCGACGTGTTCGCCGACGCCTCCGAAGCCGGCCTGCCGGTCGCGTTCCTCGGCGGCGCGCCGTCACCGGAGGCGCGTCGCTTCGACCTGCTCGCCGAGGAGCTCGAGACCACGATGTCCCGCCTGCGCGGGCAGGAGTACCAAGATGTCGTCCAACCCCAGCGCCAGCTTCTCTGATCGCCAGCTCGTCCGCGAGCTGGCTCGTCGCCTGCGCCCGCCCGTCGTCGCCGGCGGTCCGCCCGAGGCCCACGGCTACATCCGCCTCGCCGCGCCGGCGGCGTGGGCGTCCGCGCCGCCGCCCGCGCCCGTCGAGGAGCCCGACCCCGAGCCGCCGATGCCCGACAACGTCAGCGGCTCGGGCGGGTGGACCACCTTGCTCGAGTGGTGCGTGGTCGACCTCGACACCGACGCCGCGTTCCTGACCGACGACCGCGGCCTGGTGATCGCCAGCGCCGGCGCGCTGGGCAGCGATGACGCCCAGGCGATCGGAGCGCGGATGGTGATCGCGTTCAACCAGGCCGACCGCATCGATCGCAGCGAGTCGCGCTCGATCTCGATCGAGCTCGAGGCCGAGTGGCTCACCGCCATCCGGGTGCCGCTCGGCGACGAGCACCTGACCCTCGGCGTGCTCGGGCGCGAGCCGCTGTCGCGGGCTCGCCGGCGCGCGGTCTACCGCGCCGTCGCGGACAAGATCAGCCGGTTCTGACCGCACCCGTCACGGGTGCGGCACGGCGAAGTGGGCGTGGACCAGCGTGCACTGCTCACCGACCTTGTCGAACACGAAGCACACCCGGAACGGCAGCTTCCCAGCTTGACGGCGAACGACACCCACGCGGTCTTGCCGTCGGCCGCGACGCCGACCTTCACGTCGCTGACCCGCCGCCTGGCCGGCCAGCCGGCGCCGAACGCCGCGCCGGGCAGCTGGGTGCCGGTCGCGCGGCCGGTCCGGTCGCTGGCGTCGCCGCCGCCGCCGGTGACCGTGAACACCGCGCTCGGCAGGTAGATCTCTTCATCGAGCTCCTCGGTCTCCCACACGAGCTCGGCGACCTGGTGCTTGACCAGCTTCGCGAGCGCGGCCCGGTCGCGATCGGGCGCGGCCGCGGCGGGGAGCGCAGCGAGGGTGACAGCGACGACGACGGCGACGACCGGGGTGACCTTCACTCGATCGAGCGTATCAGGGCCCGACGTTGGCGTAGACGAAACCGCAGCGGCTGCCGTCCTGCTCGATGCGGTACGTGTGGGCACCGGCGGTGGCGGTGTGGGTCCACGCGCCATCGTGCTCGCCGCGATCGACGCCGTCGACGAACAGGCGGGCGCGGCCGGTCCAGCGCAGGTCGACGCGCGCCCGCGCGCGGGTCGACTCGCCGATGCGCGCCCAGCGATCGGCGACGGGCTCGGCGTCACCGCGCGCGACCAGGGTGCCGGCGGCCGGGCTGCCGACGCAGGTCGCGCCGGCGCGCACGGCGGCGAGGATCGCCGCCTCGCCGGCGTCGGCGGCGAGGACCCAGGTGGTCGGCACCAGGTGACGGGCGTGGGTGTCGCTGCCGCCGACGGTGGCGATCGGCCGACCTTCGCGGCGGGCGAGGGCGTCGGCGGTGGCGAACGCGCGCTGCTCGCCGCTCTGACCGCCGGGCCGCGACGCGAGGTTGGCCAGCCCGAGCGGGAGGTTCCACACCTCGACGCCGTCGAGGCGCGGCACCGGGCCGGCGGCGGCGCCGGCGGTCCACGGCCGGAACGACAGGTCTCGCTCGGAGATCGGGATGCCGGGGATGCCGGTCGGCACCGCGTACGGGTGGTTG
>Ga0247822_10002777_pt1 | contig 11269 bp, 7 predicted proteins | sample 13C_Cellulose_Da_FD_192423 | JGI IMG/M metagenome (GOLD analysis project Ga0247822, IMG submission 192423) | Soil microbial communities from agricultural site in Penn Yan, New York, United States - 13C_Cellulose_Day30 | ecosystem: Environmental > Terrestrial > Soil > Agricultural land | place... | reverse complement strand
GTGTATATTCATTTATAAATCTCGCGACGTCGTTTATTGTCTGAAATAATTTTATTATTGCTGCAATAAAAAATTCATTAACCTGAGTTAATGAAAAGAGTGGAAATGGTGTCAACGTGTTCAGGGAGTCACAGTGCTGTGAACGATCAATTCAAAAATGTCGGCGTTGTCCGGTTTTTTCCAAAAGGATCTTTTTTGTTTCGACAGGGGGATAAAGTTGGAAATTTATTTTTTGTCCAGACAGGTTTGGTTAAGGCCTACTACGAAACGATTGATGGAAAAGAATTTATTAAATCGTTTGTGGGCGAGGGGGAATTCATTGCCAGTATGCAAGCAGTTGTCGCGGATAATACTTGTTCATTCTCTGTGTTAAGCCTTGAGGCTTCCCAGGTTCTGGAGGTGCCGCAACAAGCATTATTGAATCTGGTCGCTTGCGATCTTGAGGTTGCCTGGTCTGTTAATAAGATGTTGCTAGATCTGTCGATGAAAAAAGAGCAGCGTGAATATGAGCTGCTATGTATGCCACCGGAAGCCCGCTATCTGGCCTTTTGCGAGAGGGGGTTCGAGCTGATTGGGCGCTTGTCCCAGAATGATATCGCCAGATATCTGGGGATTACCCCTGTTGCCTTGAGCCGGATCCGCAGGCGACTAGGTGTTCAGGCAGCACGATAAGGGGGAAAAAAGTCTCTCGGGCAGTGCCTAAATCCAGTACAATGCGCGCCTCTCTTTTGTCATTACCCTTTATTACCACCCATGATCACCCATGCCGAGGCTCTTCCCACTATGTTAATCCTGCGTGGCGCTCCCGCTCTTTCCAGTTTCCGTTCCCAAAAACTCCTGTCCAGCCTGCAACAACGCATTCCTGCTGTGACTGGCGTTAGCTCGGAATTTGTCCACTTTGCCCATGTTTCTGCCCCGTTGAGCGATGCCCAACAACAAGTGCTCAAGCAATTGCTGACCTACGGCCCCAAAGTAGAGAAAGAAGCAAGCCATGAGGGTGAGTTGTTTCTGGTCGTGCCGCGCTTGGGCACCATTTCTCCTTGGGCGTCCAAGGCAACTGACATTGCTAAAAACACCGGTCTGGAAAATGTAAAACGCCTTGAGCGCGGCATTGCCTATTACATTACCGGTGCCTCCGCCGCAGATCGCGCAGCTATTGCCGCGCTACTTCATGACCGCATGGTGGAAACCGTATTTGATAGTTTGGAAGCAGCGGAACAATTGTTCATCCAGCAGCAACCGGCACAACAGACTTCAGTGGATATTCTTGGCGGCGGTCGCGCTGCTTTGGCGGATGCCAATAAATCCCTCGGCTTGGCATTGGCGGAAGACGAAATTGATTATCTGGTAGAAAGTTTTACCGCGTTGGGCCGCAATCCTATCGACGTAGAGTTGATGATGTTTGCCCAAGCCAACTCTGAACACTGCCGCCATAAAATCTTCAATGCGTCATGGACTATCGATGGTGAAGAGCAGCAACGCAGTCTGTTCAAAATGATCAAAAACACCAATGAAGTGGGTGGCGAAGATGTACTTTCAGCTTACGCCGATAACGCCGCCGTCATGGTTGGTCATGAGGCAGGGCGCTTCTATCCGAATCCGGAAACCAAGGCTTACGAATATACGCAACAGCCAATTCATATATTGATGAAGGTTGAAACCCACAACCATCCAACGGCAATTTCTCCGTTCTCGGGTGCCGGTACTGGCGCTGGTGGTGAGATCCGTGACGAAGGCGCAGTAGGCCGTGGCTCCAAACCTAAAGTCGGGTTGAATGGTTTTACTGTATCCAACTTGCAAATCCCTGGTTTCGAACAACCGTGGGAACAGAATTATGGCAAGCCAAACCGCATCGTCAATGCGCTGGATATCATGATCGAAGGCCCCATCGGTGGTGCCGCGTTTAACAACGAATTCGGCCGTCCAAATATCTGCGGTTATTTCCGTACCTTTGAAGAAAACTTCGACGGTGAGCGTCGCGGTTACCACAAGCCAATTATGTTGGCGGGTGGTTACGGCAACATCAAAACTGAACATATCGAAAAGCCGCCGTTTGGCGCTGGCACCAAGCTCGTAGTGCTCGGCGGTCCGGCGATGTTGATCGGCCTTGGTGGCGGCGCCGCATCTTCCATGACTTCCGGTTCTTCCTCTGAAGATTTGGATTTCGCCTCTGTACAGCGCCAAAACCCGGAAATGGAACGCCGCTGTCAGGAAGTGATCGACGCTTGCTGGCAATTGGGCGATAAAAACCCTATCGCTTTTATTCACGATGTAGGCGCGGGCGGTCTTTCCAACGCTTTCCCTGAATTGGTGAAAGATGGCGGTACCGGCGGCAAATTTGAATTGCGCAATGTACCGAACGATGAGCCAAGCATGAGCCCATTGGCGATTTGGTGTAATGAATCGCAAGAGCGTTATGTGTTGGCAATTGCGCCGGCAGATTTGCCACGCTTTGAAGCTATTTGCCAACGCGAGCGCGCAGCTTACGCTGTAGTGGGTGAAGCGACTGACGAGAAACATTTGCTGGTTAACGACAAGCATTTCGATGCAAAACCGGTTGATTTGCCGATGTCAGTATTGTTTGGCAAGCCGCCAAAAATGCATCGCGTTGCGGAAAAGCACAATGCAAAAACATCTGAGTTCAGCACCGCAGGTATTGAATTAAAAGATGCTGCTGAGCGTGTCTTGAAGCACCCGGCGGTAGCGAGTAAAAACTTTTTGATCACCATCGGTGACCGTTCAGTAACCGGCATGGTAGCGCGCGACCAATTGGTTGGCCCTTGGCAAGTTCCCGTTGCTGATGTTGCGGTAACGACTATCAGCTATGACTCCTACGCCGGCGAAGCCATGAGTATGGGAGAGCGCACACCGGTTGCATTGCTGGATGCTCCTGCGTCTGGCCGTATGGCAATTGCGGAAGCGATCACCAATATCGCGGCAACTCGCATCGCAAAACTGTCTGATGTAAAACTGTCTGCTAACTGGATGTGCGCTGCTGGCCACAAAGGTGAAGAAGAAAAACTGTATCGCACCGTGCAAGCAGTTGGTATGGAGTTGTGTCCAGCGCTGGGAATTACTATTCCTGTTGGAAAAGATTCCATGTCCATGCGCACCGCGTGGAAAGATGGCGATGAAAACAAAGCAGTAACGGCGCCGTTGTCATTGGTAATTTCTGCATTCTCGCCGGTAGTAGATGTGCGTCAAACGTTGACTCCACAGCTTCGCACCGACAAAGGTGACACTGATTTAATTCTTGTCGATCTTGGGAATGGGAAAAACCGTCTCGGTGGTTCTATCCTCGCACAGGTTTACAACCAGCTCGGTCAAACACCTGCTGATCTTGATTCTGCTGATCAACTCAAAGGTTTCTTCAACGCAGCGCAAGCGAGCCTTGCTGCCAATGAATTACTTGCTTACCACGACCGTTCTGACGGTGGTCTGTTTGCAACTGTTGCAGAAATGGCCTTCGCCGGTCACACAGGTGTCAGCATAAATCTGGATGGACTGGACGAAGATTTTCTCGCCGCATTGTTTAACGAAGAAGCGGGCGCAGTGGTGCAAGTAACACGCGCGCAATCTGCTGCCGTACAAAAACGTTTTGTTGATGCCGGTTTGAAAGTGAATGTAATTGGCAGCTTGAACGCGAATGATTCATTGAACATCAGCGTAAATGGCAATGTATTGTTCGATCAACCGCGCGCGCAATTGCAAGCGCTGTGGAGCGAAACCAGCTATCGCATTCAATCTCTTCGTGACAATCCAGCCTGTGCAGAGCAAGAATTTGCCGCGATCATTAAGCCGAATCCTGGTTTGAGTGTAAAACTCAGCTACGACCAAAATGAAAATCTTGCGGCTCCGTTTATCAACACGGGTGTGCGTCCTTCTATCGCGGTATTGCGTGAGCAAGGTGTGAATGGTCACGTGGAAATGGCAGCGGCATTTGATCGCGCTGGTTTCAAAGCCGTTGACGTACATATGAGTGATTTGCTGTCCGGCCGTGTGTCCCTTGAGCAATTCAAAGGCCTGGTTGCCTGCGGCGGTTTCTCTTACGGCGACGTATTGGGTGCGGGCGAAGGCTGGTCAAAAACCATTTTGTTCAACAACAAAGTGCGCGATGAATTCGAACGTTTCTTCCACCGCAATGACACCTTCAGCCTCGGTGTGTGTAACGGTTGCCAGATGATGTCTAATCTGAAAAACCTGATCCCCGGCGCTGATCACTGGCCGCGTTTTGTACGTAACTTATCAGAGCAATTTGAAGCGCGTTTCAGTCTGGTACAAGTTCAAGAGTCTTCATCTGTATTGTTCAAAGGTATGACCGGTTCGCACATGCCAGTGGCGGTTGCACACGGTGAAGGTTACGCCGAGTTTGCCAATGCTGATGCATTGAAAGTCTGTAACGAGAGCGGCACAGTTGCGCTGCGTTTTATCGATAACAACCTCAGTGCAACTGAAACCTATCCTGCTAACCCGAACGGTTCACCGTTAGGTATTACCAGCGTGAGCAGCAAAGATGGTCGCACCACTATCATGATGCCGCACCCGGAGCGTGTATTCCGCGCGGTTAGCAATTCATGGAAACCGGACGATTGGAAAGATGACGGTGCCTGGTTGCGTATATTCCGCAATGCACGGGTGTTTGTGGGTTAATTGGATCATCTCATATGCCAATAAAAAGGAGGCTTCGGCCTCCTTTTTTGTTTCTGGAAACCGTTAAAGTACGATTTTTTGTAAGCGATTGCTTTTGTTGGTGGGTTTAATCATTTTTTATGCTTCAATGAGTCCCAGTTTGCAGTGGCTTTTCATGACGAGCTACGCAGTGTCTGACAATACAATAATCTTTTATTAGCACCTGCGGCCAAAAACGCACAACAAAAGAATATAAATAGAGAATTCAAACAGAGAGTACAAACAAACAGAAAGTACAAATAAATAGGAGCATGAAAACCTTGCTGCAACGAAAACACTTAAAACCTATGTTGATTGCATTGCTCATCGGCGTGCTAACCGGTTGTTCTACCTCCCCAAAACAGGAGCAGGAAGTACAACTCAAAGCTGATAAAACAGGTCTTACATCGGTAGAAAAAACACCTATCGCAGGCGCTTTTATTGCGCGCGGAGTGCAATTTTCAAAGTATAAGAAATTATTTGTCGAGCAGTTGGACCTTAGTGATGTAAAAGTCCAGCATCAATCTTCCGGGGCTGCGTCTTGGGGCGCGAACGACGAGGAGCATCGCTATTATCAGGAGCGATACACTGAGGCGCTGATGAATAACTTAATTCTCGATGGAACCTATAGCACAGCAATGCAAGCTGGCGCCGATGTGATGACGGTGGTGGCTAAAGTGGTTGAGGTTGCATCTTTTGATAATAAAGAAGAGATGAAAGGGCGCCCTGCAAATACGAAAACCTACAGTGACGGTGTAGGGGCGATGACGCTGGAAATTTCACTTTATGATTCTATCTCGGGCAAACCATTGGCGATTATCACCAGCCAGCGTCGGCTTTGGGAAGAAAATAATCGCGAGACCAGCAATGTTCAGATGCAGGTAGCATTTAACTCTTGGTTGCGCACCTTGCGCACAGAATTGGATAAAGCATCGGGGCGTTGAGTTCTGCTGGGTTTAATTTGCGAAAAGAAACTCCCTGGTTAAGTGGATGTATAGAAAGCAAAACGGCGCCTTTTAGGCGCCGTTTTATTTTGTAGTGAGGTGATTGTTATTCAGGGCGCATATGCGGGAACAGCAATACATCGCGAATTGAAGGTGCATTGGCAAACAGCATAATCAAGCGGTCGATACCAATCCCTTCACCTGCTGTTGGTGGCAAACCGTATTCGAGTGCACGTACAAAATCTGCATCGTAATGCATGGCTTCATCATCACCGGCATCTTTCTCGCGCACTTGTTGCATAAAGCGTTCAGCCTGATCTTCAGCATCGTTTAACTCAGAGAAACCATTCGCCAATTCGCGGCCGCCTATAAAAAATTCAAAGCGATCGGTCACTGCCGGGTTTTCATCGTTGCGACGTGCCAGTGGCGACACTTCAATTGGGTATTCAGTGATGAAGGTTGGTTGGTCAAGTTTGTGTTCAACCGTTTCTTCAAAAATTTCGATATGGATTTTACCGAGGCCGTAAGAATCTTTTACTGCAATGCCCAAGTCTTTTGCCGCTTTGGTTGCGCCTTCGATAGTGCTTAATTGCTCACGGGTAATTTGCGGGTTGTAGTGCAGCACTGAATCAAATACAGACATGCGTGTAAAAGGTTTACCAAAATCATATTCACTGCTTTGGTATTTCAGCGTGGTGCCGCCAGTGACTTCAATGCACAGCTTGCGCAGCAAGTCTTCAGTCAAATCCATCAGGTCTTTGTAGTCGGCGTAAGCTTGGTAGAATTCCATCATGGTGAATTCTGGGTTGTGGCGAGTCGAAACGCCTTCGTTGCGGAAGTTGCGGTTAATTTCAAACACGCGTTCAAATCCGCCGACAACCAAGCGCTTCAAGTACAACTCTGGCGCGATACGCAGGAACATATCCATGTCCAATGCATTGTGATGAGTAATAAACGGTTTTGCTGATGCTCCACCAGGAATCACGTGCAACATTGGAGTTTCTACTTCCATAAATCCACAGCCACTCATGTAGTTGCGGATAAAGCTGATGCATTGTGAGCGCAAACGGAAAGTGTCACGTACTTCAGGATTTACAATCAAATCTACATAGCGTTGACGATAACGGATTTCCTGATCGCTCAGGCCATGATATTTGTCTGGTAGTGGGCGCAGTGATTTGGTGAGTAATTGATACTCTTCCAAGTTCACGTACAAATCACCTTTGCCGGATTTATGTAATGCACCTTTTACACCGACGATATCGCCGATATCCCACAAACCCCATTTGTCTTTAATTTCTTCTTGTGCAGCTTTATCGGCATAGAGTTGGATGGAGCCATTGCCATCTTGCAGTACCATAAATGGACCGCGCTTTGCCATGATGCGACCAGCAACGCTCACCACGTGGTTCAGCGCTTCCAATTCTTCTTTGGTCTTTTCACCAAATTGCGCTTGCAAATCAACACTCTTATCAGCGCGACGGAAATCATTCGGGAAGGCATTGCCTTTCTCGCGAATCGCAGCCAATTTCTGGCGACGCTCGGCAATGAGTTTATTTTCATCCTGTGCTTCGGTTTGTGCTGATTGGATTTCGTTGCTCATAGTCTTCACTGAAGTTGAATTAAAAATAGGGAGTTAGGCTGGTAAATAATTACAGTCCAGCTTTTAAGCTTTCAACAATAAATTGGTCGAGATCGCCATCCAGCACTGCTTGGGTGTTGGATGTTTGTACGCCGGTGCGCAAATCTTTAATGCGCGAATCATCCAATACATAAGAGCGAATCTGGCTGCCCCAACCAATATCGGATTTGTTATCTTCCATCGCCTGTTTTTCGGCATTGCGTTTTTGGATTTCCTGCTCGTACATTCTTGCACGAAGCATCTTGAAGGCTTTGTCGCGGTTGGCGTGTTGCGAGCGTTCGTTCTGGCATTGCACAACAATCCCGCTGGGAATATGGGTGATACGAATCGCGGAATCAGTTTTGTTAACGTGCTGGCCACCAGCACCACTTGCGCGGTAAGTGTCAATACGCAAATCTGCAGGATTAATATCAATTTCAATATTGTCATCAATCTCCGGTGATACAAACACCGAGCAGAATGATGTGTGGCGACGATTGCCTGAGTCGAAAGGTGATTTGCGTACCAGGCGATGGACGCCAGTTTCGGTGCGCAACCAGCCGAAAGCATACTCGCCTTCAAAATAAATGGTGGCACTTTTAATGCCGGCCACATCACCGGCAGACACTTCTTCCAGTGTCACTTTGAAGCCTTTGGCTTCGCCCCAGCGCAGATACATGCGCAGCACGATTTCGGCCCAGTCTTGCGCTTCTGTACCGCCAGAGCCGGATTGGATATCCAGATAGGCGTTGTTTGCATCGGTTTCACCCGAAAACATGCGGCGGAATTCCAATACGCCCAAATGTTTATCCAGACGTTCCAGCTCGGCCTGTACATCGGCCACCATGGATTCATCATCTTCTTCCACGGCCATATCAAGTAGTTCGCGCGAATCGCGCACGCCGTTATCCAGGTCATCAATAGTTTTAACGACCAGCTCCAGTGCAGCGCGTTCGCGCCCTAAGGCTTGGGCGCGCTCAGGGTTCTCCCAAACACTGGGTTCGCCAAGATCCAATTCAACTTCGGCTAAACGCTCTTTTTTGTGTTCGTAGTCAAAGATACCCCCTAAGCACATTAGTGCGTTCGGTCAGGTCTTTGAGGGCAAGTAATAAGGGGTTAATTTCCATGATGATGCGCAATTTAGTCTGGGTTTAGGCCTGAAACAGGCAGAAAAAGCGAGGCGCGCATTCTACATGAGAAGGCTCTTTAGGCCAAATCGTCCGGTTTTACCGCGGTTAATATCCGATCGGGCTATCTGAAGTAGGGTGGCGTCTGTATACTAGTTTTGGTAACCGGTTACATTGGCCGATTACGACATAATCCAAAATGATAATAAATTCGGAGTTTCAATGAAGTCTTCAGTCAGGTCCATTATGTGGTCCAGTTGTCTGGCCATTACATTTTTATTAACGGCATGCGGCGGTGGTGGAGGGGGCGGTTCATCTACACCTGCGCCCAGTTCGGTGGCTGTTTCCAGTTCATCCGCTAAAGTATCGTCATCGAGTGTTGCATCGCTTGCAAAGTGTGCCGTGGATGGTAAGCAATGGAATCTGTGCACCGGCAACAGCAATAATTGGGGCTTTGAAAATGGCCAGTATTGCATAGCGCAACAATTTTGCCCTGCTAATCGCACTAGCCTGCCTGTTGTTGCAATGCGATCAGCACCTGTTGATGCCAATGCAAATGCGAAAACCCAAGCTATTTATACATATTTGAAAAGTATTTGGGGGCAACAAACGCTGTCCGGGCAGCAGGATTTAACCTGGAAGGACTCGATTGATATGGCTGAGCGTGTCCATGCAGATACCGGCAAGTATCCCGCCATAATGGGGTACGATTTCATGAACTACGGAATGACCGAAAGTTGGGTGGAAGGTCTGAACCAAACGGATGAGGCTATTGAATACGCTAAGAAAGGTGGATTAGTCACTTTTTCATGGCATTGGCGCGATCCAGCTTTATTGAATACGGCCAAGGTTAATAGTGCCAATTTTTATGTGCGTGAGGCGGATGCAAGTAAGAACACCAATTTTGAGATCCCCGTCAGCGATGGTGAGTTGGATACCGGCAGTGCGGCTTATGCTCAGATCAATGCGGGCATCGATTTGATTGCGGTTGAGCTGAAAAAACTGAGCGATGCCAATGTTAGCGTCCTCTGGCGCCCTCTACACGAGGCCTCGGGTAGTAATGGTGATGGATGGTTTTGGTGGGGGCGTACCCGCACTGATGGTGTGCCCCAGTCATTTGCGCAAGTTTTGCTGTGGCAGCACATGTATGATCGGTTAACCAATCATCACGGCTTGCATAATTTGTTATGGGTATGGAATGGGCAAAGTGCCGCTTGGTATCCCGGTGATCAGTATGTCGATATTGTTAGTCACGATATCTATGACAGTACCGATAATAAGGCTTATAAATCGCAAATCAGTACCTATACGCAAGCACGCAAATATCCTTTTGAAAATAAAATGGTGGCGTTGAGCGAAAACAGTTATATGCCTGATCCAGACAAAATCTCAGCCGATGATGCTTGGTGGTTATGGTTTATGGTATGGAATGACGGGCATACCTCGGAAGGCGAAGGGGTCACTCATAAAGATAACTTTTGGACAGGTGAGTACTACAATACTAATGCTCATAAAACCAAGGTATATAATCACAGCAATATCATTACGTTAGACGAATTGCCAAGCTTGTAGCGGCTCTAGCAGGGTGTGCTTGTTAGTAATGGTGCACCTTGTTTTATCCATATTTTTGAATGGGTATTTGCCAAATTTTGAGTGGTATCTCTCATTACAGGGCATATGCCAACTACTTGTGTGTGCTATTTTTATTCTCAAGGTGAGATCCAAGCTGGCAATCAGTATGGAATGAGGCTTTTGTTCCCAGACGATTTATGGGAGCGATGATTGGGATGAGAGATTTTTCGGGCGATTTAGTTATACGATCCCGGTAAAAATAATTATGTTATGATCAAACCAGTAGCAGTGGGGTGCTATTGAAGTTACTGGAGCACTCGCTGCAAAGGATTGCTAATTAATTTTAATGTGCCAATGACGTAAGGAGTCGCTTAAATGATTCAGTTACAACGTAACTATAATGCTCTTTCTAATGATGGTGAGCCTGGGCAACCATACTATCGAACCTATGAGGAATACCTGACTCTGGCGAGAATTCCTCATTGTGATGGTGTGTCTGCACGGGTTATTAATGCATTGCATCTGCGGGTAGGTCACACGGAGCTATCAATAGAAAGAATTGCCTCGGACCTGAACCTGACCAAACGTACATTGCAGCGCCGTTTGCAGGATCAAAATACCAACTTTGCGCAATTGCGCGATGACCTTCGGTTTCATTATGCGATCAAATATTTAATTGATGACCAATTGAGTGTAGATCGTGTCTCTCGGGCATTGGATTTCTCTGACCGAACCAGCTTCACCAATGCGTTTAAACGTTGGACTGGTTTATCTCCAAGTGCATTTCGCAAGTCATTCAGAGACTATGCATAACTCAATATGTGGTAGAGAAGGATCTCTAACCCTCTAATGAAGTCTGCCTGTAGGCACTTTGATTGCAGGCTCTGTTATGTTTGCTGTTGTGTCAGCAACTATAGAACAGTAGTAGTTCACTACCCCCGATACGTGGGTAGCAGGATGAATGTTCGATATCGCGTTTGCCAGTCCTGGCTCGTAAAAGCCATCTGTTGTTTGAAATAAGGGAACAAATTTGCGCGAATCTAATGCGCTATAAAGATTTGTGGGTGCGCCTTCTTCCTGCAAAATTTGCAAATGCTCTGTCATATCCTCTTCAGTGTAAATCACACAGAAAAAATTACCGCCTGAGCGAGTGCGTAACGCAAATCGTGAAGGATTGGTTAAATAGTAGTACTCCTGTACATCCAGGGATTCACAAGCTTGCTGGAAATAATTTGCCAGCTGGGGATCCGCAAAAAATGGTGTTCCACTGTCAATCGCCCCTATTTTTAGGCTACTGGATAACTCCGTAAAGTAGGCATGCTGTAGTTGATGAAGTG
>Ga0247822_10002775_pt1 | contig 11269 bp, 6 predicted proteins | sample 13C_Cellulose_Da_FD_192423 | JGI IMG/M metagenome (GOLD analysis project Ga0247822, IMG submission 192423) | Soil microbial communities from agricultural site in Penn Yan, New York, United States - 13C_Cellulose_Day30 | ecosystem: Environmental > Terrestrial > Soil > Agricultural land | place... | reverse complement strand
CCAAAATGCCCACCACGACCCACACGCGCATAGCCCGCCCTCCCTGACGAACAACCCGTTCGCGCGGCGATTCTCGCCGGTCCGGCGACTCCGGGTCAATCCGAGTCGGCCATTCGGACCCTTGCCGGGGGCGCGACGCGACCTTAAACGATTCCCCGACGTCCCCGCGGAGACGCACAGCATGATCGTCGTCGAACACCTGACCAAGTATTACGGCGAGTACCCCGCGGTCCGCGACGTGTCGTTCCAGGTGGACAAGGGGCAGGTGGTCGGGTTCCTCGGCCCCAACGGCGCGGGCAAGTCCACCACCATGCGCATCCTCGCGGGCTTCCTGACCGCGACCTCCGGCAGGGCGAGCATCGACGGGAAGGACGTGTTCTGGGACCCGATCGGCGCGCGCCGCCGCATCGGCTACATGCCCGAGAATTGCCCCATCTACGCCGACATGCGCGTGGACGAGTACCTCCGCTTCCGCGGCGGGCTGAAGTGCCTGTCGCGGCGCGAGTGCAAGACGCGACTCGGCTACGTCCTCGAACGCTGTTGGCTCACCGACGTGAAGCGTCAGATCATCGGGACGCTGTCGAAGGGCTACCGCCAGCGTGTGGGGCTGGCCGACGCGCTCATCGGGGACCCGCCGGTGCTGATCCTCGACGAGCCGACCGCGGGCCTGGACCCAACGCAGATCCGCGAGACGCGCAAACTGATGCGCGAACTCGGCCAGCAGCACACAATGCTCCTCTCGACGCACATCCTGTCGGAGGTCGAGGCGACCTGCGACTCGGTGATCGTCATCTACCAGGGGAAGGTGGTCGAGGACGGGTCGCTGACCGCGGTGCGGCAGCGGCACGGTCAGAAGAGCCTGGAAGACATCTTCGTCGGGCTGACGGGACAGGAAGGAATTTGAGATTACCGGTTGTTGATTCGCGATTGAAGTTCGTGGGGCGTGTGAGAAGACGGCCGATTCGGGCGTGGCGGTCCGGATCAATCATCAGTCATCCATTGGAAAACTTAACTCCCATGCGACCGACGCTGAGCCTGATCCGCCGCGAGTTCGCCGCGTACTTCACGAACCCGGCGGGCTACGCGGCCCTGTTCGGCTTCCTCGTGCTGGCCGGGCTGCTGTTCAACCTCGCGCTGGGGTTGCTCACCGAGGCCGGGCCGATCGGGGTTGAGTACCCGATGCAGGTTCTCCTCGGCGGGGCCGACTCGCCGACGTGGGCGCAGGTCGCGGGCGTGCTGTTCTGGGGGCTGTTCCCCGCGGTGACGGGGATGCTCACGATGCGCCTGCTGGCCGAGGAACGCGGCACGGGGAGCATCGAGTTGCTCCTGACAGCTCCCATCCGCGACTGGCAGGTGGTGGCCGCGAAGTTCGCCGCGTGCTTCGGCTTCTACGTCGTTTTGTGGCTCCCCACGCTGATCTACGTCCCGGTGCTGGCCGACCTGCGGGCGGAGTGGAAGCCCGCGTTCACGGCCTATTCCGTGCTTCTACTCGCCGGCCTCGCGCTCGTGCTGGTCGCGAAGGTCGGCTTCTTCCTCGACGTATCCTTCGGGCTGGTCTTCGCTCTGGGCCTCGTCGGCCTCGCCGCGGCGGTCGGGGGTGGATACCTGCACTACACGCAGGACGCGGAGCACCTGCTGACGCTCACCGCGGGGATCGACCCCGCGGCGGTGTGGACGTCTTACCTCGGCGTGCTGATGGCCGGGGCGATGTTCCTCGCGCTGGGGCTGTTCGTGTCGAGCCTGGTGCGGAGTCAACTGGTCGCGTGGATGGCGTCGCTGCTCCTGGGCCTGTGCTTCGTGCTCCCCGCGTTCCTGCGGTGGTGGTTCGAGCCGGGCACCGCGGCCTACGAGTTCGTGTACTTCGTGAGCGTGCCGGAACACTTCCGGCGGACGTTCACCCGCGGCCAACTCGACACGCGGCCGCTCGTCCTCTACGCGACCGTCACCTTGTTTTGCCTGTTCATGACCGTGCGCAGCCTCGAAGCCCGCCGGCTTCGCTGACGATCGCGCCGGGCGTGGCCCGGTGCGCGAACCACGAGAAAGCACATGGCCGACTCACGCCAGCGGACGACCCTGGGTACGCGGTTCCGGTTCCTGGTGCGGGCCGCGGGAATCACCGGCGCGGCGGCCGCGGTCGCGGGGATCGCGATGGCCGCCGCGGACGCGACCCCGCCGCCCGCCACCTGGTCCGCCGCGAAGACCTACGCGACCGACCTCACCAACACCGTCCTGGAGGGCGGCGGGACCGCGTACGCCCGCGCGGCCGTGTGGATGGCGCTCGTCGGCCTCGGCGCGGTCGCGCTCGCCGCGGCAGTCGAACTGGTGAGCGGCCTGACGCGACTGACCGGCCGGCGGACGGCCGCGAACACGGCCGCGACGGTCGGCACGGCCGCCGCAGTCGCCCTGCTGGTGTTCGTCAACGCGTACTCGTTCACGCACCACCGGCGGTTCGACCTCACGCGCGACCGGCAGTTCACCCTGCCCGCCGACCTCGCGGGCAAGCTCCGGACGCTGCGGCCGGACGTGCCCACCACCATCGTCGTCCTCCAAAAGCACAGCATCTTCGGCACGCTCTCCGACGACCGCGACTCGTTCACCAAGGCCGCGGAGGAGAAGGTGACCGAGAAGGTCAAGGACCTCGTGGACTTGTTCCGCGAACTCGGCCCGCGGTTCCGCGTCGAGGTGCTGGACACCGAAGCCTTCGAGTACCGCGAGCGTCTAGCCGAGGTCACGCGCGACGCGCCGGAACTCAGGGCCGCGATCGACGCCGCGCCCGAGAACAGCATCTTCTTCCACGCCAACAAGCGTGTGCAGCGACTCGGGTTCAACGAGTTCCTGCAACTGGACAAGACCGCAAGCGAGGCGGCCAATGGCGGCCGCGGGAACCTCGTGCTGCTGCCGCAAGGGATCGACAACTTCGCCCGGCGGGTGCTAGCGGTGCAGGAGCGGCGGCCGAAGGTCGCGGTGTGCGTGGTCGGCGAGTGGCTCGCCCCCGCGGACACCGACGGCCAGGAGCGTGCGTCCCTCGCGGGGATGAAGCGGGCGCTGGCCGACAGCGGGTTCGACGTCGTCGAGATCATCCTGAAGAAGAACTGGATGCGCGCGCGGCAACTGTCGGACCTGGAGCCGGCTGCGTTCACGATGGAAGAGAGCACGCTGGAGCGGCTGGAGGGCGAACTGGCGACGGCGGCGGCCCTCGTCCGCGCCGGCGGCCGCGAGGTCGCGATCCTGGAAGCCGTCCGCAAGGACTTTGACGCCGCGGCCGACAAGCCGGTCCGCGAGCGCGCGGAGTTGTACCAGGAGATCAGCCTGGCGGCGCAGACGCGGGCGTGGGGCGAGTTGGTCGCGGCCATCCGCGAGTGGTCGCGGGCGCGCGGACCGGGGATCACCGCGGACAACATCGACGGGCTGCGCGCGGCCATCGACGCCGGTCTGAAAACGCAAGCCGCCCGCGCCGCGGAGGTGGTGGAGGAGGCGAAGAAGTCGCGGGCCAAGGCCGACGACAAGGTGAAGGCCGCGTACCGCGACGAGCGGTCGTTCGAGGACCGCCGCGAGCGCGACGTGAAGGCCAAGTTCGCCCAACTCCTCGCCGACGTCGATCTGCTGATCGTCCACCGGCCGACGCTGCTGAACGCGATCAACTCGGAAGGCTACTGGCCGCCGATCCACGCGCTGTCCGACTCGCAGGTCGAGGTGGTGAAGGACTTCATGAAGGCGGGCAAGCCGGTGCTGGCCTGCCTCGGGTCGCCCTCCTGGTCGAACGGACCGGACGTGCGGGCGGCCGACGGGTTCGAGCGGCTGGTCGCGGAGCGCGGCGTCGAACTCGGCCGCGACACCGTTCTGTTCGACGGCGAGGCGTCCGGGTTCGCGGACCTGCAGTCCGGCGGGCTGATCGGCGGCGGGCGGTCCGACGTGCCGCCGCTCGTCGTGGTCGAGAAGCCCGCGGACGCGCCGGACGTTCGCCCGAACCCGGTGGCCGCGGCCGTGCGGCAGACCGCGCGGAGCGTGGACCAGAAGCTCGACCTGCGCCTCCGCGCCCCGCGGCCGGTGTACCTCGCCCGCGGGTGGCAGGACCGGCTCTCGTTCGCGTCCGAATTCCTGTTCACCTCGCCCGAGTCGTGGAACGAGGAGAAGCCGCTACCGGCCCGTGATCAGGACGGCGACGTGTCCGCGGTCCCGCGGTACGAGCCGACGCTCCAGAGCGACCCGAAGTGGAACACGCGGCAGGCCGAGCGGCGGGGTGCGTTCCCGGTCGGCGTCGCGGTCGAGGGGAAGATCCCGGCAGCGTGGGTGAAGCCGGAGTACGAGGCCGGGCAGTTCGCGGCGGGGCTACTGACGAGGCTCGACGGCGTGCTAGCCGCGGGGCTGACGGTCGCGGCCGCGCAGCTGGACCGGCCGTCCGGGCGGCTCGTCGTGTTCGGAAGCGGCCACGTCTTCAGCGGGCCGACGCTGGCCGCGCCGCAGGAGAAACTGCTCCTGCACTCGGTGAACTGGCTGACCGGCCGCGACGACCGCCTGCCGCGGGCCGACCAGCCGGCGTGGTCGTTCCCGCGCGTCGAGATGCCGCCGCGCGACGTCCGCCTGTGGCGGCTTGGCACCGCGGTCGGCCTGCCGCTCCTCGCGGTCTTCGCGGGGCTGATGGTCGTGATGATTCGCCGACTGCGTTGAGTAGTGATGAGTGATGAGTAATGTGTGATGAGTGAGACCGGATTTGGTGAGCAGCGTGGGGGTTGGCCCGCCGGTGTTGTTTCACGCATCAGATAGCAGAGTCGTCGCCAGTGTGTCCGACCGGGAGTCCGCCCATGAGCGCACGCATTGAGCGGTTCGAGGACCTGATCGCGTGGCAGAAGGCACGCGTTCTTAACGCGGCGGTCTACCGCGCGACGCGCCACGGCAGTTTCGCCCGCGACTACGAAGTGGTGCGACAGATCCGGCGCGCGACGATCTCGATCATGTCGAACATCTCGGAGGGGTTCGAGCGGGGTAAGCCGACCGAGTTCCACCAATTCCTGTGCGTCGCGAAAGGCTCGTGCGCGGAAGTTCGTTCGCAACTTTACGCCGTGCTCGACGCGGACCATCTCGACGAGCCGGCGTTTCAGGAATTGATGAACCTGGCAGAAGAGACGGGCCGCGTCATCGGCGGACTCCGCGTTTCGGTCGAACTGCGCCGCGACGACACCGGCTGAAGCAGAAGCGTCGGGCACTCATCACTCATCACTCATCGCTCATCACTCATCACTCATCACTCATCACTGACACTCCCATGAGTTGGAAATCAACACTGATTCTGGTCCTGCTCTCGGGCGGCGCGGGGGCGTGGCTGTTCCTCGGCGACGAGGTCGCGCCGCGGCTCGGCCTGAAGCCCGCGAGCACCGAGCCACCGCCTTCGTCCGCGGTGGCGGCGCTGGACTCGCTCAAGGCCGACGACGTCGTCGCGATGAAGGTCGCGTACCCCGGCGGGGAGACGCTGGAGGTCAGCCGCGCCGACGCGGCCGCGCCGTGGAAGACGCCCGGCAACTGGCCGCTACGCGAAGCCCAGGTGCGCGAACTGGTCGAGACGCTCGGCAACCTCCGCACGCGATTCCACGCGACGCCCGCGGGCGACGACCTGGCGCGGTTCGGCCTCACCGCGGGGCAACACCCTCTCGCGGTCACGGTCACACTCAAGGACGGCTCGGCACACTCGCTGCAGTTCGGCGAGCCGAAGGCCGAGGGCGGCGACGCGTTCACCCGCCCCGCGTACGTCCGCGTCGGCGACTCGCCCGAGGTGCTGACGCTCGGCCCGGACGTGATGCCGGTGCTGCGCCGGCCGGCCGAGTCGTACCGCCGCCGCCAGTTGTTCGCGGACGTCGAGCGCGTCCGCGTCGCGGGCGCCGCGCCGCAGGCCCCGTTCGGCGCGCCCCCGTCCGACGCCCCCGCGACGGTCACGCTGCCCGGCCCGGACACGGAGTCGGTCTCCGTCCGCGGCGAGGGGCCGCGGCTCCTCGGATTTGACTTCTCGCCGCTGTCCGCGTTCACGCTCGCCCGCTCGGGGCCGCTGCCCGAGCCGGGCATCCTGCCGCGCGGCGGCGAGCCGGCGTTGCCCGCGGACCGCCTCGCGGAGGCGTGGGCTCTCGCGGCCCCGCGGCCCGAGCCGGCCGACCCGGCGAAGCTGCGGTCCGTGCTCGCGGCCGTCGCGGACCTGTGGGTGGACCGGTTCGTCACGTTCGACCCCGGCCCGCTCGCGATCGCCCTGCCCGCGGCGCTTGAGTCGCCGCTCGCGCGAGCCGCGCGCGAGGCGATCCCTGTCCACAACGCAATGCCGCCGGACAAGCGCATGGGCTTCGCCGACTCGAAGCGGTCCGTCACCGTCAAGCGCAAGGGCGCGGACGAGGTGACCGCGTGGTTCGGCGGCGTCGCCCGCGTGGGCGAACGCGACGAGCAAGTGACCATGCCCAGCCCGCAGCCGGGAATGCCACCGCAGACGGTCACGCGGAAGGTGCCGACCGAGTACCGCTACGCCCGCGTCGCGGGGAACCCGCAGGTGTTCGTCGTCCCGGCCGACAAGTTCGACGACCTGTTCGCGACGGCCGCGGAGATGACCGACCCGCGCGTCGCTCGATTCGACCCGGACGAGGTCCGCGAGGTCGAACTCCGGCCGGAGGGCGGCACGCCAGTCAAGCTGACACTCAAGAAGGGGAACCGGTCCGCGTCGAAGGACGAGGAGCGGCAGGACCGGTGGCTCATCGCGGCGGAGCCGAACCCGCTGCCGGCCGAGACAAGTCGCGTGACGGACCTGCTGCAAAAGCTCGCGTCGTTACAGTCGGACGACGCCGACCGGCGGACTTACCCGCAGGCCCCGCCGCCCGCGGGCGCGACGATCGTTGTGACCGCGCGCGAGCGGCGAGCGGAGGGCGAGCCCGACGCACCCGACCGGACGTTCACGCTCGCGATCGGCCGGCCCGGCGCGGACGGGTTGTTGCCGGTGAGCCTCGCCGGCCGGCCCCGCGTGTCAATGGTGGACGACTCGCTCGGCTCCGAACCGTCCGGCAGGTGGCTCGGCGCGGTCCTGTTTCCCGAGACGCTGTCCGCGTATTTCAGCCGGCCCGCGCTCGCGTACAGAAGCCTGAAGCTGTTCGACGCCGGGGGCGCGCCGCTGAACGCGGTGGCCGTCGCGGGCGCGTTCTCACTCACGAAGGCGGCCGACGGCTGGCGGATGACCGCGCCGATCGACACCGCGGCCGACGCGACGAAGTCGGACCAACTCGCCGCCGCGCTGGCCTCGCTCCGCGCGACCGAGTTCCTCGGCGACAACCCGACTCCCGAGCAACTGAAGACCTATGTCCTGGACAGGCCCGCGAGCACAGTCACACTCGGGTTCGGCCCGCGGACGTACACGCTCGAACTCGGCGCGCCGCGGCCGGGGAAGCCCGAGCTGTTCGCGCGCCTCGACCGCGGCGGAGTCTTCGGCCTGCCGACCTCCACAACCGACCAGCTCACGACCGGCGCGGTCGGTCTTCTCCCGCTCGCGGTGTGGGCGACGACGCCCGACAAGATCACTGCGGTCGAGGTCGTGCGCACCGGCAACGCGGCGAAGGACAGCCTGACGGTCGCTCGCGACGGTGGCGGCTGGCGGCTCACCGCGCCGTTCGCGGCGTCGGTCCCCGCGGCGAACGCGCAGCCGCTCGCGGCGCTCGGCAAGCTGACCGCGGTGCGGTACCAGGCGCTGAGCGTCGGCAACCCCGCGGACTTCGGGTTGGACAAGCCCTACCTCACGGTGAAACTGACGTTCCGCGAGCAGAAGCCGGGCGAGCCGGCCGAATCGACGGTGACGAAGACGGTCGTGGTTGGCGGACCGACGCCGGACCGCCTCGACCGCTACGCGCGGCTCGACACGCCCAACGCCCCGGTGTTCGTAGTCGGGCCGGAGTTCCTCGCGGCGGCGCAGACGTCGCCGCTCAGTCTCCCCGACCGCGCCCTGCTGTCACTCGACCCCGCGACGGTCGCGAAGGTCCGCGTGACGCCGGCGAAGCCCGAGAACGCCTTCACACTCGCGAAGGACGCTGCGGGCAAGTGGTCCGCGGAGGGCGCGACCTACGGCCTGGACGCGGAGCGGATCGACGCGCTTACCGCGGCGGCGGCGCGGCCGCCGGTCGTGCGTCTCGCCGCCTACGGCGACGCGATCAAGTGGGCCGACTTCGGCCTGGACAAGCCCGCGAACACGGTCGTCGTCACCACCGGCGGCGAGAAGCCCGCGACGCACACGCTCGCTCTCGGCAACCTCGACCCGACCGGCGCGCGGTTCGTCCGCGTGGACGGCAAGCCCGCGGTCGGCGTCATCCCCGCGGACGCCGCGGAGGATCTGGCGCGCGAGAAGTTCCAGTACGCGGACCGCACGCTGCTGACGTTCGACCCCGCGACGCTCGTCGCGCTGTCGCGCACCGCGGGCAAGCAGGAACTCGAACTCGCGCCCGCCGCGGCCGTCGGGTGGGATCTCGTGAAGCCCACCAAGCAGAGGGCCGACCAGCCACTCGTGGACGAACTCGCGGAGACTCTCGGGAGGCTGAAGGCGTCGCGCGTCGCGGCGTACGGCAAGAAGGCCGAGGTGTTCAAGGAGTACGGGCTGGAGCGGCCGTCCGCGGCGATCCGCCTGACGGTCGGCGAGCGGGCCGAGGAGAAGACGCTGCGGGTCGGCAAGCCGGTGGACGCGGCGAAGCCTGACGGCGACCGCTACGCCGCGGTCGATTCCGCAGCCCCCGAGGCGATCGTCGGCGTGCTCCCCGCGGCGCTGGCGAAGAAGCTCCTCGCCCCGCCGATCGCGTTCCGCGACCGCACGCTCGCGCGCTTCGTGGACGCGGACAAACTCGTGCTGGAGCGCGGCGACCGGAAGGTCACCTTCGCCAAGACCGGCGTGACGTGGAAGGTCACCGCGCCGGTCGAGGCCGCTGCGGAATCGGCCGAACTCGAGACGCTCGTCGCGGAACTCGGGAAGCTGCGGGCCGACACGTGGGTCGCGGAGAAGGCGAAGGACCTGAAGCCGTTCGGCCTCGACAAGCCCGAGGCCAAGTGGACGCTGACCTACGACGACAAGCCGGTCCTCGTCCTCTTCGTCGGGAAGAAGACGGCGGACGGCCTCGCGCACGTCGCGACCGGCGCGGGCGAACTCGTCGGCCTACTCGACGCGGCCCGCACCGACCGCGTGCTCGCGGAGTACCGCGCCCGCAAGCCCTGGGACGTGGACGCGGCGCAGGTCGAGTCGGTGGACCTCGCGGTAGGCGGTGCGAAGTTCCGGCTGGAGAAGCAGGGAGGGGAGTGGGTCGATCCTGCGAAGCCGGGCGACGCGATCGACGTGCGCGCGGTGAACGAACTGCTCGGCACGCTCGGCGCGCTCCGCGTCGAGCGGTACGCGGCCGACGCCGGGGCGGACCTGAAGCTCTACGGCCTGGAGAAGCCCGAGGCCACGCTCGCGGTGAACTCGCCCGCGGGCCGGCACGTGCTGGAGGTCGGCGGCGTGGTCGGCGGGTCGGGCGGGAAGCAGCGGTACGCCCGCGTCGCGGACAAGGACCGCACCGACGTGTTCGTGCTGAGCGAGGCCGACACGGCCCGCCTGACGCGCGACCGCTCGGTGTACGCTCCGAAGAAGTAACCCCGCGCGGCCCGCGTGGTATACTGGATCACCCCCCGCCGAATCCCGCCAGCGAGGTAACCCCGTGCTCACCATCCCGGGCCGCACCCGCCGCGACTTCCTGCGGGTCGGCGCACTCGGTCTGGCCGGCCTGACCCTGCCGGATGTGCTGAGGTTGCGGGCCGCGTCCGGCTCGTCGGCCGCGACGCCCCGCGCGGTCATCATGGTCTGCCTCGCGGGCGGGCCGTCCCACCTCGACATGTACGACATGAAGCCGGACGCGCCTGCAGACTACCGCGGCGAGTTCCGGCCGGTCCGGTCGAACGTCCCCAGCTTCGACCTGTGCGAGCACATGCCGCTACAGGCGACGATCGCCGACCGGCTCGCGCTTGTGCGGACGGTCCAGTTCGTCGAGCCGATGCAGCACGAACTGGAGGAGGTGTACACGGGGTTCCCGAAGGCGTCGCGGCGGCCGTCGTTCGGCGCGGTGGTCAGCAAGTTCCGCGGCGCCGACGCGAAGCTCCCGTCGTACGTCAGCCTCGACTACAGCACCACGACGCGCGAGTACGAAAGCCCGCAGTACCTCGGCGCGGCGCACCGCCCGCTCCAGCACGCGGGCAATGCGGGCGTGCGGAACCTGAGCCTGGCCGCGGGCGTCAGCCCCGCGAAGCTCGGCGACCGCCGCGAACTCCTGCGCCAGTTCGACAACCTCCGACGCGGGCTGGACGCGGCGCCCGGCGGCGCGGAGATGGACGCGTTCACCGCCCGCGCGCTCGACATCATCACCTCGCCGAAGGCCCGCGACGCGTTCGACCTGTCGAAGGAGCCGGAGAAGGTCCGTGCCCGGTACGGCGGGAAGGACGACAAGTACATCTATGTCGGCACGAAGGCCGACTCGCCGTGGGAGGGGCACAAGTTCCTGCTCGCGCGGCGGCTAGTGGAGGCCGGCGTGCCGGTCGTCACGCTCCGGGTGGCGAGCTGGGACCACCACGGCAACGTGGTCTCGTCCGCGGGCGGCACGATCTTCAAGAGCCTGCGGACGGCGCTGCCGCTCCTGGACCGCTCGATCCACGCGCTGGTGACGGACCTCCGCGACCGCGGGCTGGACCGCGAGGTCGTCGTCCTGGTGTGGGGCGAGTTCGGCCGCACGCCGAAAGTGGTACAGGCCGGACGCGACCACTGGCCCGACGCGGGCTTCGCACTGTTCGCCGGGGCCGTGAAGACCGGCCAGGTCGTCGGCCAGACCGACGCCCGCGGCGAGCGGCCGAAGACCCGCGCGGTGACCGCCCAAAACGTGCTCGGCACGGTCTACCACGCCCTCGGCATTGATTACCGCCAGACCGTGCCCGACTTCACCGGCCGCCCGATGCAACTCCTCGACCAGGGCGAGCCGATCCGCGAGTTGGTGGATTAGCCCGGCCGCGGCGGCTCAGGTGGAGGCGGGGACCGCCTCCGCTTCGGCGGCCGCGATCCGGGCGGTCGCCTTCAGCCGCACCACCACCGCGTGCAGCCAGCACAGGCTGACGAGCGTGAGCAGGAGCAGCGCCGCGAACGCGGCCTGCGGCGACCCCGCCCACCGGCCCAGCACCCCGAACGCGGGCGGAAGCAGAAACCCGCCCAGCGCGCCGAGCATCCCCACAAGGCCGCCCACGGCGCCGACGTCGC
>Ga0247822_10002774_pt1 | contig 11270 bp, 10 predicted proteins | sample 13C_Cellulose_Da_FD_192423 | JGI IMG/M metagenome (GOLD analysis project Ga0247822, IMG submission 192423) | Soil microbial communities from agricultural site in Penn Yan, New York, United States - 13C_Cellulose_Day30 | ecosystem: Environmental > Terrestrial > Soil > Agricultural land | place... | reverse complement strand
ATCGTCGGAACGCGCGTATCGCGCTCTTGTTCCTTGCGCCGAACCTGCTCGGCTTCCTGGTGTTCACCTTCGGGCCGATCATCATCAGCCTGGCGGGTAGTTTTACCACCTGGAGCCTGCGTCCCTCGGTGGCCCTGCGCTTTATCGGCCTGCAAAATTACACGGATCTCTTCACCGATACGAATTTCTACTTCTACCTCTATAACACGCTCTACATGTTGCTCGGTCTACCGATCGGCATCGCGGGCTCGCTGTGTCTGGCCGTATTCCTGAGTCAGAAGCTGGATCTCAAGAACCCGCTCGCGGGTAAGCGTCTCGCGGTCGTCGCGGCCGTATTCTCCGTCGTCGTCTCGGGCTTCCTGTTCTTCATCGGCATGGGTAGCACCGCGTTCCTATTCTTCGCCCTCGGCATGATCACGGCGGTCGGCATCTACTTCGGCTCCATCGGGTACCGGACCTTCTTCTACCTGCCGAACTTCACGGCGGGCGCGGGCACCATCCTGCTCTGGATGCAGCTCTATAACCCGAACTTCGGTCTGATCAATCAGACGATCGATGCATTTAATCAACTCACCGGCCTGAGCATTACACAGCCGGGCTGGCTCACCAGCACGAAGTCGCTTCTCGGCTTCCTGCCATTCCCCGATTTCTTCAACAACGGCGGCTTCGGTCTCGGAGCGCGTGAAGCCATCATGATCATGGGCATCTGGGCCTCCATCGGTGGCAATAACATGATCCTCTATCTCGCCGGTATCTCGAACATCCCGCCGGAGCTTTATGAAGCCTCCGACATCGATGGGGCAAATGCCTGGCAGCGCTTCCGTTTCATCACCTTTCCTCAGTTGGCTCCCACGACGTTCTTCATCGTCGTCATGGGTATCATCGGAGGGTTGCAAGGCGGCTTCGAGCAGGCCCGACTGATGACGGAGGGTGGTCCTGCCGGTGTCACCACGACACTGAGCTACTACATTTACGTCCAGGGCTTCGAGCGACTCGATCTTGGCTTCGGCGCTGCCGTGGCCTGGGTGCTCTTCATCATCATCATGGGTGTGACCCTGATCAACTGGCACTACGGTAAAAACTCTTCCGGGGAATAATCTCAAGGGTCTCACATGGAACTTCGTACTCTCCTTAAACACGTCGGTCTCATCTTCATCGCGATCGCGATGACGCTGCCGTTCCTCTGGATGCTCGGATCGAGCATCAAGCCACACACGGAAATCGAGGAACTCAGCCTCGTGCCGAGAAATCCTCAGCCGGAGAACTATGGCATCGTGCTGCGCCAGTCGCCCGATCCGTACACCGGCAAATATCTCGACCTGAACTTCCCGAAGTGGTACTTCAATAGTGTCTTCATCGCCACCTGGGTGACGGTGCTGCAGGTACTCACGAGCGCCATGGCGGCCTACGCCTTCGCCCGTCTGCAATGGCCGGGCCGCGACAAGGTCTTCCTGCTGTATCTCGGCACGATGATGATCCCGGGTATCGTGACGATGCTGCCGAACTACCAGATCATGGTGGGGCTGGGGCTGGTCAATACCTACCAAGGTCTTATCATTCCGACCGCCTTCTCGGCCTTCGGTACGTTCATGCTGCGACAGTTCATGCTCGGCATCCCGCGGAGCTTTGACGAAGCCGCGGAGATCGACGGAGCGAACCATCTCCAGACCTTCCTGGAAGTCATCCTGCCGATGGCCAAGCCTGGCATCATCGCGCTCTCCATCCTGACCTTCCTCGGCAACTTCCAGTCGTTCTTCTGGCCTCTCGTGATGGTCAAGGACGACGCCATGCGCACGTTGCCGATCGGTTTGCTTAGCTTCCAAGGCCAGTATGGTCAACAGACGGAACTCATCATGGCGGCGACGGTGATGAACGTCGTGCCGCTCATCATTCTGTTCATTGCGATGCAGAAGCAGCTGATCTCGGGCATCCAGCTCGGCGGCGTCAAAGGCTAATAAGCTGCGTCAAACTTTTGGGGCTTCCTCGATTAATTTTCGGGGAAGCCCCTTTTTGTTTTCCTGCGAAATGGAAGTTTGGCAAACCCTACCATGCATCAGTTAGAAACCGTGACCCGTGACATCGACTAAGCTCAGCCCTTCCCGCATCATCTATCTGGATAACCTCCGGGCGATTTGCATCCTCGGGATGATCTTTTGCCACAGCGTCATCTATGGCGTGAAGGAAGACACCTTTCATCCCGCTTATTTCTTTGGGAACCACGTGCTGGGCGACTGGCCTGCAGCGATGTTTTTGACGATTTCGGGTTTCGTCCTGGAGTTCCGACAAAGCGGCAATGCGAAGCTGCTGCGGCGCGGACTCTTCCTCATCGGCGTGGGCATTCTACTCGCGGTGATGAACGATGGCTGGCGGAATTTCTTCGAGTGCGACGTGTTGGTGATCATCGGTATCGCATCCATCCTGTATCCTCTGCTCAGGGCGCGCACGGTGTGGGGGTTGGGAATCCTGATCCTCGTCGTAATGGCAGTAACAGCCATTCTCCAGCGCACTCTGGACTATCATGCGAACTGGGGCGGCGTGGAGAGTGTGGAGAGCTATGCCGGAGTGCTGATCGATCCGGGCGAGGAGTATGATGCGGGAGCGTGGACGCTGCTGACCTCGGTAAAGGCCTGTCTTTTTAATGGATACTTTCCGATCTTCCCGTGGCTAAGTTTTAGCCTGTTGGGAATCATACTCGCGAAAAGGGAGTGGTCCGAGCGTTTGCTCGGAGGAGTGGGGGGCGCTCTGATCTTAACTGCTGCGGCGGGGGTGATGTTTATCCCACTGTCTTTCTATCCGCTCTCGATCACTTTTAATGTCCTGCTGCTGGGGCTCGTCTTGCTCGTGTTCAGTCTGCGCGGGCTGCTGGGATTTCAAGCCTGGCCGCTGGCTCTGCTGAGCCGGTATTCGCTGACGGCCTATGTCTTGCAGTATGTGATTCTGAATGTCATCGCACGCGGCTTTGGCCAGTTCTCCGAGCCGTTGCTGGGTTACGCTCTGGGGCTGGGGGTGACTCTTGTCGTGCTGGCGGTGCTCATGCTGATCGACCGCGTGAATGGAAGTCTCAGTCTGGAAGGCGCGCTGAAGAAGGTGGCGGGCTAGACTAAGTCCGACGTTTTCGAGACACAAAAAAGCGGCGGCCTCTTTGCAGAGAACCGCCGCTCGTTTAATCAAGAATGCTTAGGCAACCTTGCGGAGCTGGATCGAGTCGAAACGCTCGCCCTCGGTCATCACGTCCGTGAGGATGATGAGCTGGTCGCCGACATTGATCAGACCGCGCTTGAGGAGGAGTTCCTCAGCGGCACCGATGGTCTTCTCAGGGTTCGCGTCGAACTCCATGACGATTGGCAGCGTGGCCCAGTTCAGGGTCAGCTTACGCGCGATCACTTCACTCGGAGTGAAGGCGAAGATCGGCGAGCCGTTCGGGCGGAGCTGGCTGAAGTGATCAGCCATGAAGCCGCGGCGGGTGAAGACCACGATGCGGGAGCCTTCGATGCTGTTCGCCAGAGAGACGGCGGACTTGACGGCCTTTTGGCGATCCGTGCCGGTCTCGGCGAAGTGGGCGAAGTCAGCGCCACCGCTGCGCTCGATGCGCTTGGCGACGCGGTCGAAGACCTGGACGCACTCGATGGGGTACTTGCCGACGGTCGTTTCGCCGCTGAGCATGATGGCGTCGGCCTGCTCGAACACCGCATTGGCCACGTCCGTGATCTCCGCACGGGTGGGCAGTGGGTTCTCGATCATGGACTCGAGCATGTGCGTGGCGACGATGACCTGCTTACCCCGCTTGATGCAATGCTTCACGATGCGGCGCTGGATGATCGGGAGCTCCTCCATCGGGCACTCCACACCGAGATCGCCACGGGCGACCATGACGGCGTCGGAGGCGTCGATGATTTCATCGAGGACGGAAACCGCGTGCTGGTCTTCGATCTTGGCGACCGTACGGGCTTCGCTGCCCTGCTCGGTGAGGACGCGCTTGAGTGCGAGGATGTCCGAGGCTTCGCGGCAGAAGCTGAGGGCGACGTAGTCGACCTGCATCTCGACACCGAGAGCGATGTCGGCGAGATCCTTCTCGGTGAGAGGAGGGAGGTTTACCTTCACGCCGGGCAGGTTGATGTGACGGCGGGAGCCGAGGATGCCTTCGGTGAGGACCTGGCAGCGGATGCGATGGTGGTCCTTCGAGAGGACCTTCATATGGATGACACCGTTGTCCACGAGAACGACGTCGCCGACGGCGATGTCATTGACGAGGCCTTCGTAGTTCACGTCCACGGAGTGAGTGTCTTCGCTCTTCTCGCCGCGTACGGTGAACTCGAACGTATCGCCAGGCTTGAGGTTCAGCTTGGCGGGAAGGTCGCCGGTACGGATGGCTGGTCCCTGGGTGTCGAGGAGGATACCCGTGATGATGCCGAGGTCGGCGGAAATAGCCCGGATCTTTTGGACAACTTCCCGGACCCAGTCATGGGGCGCGTGGCTCATGTTGAGGCGGAAGATATTGGCTCCCGCCAGGATGAGGCCTCTTAAACGTTCAGGTGAATCCGTTGCCGGCCCCAGGGTACAGATGATTTTGGTTTTTCGCATGTTTTTGAGATTGGCCTGCCAGTCCTGGACTAGGGCAGCGGGATAACGTGCCGAATTTCCCCGCCTCGCAGCAAGTATTAATCCTCACGTTGCCGCCTTGTACCCCATAAACACACAACAAAGATCAGTAAAAGGAGTGTTCCGAGTGCCGCGCCAAAGGGTTGCGCGCGTCCAGAGGTGAATTGCTTGTAAATCACGTCGCCGATGGTCGGCGGGATGCCTCCGCCCATGAGGTTGGTAATGGCGAACATCGCGATGGAGGGAACGAAGACGAGGAGGGCGCCTGCCGTGAGGCCGGGGGCGGTGAGGGGCAGGATAACCTGCGAAAAGGCGCGCACGGGGCCGGCGCCGAGATCGTAGGCGGCCTCGATCATGGCATTATCGAGGCGCTCCACGCTGGTGTAGATCGGCAGGATCATGAAGGGCAGGTAGTTATAGACCAGCCCGAGGACGGAAGCGAAGGGGGTGTAGAGCAGGGTGATCGGCTCGGGAATGATCTGGGCGGAGACGAGCAGGCTGTTTATCAGGCCTTCCTTGCTGAGGATGGTGATCCAGGAGTAGGTGCGGATCAGGAAGCTGGTCCAGAAGGGGATCATCACCAGCGTGAGCAGGATGTTTCTCATCGAGGCGGGAGCCCGGCCGATGAAGAAGGCGACCGGATATCCCACGATGACGCAGATGATGGTCGTGAGCAGGGCGTACCAGACCGAGGTGCCAAATACCTTGAGCCATGTCCAGCTAAACGCCCTCTGGTAGTTTTCCAGCGTAAAAGTGAGCGTGATCGTCCCCAGGCCAGTCTGCTCGGCGAAGCTCAGTACGACGAGCATGACCGTGGGCACGATCACGAAGAGGAGCAGCCACGCGATGAGCGGGAAAAGCACCAGCCAGGACATGAGTCCGGGTCGGCGCTTATAGGTGGCCGCAGCGGTCGTGGCTGCGGCGCTCGTGGCTGCTATCCCTGCCATTTTACTGGGCTTTCAGGGTGGTGATGGTTTCGTCCACCTGGGATGCCTGGCTGCCGATGTCCTTGAAGGTCTGCATCTTGGCGATCTCATCGGCGGTGGGGAAGCTGGCGACATTCGCCCGCTGCTCGGGAGTCAGCAGTTCACGTGCCGCCATGTTCGGGTTTAGATAAGGGAACACGTCCGAGATCTTTTTGCTGATGTCGGGGCGAAGGACGAAGTTCATGAAGGCCTCGGCGTTTTTCGGATGCTTGGCTGTCTTGGGAATAGCCAGGCTATCCACGAAGAGGTGGGTGCCTTCAGAGGGTATGACCCACTTGAATTTCTTGTCCGTGTTCAGCAGGATCGCGCCTTCGCCGCCCCACACGACGCCGATGGCGACGTCCCCGTTGATCAGAGCGGTCTTGGGGCTGTCGGAGTCGAACACCTTCACGAGCGGAATCCACTGTGAGAGGATGGGTTTCACTTTTTCCAAGCTGGCGTCGTTGATGTCGTTGATCGGGAGCTTTTGGGTGAGCAGAGCCCATGTGACGATTTCGCGCGCGTCATCGAGGACGACGATGTTCTTCTTGTTCTTCTCGACGAAGACATCGTTGAAGCTCTTGATGTCGTCTTTGACGAGGTCGGTATTTACCACGATGCCTACGGTGCCGGCCATGTAGGGCACGGTGAACTTATTTCCCGGATCGAAGGACATGTTGAGGAACTCGGGTGCGATGTTCTTCAGGTTCGGTATGGCGGCGTGATCGATGGGGACCAAGAGGTTCTCCTTGGCGAGACCCTCGATGACATACTCGCTCGGCTGGATGAGGTCGTAAGTGCCGCCGCCGGCGAGGAGCTTGGCGAGCATCTCTTCATTGGATGCGTAGTTTTCGACGGAGACCTTGATCCCGGTTTCCTCGGTGAACTGATCGATGACGTCCTGCGGGATGTACTCCGACCAGCCAAAGATATTCAGCTTCTTTTCTTCGTCCGAAACGGGAGCGGCGGCTTTGGTCATCGGGGCTTGACCAGAAGTTTCCTTGGCGACATCGGGTTTGGGCGGCCTATCACAACCGGCGATCGCGAAGACGGCCAGTGAGGCCATGAGCAGGTGACGTGGATTTGTTTTCATGAGGACTTTCTCCGGGTTAGGAATTCACTGAACAGGACGAGGAAAATGGTGCCGACGATGAAGAGCGTGCTGAGGGCGTTGAGCTGGGGATTCAGCCCGACCTTGGCCATGCCGTAAACCTTGAGCGGCAGGGTCTGGGACTGTGCGCCGGTGGTAAAGACCGAGACGATGTACTCGTCGAGCGAAAGGGTGAAAGACATGAGCGCACCGGCGATGATGGCGGGCATCAGGTACGGCACGATGACGAGCCAGAAGGCCTTTAACGGCGTGGCGCCGAGATCGAGGGCGGCTTCCTCCAGGAAGGGATCGAGCCCGTGCAGGCGCGCCTGCACACCGACCAGCACGAAGGGGAAGCAAAACGTGGTGTGCGCGATAATGAGCGTGGTGTAGCCGAGCGGGATCTTTAGCAAGTGGACGAACTCCGCCAGCAGGCTCACGCCCATGAGCACCTCGGGAATCACCATCGGAACGAAAATCAGCAACCCGATCGCACGCTGAAACGGGAAGCGATAGCGATACAGCATCCACGCGCCCACGGTGCCGAGCACAGTGGCCAGGACGGTCGTGATGGAGGCGACGAAGAGGCTGTTCTTAAAAGCGTGGATCAGCGTGTCGTTCTCCAGCAGCGCGGCGTACCACTTCAGCGTGAAGCCTTCCCACTGGATGTTCAATCGCGAGTCGTTGAACGAAAAAATGACCAGCAGTAGGATGGGAATGTAGAGAAAGGCGAAGACGAGCAAGGCCCAGCCTCCTAACATCCACTGCTGGAGCCGGGGACCGTGAACTTTCCGGAAGAACGAACGAACCGGAACTGGAAGGAACGGCAGGAGCGCTAATGCGATCGCTGACATGGCGGAAGAGTATCGCCCTGAGATGGATACGTCCAGACTTTAGCGGCGCGGGATAGGGGGATAAATATACCCCCTCATCCTGAGGCTCTTAGCGACGGAATCGAAGCACCCGCTTTTTCGAAACTTTTTGCGCAACTTCCCGAGATCAGGCAGGTTTCATCTTTGGATATGGACGACTTCGACAAGAACGATCCGGTGTGGAAACTCCTCGAGCAGGGCTCGCAGAAGAAAGCTTCGCCGTATTTTGTCCGCAAAGTCCTCCGCTCAGTGCGGGAGGACGCGCGGCGGGAACCGGCTTTCTCCTGGCGCCTGGCTCTTCGCTGGCTCATGCCGGTGACGGCCTGCGTGGCGCTGGCCGTGGCCTGGCCATTCCTGCATCAGGAAAGTGCCACGACCACCATGGCGTCCACGGAGTTCAATGAATACTTCGATTCCGCCGCCGACCTGGATTCCCTCGTGATCATCGAGGATATCTCGACTTGGGTCGCTGCGAACTAAGAAGAGGGAGGGACGGCTGTCATGCCGTCTGGCCTGCCGTAGCGGAGGACGATACGACAGCACATTGTCGCGAACCGTTCTTTCTTGCTTCCCTCGGCGTCCTCGCAAACGCCCGTAGCCGGACGGCGTGGAAGCCGTCCCTCCCTGCCGTTCATGCGGGCACTTCTTGTTGCTGGAAGCTTGTTCGCAGGGGTGATCTTAAAATAGGGGTCCGCTCGTTCCTCGGTTCCGTCCTTTCCGAAAAACGAGGGAAACGAGGCCAATCGCCTTGAGGAAAGATACCTCTTACTTTTCCAGCAGCTCGATCAGACGCGGATAGACGAGGTCGATGCGGGCGTCGGGCTGGTTTGGATCGATGAAGTCGTGGGTGACTTTTTCCTCGGCGGGAAATTGGTAGGCCTCGACCTTGCCGCCGCGCGAGCGCCATTGCTCGACGAGGCGTTCGGTCAGGCTGTTATTCACTGCCACATCGGAGGCGGAGGTCACGACGAGGATCGAGGGACTGCGGGGCGCGGTCTGGGCGGAATCCTGGAGGATCACGGAGCCGAGTCGCATGGTCTCGCCGATCACGTGGGTAGGGAAGCGCGGATAGACGTAGTCGGGTCCGGCGACATTTTCTTTAGCCCGAAAATCCCACCAGAGGAAGAAATTGGGCAGGCCGAGGAGGATACGGGCGAGGGGAGTGACGGCGAAAGCCGGGACGCCCGCTGGCGCGATGAATGGTGAGAGGAGAACGACTTTATCGGCAGCGTCCGTGTGCTGGGCGACCCAGCCGAGGGCGGTGCCGTTCACCGAAAGGCCGATGACCGTGACGTGCTTTCCAAGGCCGCGGGCGATGCGAATGGCCTCGACGGCTTCGTCGACCATATCCTGAGCCGTCAGACGCGCCCAGTCGGTGGCCATGCGGTTTTTCTCCCCGTGGTACTTCATGCGGGGAATGACGACATTCGCCCCGCGCTGGAAAAGCTCCTGGCTGAACTTCGCGTACTGGCGCGGGTTGTTCGATAAGCCATGCAGGAGGACATAGACGCGCTCGGTCGGAGCGCCGTGGACGAGGAACTGCGGTCGTGCGTCCTCGCGGATCGTGTCCGGCGTTTCCGCCACCATCTTTTGCAGAGCCGCGATCGAGGCGTCGTAAGAGGGGGAGGCGGTCATGGCGGGCGCGACGAATTTCGAGGGAAACGGCCAGAACAGAACCGTGATCACCCCGAGCACGATGACGAACACCGCGCGGATGATGATGCGAATGCGGGTAAAATTTGTCACAGCGAAAAGGAGGGGAAGCCTTTACTCGCCGCGATAGATGCAGCGTGCGGTCGGTGTCTCGTGCAGGACGATCTCGGCGAGACCGGGGAGTTGCGGGGAGAGCTTGTCCCAAAACCACTTGCACATGAGCTCGATGGTGGGATTTTCCAGGCCGGGGTGGTCGTTGAGGTAGCTGTGATCGAGCAGGTCGAGCAGCGGGTTCATCGCCTTGCTGATGAGAGCGTGATCGTAGATCCAGCCGGTCTTCGGGTCGGTCTCGCCTTCGACGATGATTTCCACCTTAAAGCTATGCCCGTGCATGAGACGGCACTTGTGGCCCTCCGGGGCGTTGGGAAGCGTCTGGGCGGCTTCGAACTGGTAATCTTTGGCGAGGCGGGCTTTCACGGGATGCGTTATACGCCGCGAGCGCGCGGTTCCCAAATGAATTTGTGCATCTGGAGCTGAAAGCGGGAGGGCAGCTTATCCTCCAGCATCCAGTCCACGATCTGCCGAGGCTCGATTTTGCCAAAGATCGCGCTCAGGAGGACCTCGACCCGGCTCGTCAGATCGTATTTCCGGATCTGTTCGCGCGTCCACTCGTAGTCTTCGCGGGAGCCGATGACGAACTTCACCTCGTCGCCGCGCTTCAGGTGCTCGATGTTGCTGTAGAGGTTGCGCTCGCACATGCCGCTGGAGGGCGTTTTCAGATCCATGATGCGGAGTACGCGGGGATCGATCTTGGAAATATCATGCGCGCCGCTGGTCTCGATGAGCACGGTCTTGCCCGCGTCGCAGAAGGCAGTCATCAGCGGCAGAATGTTCTTTTGCAAGAGCGGCTCGCCGCCGGTCATCTCGATGAGGGGGCAGCCCACGGCCATCACTTCGTCGTAAATGTCACCGAGCGTGCGCTTTGTGCCCTGATAGAAGGCGTACTCCGTGTCGCAATAGGTACACCGCAGGTCGCAGGCGGTCAGTCGCACGAAGACGCACGGGAGCCCCGCCCAGGTGCTTTCGCCCTGCACGGAGGTGTACACTTCGTTGATCTTGAGACTAAGACTGGCGTCCATTTTCCATCAGTTTCTCCAATGTACTCTGGCGCACGCGCTCGTCGCGGTAAAGTCGCGCGATGGCGGGAGTTGGTCGAATCGCGGAGCCGAACTTGAGTTCCGGCCCGGAGTGGCCCAGCTGCTCGAGGGCAAAAACAGCCGCTCCGCGCAGCGAAGCCTCGGGATCGGGATTGGCCCAGAGTGGGGTGCCGATGGCATTGGCCAGACGGCGCGTTGCCGAGCGGGATTTCAGGATGCCGCCGCCGAGGATCCACTTGGGCTGATTCTCCCCCGCGATCATGTCCGCGATGGTGGCGAGGCGCAGGTAGAAGGCCTCATTGATCGCCTGGAGCATGTCTAGGGCGGTCGTATCCTGGCGCAGGCCGACGACGGTGCCCTGGGCATTCTCGTCCCAACTCGGAGCGCGCTCGGCACTCCAGAATGGCAGCACAGTCAGGCCGTGCTCGGGCGTGGGACGTCCGGCGAGGGCTTTCTCGATGGTCTCAGGATCGTCCGGGAGCTTGAGCTCACGTAGACACCAGGCGTGGAGGTTGCCTGCGTTACTCACAGCTCCGCCGACGAGGTAGCGCTGGGTGTCCACTCGGTAGGCGAAGAGGCCGAAGGGGGCTTTTGCGACCGGGCCGCGCTTCATCACGCGCAGGGCCGCGCTCGTGCCGACGTTGATCGCGCCAAAGCCGGGCTTGGTCGCGCCGGAGCCGAGATTGCTGGCTGCTCCGTCGCCGATGGCGGGAAACCAAGGCACGCCTTCCCAGAAAGATGGCTCGGCGCTCAGCGGGCGCATGCGTTCCGCCGAAAAGTCGCAGACGTCGAGCATGCGCGGGCTCCAGTCGAGCGTGGTGGGGTCAAAGAGCCCCGTACCAGTGGCCATGCCGTGTCCGCAATTCGCCGAGCCCGTGAGCTTCCACTGAATCCACTCGCCGGGTGACAGCCAGTAACGGACACGACGGAAATG
>Ga0247822_10002772_pt1 | contig 11274 bp, 10 predicted proteins | sample 13C_Cellulose_Da_FD_192423 | JGI IMG/M metagenome (GOLD analysis project Ga0247822, IMG submission 192423) | Soil microbial communities from agricultural site in Penn Yan, New York, United States - 13C_Cellulose_Day30 | ecosystem: Environmental > Terrestrial > Soil > Agricultural land | place... | reverse complement strand
TGTTCATGGCGGGAATCTCGGGTTGTTTGTGGGGGTTAATGTAGAGGTTGCGGTTGCGGAATGCAACCGGGGTCGGGCGGGGCGGGTCTGAGGGTGGCCAGAAAACGACCGTCAGACGACATTCCGCTGAAGGTCTGGTAACCACTCGCACGGACTGTCGGCATCAGTCGCGCGAAAGTCGCGCGAAATTGTGAGGGGGGAGGGCGAGGTGGTCGAGAATTTTGGGGCACTGGTTGGCTGGACACACCACGATGCGGGTGACCGCATAATGCTTCGGCTTGAAAGCGTGCAGTCTTCGGAAGCGGCCAAGAAGCACGACCCCGATTTGTTTCGATTCCTTATGACCAAGCAGCAGGCGGCTATCTTGGGCAATTATCTGGTGCGGCTTTCGGGCCAACCCCCGGTCGTTCCCAAAAAGCGGGGTTGGTTTCGTCGTCACTTCGGCTGACAGAGCTTCAGGCCATTGAAGCAAGCGGCCGGAGGCGGTCCGCTCACGTCCCCGTGTGTTATCCGAATAAAACCCCTTGCCAAGCATGCGCTACAAATGTAGCACGCTACAAATGTAGCGCATGAGGTGAGTCGTATGTTGTCCAGCCTGCCCCCGCGAGAACGCGAAATCGTCGATATTCTGTATGAATGCGGTGCTTCGACCGTGACCGAAATCGGTGAGGCGCTGGCCGACGAACTGTCGGGTTCGGCGATCCGCGCGATGCTGAAGCGTCTTGAGACCAAGGGCTTTGTCGCCCGCGAACAATCGGAGCGCGGTTTCGTCTATGCGCCGAGCGTGTCGGACAAGACCGCGCGCAAGTCGGCGCTTTCGCAGGTCGTGCGTGTGTTCTTCAACGGATCGGCGACGAGCGCCGCTGCGGCGCTGCTCGGCATGCAGGACGAGATGAGCAATAGCGAACTCGACGAGCTTGAACAGATGATCGCCAAAGCGCGCGAAGGGAGAGCGTGATGTTGACCACCGCCATGTTGCTGGGCCTTGCCTGGAAATCCGTCATTGTCGCGGCGCTGACGCTGGGGCTGTTGCGGCTGGCGCGGTCGCGCTCGGCCGGCGAGCGGTCGATGATCGCGCATGCCGGCCTGATGGCGCTGCTCGCACTGCCCGCGGCGATCCTGCTGCTGCCGCAATGGGCTCCGCTGCCCGCGACATGGTCCTTCGAACCCGCCGCGCCGATTGTGCAAACGGCAACAACGGGGGGATCGGCGATCGATCCGGCACCCACCGCGACGTCAGTCCCTGTCGTGGTCGATGGTGCCGGATCGACGCCGATCATCTTTTCGTGGAGCGACCTTGCCCCCTTTCTCTATCTTGTCCCGCTCCTGCTATTATCTGGAGTGATGGCGCTCGCGGTCGTGCGGCTGTTCGCGATGCGCGGGCGCGCCGAAATCCTTGTCGAGCGGTCGTGGCTGTCGGCGCTTGCCCAGGCACAGCGGCGCATGGGGTTCAAGCATGGCACCGCGCTGCTGGTGAGCAACGAATTGCGCTCGCCGATCAGCTGGGGCGTGCTGCGCCCGACGATCGTGCTGAGCCCGAAGGCCGTGGCGGCATCGGGTGAGGCCGAGGCGATCATCGCGCACGAACTGGCGCATGTCGCGCGGCTCGACTGGGCGAAACTGCTCGGCGCGCGCGTCGCCTGTGCGGTCTTCTGGTTTAATCCGCTGGTGTGGCTGCTGGCGCGTGAAAGTCATCAATTGCGCGAAGAAGCCGCCGACGATGCGGTGCTGATGGCCGATATCAACGGGCCCGATTATGCCACTTTGCTGGTCGGTGCGGCGCGGCACGACAATCAGGGCGCGCTGCTCGCCGCGCATGGCGTTGCGCCGGGCAAGGACAGCCTGAAGCGCCGGATTACCCGCGTTCTCGACGGCAGCCTGAAGCGCGGCCCGGCGAGCGCGAGCTGGATCTTGATGAGCCTCGTGGTCCTGGCGGGCGTGACCGCGCCACTGGCGGCCTTTTCGGCAACCTCGCGGCCCGCGGCGACGGCGGACGTCCACTCCGTCGTCGCCTCGACGACCAAGAAGGCGACCACCGTGTCGTCGTCGTCGGCTGTGGCTGCGCAGACCGCTGCCGTCGAGGGCGCCGCGACGGCGACGTCGAAGCAGCTCTCCGCCGAGCAGCTGGTCGGAATGCGCGCGGTCGGCGTGACTCCCGAATATGTCGAAAAGATGCGCGAGAGCGGCGGGTCGATGGACGCCGACGACATCATCTCGGCCAAGGCGAGCGGGATCGACCCCGCCTATATCCGGCAGATGCGTGACCTGATTCCCGGCGCCGATTTCGATGAGTTGGTCGGCGCGCGGCATGTCGGTGTCAACGCGGCCTTTGCCCGCGACATGAAATCGCATTTTCCTGACATCGGGATCGACGATCTGATCGCGCTGAAGGCGATGGGGGTCGACTGCGACTTCGTGACCGACATGCAGAAGTCGGGCGTGCGAATGCGCGACGCCGACGACGCCATCGAGCTGCGCGCGACGAGCGGGTTCCGCCCCGTGAAACCTCGTCCGGCAGCCGCCCCGCGGCCGGTTACCAGGGCGGTGCGAGACGGAAATGTCGCGGTGGTCGATATGGAGCGGGGCGTGATCGAGGCGCGCCGCGCCGATGGCCGGACCGCGCGGATCGAATTCCCCGCAACACCGGAACCGCCCGAGCCGCCCGTCCGCGACTGACGCCCGGACATTCGTCCGTAGCGACCGACGATTAATCGAAACCTGATTCAAAATTGCCGCTGCGGCGGCGAGCGATGACGCTCGCCCGGCGCACGGAGGGAGGAGTGCACCATGAAAGCCTTTTTATTCGCTGGCGGCGCCGCGCTGCTGTCGATCCTCGCCTGTTCGGCGCCGACCGCCGCCGCCGACCCGCTCGTGCTGAGCGACGTCAACTGGGTCGCCGAGCCCGCCGGCGGAAAGAAGGGCGCGCCGCGGATCCGCATCCAGCACAAACAGTCGAGCAGCGACCAGAGTTTCGACGGCTCGCGCCCCTACTTCGCCGCTGCCGAAGCGGCGCTCGGGCGGAAAACGTCCGGGCCGGTCAGTTTCACCGTGACGCATGATGCGGGGACGCTGGCGTGTACCGGAACGCTGACCCGCACGTTCGAGGGGAAGGGCGAATGCCGCTTCACATCCGACCCCGCTTTCGAGCGCGCGCTCGGCGAGCGCGGCTTGGCGCCCGACCGCCGTTCGACCTTGCTCGCCATGCTGCTTGTCGATGCGACGATCGAGCTTGCCGACGGGCTCACGCGCGAGGGCGTGCGGCCGAAGGATGCCGACGACCTGATCGCCGCCGCGGCGCTCGAGGTGCGGCCCGAATATATCCGCGATCTGAAGTCCGAGGCGCTGGTTCTGACCGAAATCGAAGATGCGATCGCGTGCAAGGCGCTGGGCGTCGACGGCGCCTATGTGCGCGGGCTTGCCGCGGCGGGGTACAGGAAACTCAGCGCCGACGAGGTCGTCAGCATGAAGGCGATGGGCGTCACGGGCGCATATGCGCAGGCGATGAACCGCGCGGCGGGGGGAATTTCCAAGTGAACCGATGGACCAGCCTGATTGCGGTTGCGGCCGTGCTCTCGACGCCTGCGCTGGCGCAGGAGACGGCGGCGCCGACCGGCGATACCCCGCCGCCCGCGCCGACGGAAATCGCGCCGACCGCGACGAGCACGGCGCGGCAGATATATACGCCCGCCGACTTCGCGCGCTACGCGCCGAAGAACGCCTATGACATGCTGATCCAGGTTCCCAGTTTCCAGATCCGCGACAACGAGAATCTGCGCGGGCTGGGGCAGGCGACGGGCAATGTGCTGTTCAACGGCGAACGTCCGTCGAACAAGGCCGACGACATGTATACGCAGCTGTCGCGCATCCCCGCGGGCAATGTCGAGCGGATCGAGGTGGTCGACGGCGCGACGCTCGATATTCCGGGCCTGTCGGGGCAGGTCGCCAATATCGTCTATCGCGCCGATGCCTTTTCGGGGCAGTTTTCGTGGAAGCCCGAATTTCGTGCGCATTACACTGATCCGCTGTTCACCCGCGCCGACGTGTCGGTGCGCGGCCGCACGGGCGCGGTCGAATATGAGGTCGCGCTGAACAACGATGATTCGGCGCGCAGCGGTGCGGGCGGGCGGACCCTGATCTATGACGGCGCGGGCAATATCACCGAACGGCGCAAGGACATCTGGAACACGCATTACGATACGCCGAAGCTGTCGGGGCGGATCACCTGGGATCCGGCGGGCGATACCGTCGCCAATCTTGGCGGCCATTATCAGCGCAAATATGACCGTTATTATGAGGATGGCGTGCGTATCGGGCCGGGTCTGCCGGACCGTATCCGCACGGTGTATGAGAATGAAGACGGCTGGAATTACGAGGTCAGCGGCGATTACCAGTTCGGGCTGGGGCCCGGGAAGCTGAAGCTGATCGGGCTCCGCCGGTTCAGCCACGAGCCCTATCGGCAGGAGATCGTCACGACCCCCGAGGGCGGCGTCGCAACCGGCGACCGCTTCATGCAGACCGGCGACATCGGAGAGACGATCGGGCGCGGCGAATATCAGTGGAAGATGTTCGGCGGCGACTGGCAATTGTCGGGCGAAGCGGCGTTCAACACGCTCGATAATGTCGCGTCGATCGCGGTGCTCGACCCGACGGGGGCGTGGGTCGACCAGCCGTTCGAGGGCGGCACCGGCGGGGTAAGCGAAGATCGCTATGAAGGTCTGCTGAGCTTCGGGCGCAAGCTGACCGACAAGCTCAATTTCCAGATCATCGCGGGCGCCGAACATTCGACGATCACGCAGACGGGCATGAACGGCCTGACGCGCAGCTTCTTCCGGCCCAAGGGCTCGATCTCGCTCGCCTGGACGCCGTCGCCCGATTTCGACGTTTCGGTGAAGCTGCGGCGGCGCGTGCTCCAGCTCAGCTTCTATGATTTCCTCGCGCGCGCCTTCCTGAACGACGGCAACCAGAATGAGAGCAACAACGACCTTCGGCCGCAGCAGGACTGGACCTATGAGGCCGAGATCAACAAGAAGTTCGGCGCCTGGGGTTCGACGAAGATCATCCTGATCTATCGCGACGTCGAGGACCGCGTCGACGTGATCCCGATCGGCGCCAATGGCGAGGCGGTCGGCAATATCGCGAAGGCGAAAGCGGGCGCGATCGACTGGACGGCGACGATCAACCTCGATCCCGCCGGGATCAAGGGGATGAAGCTCGAACCCCGGATGTTGCTGCAGAAAAGTTCGCTGCGCGATCCCTTCACCGGTGAGAAAAGGCAGTGGAACGGATTTACCGACACGGTGATCAGCCTGGGCCTGCGCCACGACATAGCGGCCAGCGACTGGGCGTGGGGCGGCGATGTCGAATATTCGCACTATCAGCCCAATTATCGTCGCAACCAGACCGACAAGGTGTGGGAAGGGCCGGTCTGGGCGTCGGTCTTTGTCGAGCACAAGGATGTGCTGGGCCTGACCGTCCGCGCGTCGATCCGCAACATCGCCAACGCCCGCTCGAAGCGCGACCGCACGGCTTATACGGGGGTTCGCGGGGAAAGCCCGGTCAGCTTTATCGAGGAACGCGACCGGCTGATCGGCCCGATCTTCTCCTTTTCGGTGCGCGGAAAGTTCTGACCGGCTAGAGGGACGTGATGATGGCGCGCCGCATTAAAATCTATTTCGACGGCGGATGCCGCCCCAATCCGGGGCGGATGGAGACCGCCGTTGTGACCGGGGGCGCTGCGACGGTCGTGCGCGACGCGGGGATCGGCAACAGCATGGATGCCGAGTGGCTGGCGCTGATCGCGGCGCTGCGGCTGGCGCAGGATCTGAGGCTGACCAATTTTGTCCTGCTCGGCGATGCGGTCGCAGTGGTGGGACAGGCGAATGATGTGGTGCGGGCGCGGGGCGATGCCGCGGGGCATCTGGCCACTTTCCGCGCGCTCGTCGGTGACGGGCCGGCGCCGAACATACGCCATATCAAGCGGACGCAGAATCTGGCGGGGATCGCGCTGGCGCGCGGGCGATAGCGCGCCTAAGGGCTGTCCATCGGGATCACCAGTTGTTAAGCGACGCGTGCCTATCCTTTGGTGGCTCAATGGAAGACCCGCGTGTTGAAGCCGACCCATCCCTTGCCTGTCCATCATAGCTGGCCGCTTTATGAGCGTGATCGCTTTTTCGAACTTGGGCAGCTTCATCACGGCGATACGCTCGATCCGATCCCCGACGTCGTCGATGTCGCGGCGCGGCTGTTACCGGTGCGCGCGCGGATCGGCCAATGGGAATGCGACCTTGCCGACAATAACCGGCTGAGCTGGTCGGATGAAGTTTATGATATTTTCGGCATTCCGCGCCGCGCAATCGTGGCGCGCGAAGAGGCAGCGGCGCTTTATGCCGAGGGGTCGCGGGCGGCGATGGAGAAGCTCCGCGCCTATGCGATCAGGCATCGGCGCGGCTTCACGCTCGACGTCGAAATCAAGCCGGCGCAGGCGCCGCGACGGTGGATGCGGTTGATCGCTGCGCCGGTTTGTGTGGGGGATGAGGTCGTCCGGCTGCAAGGCCTGAAATTCATCGTCCCGGGCTCGGGTGGTCCCGAATTTTGAACCGATCGAACAGCCGGGCCTGAGAAACCACCGTTCTGGCAGTATTGGTCGCGGCATTCGTTGACGCGGGTGCGCCTTCGCCGCAGTCGATATGGGACAGACGTTGCGGGCGCCGAAGGGCCGGCCACGCCTGATTTTTCCATCCATTCCCGAAGGCATTTGCCCCGTCTTATGAAGTTTTTTAATCGGTTTGCGTCGGCCGCGCACGACATGGCCATCGACCTGGGTACTGTGAACACGGTGGTGTACGTGCGTGACAAGGGTATCGTACTCAACGAGCCGTCGGTCGTTGCGCTGGAGACGCGCGACGGGGTGCGGCGCGTGAAGGTCGTCGGCAACGAAGCCAAGCCGATGATGGGCAAGACCCCCGACAATATCCAGGCGATCCGACCCCTGCGCGACGGCGTGATCGCCGACATCGATGTCGCCGAACAGATGCTGAAGCATTTCATGGACAAGGCGCAGGGTGGGGCGAGCCGCTTTGCCCGGCGCAGCAATGTCGTGATCTGTGTCCCGTCGGGATCGACGATGGTTGAACGCCGCGCGATCCGCGATGCCGCGACCAATGCGGGCGCCATATCGGTCCAGTTGATCGAGGAATCGCTGGCGGCAGCGATCGGCGCCGGATTGCACGTCACCGAACCGCGCGGCGCGATGGTCGTCGACATCGGCGGCGGCACGACCGAGGTCGCCGTCCTGTCGCTGAGCGGCATCGCGTACAGCAATTCGGTGCGCGTCGGCGGCGACAAGATGGACGAGATGATTTCGTCCTATATCCGCCGCAAGCATAATCTGATGATCGGCGAAATGACCGCCGAGCGCGTCAAGCTCGCGATCGGATGCGCGACGCCGCCCGACGGCGAGGGGATCGTCATGGGCGTCAAGGGCCGCGACCTGGTCAATGGCCGGCCAGCCGAGGTTCGCGTGACCGAAGCCGAAATCGCCGATGCGCTGGTCGAGCCCGTTGGGCAGATCGTCAGCGCGGTCAGGGCAGCACTCGAGCAGACGCCGCCCGAATTGTCGGCGGATATCATCGACGAAGGCATCACGCTGACCGGCGGTGGCGCGCTGCTCCGCCGGATGGACGAGGCGATCGCACACGCAACCGGGCTGCCGGTCGTCGTCGCTGACGATGCGCTGATCTGCGTCGCGATGGGGGCCGGGCGTGCGTTCGAGGATCCCGCTTATCATGGAGTGCTGATCGCGGCGTAAGGCCGGTCAGGCGTAGGCGTCGATCGCGGCGAGATGTTTCGCCTTGTCGGCGTCGCCGAGGAACGATCCGGTGAAGCTGTTGCGCGCGAGCGTGACGAGGTCGGCCTTTGACAGGTCGAGCGCGTCGGCGACCGCCTGATAATTGGCGTTTACATAGCCGCCGAAATAGCTGGGATCGTCGCTGTTCACTGTCGCGCGGAGCCCGGCGTTCAGCATGCGTTTGAGCGGATGGTCGGCGATGTCGCCCACGACGCAGAGCTTGAGATTCGAGAGCGGGCACACGGTGAGCGTCATGCCCTCGGCGGCGAGGCGCGCGACGAGCGCGGGGTCTTCGAGGCTGCGGTTGCCATGGTCGATGCGGTCGACTTTCAAAAGGTCGAGCGCTTCGTGGACATAGGCGGGCGGGCCTTCCTCGCCGGCGTGCGCGACGATCCTGAGGCCGAGGCCGCGGGCGCGTGCGAAGACGCGCTCGAACTTGGCGGGCGGGTGGCCGACCTCCGAGGAATCGAGGCCAACGCCTTCGATGCGATCGAGGAAGGGCAGGGCCTCGTCGAGCGTCGCTTCGGCATCGGCTTCGCTGAGGTGCCGTAGGAAGCACATGATCAGTTTCGACGTGATGCCATGCTCCGTCTTCGCGTCATCGAGCGCGCGGGTGATGCCGGCGATGACGGTTTTGAAGGCGATGCCGCGCTCGGTGTGCCCCTGCGGGTCGAAGAAGATTTCGACGTGGCGGACCGCGTCGGCGTGTGCGCGCGCAAGATAGGCGTCGGTCAGGTCGTAAAAGTCTTGCTCGGTGTGGAGCACGCCCATGCCCTGATAATAGATGTCGAGGAAATCCTGGAGGTTGGAGAAGGCGTAGGCGGCGCGAACTTCCTCGACGCTCGCGAAGGGAATGGCGACGGCGTTGCGCTGCGCCAGGGTGAACATCAGTTCGGGTTCGAGCGAACCTTCGATATGAAGGTGAAGCTCCGCCTTGGGCAGGGCGGCGATAAAGGCGGCGCGTTCTTCGGCCGATGCAAAACCATTAGCCATCGGGCTTGTCCTCTTCGCGCAGAATGATCGCCGCCTCGGGCTTGTGCCGGCGGATTTCCTCAACCGTCAGCCCGTCGACCTCGTGCGGAAAGATCAGCCACTGGTCGGTTTCGTGGACGAAGAAATCGGGGCGGAGGTCGGTGACGTTGCGCCCGGGTTTGAACCAGACGGTCGCGATGCGGATGTCCCGCGGCATGTTGTGGCGGCAGCGTGCCTGCAGTTCGGCGATGAAGGCGCGGATGCTGCGCCCGCTGTCGAAGACATCGTCGATGATGAGCAGCCGGTCCTCGGGGTTCAGCGTGTCGATCAGATAGCCGAGCGCGAAGACTTTGACGTGCGCGTCCTGCTTGTCGATGCCGTGGTAGGAAGAGGTGCGGATCGCGATATGGTCGCAATGCTGGCCGTGATAGTCGAGCAGTTCCTGCACCGCGATCCCGACCGGCGCGCCGCCGCGCCAGATGCCGACGAGGTGCGTCGGTTTGAAGCCGCTGTCCAGCACCTGCATCCCGAGCCGGAAGGAGTCGGCGAGCAGGTCGTTCGCGCTGATGAAGATTTTGGCGTCGCTCATGGGCGTGGATTAAGCGTGCGCGCGGAGCGGGGCAAGGCGGGTTTCGAGCGGGAGCGGACATTCGGCCTTTCGTCACCCCGGGCCTGACCCGGGGTGACGAAGTTTATCTGGCGTCCGCTCACCACCCCACAGCAGACGTCAGCGTCGCCGCCTCACTTCTTCTTCGCCGCGATATAGCGCGTCACCTGTTCTTCGAGGATGTCGAGCGGCAGGGCGCCTTCGCTGAGCACGGCTTCGTGAAAATCGCGAATGTCGAAGCGCGGGCCGAGCTCGCTTTCGGCGCGTTTACGGAGTTCGGCGATCTTGAGCTGGCCGACCATGTAGCTGGTCGCCTGACCCGGCCAGTTGAAATAGCGGTCGACCTCGCGCGCGATGTCGGTGTCGGACACCGAGCTGTTCGCCTTGAAGTAAGCGATCGCCTGTTCGCGCGTCCAGCGTTTGGAATGGATGCCGGTGTCGAGCACCAGCCGGATCGCGCGCCACACCTGGAGCGAGAGCATGCCGAAGCGGTCATAGGGGGTCTTGTACACGCCCATCTCGTTCGCGAGGCGTTCGGAATAGAGCCCCCAGCCCTCCATATAGGCGCCATAGCCGCCGAACTTGCGGAACTTGGGTATGCCGGTGAGTTCCTGCTGGCGCGCGATCTGGAAATGGTGGCCCGGCGCGCCTTCGTGCGCGGCGATGCCGGCGACCTGGACCTTCTGCGTCTGGTTCATGTCGACGAGGTTGACGTAATAGATGCCGGGGCGCGTCCCGTCGGCCGAGGGCGGGTTGTAGAAGGCGGTCGATGCCGTGCCCTCGCGCCATTTTTCGACCGCGCGCACTTCCAGCGCCGCCTTGGGCAGCACGCGGAAATAGCGCGGCGCGGCGGTCATCACCGATGCGATCACCGCGCGCGCGTCAGCGAGATAGGTTTCGCGGCCGGCTTCGGTGTTCGGATATTTGAACTGCGGGTCGGTGCGGATGTGGTCAAAGAATTGTTCGAGTGTGCCGGTAAAGCCGACCTCGCGTTTGATCGCCTCCATCTCGCCGCGGATCGCCGCGACCTGTGCGAGGCCGAGGTCGTGGATCTGGTCGGCGGTCAGGCTGGTGGTGGTCGAGCTCTTCAGCCGGTCGGCATAGTAGGCGGCGCCGTCGGGCAGGTTCCATGCGCCGAAATTGCCCTTTGATTTGGGCTCGATTTCGTCGATCGCGGCGACCAGCGTGTTGTAGCCTTGCTTGAACGGTCCGGTCAGCGCGGCGCTTGCGTCGGCGAGCAGCTTGGCCTTCGTCGCCGCGGGCGCGTCCAGCGCACCCACCTTTTTGCGGAAATCGGCCATCAGCGTCGAATCGGCGCCGCTGCCGAACGGGGCGCCCGTGATGACTTTTAGCGCATCGGCGCGCGCGGGGGCGAAATTGACCTTGTTGGGGACGATCCCCGCCGCCGCCTGTTCGCGCATCGTCGCCGCGACTTCGCGCATCACGCGGTCGGTGTCGCGCAGGCGCGCGATATAGGCTTCCGCGTCCTGCACGCTGTCGATCTTGTGATTGTTGATGAGCAGCACCGGGATTGCGCCCGCCGGGCTGCCGTTGGTCGACACGGGGAAGCGCAGCTTGCGGAAGCGCAGCGATTCGCGGCCGCGTTCGACTTCATATTCGAACAGACGGTAGCTGACGCGCGCGCTTTCGCCGAGCTGGTCGGGCTTGAAGCGCGCGTGCATATCCTTGAGCTGGCGCTCGGCGAGCTCCTGATCGCGGAGCGTTGCGGCGTCGGTATAATCGTCGAGCTTGCCGTAATTGGTCTTGAGCCCGAGCTGGGTCTGCGATTCGGGGCTAAGGCCGAGCCGTTCCTCGAACGCCTGATCGAGGAAGTCGAGCAGGGCCTGGT
>Ga0247822_10002771_pt1 | contig 11275 bp, 11 predicted proteins | sample 13C_Cellulose_Da_FD_192423 | JGI IMG/M metagenome (GOLD analysis project Ga0247822, IMG submission 192423) | Soil microbial communities from agricultural site in Penn Yan, New York, United States - 13C_Cellulose_Day30 | ecosystem: Environmental > Terrestrial > Soil > Agricultural land | place... | reverse complement strand
GGGCCGGGTCGGCCGCCGGAACAAGAACGGGCACCTGTGGGTGGAGGCCCTGCGCGACGCCCTGCGCGACGGCTACGTCACGGAGGACGAGGTGAAGAAGGCGGTGAAGGACGGCTTCATCCGCCCGTCCCTGCTCGGGCAGCTGCGCGTCGGCCGCGACGCCTGGCCGTTCTTCAACCGGACCCTCGGCGCGGTCATGGACATCGGCTACAAGCCGCACCGGGCTCTATTCAAGCGCCTCAAGGGCCGATAGTCTGCCCGTACGGCCATGCACATCGGCATCGTCATCCCCTGCTACAATGGCGCGGCACTGCTGCCGGAGACGCTGGCGAGCGTCACGGCGCAGACGCACGCGGACTGGCGGTGTGTCCTCGTGGACGACGGCTCCACGGACGGCACGGCGGCAGTACTGGGGGGGTGGGCCGACCGGGACGTGCGTTACCGGGTCGTGACGCAGCGGAACGGCGGCGTGGCGCGGGCGCGCAACCGCGGGGCACTTGAACTGGGCGACGCCGACGCGCTGATCTTCCTGGACCAGGACGACGTCTGGATGCCGGACGCGCTGGCGGCGCTGACGGCGGGGCTGGACACGCACCCGGAGTGTGTGGCCGCCCACGGCCTCTGCCGCAAGGTCGATTTAGGCGGTCGCCCCCTCGACGGCGACGGCGGGGTACTCAAGCGCGTCCGGCGCCGGCTAGAGGGCGAGCGGCTGGTGCCGTGCGATCCCGATGAGCCGACGACCTTCGCCACACTGGCGGGGGACGGAAACAACATCTATACACCCGGCCTGTGCCTCGTGCGACGCGATACGGCAGCGGCGTTCGACCTGCTTTTCGATCCGTCGCTCGTCCCCAGCGACGACTGGGACCTGTGGCTGCGCCTGAGCATGCGCGGGCCGATCGCCTTCGTACCGTCCGTGGTCCTGGACTGGCGGCAGCACGACGCGAACAACTCGAAGGACGCGCCCCGCATGGTCCGCGCCGCCTGGGACCTGCTCTTCCGATACGTCCGCCGCCCGGACCTGACGCCCGAGCAGCGCGCCCTGGTGCGCTACCGATACCGGCGTACGTTCCAGTCGGTGATCCGCCACGACGCCGAGTACCATTTGGGCGCGGCAGGCGGTAAGCTACGTGCGGGAAAGCCGGTCGCCGCGCTGGGAGAGGTCGGACGCGGCGTCGCGGCGTACGCGCGCTACGTCCGCCTGCGCCGCGCGTGGCCCACTTCCCTGTACGAACAGCCGATCCCGTTGCCGCGGCGATTCGCGTCCGCGGCAGAAGAATCCTCTTCTTCCGAGACCTCCGCCCATGCCACCTGAGACAAAAGTCGCCGCCGTCATCCCCGCGCGCCTCGCGGCGACGCGCCTGCCGAACAAGCCGCTTATAGACATCGCGGGCAAGCCGATGATCCAACACGTCTATGAGCGCGCGTCGCGGGCGTCGCACGCCGCGTTCGTCGTGGTCGCCACGCCGGACGCGGAGATATACGACGCCGTGCGCAGGTTCGGCGGCGAGGCGGTGATGACGTCGCTGACTCACCGCTCCGGGACCGACCGGGTCGCGGAAGCTGCGCGCGCGCTGCCCGCCGAGTACCGGATCATCGTTAACGTCCAGGGGGACGAGCCGCTGCTCGACCCGTCCACGATCGACGCCGTCGCCGCGCCGCTGCTGGAGGACGCGGGGATCGTCATGACGTCCGCCATGGCGCGGCTGCCGGAGGACCGCGTCCCGGACCCGAACGCCGTCAAGGTGGTAGTAGATCGGAGCGGCTTCGCCCTTTACTTCTCCCGCTCGCCCCTCCCCTTCCGGCGTAACGACTCCCCGCTCTACGCTCCCCTCCTGCACATCGGGCTTTACGCCTACCGGCGGGACTTCCTGGAGACGATCACGAAGTTGGAGCCGACGCCTTTGGAGCAGATCGAGTCGCTGGAGCAGTTGCGGGTGCTGGAGAGCGGCTATCGGATTCGCATGGTAGAGACGGCGCGCCCGCCTGAATCCGTGGACACTCCCGAGGATCTGGCGCGCGTGCGCGAACTCGTCGCCGGAGCCGGAGCGTGAACGGCGGTACCCCGGTTCGTGAGTGGCGCCGTGACGGGTTCGTCCTCAGCACCGACCCGGCCCGCGTGGAAGTCGATACGGTCCACCGCTTTCTGAGCGAGGAGTCGTACTGGGCGAAGGGCATCCCGCGCGAGGTCGTGGAGCGCAGCATCGCGGGCAGCCTGGTCTTCGGCATCTACGAAGAGGCTACCGACGGGATGGCAGGCTTCGCGCGCGTCATTACGGACGGTGCGACGTTCGCCTACCTCAGCGACGTCTTCATCCTGCCCGGCTTCCGCGGGACGGGATTGTCGTCATGGATGGTCGGCATCATCTTTCAGCTTCCCGAGTTACAAGGGCACCGGCGGCACCTGCTCGCCACCGCAGACGCCCACACGCTCTACGCCCGATTCGGCTTCCGGCCCGTCGCGCACCCGGAGCGATGGATGGAGCGGCACTTCCCCGACGTCTACGCCGCCCGGACGCACGAAGCGCCGTGAGCGGACGCGCGCTACAATAAGCCTGGAGAGCAAGCAAGACAGTGAAACACAACACCCGAACCGTCCGCATCGCCGACGGCGTGACCGTGGGCGGGGGCGCGCCCTTCGCCCTCATCGCAGGTCCCTGCGTCATCGAAAGCCGCGAACTATGCCGCGAGATCGCCGGGACGGTGAAAGCCGCCTGCGACCGGCTCGGCATCGCCTACGTTTTCAAGGCCAGCTTCGACAAGGCCAACCGCACCTCGGGCGGTTCCTTCCGCGGAGTCGGCATCGGGGCGGGCCTGGAGACGCTGGCCGCGATCCGCGAGGAGTTCGGCGTCCCGGTGCTCACGGACGTCCACGATCCCGGCCACTGCGCGGCGGTCGCGGAGGCAGTGGACATCCTGCAGATCCCGGCGTTCCTTTCGCGCCAGACCGATCTGCTGGTCGCGGCGGGCGAGACCGGCAAGACGGTCAACATTAAGAAGGGGCAGTTTCTCGCCCCCTGGGACATCGTGCAGGCGGTGAAGAAGGTGGAGGGTACCGGCAACGACCGCGTGCTCGTCACCGAGCGCGGCGTTTCGTTCGGCTACAACACGCTCGTCGTAGACTTCCGATCGCTGCCGCAGATGGCGCAGGCGGCAGGCGTCCCCGTCGTCTACGACGGCACCCACTCGCTCCAGCAGCCCGGCGGCCAGGGCACCCAGTCCGGCGGCCAGCGCGAGTTCATCCCCCACCTGTGCCGTGCCGCGGTCGCCGTCGGCATCGACGCCCTGTTCCTGGAGACGCACCCCGACCCGGCGAGCGCCCTCTCGGACCCCGCCACCCAGTTCCCCCTTGCCGACCTCGAAGCCCTGCTGACGACTCTGCGGGCCATAGAGCAGGCAGCCCGCCTGTAAGGGCAACGCGGATCGCCTCCATGCCACTCGTCGCACTTCCCGGTCACCCAGAACCGTCACTGTCGCTGCTCACTCGGGACGCCACGCCGGAGGAGTTGATCGAAGCCGCTGCCCTCAACCACGTCGACTGGTTCACTGCGGAGGCTACCGTCGCGGGCGGCCAGGTACGTTGCGATGATGGCCTGACATTTATCCACTCGCCCGCTGCCAATCCTGACGCAGCGGGCGAGGCCATCCTGGCATTCCCGCGCATGTCTGCCACAACCGCCGACGCGGCCATTGACCAAGCAGTGTCCGAGGCCCGGCAACTCGGGGTGCGTCAGGTCGCCTGCTGGTCGCTGCTGCCCGCCGAGCCGACGGACCTGGGCGCAAGGCTCGTCGCGCGGGGCTTCCAGTGGGGGTGGCAGCCGCACTGGATGGCGCTCGACCTGTCGCGGGAGCGTCCCGCCGACTTCCCGCTCCCCGACGGGTTGCGCATAGCCCTGGACGACGAGAGCGACTGGGACGCGGAGGGCCTCCCCTACTACGACCGCGCCAACGCCGCCCGCCTGCGTGCGCACGCGCGGCGCAGGCCACGGCGCACCTACCACTTCGGCGCACGGCTGGGCGACATACTCGTCGGACACAGCCTGCTCCACGTCTCGACCGGCCCGCTGGGCGTCGCCGGACTCTATGCGGTCGGCGTGGTGCCCGACGCGCGTAATAAGGGGGTGGGCAGAGCCGTGTCGCTCGCCGCCTGCCAGTTCGCGCGCGCTCTGGGCTGCCGCTACGTCCTGCTCAACGCCGCGACGCACATCTACGAACGGCTTGGCTTTGCGTCCTTAGGTTACGGTCAGACCTGGTGGATGCACCGCCCCGCGCTGGAAGCACCGCCGCCCTCTCCCGCCCTGGTCGCCTTCACCGAAGCGGTCGGGCGCGGCGACACGGGCGCCCTCGGCGCGCTGCCGCAGAACGCGCTACCCGCCGACCTTGACGCGGCCCTTCCTTGCGGGATGACGCCGCTGGAGGTCGCCGCGCGCCTCGGCCAGCCCCGGGCGGCGGAGTGGCTGCTGGGCCTGGGGGCGTCTTGTGACGTGATCCCGCTCTGCGACCTGGGATGGCGTGACCGGGTGCCGTCCGCGCTCGCCGCCCGCCCCAACCTTGCCAGCCGCCGTCTTGGGGAGTGGGGCCTGACGCCGCTCCACGAAGCCGCCGCCCGGGGCGACGTGGAACTCGCCCGGTGGCTCCTGGCGGCGGCCCCGGACCTGAGCATCGAGGACGCGCAGTTCCACAGCACGGCACTGGGCTGGGCACGCCATCTCGGGCGCGAGGAGATCGTGCGCCTCATCGAGGCGCACGCGGCAGGTTAATTCGTCCCCGCGGCAGGAGATTCGGACGCCAGTTGCCGAACCTTGGGGTATTCTCGCGGAGGAGCATCGACGCAGCATGGCGACCCCGGTCCGCATCGGACTTATCGGCGTTGGCGGCATGGCCCGCGCCCACATCAATCAGCTTTCTCGGATCCCCGACGTGAAAATCACGGCGCTCTGCGACATCAAGCCGGAGCAACTGGAGCGCGCGAAGAAGCAGTTCCCCGACTTCCTGACCGACTGCTTCGAGACGGCCGACTACCACGAACTCCTCGCACGGGAAGACGTGGACGCGGTAGAGATAGCGACGCCGCACACCCTGCACTTCGACCAGGCGATGGACGCCATCAAGGCCAAGAAACACGTCCTCGTGGAGAAGCCGATGGTCTGCACCGTCGAGCACGCGAAGACCCTGCTCGGCGCTCTGGAGGGGTATGACAAGGTCTTCGCCCTCGCCTACCAGCGCCACGCCCAGGGCACCTACGTCTACATGCGCGAGAAGATCGCGTCCGGGGAGTTGGGCCAGGTCCAGTTCGTCAACGCCCTGCTCTCGCAGTCCTGGAAGAAGGGTACGGCGGGGTCCTGGCGTCAGGAGCTGGCGCTCTCCGGCGGCGGCCAGCTCAACGACTCCGGCTCGCACATCCTCGACGTGATCATGTGGATGACCGGCCTGACGGTCGCGGACGTGTCGGCGTTCATCGACAACTCGGGCACCGAGGTCGATCAGAACTCCGCCCTGGCCGTCAAGTTCACGAACGGCGGACAGGGGGTCATCTCCGTGCTCGGCGACACCTGCGTCGGCTGGCACGAGGACATCACCATCTGGTGCGAGAAGGGCGCGTTCTTCCTGCGAAACGGCAAGCTGGAATTCTGCAGCGAGAAGAACGTCCGAACGACCATTGACGGTGAGACGCTGCCGCCGGGCCGCAGCATCGACGAGGACTTCATCGGCGTCATCCGCGGCGAGTACGCCGCTCCCGCGGCCCCGCCCCTCTGCGGCCTGAAGACCATCGAGCTGACCGAGGCCGCCTGGAAGTCGGGCGCGCAGAACGGCCAGCCCGTCAAGATGAACTGACGCCGTGCTTGCTGCCCGGTAAGTGGGAGGCCCGCGGCGCGTTTGCGCCGCGGGCCTTCTTCACGATGCTCCCGTGATGAGCCGTTGTTCAGTTGAGCGTACACCCGCCGTTGTTGAACGCGTCGAGCTTGTTCTTAAGCTGCGTCATCGCGTCCTTGTCGCCCGACGCCAGCGCCGCGTTGCACTCGGCGATGATCTGCGCGGTGGTCATCGCATAATCAACGTCCGCGTGGGCCGCGTTCAGCAGCGCGGCGCACGCGTGATGAAGCAACAGCGCCGCCTTGTCGGCTACGCTCGGCCCGCCGCCAAGGGAAAGCGCCGCGTGCATCGAGATGTCGTCGAGGCCGTAGGAGTCGGGAACGTTGAATACGTCTTCGAGCGTGTCCGCAAGCGCGTAGCCGGTCCCGGCCCAGGACTCCTCGTGATTCTTCCAGTAGCCCGGCGTGCATCCCTGGGCACCGATCTCGTCGCAGTTCGCGGGCAGAATGTCTCCCCAAACGATCCGCCCCGTGTAATAGTCGGAGTCCTTAAAACCCGTTATCACCGGACCGTAGAAGACGTCGATCTGGAAGAGGCACACAGGCTGCACGCCCTGGGGAATCGGGAGGCAGACCGTGGCAGTCTGTCCGACGCCAGCCGGAACAGTGACCGACGTAGAGGCGACATAGGGCTGGCCGTCGAGTTCCTCATGCGTCGGGTGTTCACCCACGGGTTTCACGACGACTTGGTACGTAGCCACGTTCAGGTTCAGGGTGAAATTAGTTCGGTTGGTGAGGGTGAGACAGACGTCGGTCCCGTCCATCTGGACGGCCACATCGGCGTCGTCCAGGGCGTTACCGTCCACCTGTGCCTGAGCGGGCGCGCACAGGAGGAGCGCCGCGGCGATCACGCCGAGGAATAGTTGAAGACGGCGCAGCGCGCGCACGGGATTCCAGGCGCCGCCGCGAGACAGGGTACTTGTTGCAGTACTCATCACTGATCATTCCCCTTTTCTTTCCGGGCTGATGCCGTTACCCGGAGCATTCACTCCTATCGGGTCCGGTCCGTAGAGCGGACGAAAGACTTAACCGCGGAGTAGTGACGGCGGCGCCCGGGTGCGCCAGCCACGGCGGCGGCGCATCGTGAGAGGCATCATCGTTTCGACCTTCCTTCCCCGGGTGTTCCCCCGGCATTATCCGTAGACTCCGGTTTACTCTTCGCCAAGGCTGTCCGGAGGGCGTCCAAGGCACGGGCCGCAATGAGTTCTGCCGGCGCCTCCCGCGGCGCGTCGTCCTTGCCCGTGTTGGTGTAGCGGACGACGCCCCTGCCGTCCACGACGAACACTCGCGGGCACGGTTCTGCGCGGTACACCTTTTCCGTCACCCTCATGTCCGGCTCCGGCAGCAGCACCGTCTGGGCCGGGTCCAGTCCCGCCCCGGCGGCCAGCGTCCTGCTCGCGGCGGGGTCGAGCCCGGAGTAGACGACCACGCTTATGGGCGCTTTCTCCCCCGGCCGTCCCTCCGCGGCGAGGGCGTCGCCCCGCTGCAGCCGCGCCCATTCCGTCGCGACGTCGTAGCACCAGGAGCAGCCGCAGAAGAAGAACAAGGCGATCCGGCGGCCCCGGTATTCGGAAATCGGCGACCGCTTCTTTCCCGACACGTCGCTAAGAGAGAACGGCGGCGCGGGTCGTCCCGCGGTCGGCGGCTGGTCGCTTCTCGCCGCCGGTGCCAGCAGTACCAGGAGAGCACCGGTCAGGAGGAGCGCCAGCGCCGCGCGCCCTCTCCGTATCGCCGACTCGTCAAAGCACATCGCCCGTGATGCTCCTTGCTGTCCGGGGCTAGCGCACGAAGGCGCTCATGGGAAGCAGCAGGCGTCTGCCGCTTTGCAGAATGACGATCAGATTTGCGGTCACGCCTCCCGGGGGGGTGTCTGCGGCGAGTTTCACCCGCAGCGTGCGCGTCATCCCCGATTCGCCGCCCGTGGCGCTGTCCGCTTCCCGCGGCGCGATTTCGTCCAGTAACTCCCCCGAAATCCATCGGCTCTCCGACTCAACGCGAAGGCCGGTCAGGTCCTCGGTCGTTTTCCCGGTCAGTGTCACCGCGCGTGTCGCCTCCTGACCGCGTGCCACCACGCCCAGCGCCAGCGTCTGCGGCGACGCCGAAACCGCGCCGACCACGCGCCCCGTGAGCGGGACCCTCACGCTCAGCAGCGCGGCGGCGGTGGGGTCCGGCTCCGCCGTCGATTCGGCCGGCACCCGGGTCCGGAAGGAAAGAATCCCGGAAAGCGGGCCGAGCGGCGCGTCCGCCGCCAGTTCCACGCGGTAGAGCCGAATCGGACTCGGCGGTCCGGCGGACGGCGCGGAACTATTGGCCAGTGCTGACAGGGCGGTCACGCGCACGGCCGGATTGGAGGAGACGAGTACCGGGTCCGGCACCGCGGCCAGGAGGCGCGGTTCGAACGTGGCCGTCAGCACGAGTGATTTCCGCTCCTCGGGCATCGTCCGCTTCAGATCGACGATGCCCGGCTCGAACGAGACACTCGGCAGAAGGGTGCCCGTGACCTCCGGAATGGCGGCCGGTTCGTCGCCATTTTCCAGGTACACCGAGACGGACTTACGGATACGCCCCGGCGGGAGGGGGCGCAGATCGACCGTAACCCGCAGGGCCAGTTCTTCGCCCGGCTCCAGGGTGGTCGGCAGCCCCGCCCCGGTCCTGGCCGCCTCGCCGCCGGGAGAGCCCTCCTTCGCGACCACGGCGCTCGTACACCCGCAGGTGGACTTGACGCGGCTGATCGTAAGCGGTCGCGCCCCCGAGTTGCGCAGGGTGAAGGTGTGCTCAACGCGGGTGCGGTCGAACAGGCTGACCGTGCCGAAAGTGTAGGCGGCGCGGTTGGGACCGGTCGATACGACATCCTGAGCCGCGATGATCGCGAGTCCCGCCGACGCGACGGCGGCGGCGGATTTTGGCACGGCTTCGTCGGTCGCCGCCGCTGACGGCGCGGGAACGAGCGCCGTGAGCGGCAGAGCGGCCATTAGCGCCAGCAGTCCCCGGGTGCAGACCCGGGATCGCGCCGTGACGATCGCGCGCATCGTTGTGTATCTCCCTATCTTGACCAGAATTTGGCAAAGTCGCCCAACACATACTAAGAAATGCAGCGGGCGGCAGAATTCACAACCGAACTTCACGTTATTTTTCAGGGGAGGAAACTATTCGGCGCTTCGCCGCGGCTCGCTCGGCCCGGCGGCTTCGCGCCCGGGGTCTCAAAAAAACGCGTACCCATCCGCGTAAAACACGTACAATTGCCTATATACTTTATCCATCACACTGTGATGGGAATGGGGACATGAAGGTCGTGTCGCACGGTCGCGACGATGCGGCGGCACTGTAGAGAAGGGGAAAACAATGATCGCCCGGTGGAACGAGGAAGTTCGACCATGTCTGCGGCGGATTCGAATGTGGCAGATTCCGCCGCACTACTCGTATCATGACTGGATGGACGAGATGGAGGCGCATTGCTCCGCGGCGGCGCTGGCGGCGGAGCGTCATTACGCCCCCGAGTTCGGGGTCCCCCTGTCCGCATTTCTACACCAGCGCGTCATGGCGGCTGCGCTCTCCCGGTACCGTCAGGAGTGGAGCTACGCCCTCCGCTGCGTCGCCGATGTCGACGCGGACGCGCTGCCTGCCAGCCTCCGTGACGAGTTCTCGGAGGTCGTTCTGCGCGAATGGCTCGACTCGGGTTTGAAGGGACTGAACGCCCGCGACCGGTGGATGGTGAAGCGCCTGTACGACGACCTCTGCACTGAGGCGGAGGTCGCGTCCGAACTGCGCGTGACCCAGCAGGCGGTGAGCAAGCAGAAGGGCGTCATCCTGCGCCATCTGCGAGGTCTGCTGTCCGAGCCCTCGTCGGGCCAGCCCGGGTATCGGCGGGCTGCCGTCGGGGCCGGCACCTAATGCGGCAAGTGCAACGGACGGGAGCGGCGCTCGGTAGGCCCCGCTCTCGTCCGATGGACTGCGTGCAGACTACAGTTCGCTCTTGATGACCTCGATGGCTTCCGCATCGACGCTGCTAAGGCGGGGGCCGAGTTTGGCGACCACCTGAGCGGCCGAATAGGCCGCGATGCGTCCCGCGTCCCCGAGCGGCAGCCCCTGGGTCATGCCGTAGAGGATGCCCGCCGCGTACATGTCGCCCGCGCCGGTCGTGTCCACGGCCTGCACCGGGTAAACCGGGACCTCGAACTCGTCACTGCCGTGCCGGATGAGCGAGCCGTGCTTGTCCATGGTAACGATCGTGACGCAGTCCGCCATCTCCGCGATCTTCCGCGCGGCGTCCCGGGCGTCGTCAGCGTCGGTCAGCAGGAGCGCCTCGTCCTTGTTGGAGAAGACGACGTCCACGTGCTCCTTGAGCAGGCGCGTGAAGTCCTCCTTGTGCCGCCCGACGCAGAACGGGTCCGAGAGGCTCAGCGCCACCTTTACGCCCGCGCGGTTCGCCTCGTGCATCGCGTGCAGCACCGCCTCCTTCTGGTTGTCCGTGTCCCAGAGGTAGCCGGTGACGTAGAGGTACTTGCTGGCGCGCAGGTCGTCGAGGTTGATGTCGCCCCGGTGCAGGTCGCGCGCGGTGCCGAGGAACGTGCACATCGTGCGCTGTGTGTCGGGCGTGATGAGCACCAGACAGATGCCCGTCTCGCCCTCGCCGGTCCCCAGGTTCGGCTTCACGCCCAGTTTCTCCAGCCCCTGGCGGTAGAGCGTGCCGTGTTCGTCGTTGCCGACCCGGCTGGTGTAGCTGGTCTTGCCGCCGAGGAGCGCGACGCCGATCATCGTGTTCGCCCCGGACCCGCCGGACTCGCTGTTTACGATGCGCGTGTAGATGCGCGGGACGATGGCGCGCTGCTCCTCCTCGGAGATCAGGAACATGCCGCCCTTGCCCACCTTTAGCTCGTCGAGGGTCTCGTCGGCCACTTCGGCCTGAAGGTCGAACAGGGCGTTGCACATTCCGAAAACGTCAAATCTCTCACTCATGCCGTTACCTTCGGGTCGCCGCCGCCCGATTCCTGCCCCGTGCCGCGGCGGCCGGGCGCGGCGCGAAATGCGCTCGGCGTCTGCCCGACGGTCCGGGCGAACCGGCGCGAGAAGTGGAACTCGTCGGAGAAGCCGAGGGCGTCCGCCACCTGCCGGTTCGTCATCTGCGGCGAATAGCGCAGCAGCTCCTGCGCCGCCTGGAGGCGCTTCTGCATACGGTACCGCGCCGGCGAAACGCCCATCGCCCGCTGGAACCGCTTCCGGAACGTCTCGTAGCGCATCCCCGCCTCCGCCGCCGCGTCCGCGAGGTCCACGCTCAGCCCGAGGTCGGTCTCCAGAAGGGCGCAGGCGCGCGCCAGCCAGTCGGGCCGCGACTCGGGCTCCCCCGCCGCGGCGTCCGGCAGCAGTTCCCCGAGCAGGCCGAGGAAGCGCTGCATCTGCGCCAC